>OMCE01000176.1_pt1 | contig 33876 bp, 29 predicted proteins | sample 1644981 | NCBI WGS metagenome assembly OMCE01 (sample SAMEA103958151, study PRJEB25191) | human gut metagenome | reverse complement strand
AGATAAAATGGTATTATACACCGACAATTCACGAAGTTCCGAAGAAATCAGTCGTTCCGCCATGTCAAACAGATAGCCACCATCTGTCAGTACAAGTCGACAGATATTGTCTTTGAAAGAAGTCCGAGAATTCCATTCATCCATATAGCCCGGAACGCCGCCGATTGATCCATATATCTTAATACACTCGCTTACCGGCAGAGAAGGAAATGCACGGACCACCTCAAGAAAATTCAAATCCTCTACTTTGATCTGTCCGTTAATCTTCTTGAATTCATCTCCAAATGTCTCTTCCAGATCCTGTTCTACCCATACAATAGAAGATGATGCAAGTACGATCATCACCGGTCCCGGATACAGACGCTTTGCCTTGAGTTTTAATATGCTTTTAAGAAGTGTTTCATCCTTCTTCATTGCATATTGCGCTTCATCAATTACCACAACAAGCTTGGAACCGTCCCCACTTTTGATACGATTAAAAAACTCATCATATGTTTCTTTCTGTAAACGAACATCATACTGTCTGATGATTTCTTTCCCCATCATGCGCAGCTGATCCTGTGCAGAAGCCTGTCTGCAACGATAATAAAAGAACTTCTTGTCCTTGACAAATTCTCTTATCAATTCTTCTTTCTTACAATCTTTCCGTCCGTACAGTACTACCAGCTGATTACCGCTTTTCTCATAATAGCTCTCTAATTCTTTGATATCTGCTGTTTTTACGTTCATAACGTTTCCTCCGTAATATTGACATACTAGAAATTATATCATTTTTTAATATCACTCTCAATACTGTTTACATAAAAATAGTTAAAAAAAGATAGCAAAACCACCCTTTGGGCAATTTTGCTATCTTCTATGCTTTCATGCAATATTTTTATTTCTTTGTGATATAACCTTGTGCTTTCAAAAGCTCCGCACACAGAACAGCTCCACCTGCGGCACCACGAACTGTGTTGTGAGATAATCCTACAAATTTCCAATCGTATACGGTATCCTCTCTCAAACGGCCAACAGAGATTCCCATTCCATTCTCGAAGTTTACATCCATACTTACCTGTGGACGATTATCCTCTTCCAGATACTGGATAAACTGCTTTGGAGCACTTGGAAGATTTAATTCCTGCGGAACTCCACTGTAGTTCTTTAATGCTTCGATCAACTGCTCCTTAGTAGGATTCTTTTTGAATTTAACAAACACAGCTGCTGTATGTCCGTTCAATACAGGGACACGGATACACTGGCATGTAATAACCGGTGAAGTTGCAGGAACAATTTCCTTCTTTTCATCATCAACATGTCCCCAGATACGAAGTGGCTCTTTCTCAGATTTCTCTTCCTCACCACCGATGTATGGAATGATATTTCCAACCATTTCCGGCCAATCCTTGAAAGTCTTACCAGCACCGGAAATAGCCTGATATGTAGTAGCAACTACTTCATATGGCTCGAACTCTTTCCATGCAGTAAGTACCGGAGCGTAACTCTGAATAGAACAGTTTGGCTTAACAGCTACGAAACCGCGCTTTGTGCCGAGGCGCTCCTTCTGATATTTGATTACCTCCATGTGCTGTGGGTTGATTTCCGGAACTACCATAGGTACATCTGGTGTCCAGCGATGTGCGCTGTTGTTAGAAACAACCGGTGTTTCTGTCTTAGCGTAATCTTCCTCGATCTTCTTGATTTCTTCCTTTGTCATATCTACAGCAGAAAATACGAAGTCAACTTCTGACGCAACTTTTTCTACTTCATTTACGTTCATAACAACGATATTCTTTACAGCCTCAGGCATTGGAGTATCCATTTTCCAACGGTCACCAACCGCCTCTGCATATGTCTTTCCTGCACTTCTCGGGCTGGCTGCAATTGTGGTAACCTCAAACCATGGGTGATTCTCTAATAAAGAGATAAATCTCTGTCCTACCATACCTGTTCCGCCAAGGATACCAACTTTTAACTTCTCGCTCATTTTACTTTAATCTCCTCTGTTTTCTTTTCATACACGGACACCTGTCTCTCCCAGAAAAACTCTTTTGCATTTTGTCCGTGATTGACGAACATGTGTCTTTATAGGAAATATATTACTTGAATCTCGCATAAATTACAAGGAACAAATTGTCTTAAATATATAAAAAATTTTATCATTTTATGTGAATTATGCACAACCCATGTCATATAGATCCTATTTTGCTCCCGTTTCGTTCCACATTATGCCTGAATGCCCTCACGCCAATTGTCCGCAAGATAAGCTTCCTCTACTGCGATCACCTGTTTCATAGCTTCCTCGCCCGGAGCTCCAATCGTCAGTCTCTTATTTACACAAGTCTCCATAGAAATTGCATCATAAATATCTTTCTCAAATACTGGAGAGAATTTTTTCAATTCTTCAAGGCTCATATCATCAATTGGAATCTGCTTGTCAATGCAATATAGAACGATTCTTCCAATGATTCCATGTGCATCACGGAATGGCACACCATGATTTACAAGATAATCTGCTGCATCTGTTGCATTGGTAAATCCATGCGCTGCGCTTTTACGCATTACATCCTTATTAAATTTCATCGTATCGATCATACCAGTAAACAAAGCTATGCATCCCTTTGTTGTATCAATTGCATCAAAAGAAAGTTCCTTGTCTTCCTGCATATCTTTATTATATGCAAGCGGAATTCCCTTCATTGTAGTAAGCAGTGACATGAGTGCACCATACACACGTCCTGTCTTTCCACGTACAAGTTCTGCAATATCCGGATTCTTCTTCTGTGGCATAATACTGCTTCCAGTACTATAAGCATCATCAATCTCTACAAATTTGTACTCATTGGAATTCCATATGATAACTTCCTCAGAAAAACGACTCAGATGCATCATAATGGTAGACATTGCTGAAAGATATTCAATCAGATAATCACGATCCGATACACCATCCATACTGTTTAATGTCGGTCCATAAAAACCCATCAGTTTTGCAGAATACTCACGATCCAACGGGTAGGTCGTTCCTGCAAGTGCACCTGATCCCAGCGGACAATAGTTCATTCTCTCATAAATATCATGCATGCGGGAACGATCGCGTTTGAACATTTCAAAATATGCCCCCATATGATGTGCCAGTGTAATCGGCTGTGCTTTCTGTAAGTGTGTAAATCCCGGCATGATTGTCTGCGTATTCTCTTTCATAATACGAAGAAGTACCTGTAAAAGTTTTTCAAGAAGTTCGTCTGTTTCAAGTACCTGCAGTCGGGTATATAAACGCATATCCAATGCCACCTGATCATTTCTGCTTCGTCCCGTATGTAACTTCTTTCCGGTATCTCCCAAACGATCAATAAGATTTGCTTCTACAAAACTGTGAATATCCTCATATTCGGATGTAATTTCGAGCTTACCACTCTCTACATCTGCCTCAATTTCTTTCAGACATGTGATAATATCCTGCATTTCTTTTTCAGTCAGAATCCCCTGTTTTCCAAGCATGGATACATGTGCAATTGATCCCTGAATATCCTGCTTGTAAAACTTCTGGTCAAACGAAATTGACGCATTAAAATTGTAAACCAACTGATCTGTCTCTTTGGTGAATCTTCCACCCCATAACTGAGCCATGGTAACTCCTCGCTTTCCTAAATAATAGTTATTCTTTATGATTATCTGCCGCAATCTGTCTATCCCGATCTCGTTTGGAATAGACGCATCCGCAGTAATACTGTCGGTACATATGATACTCTTTTGAAATTTCCGTGGATTTCTTATAGCCATCCTTCTTTTTAAAATCAGAATATAAATATTGCACAGAATACTCTTCTTCCAACTTCTTTCCGATCTCATTCAGCTTCGCTGCATTCTTGAGTGGGCTGATGGAAAGTGTTGTGGTAAAAAAATCAAAATCATGCGCTTTTGCATATTCTGCCGCCTCCCGCAAACGCAGCTCATAACAGGCAAAACACCGTTCCCCGCCCTCCGGGATATCTTCCATCCCCTTTGCCATAGCATAAAACTTATCTGTATCGTAGATGCCCTCAACAAATTGTACCGGATAATGCACAGGAAACTCCCGAATAAATCTCTGCTGTTCTTTTGCCCGCATATGATACTCTTCCGGCGGATATATATTCGGGTTATAATAAAATACCGTCACATAAAAGTATTCCGCAAGACATGCAATGCAATAGGAACTGCATGGTGCGCAACAACTGTGCAGCAGAAGTTTCGGAACCTTGTCCTCTCCACAGGATTGTGCAATCAGATCTTCCATTACTTTCTGGTAATTTATCGCATTCATGACTTCTCTGATTCTCCAAAAAACATTTCTTCAAAAATCCGCTTGCCGGTATCCGTGCGGAAAATGTTTTTATATGCGCTTTCGATGCCGTTGCGATTTATATCATCCTCATATAAGTTTACAAGAAAGTCCGCTTCAATCAGCACCTGATAATCCAGACCTTCTACATTATCATATGTATGATGGTGGCCGATAAGATAGCAGATACGGTCAATAATGTAATTTTCAAAGCCAAGTTCCGAAAGCATTTTCTGTGCCACGATCGGTCCTTCCTGCTCCTGCAGCTTTCCATCGCTGCTTCCGTATTTTTCCTCTGCCGGTTTGATTCCAATGTCATGGGTATAAGCCGCTGCTTCAAGAATAAACAAAGAAGCCGCATCCATTTCTTCTCCCACGCCGATAATTCTCGCATAACTATGTACCTTTGTAAAATGCTGAATTCTTTTTGGATCTCCGGCATAGTACGCAATCATTTTTAAAAACAAATCATCGAGCTGCTGTCTACTGTAGCTACTGTCATCCATTTTATTTTTCTCCTCTATCTGAAACCTGTAAGCATGCAGTTGCAGCAACATATACAACTGCGCACAACACAACCAAAAGAATCTTTGAACACAAAATACCAGCGATCACTTCCGCAAGAATAACGACTCCATGTAACCATAATTCTGCATGATGAAGAAATACCGCAAGCGCCGTCTCAAGAATCACAAGCATGCACATTGCTACAACCGGTACATGAAGCACGCATACTCCAATGAGAACCATAGCCGCCACAATAACAGCGAATGCAGCAATCGTCATTACCATTTTCTTGTCACTTAAATTCAGGTTTTCTTTCATTTCCTATCCTTTCTTTCGCTTATTATCCTTATTATAAAAGTCGCTTTGCGCAACTGACGATATTATATCAATTTTCCTTCCAAAGAACAACTGATTAATCAGAAAATATCAAAAAAAGCCGCTTATCAAATGATAAACGGCTGAAAGAAAGCCAATAAGGGGATTCGAACCCCTGACCTACGCATTACGAGTGCGTCGCTCTACCGACTGAGCCATATTGGCAATTATATAGTTGCTTGTTCTCAAGCACCTAACTATTCTATCAAATCTTTTCGATAAAATCAACCATTTTTTTCTGTAAATCTATTGACTTTCCGAATTTATACGCTAGAATATTCTATTAGGTTTATTTTTAGTAAACAAAAAATCAATTATTAGAATTGTAGCACAACTAATAAACCAAAAATCAACTATCGGGAGGCTTTGTCATGGATATCGGACATCGAATGAAAGAACTTCGTATCCAGTACGGACTTACCCAGCAGGAACTAGCAGACCGTGCCGAATTGACAAAAGGCTTTATTTCACAATTGGAGCGAAACCAGAACTCTCCATCCATCGGAACACTGCTCGATATTATTCAGTGCCTTGGCACAACACCGGCAGAATTCTTTACCGATGAAGAACCTGAACAGATTGTGTTTAAAGCTGAAGATTATTTTGAAAAAATCGACGAAGAAAAGAACAGCCGCATTGAATGGATTGTCCCCAATGCACAAAAAAATGCAATGGAACCTGTACGGATGACGCTTCACGCAGGCGGAACCTCGGAAGTATATCTTCCACACGAAGGGGAAGACTTTGGATATGTAATCAAAGGAAGCATCCGTATTACATATGGGGGCAAAACCCACACGGTACGTTCCGGAGAATCATTTTACTTCAAGGCGGGAAAGAAACATTTTCTGGAAAACGCTGGGAGTCGTGACGCTATACTCATATGGGTCACCACTCCACCAAGCTTTTAACCTATATATTAAATATAATTATAACAAAGGACATAAAAACCATGAGCAAACATTTAATTGATTTTATTGACATTTCAAAATCCTACGACAACAATCTCGTATTGGATGAACTGAATCTGTATGTGCGTGAAAACGAATTTTTAACACTTCTCGGGCCATCCGGTTGTGGCAAAACAACAACACTTCGTCTCCTGGGTGGATTTGAGACACCTGACAAAGGAAAAATTCTTTTTGATGGTGCTGATATTACAAACATTCCGGCAAATGAACGCAAACTAAATACTGTATTTCAGAAATATTCTCTTTTCCCACATATGTCCATTGCAGAGAATATTGCATTTGGTCTGAAAATTAGTAAAAAAAGCAAAGCCTATATTAATGATAAAATTAAATATGCATTAAAGCTTGTCAATCTAGACGGATTTGAGAACCGTTCCGTGGATTCGCTTTCCGGAGGTCAGCAACAGCGTATTGCGATTGCTCGCGCTATCGTAAATGAGCCAAAAGTACTTTTACTAGATGAACCGCTTGGCGCTTTGGATTTAAAACTTCGCCAGAGCATGCAGTATGAGCTGATTCGTCTGAAAGAAGAACTCGGCATTACTTTCGTTTATGTTACACACGATCAGGAAGAAGCACTTACCATGTCCGATACCATTGTGGTCATGAACCAGGGATACATCCAGCAGATCGGCACTCCTGAAAACATCTACAACGAACCGGAAAACGCTTTCGTCGCTGACTTCATCGGTCACAGTAACATCATTGACGGCACCATGATTGAAGACAAACTTGTAGAAATCCTTGGTGTAAAGATGCCATGTGTCGACACTGGATTTGGAAATAACAAACCAGTTGACGTTGTCATTCGTCCGGAGGATGTCGAACTTGTCGATCCATCCGAAGGATATCTCGAAGGTGATGTTACTTCTCTTATTTTTAAAGGCGTACATTACGAGCTGGATGTCATGGCAAATGGATATGAGTGGCTTGTTCACACGACTAAGTTTGTACCTGTAGGAACCCATGTCGGTATCAAAGTAATTCCGTTCAACATCCAGATCATGCACAAACCGGAATCTTCTGATGAAAAGGCGGTGGAGATCGATGAATAAATTCAAACAGCAATTTCTCACCGGTCCATACCTGATCTGGATCATCGGATTTATTGTTCTTCCTATGGTCATGATTCTGTATTACGCTTTTACAAACAGCGACGGCGGTTTTACTTTCGAATATATCGCAGCAATTACCTCTGCGACCAACCTCAGCGCCATAGGACTTTCCCTGAAACTTGGAATCATCTGTACAGTCATCTGTCTGGTGCTCTCCTATCCACTGGCAATGATACTGAACAATATGCAAATTAAAAATCAGGGACTGGTTGTATTTATCTTTATGCTACCAATGTGGATGAACTTCATGTTGCGTATTCTTGCGTGGAAGCTTCTCCTCTCCAAAAACGGAGTATTTAACTCCATTCTCACAACACTTGGTTTATCAAAGATAAATATAATAAACACTCCATCCGCAGTTGTTTTGGGTATGGTTTATGATTTTCTTCCATTTATGCTTCTGCCAATCTACAACTCCATGACACGAATCCGTAAGGACTGGATTGAAGCTGCAAAGGATCTTGGTGCGAACAATGTAACCATTTTCTTTAAAATTATCCTTCCACTGACCGTATCCGGTATCATCAGCGGAATCGTAATGGTATTCGTTCCATCCCTGACGAGTTTCGCAATCTCCCAGGTACTGGGTGGCGGTCATGTTCTGCTCATCGGAAATGTCATTGAGCAGGACTTCATGCAAGGCATGCAGTGGAATTCAGGAAGCGGGCTTTCCTTTGTCCTGATGATTTTTGTTATCGCAAGTATGGCACTCGTAAACATGTTTGATAAAGAAGGGGAGGGAACAGCAATATGGTAAAGAAATGTGCCTCTCGGCTCTATATGTTTTTGATTTTTTTATTCCTTTATCTTCCGATTATTGTATTAATTGCACTTTCCTTCAATAATTCAAAGACAAAGGTCGTATGGGGCGGATTCACGTTCCACTGGTACGCAAGCTGTTTTCAGGACGAAAAAATTATGTCTGCATTTATTACTACTCTGCAGATTACCTTTCTGTCTGCTATCATTTCCACACTGATTGGAACACTGGCAGCACTCGGAATTGCGGCCATGAAAAAAAGGAATCAGACCATCTATCTCGGAGCTACTAATATTCCTCTGTTAAACGCAGATATCGTAACCGGTATCTCCATGATGTTACTGTTTGTAAAATTCATCGATCTCGGTTTTGTAACCGTGCTGATTGCACATATTACATTCAGCATTCCTTACGTAATACTGAATGTACTGCCAAAATTAAAACAGGCGAATAAAAGTACCTACGAAGCAGCACTTGATCTCGGTGCCACACCGCTCTATGCATTTTATAAAGTAACATGGCCAGAGATCCGTCCGGGTGTATTCTCTGGATTTATGATGGCAGTAACAATGTCACTGGATGATTTCTCCATTACTTATTTTACCAAAGGAGCCGGTGTCAATACACTTTCCACTATGCTCTATACGGAATTACGAAAGGGAATTAAGCCGGAATTATACGCGCTTTCCACAATATTATTCTTTGCGGTACTGATCATTCTCCTCATCGGAAATGTCCGACCTGGAATGAAGAAACCGCCTACAACGAAAAATTAAATCAAAAGGAGTAAAATTATGAAAAGAAAGATTTTAAGCACCATCCTCATCCTCGCCTTAGCAGCAACCAGTGTTACCGCCTGTGGCAAGAGCTCCTCTGCTGACAAGAACAAGGAAACTCTTACCGTTCTAAATTATGGTAAATACATCGACGAAAATGCCGTAAAAACTTTTGAAAAAGAAACCGGTATCACTGTAAAATACGAAGAATACGAAAGTCCAGAAGAAATGTACACGAAATATAAAGCCGGTTCCATCGATTATGATGTCATCTGCTCTTCTGAGTATATGGTAGAAAAACTCATCAACGAAGGGGAAGTACAGGAAATGGATTATGCAAGTATGGAAAACTACAAAAACCTTGATCCTACGATTATTGATATGAGTTCTTCCTACGACAAGAATCATACCTATTCCGTTCCTTATTTCTATGGAACACTTGGACTACTCTACAACAAAAACGAAGTAAATGCTTCAGCTGTAACAAGTTGGGATTGTTTGTGGGATGCTTCCTATAAGGATGAAATCATCATGGAAAATTCTGTGCGTGATACCTTTGCACCAGCATTGGTTTCTCTTGATTACTCCATCAATGAAACGGATGAGTCTCATCTTCGTGAAGCATTGGATATTCTGAAGAAACAAAAAGATGATGGCATCGTGTACGCTTACTATGTAGATGAAACAGCTGATTCTATGATTGCCGAGGATGCAAAGATTGCCTTATGTTACTCCGGTGAAGCTGCTCTTGCTATGAACGAGAACGAAAATCTTGCTTACTCTGTTCCAAAGGAAGGTTCTAACCTCTGGATTGATTCATGGTTCATTCCAAAGTCAGCAAAGAATACAGATGCTGCTATGAAATTTTTAAATTTTATTTGTCGCGATGATATTGCAGAAGCTAATTTCGAATATGTCCAGTATGCATCTCCAATCACATCCGTTGTAGAAAATCAAGATGCTGACGTAAAAGAAAACGAAGCGATCAACCCAAGCAGTGACACTATCAAAAACTGTGTCATTTACACCGCTTTAGATGATAATGCCAGCAAATTATACAGCACACTCTGGCAGGAACTTCTATCCAACTAAAAACAAATAATATATACTATCTTACAGAAAAACATTGCAATTAAAATCAAAACATGGTAAAGTAAATCCACGATGTTTCTATATCGTGGATTTTTCTTTACTCAAGTACAGTTTCGTACTATAATCCCATACATAATTTATAAATTATATACTCTCCCGGGCCAAGGAGAATTATGAACTATCAGGAATTTTTAACAACGATTAAAACACAGTTATCTCTTCGTATTGATGCCGATGCCACTTTGGATATCCGCAGATTCACGAAGAATAATGGCACGGATTTGGACGGGCTCATCATCTTTCGCCCGAACTTAAATATTTCCCCGACCATATACTTAAATCCATATTACCACCGTTACCTGCAGGGAGTTCCTATGGAAGATATCTATACCGATATCCTCATCACTTATCAGGAACATCTACCAAGTGAAGATATTGATGTAAGTTTCTTTACTGACTTTTCAAAAGCAAAAAGACTCGTGACTATGCGTCTGGTCAATTACAAACAGAATGAAAAGATGCTGCAGGAAGTTCCACACTTCCGCTATCATGATCTGGCGATCATCTTTTACTGCCTGCTTCATGCCAACAAAGAAAATAACGCACATATACTGATTCACAATTCCCATCTGGATATCTGGAAGATCAGCAAAGAAGCGCTTTATCAGGTAGCAAAGAAAAACACGCCAAAACTTCTTCCACATCAGCTTATGCCACTGACAGAAGTACTGCTCCAAAGTCATTATATATGCGATGAAGACATCGATAAAAATGATCCGCAAATTTATATCCTCACAAACAATTACCGTACCAACGGTGCGACTGCTTTATTATACGAAAAGCTTCTCTCGCAAATTGCGGATTCTTTCGAAAAGGACCTCCTCATTCTGCCGAGCAGTATTCATGAAGTATTAATTCTTCCAATTGACAGTATCAGCAAGTCTACACTTGATCACTATGGTACTTTCATCCGCGAGATAAACGAAACGCAACTTGCCGATGATGAAGTTCTCTCAGACCATGCTTACTGTTTTCAGCGTGCTACCCAGATGATTTCATACTAATATTTTATTAAAAAGGACCTATAAAGAAAAATGTTTCTTTATAGGTCCAAAAATCTCATTTTAATCTGTAGTTTTTATATTAATAACCGTTTTGTATTTTCAACCGTGCTAATTATCACTCATCTTGTCATACAGTGTTTCATATTGCCTTGCAGAGGCATCCCACGAAAAATTTTCATCCATAGCTCTACGCACCAGATTTTGCCACGCTGCCTTATTGTTTGTAAACACATTTTCGGCATAGCGAATAATAAACAGCATCTCATGAGCATTGTAATTTTTAAAAGAAAATCCTGTTCCAGTTTTTTCATATTCATTGTATGCATCTACCGTATCCTTAAGTCCTCCGGTCTCACGGACAATTGGAATGGTTCCATAGCGCATCGACATCATCTGACTGAGCCCACAAGGTTCAAATAATGATGGCATCAAAAATGCATCTGCTGATGCATAAATCTTATGGGCACGTTCCTCAGAATATCCAATATAAGAAGAAATCTTATCCGGATACTTATTCTGAAAATGGTGAAACATATTTTCATACTGACTCTCGCCAGTGCCTAGAACCACCAACTGTATATCCATCGTTGACAACAACTCATCCATCACATAAGCGATCAGGTCAAATCCTTTCTGATTCGTCATACGTGATACGATGCCCACCAGAAAAGTATCTTCTTGCTGCGGAAGTCCTAACTCCTTCTGGAGAGCTGCCTTGTTTTTCTTCTTTCCGGTAAATACATCCTTACGGCTGAAATTAGTGTCAATATAAGGATCAATTTTGGGATTATACTCTTCGTAATCAATTCCGTTAAGAATTCCATAGAGACTGTCTCTTCTGGCACTCATTAGCCCATCCAGCCCCTCGCCTCCTTCAACAGTCGTAATCTCTTTCGCATAGGTCGGACTGACCGTCGATACTGCGTCTGCATATACAATACCGCCTTTCAGATAATTTGCCTCTCCATAAGATTCCAACTCATTTGCATTAAAAATCTGTTTTGGAAGCCCTGTAATATCCATAACTTCCTGTATTCTCCATCTGCCCTGAAATTTCATATTATGTATAGAATAAACCGTTTTCATTCCAGCATAAAAATTATCATCTCCATATGTTGTCCGCAAGTATACAGGTACCAATCCAGTCTGCCAGTCATGACAATGGATGATATTCGGTGCGAAATCCAAATATGGCAGGCTCTCTAATACTGCCTTCGAAAAATATGCAAACTTTTCTACATCCTCATAGATATTATTATAAGGAGATGGTCCTGCAAAATAAAATTCATTATCTACAAAATAAAAATGAACTCCTTTATATTCTGTCTCAAATATTCCAACATACTGCCGTCTCCAGTTCAAATTCACATAGAAATGACATACAAACTTAAGACTCGGAAGAAATGATGCATCCATACATGCATACTTCGGGATCATAACCCGCACATCATATTCTTTACGATTAAAGTACTTTGGCAAAGAACCAACAACATCTGCCAGCCCTCCTGTCTTAATAAATGGAATAGCTTCTGATGAAACAAACAGAACCTTCTTCATAATAACCACCTCCACAATATAAGAGAAACTTCTCCCTTATTTGTTCTTCATCTGTAAGCGAATCTTATCGGTAATCAAGGCAATAAACTCCGAATTTGTCGGTTTTCCTTTTCCATTGCTGATGGTGTAACCAAACAGATCATCGAGTGTATCCATCTTGCCTCTGCTCCATGCAACTTCGATTGCATGCCGGATTGCTCTCTCCACACGACTCGGCGTCGTCTGAAATTTCTTTGCGATACTCGGATACAAAATCTTTGTTATCGAATTAAGCATATCCATATTATTGACAGACATAATAATGGCTTCACGTAAGTATTGATACCCCTTGATATGTGCCGGCACCCCAACTTCATGTATGATCCCCGTCACATCCTCTTCAAGAGATTTCATCATATCCTGTTCTACGTATTCTTTTGTCCCATTGTTCGATTGAAAATTCTTTGCATGACGACGCTTGCGTACAGATTTAATACGATCGAGTATCGTTTTCTGATCAAAAGGTTTCATAATATAATAATCAGCACCTTTTGCAAATGCGTCCTCTGTAATGCCTTCATTGCCTACAGCACTCACCATCAGCACACTGGGTGGATTTTTTACCGCCTGATCCGAACGAATTTTGTCTAATACGCCAAGTCCATCTAGCTTTGGCATGACAATATCCAACAATACGACATCCGGTTGTTTCTCTTTAATCAAACGATAAGCTGACTCCCCATCTTTTGCAGTTCCAACTACCTGAAGCTCACTGTCACTAGAGACAATATCTCCCAATAAGTCTAAAGTAAGCTGATTATCATCTGCGATTGCGACATTTAGTTTTCCCATTATAGGCCTCCTAGATGTCAAATTCAGTCATATAAACTATAAACAAGTCATGTCAGTAAATTTTGTCGAAGTCTGTCGATAAAATTTAATATAAATATATCACAGTATGTGCCTTATTTCAATGTTATTGTGCTTTTTCCAGATACCATAACTGACATGCTCCACCCCAGTAATTCCACTGTTTAACCGGAGCCAGATCTGCGGTGTTCCATCCATACACATCCAATCCAGATGTTCCGGAAGTCACACACGTTTTAATTGCATATACTCCAGATGAAATTTCCACTAATTCAAACTTTTGATTGGTTTTCTGACTATCACTATACTGCAGAATTGTCGTTCCATCTGCTGTGCTTTTTCCCTTTACATCCAATACTTTTGTATAATCGGACGAACCTGTATATATGCTATAATATCCATTTTCTCCCTTAACCAGCTTAAACTTCTGCTGTGTTTTGCCCGTATAAGTGTTCTGCTGTAAAACAGCTCCGTTCGAAGAACTTCCATTTGCAATTTCCAAGTATTTGCTACTAAAACAACTTCTAATATAATAAGTGCCGTCCAAATTATCTGCAGCCGATATTCCAGAAGAAGTTGTGCTCTCTTTGCCGCAAATGTCGTTAAATACATACAAGGATTTCATTGCCTGCCCATTTTTATCGAACAAAGTCATATTGTCCCAGGTAGAGCCGCCATCAGAACTTGAATACAGAGAATTTAATCCGCTATTTGAATATTCATAATTTCCCGATGTCGACGATGCCCATCCAGAACCACAACTTCCCCATGTAGAAGAATTTGTTGCTATCCACTCTGGTTCCCAATAAAATGCACCAAGTCCGTATCCAGATTTTGTTTTATTCACCTGTGCCACAGCAGAAAACACATCGCGCAATGCCTGTGCCTGACCACTTACACTAACATTATAATCCTTAAAATTCATAGCGCTGGAATCTCCAATATTATTTCCCTGCGAATCAAAGTTATCATAAGTATACGGATATGCTGTTTCCGCAACCAACACTTTTTTGTTATATGTTTTCGCTATATATGTCAACGTATCCTGCAAATCAGATGCCGATCCATGCCACATAGGATAATATGAAGTGGCAAATACATCATAGTCAACACCTTGTTCTGCCATACACTGCGCATACCATTTTCCATTTGCGAGAAGATCTGTAAAGTGCAATACTTTCAAAATTGATTTTCCATATAAAGAATTAATATCATCAACTGCATAACATCCTTGTTGCATTAGTGTCGCAACTCCCGAGCTAAAATTCCATACACCATCATACAATCCACCTACTCCACACATAGTGCTATTAGTCTCATTTCCAATCTGCACCATGCCAATATCTACGCCATAATCCAACAATTCTTTGATGCTTTGATATGTAAAATTGTACACGGCATCTTTTTTGTATGAAAGGCTATAATTCTTCCATGCTTTTGGTGCAAACTGTTTTGCAGGATCTGCCCAAAAATCAGAATAATGAAAATCAATAAACACTTTCATTCCTGCATCAGTCGCACGTTTACCAAGAATCTTCGCATTATAAAGGTCACAGTTTCCACCACCATATCCTTTATATGGAGAAGATGAGTCATACGGATTGTTCCAAATACGGATACGTACATAGTTTACTCCCGCTCCTGCAAAAATATCAAAAACATCTCCGGATGTACCATCTAAGTATTTATAGCTGACTCCACTTTTTTCCAAAGCAGCCACCGCCGATACATCCACTCCCCTCATAAAATCAGATGACATATTTGATACTTTACTTACTCCCGATACAGATGTAGCAGCCTGGATTTTTTCAATTCTCCCTGTTGCCAATACATTTGCTACAACCATTACTGTCAGTAACAGTAAACTCGCCCATTGCTTCAATACCTTCTTCATGTCTACCTTCCTCCCTGAACATAACATTTTCCTCCACGCGTGCGCAAACGGTTGTTCTATATAACTTTAGTATACAGCGCTGTTAAATACTGGTCAATTAGATGATTTTCATATATTTTTTCATTCATATTTAAGCATCATTCACATAAATATCTCTTAATTCAAAAAAACATCCTATCTGATTATGCTCAGATAGGATATTTTTCAAAATCATTTATTTACCTTATTATGCTTTCTTTACTTTCAATCTAAAAATAAATATTTGAACTCTCAGTATTCCGTTTCTTCTGCCGCAAGCACTACAACATGACAAATTTTCTGTTTTCCACCAAATGAAACCGAAATATCTGCTTCGCCAATCCCATTTACCACAAATGAAATTTCTCCGTCCGCAATATCATAAACTTCGACTACATCAGAATTTGAAGATACCGCACTTACATTATAATAAGAGAAATAATCTTCATCGACATTTTCTACAAAAATATACTGCAACTCCTGTTCATCGCTATACAACTGTAGCTTTGAATCCGACAACGAAAAGTTTTTAATTACCGGCTTGTTTACCACCACTTTACAAGTATATGTTTTTCCATGTACCCTTGCCTTAATTGTCGCTTTGCCCGGTGCATAGGCATATACTGTATTATCATAAATTTCACATATATCGGAATCGGAAGTATACCATGAAACATGATGCTTACACCCCTTCAGTTTCAATGTCTTCTCTCCGTCAAAATTTATACGCATACTTGTTGCAGAAAGCTTTAGATCTTCCACTGTAATTTTACAATTTGCTTTCTTTCCATTGCAAACAGCTGTGATTGTTGCTTTTCCTGCACCTTTTGCAATCACTTTGCCACCGGAAACCGTTGCTACTGATTTCTTATTGCTCGACCATGTGATTTTACCCTTGGCGTTCTTTGTTTCTATTTTTTTGGTTTTCCCTTTCAGTAAGAAAACAGAGGTTGTTTTCAATTTAAATGGTGCTACTTTATGTGCCGGCTTGCTTGCCGCGTGACTCGATGAACTGGTGGAACTTGTATAACTATAACCGGATGAGCCTCCAAAACACTTTGCACATGCAGTAAGTCCCCTTGCTATCGCCGCGGAAAGCGTCGATGCATAATAAGTACCATTGCCACATTTGTGGGTATGATATTTGCTTCCGGTCCGTGTAACATAAACGGTTGTGTCTGCATACACCGGTGTCAATGCAAGTGTATCGCCCACTGGCATTGCAATCATAACCAAGGCAAGCACAATACTGATCACACTTTTCTTAATTGTTTTCATTAAAAAACCTCCTTTTTAAATTTATAGTACTATTGTACCACATATCATTCAAAAAGGAGACTATTATTTCTAATTTATTAGTATCGTTTATATCAGCTATTTAGCATACAGCACTCACATAATTACAAAGACAACAAATACACAAAATATCCAGCATATGCAAGTAACATGATCACTCCGCACGGCCGGCGCAACTGCCGATGCCGAATCGTTCCTATCCAAAGCAATATGCCACAAAGAATTGCAATAACGGTATCAATCAGGAATCTGCCTTCAAACGGCACCGGACAAATGAGTGCAACGGTTCCGATTACAAACAGAATATTGAATATATTGCTTCCCACAATATTTCCAATCGCAATGCCGGCATTTCCTTTTCTCGCTGCTGAGACTGATGTTACAAGTTCCGGAAGCGATGTACCGAAAGCAACAATCGTAAGTCCAATAAAACGCTCACTCATGCCACACGCTCTAGCAATCGTAGTTGCTCCATTTACTACAAAATTGCTTCCTGCGACGACAAGCACAGCTCCTAATACAATAAACAGCCCACATTTCCATAATGGATACTGTGCGAACGACTGGTTGTCATCTTCTCCCGCATCGCCCTTCTTTGCCAGAAAGTACAAATAGATCAGATATGCGATAAATAAAACCCATAGTACGATTCCTTCTACAAAATTGATTTCATTTCCGGTCGCTCCCATTACCAGAAGCACAGCGGTAATGAAAAGCATGTATGGAATTTCATATTTGAATGTAGACTTTTGTATGGTCACATTCGTAATCAGTGCAGTTACTCCGAGAATAATCAGGATATTAAGTATATTGCTTCCTACTATGTTTCCAACCGTGATCCCGGCATTTCCCTTTAGTCCGGCGGTTATACTCACAGCCGCTTCTGGCAGCGATGTGCCCATCGCTACGATTGTAAGTCCGATTACAAGTTGGGGAATCCCGAATTTTCCTGCCAGCGCCGCAGCACCATCCACAAAAACATCTGCGCCCTTTACCAGCGCTGTAAAACCAATTACCAACATCAACATTGCTACAAAAATCATATGCGTTCCTCCTTTTTAGAACCATTAAAATATAATTTCGTTTACCTGCAGAAAAACGCAAAAAAGCGAGACTTCTGCTGTGTAAACAACAAAAGTCTCGCCATTTGATTACTTCCCGGATTGTTTCCAATCGTACTGACGGGTGAGTAAACATCTTTTGATGCCGGCTACTCCCTTTCACTTATATACTATAATATGCAATGACGTTTTATTCGTCAAGCGTTTTTTACTTTTAAATTATTGCTTTGCTTCATAAGTTTTTGCAAAGATGTCCTTTCCGATGATATGTACATCCTGCAGATCATCTTTCCGGCATGCCAGATAGTCGCCTTTATTTCCTCGCATGTATTTTTCACGGTCCCACGTAGTAAATACATTCGCACGGTTCTCCAGTTTTTGTCAATATCGCTACTTCTCCATTTGCAATACAACTCTTTGCAAACGGAATCAGAGATATTTTCTGTCATCTTATTTTCTTTGATTGACGGTTCATACCATCTCATTATATGAACTATGTTCTAAGAGGTATCTCGATTTAGAAGTTCAACGCGGACGTCTGAAAAATGAGTTTCAGGCTATTTGTAATCTTATGGATTGGTATACCTATGGAGGCTTACCGATTTTCATCTGCAAGTTATTCTTATGTCGACGAAAATGAGACAAATGCCGACCAAGCCAAATACATCGGCCAGTTGATGAAGACGATTTTATAGAAAAACCGTAACCGCGATAAAAATGTGAATCCTAAGGGCGTAACCGGCATCACTTTGTGGGGATTGTACGACACGATCTCCTGGCGTGCTTCCTGCTCTCCACTGCTTTTTGACACCGGAATCACCGATCCAAAAGCTTCTTTCGATGAATTTATCAACGCTGCAAAATCAATGGGCTGATAGGAAGTAACCGAATGGTTACCGCAAAAATTCTCTGCTGTATTACATGCAATGCGGCAGGGAATTTTTTTTACAAAAGTAAAAATTTTACCCCTTAAAGTAAAATTAATCCGTTCAAATTCGATTTCATTTTCCTTATAATGGCTATATCATTATTTGGAAAAGGAGGGTTTTTATGTTACTTAAAAAACGAATTCTTCCTCTGGCTTTATCTGCCATTATGGCTGTGTCCGCGTTGACCGGCTGTGGCAGCAGTTCAGAGAAAAACAGCTCATCAGGGGCTGAGACAACCCTGACCATGTGGACGATCGCCACAGAAAGCGACTCTTTCCACAAACCGTATCTTCAGGCAATCGAGGAGTTTGAGAAAAATCATCCCGGTGTAAAGATTAATATGGAAACATTTGAAAATGAATCCTATAAAACGAAGATCAAAGCGGCCGTCGCTGCCAATGAACTTCCTGACATTTTCTTTACCTGGGCGGGTGGATTTTCCGAATCTTTCGTATCTTCCGGAAAAGTAATGTGCCTGGATGATTATTACAAAAATTACGAAAAGGAAATCAGTAAAGCTGCTCTTGCCAACGATATCTACGATGGCAAATTGTATGGTTCCGTAACTTGTACACCGGTATCCGTAATGTGGTACAACAAAGAAATGTTCAAAGAACAAGGTGTCGAAGTACCAGCCACATGGGATGATTTCAAAGCTGTCTGCCAGAAATTCATTGATGCAGGCATTAAACCGATTGGAACCAGTGTAAAAGACACTTGGGTACTTGCTATGCTTCATGACGGATTAGCACTTAAATCTGCCGGAGCAGACAAAGTCACCAAGGCTTTGACAAAGCAGGGTCAGTCCTACAACGATCCGGACTTTGTAAAAGCTGCTAACTGCATCAAAGAATTGGTTGATATGGGCGCTTTCATCGACGGCGCAACCGGTCTTTCCAATGATGAAGCAAGTGCTTCTTTCTATGCAGAACAGGTTCCAATGTACTTCACCGGAAGCTGGATGGGTGGTTCCATCATTACCGATGCCGAGAACCCGGATAACTTCGCTGTTGCACCAATTCCTGTTGTCAACAGCGAAAATGCAAGTGTAACCGACTTCATGGGCGGAGGTTCCGATACTTTGATGGTATCCGCCGACACGAAGAACAAAGACCTTGCCGCTGCCGCTGCTTTTGAGATTACAAGAGGAGTTTCCAAATATGCTTACTTAAGCGGTGCTGGAATTCCGGCTTGGACCGTAGATTATGATGTTTCTTCCGTCCCTGCCTTAACACAGCAGGTAGCAGATATTGCCGGAAACGCAACTTCCTATACGTTGTGGTTTGATACGTTGATGTCTTCCGATGATGCTGGAGAATATCTGACACTCCTTCAGTCCCTCTTCGCAGGCGATCTAAAACCGGAAGAATTTGCTGCCAGCATGGATAAGCAGTTAAGTAAAAAATAGTCACACGTTAATTTTGTGAATGGGATTTGATGCCGGGCGGCTCCCAGACAGCAGCATTGCTGCAGTCCGGGAGCCGCCCGGCATTATAACGATTCGTTTAAAGGAGGATTTCATGGACAAAATAAGAAAAAACAAAACAGCAATCTTCGTTTTTCTCTTTCCTTCTGCATTGCTGTTTTTAGCCATTATTATCTTACCAATCTTTATGTCCGGATATTATAGTCTTTTAGACTGGGACGGCATCACTTCCGGCACATTTGTTGGTATACAAAATTACATTGAATTATTTACAGAAAAAAGTCTTGGCTTCGGTCCTACCGTGCGAAACGCCTTTATCTTTGCCGGACTTTCTGTCTTTTTACAGCTTCCCCTCGCCCTGCTTTTGGCTCTGACTTTGGCAAAGGGCATCAAGGGTGAACGATTTTTTGTGGCGGTGTTCTTCATTCCGGTTTTGTTATCCACAACCGTCATCGGACAATTGTGGATGAAAATATACAATCCACAATACGGTATTGTCAATTCCTTTTTGCATGCCGTCGGTCTTGACACATGGTGCAAGACCTGGCTCGGCGACCAAAAATATGCTCTTGCCGCCTGCTTCATCCCGATGCTTTGGCAATACGTCGGCTACCACATGCTCCTCATGTACGCAGGCATTAAAAGTCTGTCACCGGATATCCGTGAAGCAGCTAAGATTGACGGTGCCAATGACCACCAATTATCACGTTATATCACAATTCCTATGATCAAGCCGGTTTTGCGTATGTGTGTGATCTTTGCGGTAACCGGTTCTTTGAAGGCCTTTGACCTGATCTATGTATTGACCGGCGGCGGTCCGGCTCACGCAAGTGAAGTACCAAGTACCTTGATGATTAACATGATCTTCGACCGAAGCCGCTATGGACTTGGAAGCTCGATTGCCATGTTTATCATTTTCCTGTGCTTCTTTTTCGCAATACTGATCAAACGCTGTTTTCGAACGGAGGTGGACTAAATGAAAAAAGTAAAAACCAGTGTAATGTACATTTTACTTTCTCTTTGGGCATTGGTAAACCTATTTCCGCTGTATTGGATGTTTACCTTCTCCCTAAAGACAAATAAAGAAATCTTTGGCGACAACATCATCGGCCTGCCAAAAGAATGGCTGTGGAGCAACTATTCGGAGGCTCTCGATACCGGAAATATGGCACTTTACTTTGCCAATAGTGCCATTGTCACCTTTGCTACGATTGCATTGACTGTCATCTTTTCCCTGATGGCGACTTATGCACTTTCCCGCATGGAATGGCGCGGCCGCAAACTTGTCAACAGCATTTTTATGCTCGGCTTAACGGTACCGATTCACGCGGCAATCCTGCCAATTTTTATCATCTTACGCGAATTAAAGATGACAAACTCCTATCAGGCACTCATAATTCCTTACACCGCATTTGCATTGGCGATGGCGATTATGATCTGTCAAAGTTTCATTGAAAATATTCCACGTGAACTTGAAGAGTCTGCCTGTATCGACGGCTGTGGTGTCTATGGCATTTTCTTCCGCATTGTGCTTCCGCTCATGAAACCGGCACTTTCTACCATTGGCATTTTTACCTTTCTACAAGCGTGGAATGAGCTTATGTTTGCCGTCATCTTTATCAGTGACAGTAAATATCGTACATTGTCGGTAGGTATCCAGGCACTTTCCGGGGCTTACACGACCAAATGGGGGCCGATCGGTGCTGCTCTTGTCATCGCCACGTTCCCGACACTCATCATTTATTGTTTTATGAGCAAAAAAATACAAGAAAGTTTAATGGCAGGTGCAATTAAAGGATAAATGTGCTATAATAAGTTTATTTTATAGTTATTTTTGGGGATATAACGCACTATGAAGAAACGTTTTTTGTCATTGGGGCTTCGGGAAAAAATTCAGTTTTTGTTTCTTTGTACAATGATTGTATGCATTTTATTCTGCTCAGGTATCTTCTATCTGATTTTGGAAAATCAAATGCAGCAATCGATCGCCGACAAAGAAATCAGTAATCGAACTGCTATTTCCAATAACTTGGACAGCACCATGAAGTCCATTAACAGCATCAGCCGCCTTACCATGCTTCGCAGCACTGTACGCACTTTTTTACTTGCAGAGAGTAATTCTACTCCTCGCACACGAAATGCTCTCCAGGAGATCCACGACATTCTAAATACATTTAATCTTTCCTGTAATGTCGTGATTCTCCGCATGGACGGCCAATACCTTAACACCGGTCCGGGAATCACCTATGTCAATACCGACAAGATTTTTGAAACAGAATGGCTGGACGAAGTCATGGCTCAAAAGGGAAATTACGTTATTAAAGCAGGCACTCGCGATGCCTTTCGCTCAAACATTGGCGAAATGGTGTCTTTTGTCCGTGTCATCAATGACATAAACACCCAAAAACCGATCGGTATCCTGGCAATCAATCTCCCAAGTCGCTTCTTTGAACAGGCATATGAAGGGCTTTCCGGCGAAACCAGCCATTTTGCTCTTTATGACGCATCCGGCAGATTAATCTGCAAGGATAATGAAAGCACATTTTCCTCCTTAAATCCGGAAAATCTACTTCAAAACACGCGCGAAGAAACGGACAAACTATTTTACAAAAGTATATTTACCTGCGACACATTGGGAGACTCTCATTTCATCCTTGCTTCCCGTCTGGAAGTACGGATTTTAGACGGGCTCCCTGCCAAATTACTGGTCGCTTTGATCATCGGCGCTTTTATACTTCTCGCATTTATGTGGCTGATCAATACTTATATTGCCAAAAATGTCATCTACCCGATCCAGCGTTTGGTCGACAGCATGGCCGAAGTGCAAAACGGCTGGCTGCACCGCGTTAGTATGAATGTAAACGATGACGAGATCGGTCTTTTAAAAAACAGCTACAACGCTATGCTGATTGAGATCAATCAATTGATCGAAGAACTTCTTCAAAAAGAAAAAACACTGCGGATGGCTGAATTAGATGCTCTTCAGGAGCAAATGAAGCCCCACTTTTTGTATAACACTCTGGATATGATCCGTTATATGGCTTTGGAAAACCGAACCGATGAAGTATATAATATGTTGGAAACTCTTGGAAATTTTTACCGTCGTTTCTTAAGTAAAGGAAGCACGGACTTGTCTCTGGGAGAAGAAATAGAAATTGTAAAAAGCTATCTTACACTGCAGAGAACACGTTTTGAGGATATTTTTACAGATGAATATGAAATTGAAGAAGGCCTGTCTTCCATCCGTGTTCCGCGCCTGATTCTGCAGCCGCTCGTAGAAAATTCCATTTATCATGGGATTCGCCCAAAAGGCGAACATGGGGTTATCCGTGTCACGGTAAAACGTCAGGAAGATTTTCTATTTCTTAGCATTTACGACAATGGAATCGGTATGTCCGCACACCAGCGGGAACTTCTATTTTCCGGCAAAGACAGCCGAAGTTTTGGATTTCAGGGAACCATTGAAAGAATCCGTTATTATTATAAAACGGAAGATGTCTTTGAGATACACAGTACAGAAGGGGAATATTGTGAGATTATTTTGAAACTGCCACTTTCAAATGGCTGTTAGATATTTTTGTTATAATGTAAAGGAGAGTGTAGTTTTTATGTATCGTGTTATGATCATTGACGATGAAAAGGCGCTTCGCAATCTTTTAAAAGCAGCGGTCGACTGGCAGGAAATGGGGCTGGAAGTTGTTGGCGAAGCAGCAAGTGGGATTGAAGCGATCAATATTATCGATAAACTTCATCCGGACATTATTTTTGTAGACATTCGTATGCCCTTTATGGATGGCATCGAATTTTCCAAAATTGCGTTAAAACGGTATCGGCAGATGAAAATCATTATCCTGACTGCCTTTGACGAATTTGAATATGCAAAGCAGTGCATCGGACTTGGGATCACGGATTATCTTCTAAAACCGATCGTTCGCACAGACATCCGGGAAGCCTGCCAAAAAGCGATCCGCGAACTGGATGCCCTGCCTGCCGCCGTACCGGAGCAGCCCGTCCTGCAGGATGTCTCTTCGGATATGGAACACGTCAAGCAGTATATTGATAACCACTATCCGGATTCCGCTTTAAATCTCACCGCGATCGCGCAGGAATTCGGCTACAATCCGAGTTACCTGAGCCGCCGTTTTAAAGCTGACTGCGGCCAGAATATCTCAGATTACATCACGGCCTGCCGCATGGAAAAGGCCAAAAAATGTCTGGAATCGCGGATGCTTATGTATATGACGGCAAAAGAAGTCGGCATTCCGGATCCAAATTATTTTGGAAAATGTTTTAAAAAATATACCGGAAGTTCGTATTCCGAACTGCTCAAACTGCAGCTGTCCACCTAACCGGAAATCCGCTTAATTTATCATTTATTTGGGGAGGTTTCTATGAAATCATTACTTGAAAACAAATTGTACGACTGGCTGACTACTGCATGTCAGATAATCGTGCTTGGCTTTTTATTTTTATTTACGAGTGTCCCTCTTATCACTTCAGGGGCTTCTTTGACGGCGCTTTATCATTGTATCTCGCGCGGTCACACACAAACTTCCGCTCACATCTGCCGGGAATATTTTTCGGCATTTAAATCCAATTTTTTCCAGTCTCTTGCACCAACAATCCTGTTTCTCTGCTACGGTGCCACGATGGCTGTAGATCTTTCCCAAGTCTTTACCGGAAAAAACGGCAATCTTTTACCGCCCTTTCTATGGATGGTAATCTGCCTCGTCCTCTGGGTTCTCGCCAATTATATCTTTGCCGTGATCTCACACCTGCGAGCTTCATTTCCGGCAGTTCTTCTGCTCTCCGTGCGCCTGATGGCAGGTCACATCAAAGAAACTTTCATCTTATTATTTACAATGGCCGGCGCCTGCCTCATCGTATTCCTGGTTCCCGGACTTTTCGTCCTTTTTCCCGGAATCCTCTGTGGCATCGCCAGCCATCTGATTGAGCCTGGTTTAAAAAAGGCTCTTGCTATTGATTAATCCAGTTCTTTATAGTCAAAACTGCGGAATTCTGCTGTCTGATCGTATCCGGAGTAGTCCACGCATGCCATGCCGACAAATGCTCCGGTGAAGAATCCACCGTATGACTGGAGTACGTAATCATCGGACAATACAGCGGCATCCAGTGTGCCCGGAATCTCTGTATAGTTCTTTCCGTCAAAGGAATACTCGTAGCTGTAAGACTGCTTTCTTACTTTTGTGCGAAGCCATACAAATTCAACATCATCCGGTACCGGAATCGCATCGTCGCGAAGGAACGAACGATATCCGCCACGATTGCACTCTGCCACTTCGATCACGCGGCCATTTTTCTCATTCCACGTAACGAAAGCGAATGACCAGTGCTTATCATTGTAAAAATTTGTCAATCCAGCCATCTGCTGATAGTTGAACGGATCAAATTTCACTTTCACTTCGGCATCAAAGTTAAATGCCTGCCAGCGTTTTGCCACCAACGAAAGCTCATGCTTATTGCTGAGGGATCCTTTTCCGACCAATGTCAGCCTGCCATCCCCTGTCGTACCCATTTCCTCGGTAAATGGTACGCGGAGGGTATTCCACTCATCATGAAGTTTTGGTGTGTCAAATTCATCATGCATCGAATGATCTGCCGGTGCTTCTGTCAAGATTGCATCTTTCGGCGCATCCACAAGCACTTTTCCGCCATGTCCGCCCTCGATACGAGGCCAGCCTTCTTCATCCCAGTATACTTTCTGAATTGCCGTCTCACGGCCAAGCGGACACCAGCCGCGTGGGTCGATCGAACTTTCATTTTCGTGGTGCCACGGTCTTCCACACAAACTTGCATAATACCACTCACCGCCGGGAGTCTCTACGAGAGCACCATGTCCCTGCTTCTGGATCTCAAGTTCCGGCGTATCAAAGTTTGTAATAAACGGATCGCCAGGCTCTGTCTCAAAACTCAACGCATCTAACGTCTTTGAACGAGCTACTACTTCCTGATGTGTCCAAACGGTTCCACCCTGTGCAGCAAACAGATAATAATATCCGTTGATCTTATACAAATGTGGTCCCTCAACCAGTTTAACGTCCGTTCCGGCGTAGATCGTACGTGCTGTCTCCGGTTTTAATTTCATTGTATCTGTGTCAAATTCTGTCACTGTAATACCGTCAAAAGCATGGTGGTATTCGCGATGATCCCATGTCTGCTGAACAAGGTATTTGCGTCCGTCATCATCATGGAACAACGATGCGTCAAATCCCACACCATTGACACGGATCGGATCCGACCATGGTCCGCGGATATCTTCTGCCGTCGTCAGATAATTGATCATATCTTTGAACGGTCCTTCGGTTACTTTTACATCCGTATAAATCAGCCAGAATTTTCCATCTGCATAGGAAAGATCCGGCGCCCAGATACCTCCCGATGACGGATTTCCTTTCATATCAAGCAATGTCGTCGTGGACAATGCGGATGGAAGAAGATTCCAATGTACTAAATCTTTTGACTCGTGCAGACGAACTCCCGGAAACCACTCAAACGTAGAGTTCGCAATGTAATATGTATCATCCACACGGATAATGGATGGATCTGCATTAAATCCCGGCAAAACCGGATTTTTAATCTGCAACATAACTGTATGCCTCCTTACTGTTAATCTATCTCTATCATACAGGAAAATGGGGGGTTTGCAAAGGGAAAAAGAAGAAAAAGAAAAATTTATTTATCCTCTTGCCATTTTCCATAATTATTTTACATGTACCAGTAAAAAGTATACGGTATCCGCACGGTCTATCCAATAGGACATTATTCCTATTACTTTTTCTTTCGCATACTGACAATAAGTGCATAAATTTCTGGATTTTTTTCTTTCATATGTTCGTCCAGCATATGACGCCTCTCCCGAAAACGTTCCGCGAGTTCCGGATGTTCTCTTGCAATTCGCTCATACACCTCCCGACGATGCGCCTCAAAATGTGCTGCAATCGTCTTCTCATCCTTGCCTGAAATATGCACAATTTCTTTTAAATGCTCTTCCAAATGTTCCAACCACTCATCTTCATCCAATTCTTCCATATGTGACCAGCGTCCATGCAACAGTTCTTCAACATCACCTGTTTTTTTCAACTGTTCAATCTGCAGACGTATTTGCTTTTCAATCTGTTCTTCCGACTCACTTCCAAACGCCCATACAAGTTCCTGCACACGATTGTCCGCACGTTTCCGGGATGCACTTCTCATTTCATTATCAACCCCATCAAGAGGATACGGGCGATGAATTTCCATATCCTTAAGTGCGATATGAATGGTTCTGCGTACACATCCTTCTTCAATCAGATACCCCAGTCCCAACTGGCGTAATTGTTCGTTTACGGCTGAAATATGCTCTGTCATATAAAAACGAATTCCACGATCTTTCAAAGAGCGGTACAAGATTTCCAGTCGATCTGCCGCCGTAATATCAATACTTCCTACTCCACTGGCATCTAGAATGACTGCTTTCGTATCCTTCCTGATATGACTTTCAATGTCGTTCTGCAATACCGCAATATTCGCAAAAAACAGATTACTACTAAACCGGTAGATCACAACAGACGAGATTTCATGTATCTGACTGCTTTCTTTCAGATCCCGAAAATGGCTGTGTCCCGGCTGAATTCCAAGGAAACAACGTGCCGGCTTGGATGTCCGGATAATCATTTCTGAAAAAGACAAAATAATGCCTATCAAAACTCCGTTAATTGTACCAAGCATCAATACACCCACAAATGCACCAACAAAAATAAAAAATTCGGTCCGCGAAACCTTCCACAATCTTGCTGCCAGTTCAAACTCAGTTGCGCCAAGCAACGCAGAAATTACAATTGCCGTCAGCACCGGAACCGGTAAATAACCAATAAATCCCGTTCCTCCTAATAGAACAACCATCATAGAAAGTCCGGCTACAATTCCTGTCAACTGTGTCTTACTTTGATACTGTTCTCCCATTGCGGTCCGGGATACGGAGCCGTTGATCGGACAGCATCCAGTCAGCGATGCAATCAGATTGCCCATCGAAAAAGCAAGAATTTCTCTATTATCGTCAATTGCATAACCGTTTTTCTGTGCAAAATTATTTTCTGCAAGAAGTGTCTCTGCCATAATAACCACAGCCACAGACAAGCTGATCGTAATTGTCTCTTTCATTGGAATCAGTGATAAATCCGGTAATTTCCATACTGGAAGCCCTGGTTCTACTTTACTGAGCGTATGTACGCCACATGCTTCAACCGGTAGAAATCTTGTCATAACGGCGCCCGCCACCATCAAAAGGACAGCAAATGGCACCTTGGGCCATATCTTTTTGGTAGCCAATAAAATTCCAAGCGATACCAACCCCAAAATAAGTGAAGGAACGTTGATTTCCGAAAGTGTCTTTGCAATATGTTTCACCAATTCCGGCAATTCACCAGTCCCTGCGGTACCTCCCATCAGCTTTGGCAACTGCATTAGAATAATCGTTGTACAGATACCTGTTATAAACCCACCCATTACAGGTGCTGATATATAGTTTACCAATTTTCCAGCCTTCATCAGATAAAAAGCAAACAACCAGACAGCAACAAAAAATGTAAGTTGTGGCACTACTGAAAGTGCTTCCTTTGAACCACTTTCAATATTTAAATTCAGCAACGCAGCTCCAATCAACGCTGCCGGTGCAGCATCCACCCCAAAAATAAACTGCGACGATGTTGAAAAAAATGCAAATGCGAGAATAGGAAATACCGATCCATACAATCCATATACCGCCGGGAGTCCTGCAATCTGTGCATATCCCATGGAAGTTGGAATCGAAACCGCCATAATAATAATTCCTGCAAGAATATCTTTTTTCACATTTTTTCTTTCATAATTATGTAATGTCTGTAAAATATTTATTTTCATTTTTTTATCCATTTTCATATTTTTGCTAATCATAAAATTTTCTAATTCCAGTATCATGGGAATTGTATCACTTTCTTCATTTGTTGTATAGCCAAACGCAAATTTCTAATTTGTTATTATAATTAACATGCTTTTGACTTTTGACAATATATATACAATATACTTGATTTTTCCGGTCAATATCGCTATAATTCGTTATAGTAAGTAACATTATAAAGGAGTATTTGTATGAAAAAGTTATCCCCTTCCCGTCTTGCCGACACTGTCGCAAGACTTCGAAGAGAAAAATCAATGACACAGGCACAACTTGCCGATGCAACCGGAATTAACCGCGCACTGATTTCCCGCATTGAGCAGCATGATTTTGTTCCTTCTATTGAACAACTGGAACATCTCGGAGAAGTTCTCGCTTTTGATATTACAGAGCTGTTTACCAATAGCTGTTCTGAAAATCTTGCCTCTCCCGCCCCTATGAATATTGCCGTTGCCGGAACAGGATATGTCGGTCTGTCTATCGCCACATTGCTGGCACAGCATAATCATGTGACTGCCGTAGATATTATTCCGGAAAAAGTAGAACAGATTAACAATCGTATATCTCCGATTCAGGATGAATATATAGAAAAATATCTGGCAGAAAAAAAACTTGATCTATCTGCCACCCTGGACGGTGAAACAGCCTACAAAAACGCAGACTTTGTTGTAATTGCAGCTCCTACCAATTATGACAGCCAGAAAAACTATTTTGATACTTCCGCTGTCGAAGCCGTTATCGAACTAGTCTTAAAGGTAAATTCGGATGCCATCATGGTCATCAAATCAACAATCCCTGTCGGATATACAGAATCTGTTCGCAAAAAATATGACACAAAGAATATCATATTCAGCCCTGAATTCTTGCGGGAATCCAAAGCGCTGTACGACAATCTGTATCCAAGCCGTATCATTGTATCTACTGACAAAAATGATACAAAACTTGTAGAAGCATCACATAAGTTCGCTGCTCTCTTACAGGAAGGTGCATTAAAAGAAGACATCGATACTCTGTTCATGGGATTTACGGAAGCCGAAGCCGTAAAGCTTTTCGCTAACACTTACCTCGCCCTCCGTGTAAGCTACTTCAATGAGCTCGACACTTACGCAGAAGTAAAGGGCTTGGACAGCAAGGCTATCATCGAAGGTGTAGGTCTCGACCCACGTATCGGAACACATTATAATAACCCGTCCTTCGGCTACGGCGGTTACTGCTTGCCGAAAGACACCAAGCAGCTCCTTGCCAACTATCAGGATGTTCCTCAGAACATGATGTCTGCTATCGTTGAGTCTAACCGCACACGTAAGGATTACATCGCCGATGCCGTATTGCGCAAAGCCGGTTGGTACGACTATACCAACAACAACCAGTACGGCCATCCCTTCCCTTCAGGGGAGGGTCAGGGAGAGGCTCCCGTTGTCGGCGTTTATCGTCTGACAATGAAGTCAAACAGTGACAACTTCCGTCAGTCAGCAATCCAGGGCATCATGAAGCGCATCAAGGCTAAAGGTGCAGAAGTCATCATCTACGAGCCAACCCTTGAAGACGGCACTACATTCTTCGGCAGCAAGGTAGTCAACAACCTCGATGAATTCAAGGCACAGAGCAAAGCCATCATCGCCAACCGCTTTGACGATTGCTTGAAGGATGTAGAAGAGAAAGTTTATACTAGAGATATCTTCCGTAGAGACTAAAGACCCTCCAAACCTCCCTGTTTAGGGAGGCTTACAAGACAAACGAAAAAAACTTTCTCCACCCCTCCCCCTAAACAGGGGGACTGAGGGGGTCTTCTTCCTCCCCCTAAATTTATGGATATGTTGCGGGTGGACAACAACTATTATTTCTATAAAAATAGAGATTTGACCGGCATCCCGATGTTTGACTGGAGCTGTATTGCCAACGATAGAATATTCCAGTTCTTGGATTTATATGTGATATTGCGAGACCAGCCCGACAAAGTATATTATATGGATGGCGAACGCAGAGGAAGCGACCAATGGTATCTGAAACTGATAGACATTGCCAATCCCAATATCAAGAACTTCAAAGAAGTACCTTCGTCATGGTTGCCGAAACGAAACTGAAAAGAGACCACCTCTTGTCTTCCGTTTCTATTCCTGTTTTCTGAACCGTTTGGAAACGGCGGAATATCCGCAGCGCCTGCATAGCGGTTCCACAGCGGTGTGGCTGGTGAAACCGTGGTAGAGGGCAGTGGCGCGTGGAGAGACGAGAATCTCGTTGAGGCTATTGTCGTAGAGATTGCCGAGCGGCATGTCGCCGTTGTGGTCCAGACAGCATGGCACCACCGTTCCGTCGGCAAGCACGCCGATCTGATTGCGCAGCGCATAGCAGAACACCTCTTCCTCCTTGTAGACATCATGCTGAAGGTCGGGCCATTCAAACATGTCGTCGCTTTCTACATACAGATTTTCGGTGAGTTTCCATCCGTCGTGTCTCTGTGTCCACGGACGAGGCTGGCTGTCGGCAATCATGTCCAGAATAGAGTCGTTCATACGGTTGAACCCTCCCTCGTTCCACAACCGCAACACCACCACGCATCCGCGCTGCGCCGCTTCTTTGGCAAACGCCATCACTTCATCGATATACTGTTCCGGATTATCCTTCCCGTTGCCCTCATGCGAATGCAGCGAAATCTGCAGTTTGTGTGGCAGTGCGTCGAGCAGGTCGCCACGTTGCGCCAGCAGCGTGCCGTTGGTGGTGATAACGGGAGTGAACCCCTTCCGGCGTGCCATCAGGATGAACTCAGGCAGCAGAGGGTGTAGAAACGGTTCGCCCATGAGGTGGAAATACAGGAATCTCACTTCTCCGGCGAGTCGTGTTGTCAGTGTGTCGAATTCGTCAAGCGTCATTGAGCGTTTCTCCCTCGTTGTCTTGGGGCAGAACACACAGTTCAGATTGCAGACATTCGTGATTTCAAGGTAACATCTGGTAATCATATCGTTTGCAATAGACTTTCATTTTTATTGCCGAGGTGCCGCTTATCTTATCCAAAGATAATGCAAAAATCCGGTTAACCGAGATAAATGGCAATATTGTAGAGGATAATTTGCATTCGTTTTTTCATATATGCCTTTTTTTGTAAATTTGCATGCGAAAACAAACAGAACTACAAAAGAACAAATAAATTAAAAATGAAAGATAAATCAAGAAAGTTATTCCTTCTGGTTCTATTCGTGATGATGGCAGCATGCAATGTGTGTGCTGAAAACTATCCTTACCGTAGTGATTTCCTGTGGGTCACCGTGCCCGACCATACCGACTGGCTCTATAAGACCGGCGAGAAGGCGCTGGTGGAGGTGCAGCTGTATAGATACGGAGTGGCGCAGGACGGCGAGGTGACATATACCGTATGCCGCGACATGCTCGACGGCGGTCATACCGGCAAGGCTGTTCTGAAACACGGCAGGGCGGTGGTCGACATTGGCACACGCCGCGACCCCGGCTTCCTCGACCTCAGACTTACAGCCAATATCGGCGGCACTACGACAACACACCATATTAAAGTGGGCTTCTCGGTGGATAACATCCAGCCCTACACCAAAGAACCATCCGACTTCATGACCTTCTGGCAGAAAGAGCTTGACGAGCTGAAGAGCGTGCCCCTCAGCTACACCATGAACCCTGCCCATGAATACGACACCGACAAGGCAGATGCCTATCTCGTGCGCCTCGAAGTGAACAGACAGGGACAGTGCATCTATGGCTATCTGTTCATCCCCAAGGGCCACATAAAAGGCTCGTGCCCGGTGGTGCTCTGTCCTCCGGGAGCAGGCGTGAAGACCATCAAGGAGCCGCTGCGCCACCGCTATTATGCCGACAGCGGCTGCATACGCTTCGAGACGGAGATTCACGGACTCGACCCGAGGATGAGTGACCGGCAGTTCAAGGAGATAAGCAACGCCCTCAACACCGGTGCCAACGGCTATCTGTGTCAGGGATTGTATTCTCGCGATGATTATTATATGAAGCATGTCTACCTCGGACTGGTGCGTGCCATTGATTTCCTTACCACCCTGCCAGAGTGGGACGGAAAGAACGTTGCCGTGCAGGGTGGCAGCCAGGGCGGTGCGCTGAGTCTTGTGGCGGCGGCGCTCGACAGCCGTGTGACGCTCTGCTGCGCAAACCATCCGGCTCTTGCCGACATGGCAGCCTACCTCGAGAAAGGACGCACGGGCGGCTACCCTCACATGCAGCGCATAGGGGTGCTCAACGAGCAAACGGAGAAGACCCTGCAGTATTATGATGTGGTGAATTTCGCACGCCACATCTCCTGTCCTGTACGTATTACATGGGGGTATAACGACAACACCTGTCCGCCGACAACCAGCTATGCCGTATGGAATGTGCTCCGTTGTCCCAAGTCTTCGCTCATCACTCCCGTCAATGAGCATTGGACCAGCGACGCTACCGAAAGGGAGCATTGCGAATGGATTCTTTCAAATCTCGTCAAGTAGGAGTAATCTACTTTATGCCGACTGAGGTGGAAGGGTTGCCACCACCTGGATTAACCCAAATCGGTCATTAGGCCGTTAAAGGTATATTTTTAAATACAAAATCCAAGCAAGCCCTAATGACCGATTAGGAATTAATGAAAACTACAAAAATGAAAAAAACTGTCAGATTGTCTGGTTTTTTGTTGTAATATTCTGACATCCAGCCAGTTGACTGTTATCCAACTGTCAGCCAATTGTCTGGATGGTTTGCTTATGTCAGATGTGAGGAATTCATACGACAGGAATTGCATGCGCTGGTAGAATCCAGGGAAAAGGAATAGGAGTACTACAAAATGAAGATATTGGGCATGTGTCTGATAGCAATTCTGCCCAACAGGGGCAAGCACCTTGCCCCTGTTGGGTAAGCACCTTGCCCCACATGGGCAAGCATGCTGCCCAAAAAGCAATCACTGTGTTCTTGTATGAATTAGAGTGTA
>OMCE01000165.1_pt1 | contig 34422 bp, 29 predicted proteins | sample 1644981 | NCBI WGS metagenome assembly OMCE01 (sample SAMEA103958151, study PRJEB25191) | human gut metagenome | reverse complement strand
GGGATTCCATATTCTTTTGCAGCTTCGTAGCAGTCCATAACAGCAGTGATCTGCGGAACACCGATACCTGCAACAACTCGTGTGGTACAGATAGATCCAGGTCCGATACCAACCTTAACTGCATCTACACCGGCCTCGATCAGAGCCTTTGTCGCAGCACCTGTTGCTACGTTACCTGCGATTACCTGCAGTTCCGGATATGCTGCCTTGATCTCGCGTACAGCCTTCAGAATGTTCTCTGAATGTCCATGTGCAGAATCAATTACGATCACGTCTACAGATGCCTTTACAAGTGCATCAACACGTGCAAGTACATTAGCAGTGATTCCTACCGCAGCACCGCAGAGAAGACGTCCCTGCTCATCCTTTGCAGCCAGAGGATATTTGATCTGTTTCTCAATATCTTTGATTGTGATCAGTCCCTTGAGGTTGAAATCTTTATCAACGATCGGAAGCTTTTCTTTTCTTGCTTTTGCAAGGATTTTTTTAGCCTCTTCAAGAGTAATTCCTTCCGGAGCTGTGATCAGATTCTCAGAAGTCATGGACTCACTGATCTTTTTGCTGAAGTCTGTCTCGAATTTTAAATCACGGTTGGTGATAATTCCGACAAGACGGCCGTCCTTTGTGATCGGGACACCGGAAATACGGAATTTTGCCATCAGATTGTCAGCATCTGCAAGTGTATGATCCGGGGATAAGAAAAACGGGTCTGTAATAACACCGTTCTCAGAACGCTTTACCTTATCGACCTCGTCCGCCTGTGCTTCAATTGACATATTTTTGTGGATAATACCGATACCACCCTGTCTTGCCATTGCAATTGCCATCTTGGATTCTGTGACAGTATCCATTGCTGCACTCATCATAGGAATGTTTAAGACAATCTTCTTGGTAAGATGTGTCTTTAAATTGATCATATTTGGTGTAACCTCAGAATACTGAGGTACCAGAAGAACGTCATCAAATGTAATTCCTTCGCCGATAATAGTACCCATTTCCTAATTTCCTCGCTTTCTTCTTTTATGTAATTATAATTGTATTAACATTAGCAAAATAACGAAATGGTGTCAAGGGATGCAAAGTGCATTATTTCTTATAAAATAGCGGTCGTTTTCTTATAAATAAAAATAGGAAAATCTTTCATTCACAAATCCAAAAATATGTGTTATCATTTTAATTATATATGGATATTTTTTAATGCAGGGCAAGGGAGCCACACTTAGGACTTTCTATGCCCTTTTTAAAAATGTATCAAGTTTGCGAAGAAAACTTGATATGTAGCGTCAGCCCCCGCCGAAGGCGACTTTAAATGGGCTGATGTTCAAAATGTATCAAGTTTGCGGAGAAAACTTGATATGTAGCAGAAGGAGAAAATAATGGAGTTTCGACCATGTATTGACATTCACAATGGAAAAGTCAAACAGATTGTTGGCAGTTCCTTAAAAGACCAGGGCGATTTCGCAACAGAAAATTTTGTTTCTGAGCAGGATGCTGCATTTTATGCAAGACTCTATCAGAGTCAGAACATCCGGGGGGGACACATTATTTTGCTGAATCCGAAGCAGAGCGAATTTTATGAAGCAACAAAGGCGCAGGCGATAAAAGCACTTGGTGCATATCCGGGGGGGCTTCAGATAGGCGGCGGAATCAATGCGGAAAATGCCCCGGAATTTATTGAAGCAGGCGCACAGGCAGTCATTGTTACTTCCTACGTATTTAAAGACGGCTGTGTCAATTATGAAAATTTAGACAAAATAAAGAAAGCCGTTGGTAAGGAGCATCTGGTTTTGGATCTTTCCTGCCGTTACCGCAGTGAGCCGGGGAAGGACAGCGGATATTATATTGTAACTGACCGCTGGCAGAAATATACCGATGAGATGGTGACGCCGGAGCTTTTGGATGAATTATCCGGATATTGTGTGGAATTTTTAGTGCATGCAGTAGATGTGGAAGGAAAAGCAAATGGAATCGAGAAGCCTCTGGCAAAACTTCTGGGTGACTGGGGTAAAATTCCGATTACATATGCCGGCGGAGTGCACAGCTTTGAAGATTTAAAGGAATTGGCAGACCTTGGAAGTAACCATCTGAATGTTACAATAGGAAGTGCGTTGGACATTTTCGGGGGCACGATGCCGTATCAGAAAGTATTGCAGGAAATTTCAGATTTAAATAAAAAACTGTAATTTATATAAGGTTCAGTGAAAGGAGAACAATCATGAGCAATTATACAAAGGAAGATATCTTCCGTATGGTAGAGGAAGAGGATGTCGAGTTTATCCGCCTTCAGTTTACGGATATTTTTGGTACTTTAAAGAATGTAGCAATCACATCCAGTCAGCTGGAAAAAGCGCTGGATAATAAGTGCATGTTTGATGGATCTTCAATCGAGGGATTTGTACGCATCGAGGAATCGGATATGTATCTGTATCCGGATCTGGATACATTTACGATTTTCCCGTGGAGACCGCAGCAGGGAAAAGTCGCAAGAATTATCTGCGATGTTTATTGCGCAGATGGTACACCGTTTGAAGGAGACCCACGTTATATATTAAAGAAGCAGATCGCGAAAGCTGCTGAGATGGGATACACATTCAATGTCGGACCGGAGTGTGAGTTTTTCCTGTTCCATCAGGATGAGAATGGACAGCCGACGACAATCACACATGAAAAAGCAGGCTATTTTGATCTTGGTCCGGTAGACTTAGGAGAAAATGCCAGACGTGACATGGTACTAACGCTCGAAGATATGGGATTTGAAATCGAGGCCTCCCATCACGAAGTGGCACCGGCACAGCATGAAATCGATTTTAAGTATGATGAGGCTATGGTGACAGCGGACAACATTATGACCTTTAAACTTGCAGTAAAGACTATCGCAAAGCGCCATGGATTGTTTGCAAGTTTTATGCCAAAGCCAAAATTCGGAATCAATGGTTCCGGTATGCACATTAATATGTCATTATCCAAAGACGGTCACAACATTTTTGATGATGCGCAGGGTGAATTGAGATTGAGCAAAGAGGCATATTATTTCATCGGCGGAATCATGAAACATATGAAAGGGGTCACAGCAATCATGAATCCTCTCGTAAATTCTTACAAGAGACTCGTTCCGGGGTATGAGGCACCTTGTTATATCGCATGGTCTGCGACGAACCGCAGCCCGCTCATTCGTATTCCGGCAAGCCGTGGCGAAGGAACCCGTGTGGAACTCAGAAGCCCGGATCCGGCAGCAAATCCATATCTTGCACTTGCGGTATGTCTTGCTGCGGGATTAGACGGCATCGAAAACAAAATCGAGCCACCGGCAGAAGTACCGGAGAATGTATACGAGCTCAGTGACGAGGAGAAAGAAAGCCGTGGTATCGAGTCGATTCCGGCAGATCTGCATGCTGCACTCAAAGAGTTAAAGAAAGATACCTTTGTTCAGGAAGTGTTGGGCAAACATATTACAGGTAAGTATCTCGAAGCAAAAGAAGAGGAGTGGATGCAGTACCGGACACAGGTTACCGCATGGGAAATCGAAGAATATCTGTATAAGATATAAAAAGATTTTATTCTAAAGATACGGGTGATCGACACAGTGAGTAATATAGTAATTGCATTTCCAAAGCAGGAAGTGGCACAGAATGTAAAAAAAATATTGTCACAAAGCGGATACAGTGTGCAGGCAGTTTGCACGACCGGGGCGCAGGCGCTGAACAGTATTAATAATTTAGAGAGTGGTATTTTGATCTGTGGTTGTCGCTTTATTGATATGATGTATACGGAGATTTACGAGTATCTTCCGCCGGAATTCCAGATGCTTCTGATTGCGTCGGCAAGTTCCATCCAGGAGCGTGAAATCAGTAATGTTGTCAGTCTGGTATTGCCGATGAAAGTGCATGAATTGTTGCAGACGGTGGAGATGATGGAGGGAGAAATCCGCCGCAGACGTAAACGCATGCGGCAGCGTCCGAAGGTACGCTCCGGGGAGGATCAGAAAGTCATCCAGAAAGCCAAGGAGCTTCTGATGGAACGAAACGGATTTTCGGAGGAAGAAGCACACCGCTATATCCAGAAACGAAGTATGGATAACGGAACGGAGCTTGTGGAAGTATCCCAGATGATATTAAGTCTGATGCAGGAGGGGGAGATTACGGATCAAGTAGGGCATAAGGCATCCGCCCTAAAGGGTCCCTCCTTATGACAAGTGTCAAAGCACTTTACAGCATCGGGCGAAAATGCTAAACTTAATCAACAGAGTGAGTAAAAATTAAAGGAAAGACGATAGAAAGAGAGGAACAAAAATGTTTCATATTAATGAAAATTATCAGAAGCTGCCAGGCAGCTATCTGTTCAGTACCATCGGAAAGAAGGTAAATGCATATCAGGAGGCAAATCCGGACAAAGAAATCATCCGTCTTGGTATCGGTGACGTTACACAGCCGATCGCACCGGCAATTATCGAGGCTATGCACAAAGCAGTTGATGAGATGGGACATGCAGAGACATTCCATGGTTATGCACCGGATCTTGGATACGCATTTTTAAGAAAAGCAATCGTAGACAATGATTACAAAGCAAAGGGATGTGATATCTCTGAGGATGAAATTTTCGTATCCGACGGAGCAAAGAGTGATTCCGCAAATATTCAGGAGATTTTTGCACAGAATAACCGTATCGCAGTATGCGATCCTGTTTATCCGGTATATGTAGATTCCAATGTTATGGCAGGAAGAACAGGTACTTATGATAAGGCAACAGAGACATGGAGCGATGTAATTTATATGCCATGTACTGCTGCAAACAATTTTGTGCCGGAATTTCCAAAGGAGACACCGGACATCATTTACTTATGTCTTCCAAACAACCCGACCGGAACAACCCTTACAAAGGATCAGTTACAGGAATGGGTAGATTACGCAAACAAGAATGGTGCAGTCATCATTTATGATGCTGCATACGAGGCATACATCAGCGAAGATAATATCGCACATACCATCTACGAGTGTAAAGGTGCAAAAACCTGTGCAATTGAGCTGAGAAGTTTCTCAAAGAATGCCGGATTTACAGGTGTCCGTCTTGGATTTACTGTAGTTCCAAAGGAGCTTAAGTGTGGCGATGTGTCTTTAAATGCAATGTGGGCAAGACGTCACGGAACCAAGTTCAACGGTGCCCCATACATCGTACAGCGTGCCGGCGAGGCTGTATATTCCGATGCCGGAAAAGCACAGCTGAAGGAGCAGGTTGCATATTATATGAAGAATGCAAAGACCATCAAGGAAGGTCTTAAGGACGCCGGATATACCGTATTTGGTGGCGTGAATGCACCATACATCTGGTTAAAGACACCGGACAAGATGACTTCCTGGGAGTTCTTTGATTATCTCTTAGAGAAAGCCAACGTTGTAGGTACACCGGGATCCGGATTCGGACCAAGCGGTGAAGGATACTTCAGACTGACTGCATTCGGTAATTATGAGAATACGGTTAAGGCTTTGGATAGAATCAAGGCATTATAATTTGTTTCATTTGCTATAAACAAATCAGGTACAGTAGCCGATACTAATAATAGAAACGTAGTCAAAGGCCCGGAAACAAAAGGATTTGATCCGGCGTATATGTTCAAGGAGGATATGAGTATGAGTATGAGTGTGAATGTGACAGGTTTGGCAAGTGCACAGGCAGAGGTTTATGCATCTTATAAGACAGACACTTCTGCAAAGACAGAATCTGCTTCCAAGAAAAACGCTTCTGCGAAGGCAGATACAGCCAGCAAGACCGAAGAGAAGAACGAAAGCGGTGTCGTTTATGATAAGTCGGACAAATCTTCGGATACAGGCAAGGCAACTTATTCTGTCAACAAAATGAGCGCAGAAGATCGTGCCGCTCTGGTAAAACAGCTGAAAGCAGATCAGGAGTCCAGACAGCAGCAACTGACCAACATCGTAAAGCAGATGATGGGACAGCAGGCAACAACGTTTGCAACTTCCGATGACAGTATGTGGAAGTTCCTTGCAAAAGGAAATTATACGGTAGATGCCCAGACAAAGGCACAGGCCCAGAAAGATATTTCGGAAGACGGATATTACGGTGTGAAGCAGACATCTGAGCGTTTATTCGACTTCGCCAGCGCATTAGCAGGTGACGATGTAGAAAAAATGAAAAAGATGCAGGCTGCTATGCAGAAGGGTTTCCAGCAGGCAACAGGTGCCTGGGGACAGAAGCTGCCAGATATTTGCCAGAAGACATTAGATGCGGCAAACAAGAAATTCGAGGAGTATTACAAATCGAAACAGACAAGCACGACAGATAAGACAGATGCTACAAACAGCACAGAGGCATAAACAAAAATCCCGGTTTGAAAAAGCCGGGATTTTTTTCTAAAAAGGAGACAGCATGAAATATAATTTTGATAAGCCGACAAACCGGAGAGGAACCGGATCATTAAAATGGGACGTGCCGGAGAATGAGCTGCCTATGTGGGTAGCAGACATGGATTTTGAGACGGTGCCGGAGGTGGTCGAAGCTTTAAAAAAACGTGTGGAACATGGAATCTTTGGCTATTCGATCATGCCGGATACATGGAGCCAGTCCTATGTGAACTGGTGGGACAAACGGCATCATATCACGTTGAATCCGGACAAACTCATTTTTACGACAGGTGTGGTTCCGGCAATCTCCAGTGCGGTGCGTAAGCTTACGACACCTGCGGAAAATGTGCTGGTGCAGACACCAACTTACAATATTTTCTTTAACTCGATCCGAAACAATGGAAGAAATATTGTGGAGAATCATCTACTTTATGACGGCAGGGAATATCACATTGACTGGGAAACATTAGAACGTCAGCTCGCAGATCCGCAGACATCCCTTATGATACTTTGTAACCCGCATAATCCGATTGGAAAAATCTGGGACAAGGAAACACTGGCACGTATCGGAGCTTTGTGTGCAGAGAATGACGTGACGGTATTTTCGGATGAGATTCACTGTGATATAACTGCACCGGGAAAAGAGTATGTCCCATTTGCGTCGGTAAATGAACAGTGCAGACAGATCAGTGTGACTGCAATCGCACCGACAAAAACTTTTAATCTCGCAGGCATTCAGTCTGCGGCAGTTTATGCAGAAAACAAGGTATTGCATCATAAAATGTGGCGACGACTCAACACGGATGAGGTGGCAGAACCGAATGCGTTTGCCATGTGTGCCACAATCGCTGCTTTTACCTGCGGGGCAGACTGGCTGGATGAACTTAGGGTTTATATTGAAGAGAATAAAAAATATGTTACCGACTTTATCGCCAGAGAGATTCCGCAGATGAAAGTTGTTCCTTCCGAAGCAACGTATCTGATGTGGCTGGATTGTCAGGCTTACACAAAAGATTCGAATAAGCTGTATGCGTTTATCCGCAAAGAGAGTGGACTGTATCTGGCGTCCGGCAGGGAGTACGGAACGAACGGGGATGGATTCCTTCGCCTGAATGTAGCCACGACAAGAAAAAATGTGGAGGATGGTATGGAACGTCTGAAGCAGAGCATGAAGGCATGGGAACAAAAGTTAATGAAATCTTAATGGGTTTGACAATTGGAAATTAATACGAAAACCGCTACAATGTATTCATGATTAATCATAAATACGAGGTGGCGGTTTTATTATGTATAATATTTTAGTTTGTGACGATGAAAAAGATATTGTTTCGGCTCTTTCCATTTATTTAAAGAGCGACGGTTATCAGGTATATAAGGCATATAACGGAAAAGAAGCATTGGAGCTTGTGCAAAAAGGGGACATTCATCTGGTGCTCATGGATATCATGATGCCGGAGATGGACGGTATCGAGACCATGGTGAAAATCCGGGAAATTTCTAATGTTCCGGTGATTCTGCTGACAGCCAAAAGTGAGGATACCGACAAGGTGCTTGGGCTGACGGTCGGTGCAGATGATTACATTACCAAACCATTTAATCCGGTGGAATTACAGGCGAGAGTTAAATCCCAGCTGCGCCGGTATATGCAGCTTGGCAGTGCACAGCCGGTAAACACAAAACTTGTGGCCGGTGGCATTGAGATGGATGATCGTGCAAAAGAAGTGACATTGGATGGAGAACCGGTGAATCTGACGAGAACCGAGTACGATATCTTAAAACTTCTGATGGAGCATAAAGGCGAGGTCTTTTCTCCGAATCAGATTTATGAAGAAGTGTGGAATGACAGTCCTTATGGGATTGAGAACACCGTTGCAGTACATATCCGACATCTTCGTGAAAAATTAGAGTACAATCCGGCAGAGCCAAGATATTTAAAAGTAGTATGGGGCCGGGGATATAAGATGGAGGAAACAGAATGAAAAACTGGAAAGAACTCAAAAAGCAGTTCTGGGCGAAATTGATTGCGATGCTGCTTGCAATCGTCAGTGGCTTTGTATTTGTAGTGACAGCCGCGGCGACTGTGCTTTACGGAACTGTATCAGAGTTGCAGGCCAACCAGAACACGGTGGAAAAAGACATTGATATACAACTTTTGGAAAATTATGCAACGCATTTGTTCGCCGAAGGCGTAACTGGTTCTGACGGACTCGAAGAGGCAGAGTTTGACGGACTCGATGGTGGACATATTGCTTATACGGTTGTGAAAAAGCAGGATGGTGAAAAAGATATCGTTCTCTACACCAATGATGCTTCGGTGGACGCAGATTCGTGCATGGTACATCGCGAATTTGATACGAATACAAGATATGTGCTCAGTGGTCAGGAAGATTCGTTTCTTGGTATGCTGCTGGGATCTTATAATACATATGATGATTCTTCCTGGTGGATGACCAGTCTGGACCATATTGTTTATAATCAGGAAGATGGTCTGTTCTATGCAGATGCGGATGGAGATGGAGCTTACTTCCTTATGACGTCTTTTGACCATGTGATCAATGGACGAAAGAATGGTGTCGATACAGACATTTCAAGTGAAGGTACGGATGGAACCTATGGAATCGATGGGGTGGAAAGTGTTTCGTATGAATACAAAGATGTTTCCGGTGCGCCGGGATATTATGCGGATGGAGATGGAAAGAAATTAGAGCAGGAGGAAATATCTTCCTGGAACATGAAAAATGATCTGCTGCGTTTTGACAGTGGATTTGCCAGCAAGGATGAGGACTATGCACAGAAAAATGGCTTTTTGACCGTGCAGACAAAGAAATCACTTCCAAAGGACAAAATCAATATTGCAGGAGCGTATTCCATTGGCAGTGATCTGAATTTTGAATACGACGAATACAGCCTGAATAATGTGGAAACGACCAGTTACGATATTTATATGACGGCAGAAGATACGTCATCTACCAGGACACTTTTAAAGAATGGACTTGTCGATTACTTCGGACAGGGAAAGAAGCTGGCTGCATTTATCTGCAACTTTCGCCATACAAGCGGCTGGTGGGCAGCAGGCAGTGCACTGCTTTGTCTTCTTTGTTTTGTGTTCCTGATGAGTGCGGCAGGACGAAGACCTAAGGACGATGAAGTCCACATGCGCTGGATTGACCGGGTTCCGTTTGGAATTATTACCGGCGGCTGCTGTGCGCTTGTAACCTGTGGTGTGCTGTGTATTTTCGGAATGATCGGATATGCGTTTGAACGATATATTACAATTTCACTGGCATTGGGGCTTGGCACATTATTTGCGGCGGCCTGCGAGTTCCTTGTGATTGGATATTTTATGAGCATCGCCGTGCGTGTAAAAACACAGAATTTCTGGAGATATACGATCTTACATTACCTGATTGCACCATTCCGTTGGGCAGGGGATGCTGCTGACAAAAAGCAGCCGACCATGAAAAAGGTGACCGTGCTGTTTGCGGTAGGATCATTGATTGAACTGTGGCTGCTTTCTATGATGGCAGACGGTGATGTCGTGATGCTGTGCATCATAATAAAGCTGGTGGAATATTTGGTCCTTCGTTATTATGTTTCCGCAATGCTTCGCATACGCGCCGGTGGCATGCGCATCGCAAACGAGGATTACAGTCAGCCAATCAACACGGAACATATGCCGCGCGGATTCCGGGAACATGCGGAAAATATCAATCATGTCGGCGAGGGCATTTCCAAAGCGGTAGATGCACGTATGAAGAGTGAGCATTTTAAGACGGAACTGATCACGAATGTATCGCATGATATTAAGACACCGCTGACATCCATTATCAATTATGTCGATCTCATGAAAAAGGAAAAAGTCGACAATGAGACCGTGCAGGAATATATTGCCGTGTTAGACCGTCAGTCAGCCCGCCTGAAAAAGCTGATCGAAGATCTGATGGAGGCTTCGAAAGTTTCTACCGGAAATATTAAGGTGGAACTTGAGGCGATGGACGCAACGGTCATGCTGACACAGGTGGTCGGTGAGTTTGAGGAACGCGCAAAGAAAAATCAGCTGGATATCGTCGTGGACAGTCCGGAGCCACCGGTAAAGATCATGGCGGACGGAAGACATTTGTGGCGCGTCATTGATAATCTGATGAGCAACATCTGCAAATACGCAATGCCTGGAACACGGGTATATATTTCACTCGAGAAATTCAATGGAATGGTCATCATGACATTCCGCAATATTTCCAGGAGTCAGTTAAATATCAGCAGCGAAGAACTGATGGAGCGTTTTGTCCGGGGAGACAGTTCGAGAAATACCGAGGGAAGCGGACTTGGACTTTCCATTGCGCAGAGCCTGACGGGGCTGATGAACGGAAACTTTGCGATTCAGATCGATGGTGATCTGTTTAAGGCAATCTTAAGTTTTGAGGAGGTTTTCTAAGCGACAAACTTATTGAATGATACATATGCTTGTGCTATAATGAATCCCGAATGCAATATTTGAGTATATTCGGAGGAAAAATTCGTGAAAATAATAATTGCCGGTGATGGAAAGGTCGGCTTGTCACTGACACAGAAGCTTTCTGCGGAGGGACACGACTTGACTTTGATCGACTCGAAACAGAAGGTTCTCGATTCAAGCGTTGAGCGTTATGATGTAATGGGGGTACAGGGTAACTGTGCCTCCATGCGCGTGTTAGAGAGTGCAGATGTCCGCAAAGCGGATCTGCTGATTGCGGCTACAAGTGCAGATGAGATCAATCTTCTCTGCTGTATGACGGCCCATGGATTAAACCAGAGGATTCATACGATTGCAAGAATCCGTAATCCGGAATATGGAAAGCAGATTTTTACCATGCGTGATGTGTATTCGCTGTCACTTATGGTCAATCCGGAGAAGCAGGCAGCAAGAGAAATAGAGCGTCTTCTTCGTTATCCGGGCTTTTTGCAGCGTGAGACTTTTGCAAAAAGCCGTGTGGAAATCGTCGAGCTTCGTGTGCCGAAGGGAAGTAAATTATGTGATGTTCCCCTTATGAATCTGCAGAGCATTGTGAAATGCAAAGTCCTTGTATGTGCGGTCAGCCGTGACGGTGTTGTGGAGATTCCGGGAGGTCACTTTATTTTGCGTGAGGGAGATCATCTGTTTATTACCGCGACCAGTGATGTCCTGACGAAACTGTTGCGCAATCTTGGAATTATCACCCACAAAGCAAAGCGTGTCATTCTCTGTGGTGGTGGCCGTATCGGTTACTATCTTGCAGAACATCTTGCAAGAGATGGCGTGGCAGTACAGCTGATCGAGCAGGATGAAGAGCGTTGTGTGGAGCTTTCGGACAAACTGCCACAGGGCGTCTGTGTCATCCATGGAGATGCCAGCAGTCAGTTCCTGTTAGAGAGCGAGGGAATTCATGACTGTGATGCGGTAGTGACGATGACCGGACTGGATGAGATGAATATGATCATCTCTTTGTATGCACAGACATGTGGGGTTCCGCAGGTGATTACCAAGGTCGGACATATGGAGAACAGCAGCATTCATGACAGTCTGGGACTAGGCAGTGTCATCTGTCCGAAGGAACTGTGCTGTAATAATATTGTACAGTATGTGCGTGCTATGCAGAATACGACAGGTGCAGCACTGACACTTCACAATATTGCGGAGGGACAGGCGGAAGCACTGGAATTTGTTGTAGATGCAAATACCCGTTATATTGGAGAACCACTGCGTAATGTCAGGATTCGTCCGAACATTCTGATCGCATGCATCAGCCATGGAAGTAAGACGGAGATTCCGAATGGTGATTCGGTTTATGAAGAGGGGAATTCCATGATTATTGTTGCAAAAGGAGATATGACACTTTTGCGGTTAAACGATATTTTTGAGTGAGGACATTATGAATTATAAAATGATGGGAAAATTCATTTCCCAGATTCTTTTTGTGGAGGCAGCATTTATGCTGCCTGCCTTGTTACTGAGTATAGTTTATGGAGAGCAATCCGCAGTCCGCGGATTTATAGGTGCGATTATTATCACATTGATCGTAGCAGCAATTATGTATGTACTCTGCAGAAATGCGGTAAAGCGTTTTTATGCACGGGAAGGACTCGTATGTGTGGGAATGAGCTGGATCGCGTTAAGTATTATGGGATGCCTGCCGTTTTTTATTTCGCGGGAAATCCCGGATTTTCTGGATGCGCTGTTTGAAATCGTATCCGGATTTACGACAACGGGATCATCTATTTTAACGGATGTGGAAGCTTTGTCTCATGGACTTTTATATTGGAGAAGTTTCAGTCACTGGTTAGGCGGTATGGGTGTGCTTGTATTTTTACTTGCTGTTGTTCCGAGAGACCGTGGAGGAAGCGGATTTACGTTGCATATTCTCCGCGCAGAAAGCCCGGGACCAAATGTTGGAAAACTGGTTCCGAAGATGCATACGACTGCGCGCATTTTATATGTGATCTATGTGTTGCTTACAATCATTAATATTGTTTTTCTGTTATTCGGTGGAATGCCTGTATTTGAGGCTGTATGTACAGCGATGGGTACGGCAGGTACCGGTGGATTCGGTATCAAAAATGACAGTATGGCAAGTTACAGCCCGTATATTCAGAATGTCTGTACGGTCTTTATGTTATTGTTTGGTGTGAATTTCAGTTGTTATTATCTGCTTTTGGTCCGCCATTTTAAGACCGTGTTCAAAGATCAGGAACTTCGCATGTATATTGCAATCGTATTAGGTTCCATTGTTTTGATCACATGGAATCTTCACGGATTTTATTCAACACTTGGTGAGACCGTGCGGCATGCGGCTTTCCAGGTTGCAACCGTTATCACAACAACAGGATTTGCGACGACGGACTTTGATCTGTGGCCGAGCTTTTCCAAAGGTATCCTGCTGGCGCTGATGTTTCTAGGCGCCTGCGCGGGAAGTACCGGCGGTGGATTGAAAATCGGCCGTACATTGTTGCTTTTGAAAAATCTGCGCAGAAAAACACGACGTATTTTAAACCCGAAGAGGGTGGAAGTTGTGCGTGTCAACGGACAGAAAGTCAGTGAATCGGTATTGGAGAACACCAATACGTATCTGATCGCATATGTTGTAATCGTCCTTGGAAGTTTCCTGTTGATTTCCATTGATAACTTGTCGATGATGACGAATTTTTCCGCAGTTGTTGCGTGCTTTAATAATATCGGACCGGGATTTGATGTGGTGGGACCGACCTGTAATTTTTCGGTATTCTCCGGATTTTCCAAGGTGGTGCTGATCTTTGATATGCTGGCAGGCCGATTGGAAATCTTCCCGATTCTGATTCTGGCAAGCAAGAGTACCTGGAGTAGAAAATAATAATTGGGGTGAATGATATGGCAGGTAAAGTATATCTGGTTGGAGCAGGTCCGGGAGATCCCGGACTTGTTACCGTAAAAGGACTTGAACTGATTCAAAAAGCAGACTGTATTGTATATGACCGGCTCTCGGCACCGGAGCTACTTTCCTACGCAAAAGAGGACTGTGAGTTTATTTATGTAGGAAAAGCAGATCGGCATCACACGCTTTTGCAGGAAGAAATCAATGAACTTCTGGTCACGAAGGCAAAGGAATATGCCTGCGTGGTCCGTTTAAAAGGCGGAGATGTCTATGTATTCGGAAGAGGCGGCGAGGAAGGGACTTATCTTCGGGATCACGGCATTAAATTTGGTGTGGTTCCGGGCATCAGTTCGGCAATCGCGGGGGCTGCCTATGCAGGAATTCCTGTGACACATCGTGGGCTTGCAACTTCTTTCCGGGTGATTACCGCACACAACCGGCTGGATCAGACGACAGATATGGATTTTGCCTCCATGCTGGATGAGAAGGAGACTCTGATTTTTTTGATGGGCTTAAGCAAAGTCGGTGAGATTGCAGAAGGTCTCATACAGGCAGGTCGTTCCCCGATGACTCCGGCAGCAGTGATTTCGCATGCGACGACAAGCGAACAGCGAACCTGTGTCGGCATTTTACAGGATATTGAAAGACGCGTTGCGGATGCGGTACTCACTTCACCGGCGATGATCGTCATCGGTGATGTGGTACGTCTGCGCGAACAGCTGCAGTTTTTTGAAAATCAGCTGCTTTGGGGAAAACGTTATCTCGTTCCGAAAATCGGAAGAAAACCATCTCGTCTTGCAGCATTGTTGCGTGCGCAGGGCGCTTTCGTGCAGGAAGTGACCGTTGGTGAGATCGCAGGAATTCATGCATTGTACGGAGCGGCGGAACTGGCAGACGTGGATATGTTTTTATTTACAAGCCAGAATGGCGTGGATTGCTTTATGGATAATGTATTTGCCTCGAAGCTGGATGCGCGTGCACTTGGAAATGCAAAGATTGCGGCAATCGGAAGCAAGACAGCGGAGCGTTTAAAGAACTATGGGCTGCGTGCAGATTTTGTGCCGGACCAGTATCATTCGGATGCACTTGTGCCACAATTGAAAGAATATATGCAATATACATTTGGCAATGACCCGTTTCATTCGGTATCAGTGTGGTATCCGACGGCGAAGAATGCGGATGATATCCTGATGGATGATCTTGTGGAAATCTGCCAGTGCGGCAGACTGAATGTATATGAGAATAAAGCATGTACATGGAATTTACAAGATGGATTTTCCGGTTATGACGGCATTCTCTTTACCTGCGCATCATCGGCAGAGCGTTTGTTTGGTGATGTATCGCGGCAGGAAATAAAAGAACTGGAAAAAAGTACCCGGCTTTATGCAATCGGACCAAAAAGCAGGGAAGCATTGGAAAAAGCAGGCGCTTCCTATGTCGTGGAGGCGTCGAAAAATACGTATGAGGGACTGTTTCACGCAGTATTGGAAGAAGGTGTCTTATGACCTATGCCAATATCATCGTAGATATTTCTCTTGATAAGCTGGATAAAACGTTTCAGTATGCGATTCCACCAGAGTTGCAGGAGCAGATTCATCCGGGCGTACAGGTGGATATTCCGTTTGGAAAACGCACGTTGACCGGATATGTGGTGGAAGTGACGGAAGAACCGGAATTTGATGTGGATAAAATCCGTCCTCTCATAGGGATTCATGAAGGAAGTGTGCCGATGGAATCCCAGCTGATCGAGATGGCGGCATGGATTCGGAAAAACTATGGTTCAACAATGAATCAGGCATTGAAAACGGTTCTTCCAATCAAAAAACAGACCAGACATGTAGAGCATAAAACCGTAAAGCTGCTTCTCGATGAGACGCAGGCACAGCAGAAACTTGCCCTGTTTGAGAGTAAACATTATAAAGCGAAAGCCCGTCTGCTGCGGGAACTGATCGCACAAAAAGAAATTGATTATACTATGATCACACAGAAACTGAATGTGTCGGCAGCTACGATCCGCAATCTGCAGGAACAGCAGATTCTGCAGATTGAGACAACAACCTGTTACCGGAATCCGGTGCAGCATCTGACACAGGAAGGGTATCATCTGACGCTCAACGAAAATCAGAAACAGGTCGTGGATCAGATCACAGAGGATATGGACAATGGACATCCGAAAACATATCTTTTGAAAGGTGTGACCGGAAGCGGCAAGACAGAAGTGTACATGGAACTGATTGCACATGTTCTTGCAGCGGGCAGACAGGCAATTGTACTGATTCCGGAGATTGCACTGACCTATCAGACAGTGATGCGTTTTTACAACCGTTTCGGTGACCGTGTTTCGATTATGAACTCGCGTCTTTCCCAGGGAGAACGTTACGACCAGTATGAACGTGCAAAAGCCGGGGAGATCGACATTATGATCGGTCCCCGCTCGGCGCTTTTTACTCCGTTTGAAAGACTTGGACTGATCATCATTGACGAGGAACATGAAAATTCCTACAAAAGTGAGACATCGCCACGTTATCATGCCAGAGAAGTGGCAATCGAACGCGCCCGGATGAATCAAGCAACGGTCGTGCTTGGTTCCGCTACGCCGTCCATAGACAGTTATTACATGGCACAAACGGGCAGATACCAGCTGCTTGAAATGACACAGCGCGTAAAAAACCAGGCGCTTCCAACCTGTGAAGTGGTAGATTTACGACAGGAATTGCGGGATGGAAACCGTTCCATCTTAAGCAAACGATTGCAGGAACTTATGGAGGACCGTCTGGAAAAGAAGCAGCAGACGATGCTTTTTTTGAATCGAAGAGGTGTTTCCGGATTTATTTCATGCAGAGCTTGCGGATATGTGGTAAAATGTCCTCATTGCGATGTATCTTTAAGCCAGCATGCAGGTGGCAGAATGGTCTGTCATTATTGTGGATATGAAAAAAGACAGCCGAAAGTCTGTCCTTCCTGTGGAAGCAAATATCTCGGTGGATTTAAAGCGGGAACGCAGAAAATCGAGATGCTCGTAAAACAGAGATTTCCGCAGGCGCGGGTGCTGCGTATGGATTTTGATACGACCCGCACCAAAGATTCCTATGAGAAAATTCTGCAGGCGTTTGCCAGCCAGGAGGCAGATATTCTCATCGGAACACAGATGATTGTAAAAGGACACGATTTCCCAAATGTCACGCTTGTCGGTGTCCTTGCGGCAGATATGTCACTGCATGTGGCAGATTATCATGCGGCGGAGCGGACGTTTCAGCTTTTGACACAGGCGGTGGGACGTGCGGGACGAGGACAGCTGCCGGGGCAGGCGGTTATCCAGACTTATGACCCGGAGCATTTTGCCATTCAGACGGCAAAGGCGCAGGATTACGAGTCTTTTTATCAGCATGAGATTGCGTACCGCAAAATGATGCACTATCCGCCGATCTGGAATATGCTGCTAGTACACTGCATGGGGAAAAATGAGCAGATCACGCAGCAGACTGCGCAGCTTATGGCAGACAAATTACAGTCTGCGATCAAAAGAAGCAACAGACCGGTGCTCCTTGTCGGACCGGCTGATGCGACGATCGCAAAAGTAAATGATATATACCGCAAAGTTTTGTATATGAAAGCAGCGGACTACCAGACACTCGTGGCACTCAAGGATGCATTAGAGCAGTTTGGAAAGAAGACGAACGCGTTTTCAAACGTAACTATTCAATTTGATTTCAACCCGTCAAGTGGTTTTTAGGAGGTAAAAGATGGCACTTAGAACAATTCGCGTACAGGGAGATCCGATTCTGAACAAGGTATGCAGACCAATCACAGAGGTTACACCAAAGATCCGTACTTTAGCAGAGGACATGATCGAGACCATGTATGAGGCAAACGGTGTAGGACTTGCAGCACCGCAGGTTGGCATTTTAAAGAGAATCGTAGTCATTGATGTAGGAGACGGACAGGGACCATATGTGATGATCAATCCGGAAATTCTGGAATCTTCCGGAGAGCAGACCGGTGATGAAGGCTGCTTGAGTGTTCCGGGAAAAGCAGGTCAGGTGACACGGCCAAATTATGTAAAGACAAAATATTATGATCTGGATATGCAGGAGCATATTGTGGAAGGAACCGAGCTGTTTGCACGCTGTATGTGTCATGAATTTGAACACCTTGACGGACATCTTTATGTGGAAAGAGTCGAAGGTGAACTCCATGATGTTGTATATGAAGAAGAGGATGATGAATAATATATGAGAGTAGTATTTATGGGTACACCGGATTTTTCGGTGGGTGTATTAGAAGAAATCATTCGCGCAGGCCATGAAGTGGTTCTTGCAGTGACACAGCCGGATAAGCCGAAGGGAAGAGGCAATGCCATGCAGTTTCCACCGGTCAAGGAGTGCGCGCTTTCCCACGGAATTGAAGTGTTTCAGCCAAAGAAGATCCGTGAGGATGCGAATGTAGAATATCTCAAAAAATTTGATGCGGATATTTTTATTGTTGTGGCATTTGGACAGATCCTTACGAAAAATATTCTGGATATGCCAAAATATGGTTGTGTGAATGTTCATGCGTCACTTCTTCCGAAGCATCGTGGCGCGGCACCGATTCAGTGGGCCGTGATCAACGGAGATGCCATCACAGGTGTTACAACGATGCGTATGGATACCGGCATTGACACCGGTGATATGATCGCAAAACGCGAAGTGCGTATTGCGGAGGATGAGACAGGTGGAAGCCTGTTTGATAAATTGGCGGAAGTCGGGGCAAAATTATGTGTGGAGACCATGGACATGCTTGAGAAAGGCACTGCACAGTTCACTCCACAGAACAATGATGCGAGTACACATACTTCAAAGATCACAAAAGAACTTGGAAATATCGACTGGAAAAAGCCGGCGGTGGAAATCGAGCGTCTGATCCGTGGATTAAATCCGTGGCCGAGCGCGTATACGCACCTGGATGATAAAGCTTTCAAAATCTGGAAAGCAAAGGTAGTAGATGAAGCAAATGATTATGAACCGGGCTGCATTGTGAAAGCATCAAAAAATGAATTGATCGTACAGACCGGGGATGGACAACTGGCATTGCTTGAAGTGCAGCTTGCTGGAAAGAAACGCATGGATGCAGGTGCATTTATGCGCGGTTACACAGTGGAAGAGGGCACATTTTTTCGCCAGTAGGAAGGAGTAGCCATGTATTTATATTGGGATAGCACATACATTCTTGTCATTATCGGTGCAATCATCTGTATGATTGCGTCTGCAAAGGTAAAGACCACATTCAATAAATATTCGCAGTATCGCAGTATGTCAGGAATGACCGGTGCACAGGCAGCACAGCGCATTCTGAATGCGGCAGGAATTTATGATGTGGAGGTGCGCCATGTATCTGGCAGCCTGACCGATCATTATAATCCATCGAATAAAACATTGAATCTTTCGGATACGGTTTGCAATTCTACTTCGGTTGCAGCCGTCGGAGTTGCAGCACATGAGTGCGGACATGCGATTCAGCATGCGAGAGGATATGTGCCGCTTCGCCTTCGTTCTGCGTTTGTTCCAATTGCAAACTTTGGTTCTGCACTGGCATGGCCGGTGATTATCATTGGTGCGTTGATAAACAGCCGCTCTTCGATGATGATCATTAATCTGGGAATTTTATTATTCTCGTTTGCAGTAATCTTTCAGATCATTACTCTTCCGGTCGAGTTTGATGCATCCCGCAGAGCAATGATGATGCTGCGTGAGCAGGGAATTCTCGGCGAACAGGAACTTGGATATACAAGAAAAGTCCTGACTGCAGCGGCGCTGACTTATGTGGCAAGTGCAGCAGCGGCAATTTTACAGCTGCTTCGAATTATTTTACTTTTTGGAGGAAGAGACCGTGACTAATACCGTCAATACCAGAGCACTTGTCTTAGAAATGCTGATGGCCATCAACGAGGATGGACAATACAGTCATCTGGTGCTTCGAGATGTGCTTGACAAATATCAGTATCTGTCAAAGCAGGAACGCGCATTTCTGACAAGGCTGACCGAGGGAACGGTGGAAAAGCAGATCACCTTAGATTATGTGATCGACCATTTTTCAAAGACAAAGGTGCGAAAGATGAAACCATTGATTCGCAACCTTATGCGGCTGAGTGTTTACCAGATCATGTATATGGATGGCGTACCGGATTCTGCCGTGTGTAATGAGGCGGTAAAACTGGCGAGAAAACGCGGATTTTCCGGTCTGTCAGGCTTCGTCAATGGCGTGCTTCGAAGCATTGCCAGAGAGTGGAAAACGGTCGGATTTCCAAATGCCAGTGTCTGCTATTCGGTTCCGGAATGGATTGTAAATACGTGGCAGAAAGATTATGGTAAGGAACAGACGACACAGATTCTGGAGGCGCTTTCCACAGAAGCAAAACTTACCGTTCGCACCAATTTACAAAAATGTACGCCACAGGAACTGAAAAAAAGACTGGAAGAGGAAGGCGTTATCGTAACGGAAGTGCCGGAAATTCCATATGCTTTTGTTTTGTCAGGGCTTGATTACCTGTCAGGACTTGAGAGCTTTCGGGATGGATGGTTCTATGTGCAGGATGTCAGCTCCATGATGGTAGCGGTCACCGCAGATCCAAAGCCGGGGAACTATGTGATCGATGTCTGTGCGGCGCCGGGTGGAAAAAGCACACATATGGCGGAACTGTTAGATGGCACAGGTATGGTAGAGGCCAGAGATCTGACCGAATATAAAGTCGGACTCATTGAGGAGAATATTATGCGTACCGGTCTGCATAATATAAAGGCAGTACAGATGGATGCCACGGTACTGGATGAGGCATCCATAGAAAAAGCAGATGTTCTTGTGTGTGATCTGCCTTGTTCTGGTCTGGGTGTCATGGGAAGAAAGACGGATATCCGTTACAAAATGACAGAGGAAAAAGCACACGAACTGGCACAATTACAGCAGAAAATCTTAGAAACAGTATGTGCCTATGTAAAGCCGGGCGGAACCATGGTATACAGTACCTGCACGATTCATCGGGAGGAAAATGAAGAGAACGTGGAGACGTTTTTACAGAAACATACGGACTTTTCACTGGTATCCGAAAAACAGATGTATCCCGGCGAGGTGGGAAGTGATGGATTTTTCCTCGCAAAGATGGTAAGGAGCATGCATGGATAATAAGATTGATATTAAGTCCCTCAATTTGGAAGAACTGACAGGATTTATTGTGAAAAATGGCGAGAAGGCATTTCGTGCAAAACAGGTATATCAGTGGCTGCACGTAAAGCAGGTGGATACTTTTGATGAGATGACGAATCTCTCGAAAGCATTCCGGGAAAAATTAGAACAGTTATGTTACATAACAGATCTTCATCAGGAGGCAGTACAGATTTCAAAAATTGACGGAACAAGAAAGTATCTGTTTCTTTTGGAAGATGGCAATGTTATAGAGAGTGTGCTGATGCGCTACAAACATGGCAATTCGGTGTGCATCTCTTCGCAGGTGGGCTGTCGTATGGGCTGCCGTTTCTGTGCCTCGACCCTGGATGGACTGGTGCGAGGACTTAAGCCGTCGGAAATGTTAGACCAGATTTATAAGATTGGAAAGGACATTGGGGAACGGATTTCCAACGTTGTTGTAATGGGAACGGGTGAGCCGATGGATAACTTTGATAATCTTCTGAAATTTATTGAATTGCTCACAGATGAAAACGGGCTGAACATCAGCCAGAGAAACCTCACCGTATCTACTTGTGGTATCGTGCCGAGGATGCGGGAACTGGCGGACCGGCAGCTTGCAATCACACTGGCATTGTCACTGCACGCATCCAACCAGCAGAAACGTCTTGAACTTATGCCGGTTGCCAATAAATATGACATTCATGAGGTGATAGATGCCTGTCGCTATTATTTTGAAAAAACAGGGCGCAGGGTTACGTTTGAGTACAGTCTGGTGGGTGGTGTCAATGATACCGATGAGGATGCCAGGGAACTTTCACGGCTGATTCACGGCATGAATTGTCATGTAAATCTCATTCCGGTCAACCCGATCAAAGAACGCAATTATGTGCAGTCGAATGCGGCTGTGATCGCGGCCTTTAAAAATAAACTTGAAAAAAACGGAATAAATGTTACTATAAGAAGGGAAATGGGCAGGGATATTGATGGAGCCTGCGGACAGTTACGCAAGCGATATATCACTTCCAAAGAGGGATAGCATTTGATTTTACAGCAAGAAAGGATAAAGCGGATGAAGACGTATTCCATAACGGATACCGGCGCCTTGCGGGAAATGAATCAGGATTATTTTTTCGCATCGGATGACCCAGTTGGTAATCTGCCGAATTTGTATATTGTGGCAGATGGTATGGGTGGCCATAAGGCTGGCGACTATGCGTCGCGGTACACTACGCAGCGTGTGGTAGCGTCCGTATCCAGAGACCCGGGGGAGGAACCGGTTTCAATTATAAAAGAGGCAATAAACACAGCCAACAAAATTTTAATTGAAGAAGCAGCAGAAGATGAGTCGAAACAAGGTATGGGTACGACTCTTGTTGTTGCGACAATTATCGATGGAAAGCTTTATGTTGCCAATGTCGGTGACAGCCGGCTTTATATTGTAAATGACAATATCCGTCAGGTGACCAGAGATCATTCACTGGTAGCGGAGATGGTAAGGCTGGGCGAAGTTGATGTGGCGGCGGCCAGGGAGCATCCGGATAAAAACATCATTACCCGGGCAATTGGTGCGAAAGAAAATGTAGAAGCAGATTTCTTTGAAGTGGAATTACAGGAAGGTGACCGCATTGTAATCTGCACCGATGGTCTGACCAATATGGTGGAGGATGAAGTGATCCGCAATATTGTTTCCTGTGATATTTCGATAGAAGAAAAGACAGAACTACTGGTAAAGACTGCCAACCAGAACGGAGGCAGGGACAACATTACAGTAATGATTATAGAACCATTTATGTATGAGGTGAAAGCATGTTAACAGTTGGTACGTATTTAGCAGATAGATATGAAATTGTAAGTAAGATCGGTGCAGGCGGAATGTCCGATGTATACAAGGCAAAAGATCATGTGCTGGGACGATTTGTCGCAATCAAAGTATTGCGCACAGAATTTTCCGAAGACCGCACATTTGTAGCAAAATTCCGTACAGAAGCACAGTCCGCAGCAGGACTTGAGCATCCGAATATTGTAAATATATATGACGTAGGAAGCGAAGAGGGCCTTTATTTCATCGTTATGGAGTATGTAGAGGGCATCACACTTAAGACTTATATAGAAAAAAAGGGCCAGTTATCCTTTAAAGAATCCGTAAGTATTGCCATTCAGGTGGCACGTGGAATCGAGGCGGCCCACAACAAGCAGATTACCCATCGTGATATAAAGCCGCAGAATATTATTATTTCTACGGAAGGAAAAGTAAAGGTTACCGATTTTGGTATTGCCAGGGCAGCATCTTCCAATACGATCAGTTCTGATGTCATGGGATCCGTTCATTATTCTTCTCCAGAGCAGGCAAGAAATGGATTTGTGGATGGAAGAAGTGATATCTATTCGCTTGGTATTGTCATGTATGAGATGGTAACCGGACGTGTTCCGTTTGACGGAGATACGACGGTAGCAGTTGCCATCCAGCATCTGCAGGAGGAGATTACACCTCCGAGCACATATGCCCCAAATCTTCCAATCAGTTTAGAGAAGATTATTTTAAAATGTACACAGAAAAATCCGGACCGCCGTTATCAGACAATCGAGGATTTACTGGCAGATCTGCGAAAGTCACTGGTGAAACCAAATGAAGATTTCGTTGTGATTGCTCCGCTTGTGGACAATGGAAAGACAAAAGTTATCAGCCAGGATGAAATCAAGCAGATTAAGGAACAGAGAGCAGTAGAGGCTCCGACAGAACCTGTTCAGACGGAAACAATTCCTCCTTATGACGAAGAACCGGAAACGGAAGATGAGGACGATGCAGAAGAATCCGGACTGAATCCGAAGCTGGATAAAGCAATGACGATTATGGGCATTGTTGCATTAGCTGTTATTGTAATTGTAATTATTTATCTGATCGTAGGTGCAATGAAACTGATCAATCCGGGTAAATCGAACGAGTCACAGACAACCCAGACAGAAACACAGACAGAAAGCCAGACGGATTCTCAGGATACAGAGAAGATGATCGCCGTAGAGAATGTATGCGGACAGACAAAGGAAGAAGCACAGCAGACACTTGAGGCACAGGGACTGTATATGTTTGAAGCTGCACAGCAGAAGTCTGATCAGCCAGCAGGAACCATTCTCGAGCAGGATCCGGTAGGAGGTTCCCAGGTACTTGAAGGATCAACAGTCAATGTGATTGTTGCGGGAGATCAGAATGTAGATTATACAGATGACAACAAAGACTCTGAGACTGAAAAAGTAGTTGTACCAAGTGTGAAAGGATATTTGGAAAAAGATGCAGTCAATGCATTGAATAATGCCGGACTGAAAGTGGTAAAGAATTATCAATACAGCGACAGTGTGGATGCAGGAAAAGTTATTTCCCAGACACCGGCAGGCGGCAGCAGTGTGGACAGTGGCACGACGGTAACAATCGTTGTCAGCCAGGGACAGAAGTCTGTGAATGTATCATCCGTATTAGGAGATACAAAAGATAAGGCAAGCAACAAGCTGACAGGAGCAGGATTGAAAGTTGCAGTAAAGGAAGCATACAGTGATTCTGTTGAGGCAGGAAAAGTCATTTCCCAGAGTATTGCCGGTGGAAAGACAGTTCCGGCAGGAACGACTGTGACGATTACCGTCAGCCTTGGACCGGAGCAGGTAAGTTATAGTTTCTCAAAAACTTATGCAGCACCGGAAGGTGCGGTCAGTGCATCCTACAGCCTGACAGGAAGTGATGGAGTTTCCTACGACGGAGGGGATGAAGATGTATCCGGATCACTGACAATCTCAGCAAGTGATATGGAGTGTGCATCCGGTAAAGTAACGATTACATGGACAATTGAGACGATTGATGATGAAGGGCTTTCCGACACAACAACCAAGACAGAGACACACAGTGTAAAGTTTACAAAACAATAGGTTATATATGCAGGGTAAGATTGTAAAAGGAATTTCCGGTTTCTACTACGTACACGTAGTGGGAACCGGAATTTATGAATGTAAGGCAAAAGGTGTTTTCCGAAACCGCAAGGTAAAACCACTGGTCGGAGACAATGTGGAAATCGTAGTTCTTGATGAGGAGAAACATCTTGGAAATGTAGAGGAGATTCTTCCTCGCAAGAATGAACTGATTCGTCCGGCCGTATCAAATATCGATATGGCATTGGTGATTTTTGCAGCAGCAAAGCCAGATCCGAATTTTAATCTGCTGGACCGCTTTTTGTGTATGATGGAATATCAGAAGGTACCTGTTACGATATGCTTTAACAAATGTGATCTGGTATCGGAAGAAGAAAAGGAAAATCTGCAGAAAATTTATGCACCGGCAGGATATGATATTCTTTTTACAAGCGTAAAAACAGGAGAAAATATTGACCGGTTAAAAGCATTGCTTGCAGAAAAAACAACAACAGTGGCCGGACCATCCGGCGTGGGAAAATCCTCACTGGTCAATGAATTGCAGACGGATGTGCGTATGCAGACAGGAGCCATCAGTGACAAGATCGGAAGGGGCAAACATACAACCCGGCATTCCGAGATTATTTCCATTGGGCAGGATACTTATATTATGGATACGCCTGGATTCAGTTCTATGGATCTGCCGGGATTTGAAAAAGAAGATCTATGGACATGCTATCCAGAGTTTGTTCCTTATGAGCCGGAATGCAGATTTATCGGATGCAGTCATATCGGAGAACCGGATTGTGGTGTTAAGAATGCCTTGGCGGAAGGAAAAATCAGTCGGGTGCGGTATGACAATTATGTGATGCTTTATGATGAAATGAAGAATATACGTAAATATTAGGAGGACATCATGAACTGTTTATCACCATCAATTTTATCAGCAGATTTTGCCAATCTTGGAGAGCAGATACAGATACTTGACCAGGCAGGTGCCGGCTATGTGCACATTGATGTTATGGATGGAAGTTTTGTGCCGAGCATTTCGTTTGGATTTCCGATTATGCAGTCTATTCGAGGCTGTACGGAGCGCATGTTTGATGTGCATTTAATGATTGAGGAACCAATTCGATATATTGCGGAGTTTGCAAAAGCAGGAGCGGACATTATTACGGTACATGCAGAGGCTTGCAAACATCTTGATCGTACGATTGAGGTAATTAAGGAGCAGGGACTTTTGGCAGGTGTTGCCCTCAATCCTGCGACACCGGTAGAAATGATCCGTCATGTCTTGCCGAAAGTGGATATGGTACTTATTATGACAGTCAATCCGGGCTTAGGCGGACAGCGGCTGATTCCTTATACGATTGACAAAGTAAGAGAAGTAAAGAAGCTGATAGAGGAACAGGAACTGAAGGTGGATATTGAGGTAGACGGAGGCATCAATCTTTCAAATGTGGAGGAAGTGATGGATGCCGGAGCCAATATTATTGTTGCAGGTTCTGCAATATTCAATGGAAACATTCAGGAAAATGTTGCAAAGTTTCTTGAAGTGATGTAAAAGAAAGTGAAATGGATATGAAGTTTTTGATTGTATCAGGCGGTTCATTAAACAAAGAGTTTGTCACAAAAGTAGTTGGACAAGGCAGATACGACCGTATTCTGGCGGCAGATTCCGGCATGAATGCATTGTATGCTGCGGCCGTTACACCGGATATTATTATCGGCGATTTTGATTCGGCAGATAAAAAAATACTTGCTTTTTTCCAGCAAAATAAAGAAATCGATTTTTGCACCCTGAATCCGGAAAAAGATGATACGGATACGGAGTTCGCCATCCGTGAGAGCATTCGAAGAGGTGCGGATTCCATTACGATTATCGGAGGAACCGGAACCCGTCTGGATCATGTGTTAGGCAATATCAGTCTGCTTGGAATCGGACTCGAAGAAGGTGTACGGATGGAGTTGTTGGATGCGCACAATCGTATTTGTATGATCGATCATTCGGTTACACTTAAGAAAAAAGAGCAGTACGGAAATTATCTGTCACTGATTCCGTATAACGGAAATGTAACCGGAGTTACATTAAAGGGATTGAAGTATCCTCTTCATGATTATACGATGGGAGGTTTTAATTCGCTTGGAATCAGCAATGAGATTGTGGACGATGAAGCTTCGATCGAACTGACATCGGGACAGCTTCTTGTCATCGAATCGCGAGACTGATCAAAAAGATATCATGCTGCATAATGCAGTCAAGAAGGGGATATACAATGATCATTTCTATCATTGAACAAGTCTATTCTTTATTGTGGGGAGATCTGATTACGATTCCGCTGCCCGGAGGAGGCAGTCTTGGAATCTCTTTGTTGGTACTTCTTTTGATTCCGACCGGAATCTATTTCACAATACGAACGAAATTTCTGCCGCTGAGACTTTTTCCGGATATGATAAAGTCTCTTTTGGCGAAAAAAGAACATAAGGACAGCCTGTCCACATTTCAGACACTGATCGTCTCCACCGCTACGCGTGTGGGAATGGGCAATCTTGTCGGAGTGGTTGCGGCAATCTCGGCAGGTGGCGCCGGTGCCGTATTCTGGATGTGGGTAACAGCACTCATCGGATCGTCCACCGCTTTTATCGAGGCGACGCTTGCGCAGCTGCACAAAGAGAAGGATCCGCTCTACGGAGGGTATCGCGGAGGCCCGGCATACTATATCCATCATTATTTCGAGGAAAAATTACATAAGAAAAAGCGTCATGTGCTGATCTCGGTGTTATTTGCAATCTCGGGACTCATTTGCTGGTGCGGAATCAGTCAGGTAATCAGTAATTCCGTGTCATCTTCGTTTGAAAATGCATTTCAGATTCCGCCGCTTTATACGACGATCGTTCTTGTGGCGATCGCAGCGGTTATTGTGTTAAGAAAGAATGCTACGATTAAAGTTCTCGATATTGTTGTACCGATTATGGCAGCGTGCTACTTTTTTATTACGATATATATCATTGTAAGAAATATCGGAGTAATTCCGTCTGTATTTGGGCGGATCTTTGAGGAAGCATTCGGAATCCGTCAGGTGGTATCCGGTGGATTCGGAGCGGTGTTGATGAATGGTGTTAAGCGAGGTCTCTTCTCGAATGAGGCAGGTTCCGGTTCGGCGCCTTGTGCGGCAGCAGCTGCAGAGGGTGATATCCCGGTTCGTGCGGGACTGACACAGGCGCTCGGTGTATTTATTGATACGATCGTGATCTGCAGCTGTACTGCGATGATCATGCTGACTGCGCCGCAGAGTGCAATCGCGGACAAGGCCGGAATGGATCTCCTGCAGTCTGCGATGCATTATCATCTTGGCGAGTTTGGTGTGATATTTATCGCGATCACATTATTCTTATTCAGTTTTTCGACATTCCTCGGAATCTTATTCTATGCTAGAAGCAATGTCGCCTATCTGTTTGGGGACAAATGGATCTGGCAGACATTGTATAAAGTGCTTGCACTTGTGATGCTTTTTGTAGGAGGTATTGCAACCTACACATTTGTGTGGGATCTCGGAGATGTCGGAATCGGACTGATGACGATCTTTAATATCGGCATGCTTTACCTGCTTGGCGGGCAGGCACTTGAGGCATTGCGTGAATATGAACAAAAAACAAAAAAGAAATCATAAGGAGGGTGGCCTGCTGAAAGGCGAAAATTATGGATTTGCCGTCCTTTGCAATGAAGGCGAAATGGACGTGACAGAAATGTTATGGATCCTTTACAATGCGGTGCTCGGATATGGATGAAGTGATCCGACAGGCGGATTTCCTTTCTCTGCATCTTCCGGGAGGAGCAGCCACGCGACATATGATCGGCTATGAGCAGCTTTCCGAAATGAAGGAATCGGCATATTTGATCAATACAGGACGCGGAGAAGTTGTCAATGAAAAGGGTCTTAAATCGTTGTTGTCCGCTTCACAGTTGTATTTTGCGTTACTGCGACTAATCATATTGCCTGCGATCGTTCTGTCCGGATGTATGCTTTTTCAGTTGACGGGCAGGTGTCTTCGGTCGCTGTTTTCCTGACCGCAATGCCGGCAGGATCTATGACATCGCTTTTGGCCTCAAAATACAATGCCGATGAAGAAGTAGCAGCCAAATGTGTTGCATTTACAACATGATTATCCATCGTTACACTGGCGGTGTGGAGTTTCCTTTTAAAATCACTGTATCGTTTGTAGGAAAAATGTACTTTTTCTTTCGAATGTGTTACACTATATATTGCGTTATTAGGTAGCGATACTTTCAAAGGAGAAATAGATATCATGAAACTCGGTATCGTTATATGAACTCCTATTTCATGTATCTCCATAAAGAGTCATAAAACTCTATGAAACCGCATATTAACTGGGTTCGTGGTAATTTGTTCTCACATGTAACTTGTTATAAATTATTATAATTTATAGAAAAATGGTACTCCCGTGGTACTCGGTATGGTACTCGATATTCGGGAACCCTAGAAAAAATATCAACATTATTTCATTTGTAACAAGCTATATTGAGACCCAGGTTAGCAGACAAAAAAATAACAGCATCGGATAGTCAAATATCCGGTGCTGTATTTTTTTATGCGTATGCACATTTTCTGGCAAATCTGCATCCTGTTGAAAATGTAATGCTTCCGAGAAGGGAGCCTACTAAAGGATTCTTCTTAAAAATGCTTTTTCCTATATAAGCGCCCAAAGTCGTTAGTGCGATTTCTGCAAGATCTATAAGCAATTCTCTGATGTAATCGACTTTGGATTCTCCTTTTTTAATGAAGGTATAAGTGTGTTTTGCAACTGTAAATAACGCTGTAGCTATGGTGCTTGCCAAAGTGGATGAAACTTTGCAGAAAGCGGTTAGCATATCGTTGTGAATGTGTTATTGTATTCATGACGGTTAAGTACTCCTTTTTGTTAGGGTTTTGGTTTGGCGATTAAAATTCTAATGTACTTAACCGTTTTTGTGTAGTGTTAGGGTGTCACATTAATTGTAACCCTACAATTGAATTGTGAAAAAATAGCTGATTCACATTGAATTTGAAGCTCCATTGTGGTAATCTATAAGTTGCTATATTGGAGCTTCTTTTTATTGGAAGGAGCTTGAACAATGGGAAAAGATCTAAGAGGAAAGGAGCTTGGTGAAGGAATTTATCAGCAGGCTAACGGAACATATTGCGCAAGGTTTGTTGATAGATTTGGAAAACGAAAATCAAAACGCTCTAAGAAATTGCAGGAAGTAAGGCAGTGGCTTGCGGATGCGATTTATATAAATGAACATAGCGATATAGAACAGGCTGCCAGTATGATGGTAGATGCATGGTTTGAGTATTGGATTGATGTAAAAAGAAAAACGGTTCGTCCGAATACGGTTAGAAACTACACAGAACGCTATCATAGAAATATACAAAATGTGATAGGTAAGAAGTTGCTGACAGAGGTAAAACCGATTCACTGTCAAAAGATTTTTACAAATATGGCAGATGAAGGATATAGAACCACTACGATATATCAAACACGAATTGCCCTTTTTAATATGCTTGAATTTGCAAAAGAGAATGAGGTGATCTTGAGTAATCCTTGTAAGCAATCTGTGAAAAGTGATATGGGTAAACCTTCACAGAAAAAGGAAGCTCTTACGATTGAGGTGCAAAGGAAGTTTTTGGAACAGGCAAAAGGACAGAGTTATGAAAATCAATACCGATTCATATTACAAACTGGACTTCGTACCGGAGAATTGGTTGGTCTGAAATGGGAAGATATTGATTTTGAAAACAAGACATTAAAAATTCAAAGATCAATGGAATACCGGCATAGCGTTGGTGTGTGGAGAATCGGAGAACCGAAAAGTAAGTCTGGTTATCGTACAATTCCTTTGACAGATGAAGCAATTCGCATTTTGAAAGCACAGGATGAGAAAAACAAGAGGATCAAAGTGATTCCAGAGGAATGGTCTGAATTTGTTTTCTTGTGCCGAAAAGGACAACCGGTAAAGAATAGTACCTATGATACTGCTTTATTTAAAATCTGTGAGAAAGCAGGAATTAACAAATTTTCCATGCATGTGTTAAGACACACATTTGCTACCAGATGCATTGAAGGTGGTATGATGCCAAAGACTTTGCAGAAGATACTCGGGCACTCGAATATTGGTATAACCATGAATCTGTATGTTCATATCACAGAAGAAGAAAAACAAAAAGAAATTGACATGGTGGCTTGTGCCTTGAATGTCGTATAAAAGTACATATATTGATATACTTGGTGGCACTCATTATGGCACTCGATACGATTTAATAAAGCACAAAACCCTATAAAATAAAGGATTTATTAGGAGGAATATATAAAAATGAAACTCGGCATCGTCGGACTCCCGAACGTGGGAAAAAGTACATTATTTAATTCGCTGACCAAGGCAGGTGCGTTATCTGCCAACTATCCATTTGCAACCATTGATCCGAATGTGGGAATCGTTGCGGTTCCGGATGAGAGAATCGTAAAGCTCGGTGAACTTTATCATACAAAGAAGGTAACACCTGCAACCATCGAATTCGTGGACATTGCAGGACTTGTCAAAGGTGCAAGCAAAGGAGAGGGACTCGGAAACCAGTTCCTGGCAAACATTCGTGAGGTGGATGCAATCGTGCATGTGGTACGCTGCTTCGAGGACACCAACATTATCCATGTAGATGGTTCGGTTGACCCGGCGCGTGATATCGAGACGATCAATCTTGAATTGATTTTCTCCGATGTGGAGATCCTTGACCGAAGAATCGCAAAGATTGCGAAGCAGGCAAGAATGGACAAAACACTGGCGAAGGAGCTTGAGCTGGTAGAGGCAATCAAGGCACACCTTGAGGATGGCAAGATGGCAAGAACGTTTGAGGTTCCGGATGATGACGATGCACAGATCTGGTTCATAGGTTACAATCTTCTGACTGCTAAGCCTACCATTTACGCTGCAAATGTAGCGGAAGAGGATTTGGCTGATGACGGAGCAAGCAATCCGCACGTTGCCAAGGTACGTGAGATGGCAAAGGAAGAGGGCGCGGAAGTATTCGTCATCTGCGCACAGATCGAGCAGGAACTTTCGGAACTTTCGGACGAAGAGAAGAAAGAGTATCTGGATGATCTCGGTGTAGCTTCCAGCGGACTGGATAAGCTTGTTGCTGCAAGTTATAAGTTACTTGGTCTTATCAGTTTCCTGACAGCCGGTGAGGATGAGTGCCGCGCATGGACGATCAAGGAAGGAACCAAGGCTCCACAGGCTGCCGGCAAGATTCATACGGATTTTGAGCGTGGATTCATCAAGGCTGAGGTAGTCAACTATCAGGATCTTCTCGATAACGGAAGCCTTTCCGCTGCGAGAGAAAAAGGCATCGTCGGTATGGAAGGAAAAGATTATGTCGTGAAAGACGGAGATGTTATTCTTTTCCGTTTCAATGTATGATATAGTACAAACATTCAAAGTCAGTCAAATGTGAGGAATGATGGAAACTATGAGAATAAAAGCATTGGTGGGTGATCATCAATGCTTTTTTCGCAGACGAAGGTGGAGTATATGGCAGAGCAGCATTACCAGCACGAAGTTATCGTGACAGACAAAGGCTTTCCGTTCAAACTGTTTCTGTTTGAGGGATACAACGGAAAATATATCAGAGAGAAGCATTGGCACCGGGCCATTGAAATCTTTGTGGTGCAGGAAGGGGAACTGGACTTTCTGCTTAATGCGACGCACTATCATCTGGCGGAGGGACAGTTTATTATTGTAAACAGCAACGAGGTGCATGCGATTCATGCAAACAAGCCGAATCACACGATCGTACTGCAGATTCCGCTGAATCAGTTTGCGTCGTATTTCACGGGGGAGCAGTTTATCTGGTTTTCGCACAGTGAGCGTGCGTATGATGAGCAGGTGGCATGTCTGATCTTTCGTATGTACGAAGTGTACCGGGCACAGGCAGATGGATATGATTTTGAAATCTTAAGCATGTTCTATCAACTGCTACATATTCTGGTGAAAAAATACCGGAAGCTGGATGTGCAGGATGACTTGATCAAAAGCAATATGCAGTTGAACCGGCTGGGGGTGATCACATCCTATCTCAAGGATCACTATACGGAGGATATCTCACTTGAAAAACTGGCAGGGATCTTCGGGTATTCGCCGTCCTATCTGTCGAAAATGTTTGCGCGCTATGCGGGTATCAATTACAAGGATTATCTGCAGAGCATTCGGTTGGAGCATGCAATCAGAGACCTGGAGAATACGGACAAGCAGATCGTGGATATTGCGTTGGAGCATGGATTTGCAAACAGTAAGGCGTTTACCAATCTGTTTCGCAAACGGTATGGAATGGTGACAAGTGAATATCGCAAACTGCTTGTTAGGACAAAAAAGTGACATTGGAAAGACAAAGAAAGACTCGTATCCGTGGTTGCCGAACTGATATACTCAAGAAAAAATGAGTATTGGGAGGTAATCATGGAGATTTTTTCTGTTAATGATGAAAAATTCCGTAAATACGGTAAGGTTTGGAATAACATCGAATGCACAAAACTGATAAAGGGGATGGAGCACACACCGCTTCCGGAGGATGTTATTTATGTGCCATCAGTCGAGGAGCTTGAAGCGGTTCCGGAAGCAAAGACATTCAGCGAGCGTGTCTTTGGCGGACTTCCAATCCAGATTGGTTACTGCAACGGAAACAATCACAAGTTAAACGCGGTAGAATATCATAGAAATTCCGAAATCAACATTGCGGTAACGGATATGATCCTTTTATTAGGATGGTTGCCGGATGTAACGGATGAATTTACTTATGATACAGCAAAAATCGAGGCTTTTAAGGTCCCAGCAGGAACGGTCGTTGAAATGTATGAGACGACACTTCATTATGCACCGTGCAACGCAGCGGATGGAGGATTTAAGTGTGTCGTAATTCTTCCGAGAGGAACGAATACTCTGATTGATTTTGCGCTCGTGCAGGAGGGCGAGGATCGGCTTATGACTGCAAAGAATAAGTGGTTGATCGCGCATGAGGATGCTGGAATCGAGGGTGCATTTAACGGATTAAGAGGAGAAAATATATCACTTTAAAAGTGTTTGTTGGTGCGATTGCTTGTCCTTTGACAGAAAAAAAGCTATAATAGTAGAAAGCTTTTGGGGAAAAGGTAGAGTTATATGAAAAAGAAAATCGTATCAACTTTAGTTGTGACTGGATTGCTTATTGTACTTGGAGGATACAGTTACAACGTTCAATATAGGCAGAAACCGGAAATCAAACATTTTACTGCTTTTTTCAGTGTTACGGGCAGAACATTGGGAATGCAGAACGATATAAAGGAAATCATTGCTGACGAGATCGGAGCAGACTGCGAGGAGAACTGGCTGGTTGGACAATCCAAGGAAGAGGTGCTCAATTCGTACATTGTTTCGGGAGAATATCCGGATTTTATTCTTGGAGAGAAAGCATTACTGGAGGCAGATGCTTTGATCCCGATTGATGAATACTGGGATGATTATCCGAATCTCAGAAATTATCTTTCCGACGAGCAATGGGAGCGCATTCGGCAGGAGGACGGACATATTTACTGGATTCCACAGTTTTGTGTGTCTCAGGGAG
>OMCE01000163.1_pt1 | contig 34498 bp, 34 predicted proteins | sample 1644981 | NCBI WGS metagenome assembly OMCE01 (sample SAMEA103958151, study PRJEB25191) | human gut metagenome | reverse complement strand
AGAATATGATGATGCTGGTAAAACGGAGTACGAGGGAATCCGTCAGAAGTCTGTTCCGACTATTGAACGGCGTGGGGCTAGAGATATAATAGGGTCAACCAAGAAAACCTACGATAACTAAATGGTTTTGACGGCTTGAGTTGTCCTTCAAATGTTTTATTTGTTGAAAAACTGCAAGAAGCGGGAAATCCTGAGGGTTATATGTAGGTGGCTTTTGGAAGCTCTGTTTTGACCCACAAAAAGGAGCAGCAAATAAAGATTGAAGGAGAGTTCAAGCCTACGGTGGATTGCCTTTGTGCGACCCGCCGTAGGCTTATTGCTGTTTTATAAAGAAAAAAGTGAGGAGAATGAAAATATGAAAAATTATAAAATTGCTGTAGCAGGCACTGGATACGTCGGCCTTTCCCTTAGCGTTCTGTTAGCACAGCATAATCAAGTGATGGCTGTTGACATTGTGCAAGCGAAAGTGGATATGATTAACAATCATAAATCTCCAATTCAAGATGATTATATTGAGAAGTATCTTGCAGAGAAAGAACTGAACTTGACCGCAACGCTGGATGCAAAGGCTGCATACTCCGATGCGGACTTTGTTGTAATCGCTGCACCTACCAACTACGATAGCCACACCCAGCATTTTGACACATCTGCGGTCGAAGCTGTGATTAAGCTGGTCATGGAATATAACCCGAACGCCATCATGGTTATTAAGTCCACGATCCCTGTGGGCTACACCGCTTCCGTGCGTGAGAAGTTCAACAGCAAGAACATCATCTTCAGCCCGGAATTCCTGCGTGAATCTAAGGCTCTGTATGACAATCTGTATCCGAGCCGCATCATCGTCGGCACGGATCTGAACGATGGGCGCTTGGTGGAGGCTGCTCATGAGTTTGCTGGTCTGCTGCAGGAAGGTGCTATCAAGGAGAACATCGACACCCTGTTTATGGGCTTCACTGAGGCCGAGGCAGTCAAGCTGTTTGCCAATACTTATCTGGCTCTGCGCGTTGCTTACTTCAATGAGCTAGACACCTATGCAGAGAGCAAGGGTCTGAACACCCAGCAGATTATTGATGGCGTTTGCCTTGATCCTCGTATTGGTAGCCATTACAACAATCCGTCCTTTGGCTACGGCGGATACTGCCTGCCGAAAGACACCAAGCAGCTGCTGGCGAACTACGCAGATGTGCCGGAGAATCTGATCGAAGCTATTGTCGAGAGCAACAGAACTCGTAAAGATTTCATCGCTGACCGAGTCCTAAAGCTGGCTGGTTATTATGGTTATGACGAGGATAACGAGTACGATAAGGAACAGGAAAAATCTGTGACCATCGGTGTGTACCGCTTGACCATGAAGAGCAACAGCGATAACTTCCGTCAGAGTTCTATCCAGGGTATTATGAAGCGCATCAAGGCAAAGGGTGCAACGGTTATCATCTACGAGCCGACCCTGAAAGATGGTGAGACTTTCTTTGGATCAGTAGTGGTTAATGATCTGGATAAGTTCAAGGAAATGAGCCACGCCATCATCGCAAACCGCTATGACAAGTGTCTGGATGATGTGAAGGATAAGGTTTACACCAGAGATTTGTTTGGTAGAGATTAATAAGTAGAGTGTGGAGAGAACATGCAAGATAAAATTTCAATTATAACTCCTTCATGGAATAGTGAAAAGTATATAAAAAAGACAATCGAATCTGTTCAAAATCAAACTTATTCGAACTGGGAAATGATTATTGTAGATGATTGTTCTACAGATAATACTGTTAAGATTGTACAGGAAATTTCAAAAAAAGATCCGCGTGTACGTATTTTGAAGCAGAATACAAATGGCGGCGCTGCAAAGGCAAGAAATCGGTCGCTTAATGAGGCTACGGGAAGATATGTTGCTTATTTGGATGCGGATGATATATGGAAACCGTCAAAACTTGAAAAACAAATTCAATTTATGAATGAGCATAAGTGTGGTTTTTCCTGCGCATCCTACGAGGTTATTGATGATGAGGGAAATACACTAAACAAAGAAGTACACATGCTACCGTCAGTAGATTATGTGGGATTCTTGACGAATAACTTGTTACAGACAGTTGGTATTATGGTAGATACAAGTATTGTTGATAAAAAATATCTTGTTATGCCAGATATTCGTCGGAGACAGGATGCGGCAACATGGCTTCAGGTATTAAAAGCTGGATACAAGTGCTATGGGCTGGATGAAGTCCTTGCAGAATATCGTAGAGCAGAAAACTCTTTGAGTAGTAATAAGATTAAAGCAGTAAAAGGCGTTTGGAGCTTGTATAGAGATATTGAAAAGCTGTCACTGCCATTTAGCTGTTACTGTTTTGTGAGATATGCTTTTCTTGCAGTGTGGAAGCGAATATACATTAAGGGGAACTAATAAGAATGAGAAAATTACTGATTATCTTGACAAGAAAATATCCATATGCCTTCGGGGAGCCTTTTTTAGAGAGCGAGATTAATAAGCATACTCCGTATTATGATAAAATAATGGTTTTGGCTCAAGATGTCAGTAAGGGGGAGGCGATGACAAGAGCATTGCCAGAAAAAACAGAAGCTTATATTACTGCAACGGGAAGCAGAAAAAGCATGCGTCTGAAAGACTTGTTTGCTTCACCTTTACATTTATTAAAACCGGATACAAGTGAATCTGAAGAATATGCAACAAGAAAACTCGATTTAATACAGCGATGCTTTTTATGTAACTTTGAATCAAGGTGTGTTAGGCTGGAAAATGAAGCGATAGAAATCTTGAAGCAGCAAAATTTTTCTGACTATGATCAGATTGTTATATATAGTTATTGGTTCTTTGCTAATGCTACGGTTGCTGTAAGGCTAAAAGAGTACATAAAAAAGGAAATGAATTATTCTGGGAAAATAACAGTGATTTCGCGAGCACATAGATATGACATATATGAAGATGCTAATAAAATAAATTATTTGCCTTTTAGAAAATACCTTTTAAATAAAGTAGATTATGTTTTTCCATGCTCAGATAATGGGACAATGCATTTAAAAACAAGATATCAAGATATTGAATCTGTGATTGAAACTGCTTATCTTGGAACAAGGGATTATGGACTCTCACCAAAGCGCGGTAATGGGGAGTTTCACATAGTGTCATGTTCACGTGTGGTAAAAGTAAAGGGACTTGAACGATTAATAGATGACTTAGCGCTTGTGAAAAAAGGCGATAAAAGAATCCTTTGGACGCATATCGGTGGGGGAGTAGAAGGAAAGACAAAGTATTATGATTCAATTAGGGAATATGCAAAGGAAAAACTGAAGAACATTGATTTCGAATTTCTGGGTGGAATGCAGAATCAACAGGTCTATGATTATTATAAATCAAATAAGGTTGATGTATTTGTTAATGTAAGCTATTCAGAAGGGCTTCCGGTTAGTCTAATGGAGGCTAGTAGTTTTGGTATTCCTGTAATAGCCACAGATGTAGGCGGATCTGCGGAAATAATTGATAAAGAACAGAAAAATGGATTCTTATTAGACAAAGACTTCGAAAAAGGGGCACTACAGAAAAAAATAGAATTGCTTTTGAACGAATCGGAAGAGGCGTATCGCAAGCGTAGGATTGCTGCACGCGAGCTCTGGGAGAAAAAATATAACGCTGAAAAAAACTATACAGATTTCGCAAAAAAGATTTATGAGATAAGCAATAATAGTTGAGGGAATTATGGAAAAAAAACAGATTATTCCAATGTTAAAACGCTGGACGAAAATTATTTTAGGAACAAGTGCAGCAGCGGTTCAACAAGGCATTGGTCGTTGTTACAAAAAAAATGAAATTAAAGGATACTATAATGATTTGACTAATAAAGTGACACCAGCGACTTTACTTGATTCTAATGGTATCCCGTACAATTTGATGTCATCAGGAGAAAAAGTATACTCATTGGTTACAATTTCGCAATATGCTTTGGGGTGCTACGACTTATTCCTTCTTAATAATGACTACGATAAATTACAGATATTTCTTAAATTAGCGGAGTATCTTTATGATAGGCAAGAAGTTAGTGGGAAATGGGATGCAAGATCATCAATGGGTAGTTATAGGGATAACAGTTCCTGTATGGCACAGGGACAAGGTGCTTCTATAATGCTCCGTGCATATTTGAAGACTGGTAATCAAAGATTTTTGAATAGCGCAAAAAAGGCTATTGATTTTATGGTTACGCCTGTAATAAATGGAGGAACGATGATTGAGAAAGGTGAGGATATTTCCTTTGAAAAATATCCTCCAGAAAACGGAAAAGTTAGCTCGGTGTTAAATGGTTGGGCTTTTGCATTGTTTGGCTTATATGATTATTATATTGCGACAGGAAATGTAAAGATTAAAGGGATTTTCGATAAATCCTGCAAAACAATGGCAACAAAAATAGATAAATATGATTGCGGTTATTGGTCAATGTATGATTTGGTTGGAACGATTGCGAGTCCAGCTTACCATGATTTGGACATTGCGCTATTAAATGTTCTTTCTGATTTGTCCGGTCAAGAAAATATGAAATATTATGCCAATCGTTTTGAGTCGTATACAAAAAATCCCATTTATAAGGGAATGGCTATAACTAAAAAAGCTCTTCAAAAATTTACCACAAAATCAGATACATTTATTGTTCAATGAGAATTTGCTTGGAACCGAGAGGAATGAAAACATGGTCAAAGTTGGAATACTAACTTATCATAGAAGTTTAAATTATGGTGCAGTGATGCAAGCTTACTATCTTGCGGAAGAGATAAAAAAAAGATTTCCAGATGTGAGTGTGGAAATTGTAGACTATATGTCAAAAAAGATGAATCGCTACTATAAGATGATTACCCTTTATAGAGGAAAAGAGAGTCTGATTCATTTAAGAGAAAGAATTGAAATGTATAAGGCTTTCCAAAAGGGGTGGGACGAACTTCCATTATCGGATAAAAAAATAATATCTGATGATTATGAAATGGTGATGAAGAATATAAATGGAAAGTACGACATTTTGATTAGTGGAAGCGATGCGGTATGGAATTTTAGCAAAAGAGGAATTCCTAATCCGTATTTTTTAATAGGGTGTGAATCAAGTACACTTATGTCATATGCAGCCTCGTGCAATGGCCTTGCTGTTTCAAGCTTTTCAGATATTGCGTCAAGTGAAAAGGAGTATTTAAAAAAATCATTTAGCGCGTTTAAATATATTGGAGTTAGAGATGCTCAGACAGAGATGCTTGTGAAGTATGCAGCACCTGAACTTAAAGTATATCATAATTGTGATCCGTCGTTACTTGCGGGAGATTTGAGTCCAATTGATAGAAAAGCATTGATTGACAAACTGAAAAAGAAGTATCGTTTTGATCCAAATAAGCCGACAATTGCATTTATGATGTCGAATTTGAATGGAAACTTTAGAGCACAACTTGCAAAAAAGATTAAGGAAAAATACGGAGAAAAGTATCAAACAGTATCATTATACTCTTACAATAAATATGCAGACATTCCGTATGTTGCTGATTTGACACCACAAGAGTGGAGTATCATATTTGGATTGTTTCAGCTGACAATATCAAAATATTTTCACGGTACAATGTTTTCATTACTTAATAGAACCCCTGTTATAGCTGTCAGTGCTGAGAAATCAATAGATGGGATGCCCAATAAGATATCTGATGCACTTGAAAGAATGAAGTTGTCTGATTTTTATTTTTCAACCGTAAACTCGGAGAGTGTAGATTGGACCATGCTCATGAATAAAATAGATGAGTGCTTGAGTATGAAGATGTCGTCAACAATTAAAAATAGAATTTCTTGTGGATTGGATAAAGAGAGAAGATGTGCCGAGAGTTTTTTTGTAACACTTGGTGAAGTAATTGCAGATCGAAGAAAGAGTGTGGATTAATGAAAATAGATAACAATGCGGACCTAAAAAAATTGACGACATTTAAAATGGGAGGCACGGCCAGTAAATTATACACTCCTGAAACAGAAGATGAACTCATAAATTTGATTCAAGACAAGCATCCTCAGTACTTTATAGGGGGTGGGTCAAACATTATTATCAATACGCGTGTGTTTGATAGTGTTGTAAATCTTAGAGAATTCAGCTCGACAATTGAAGATAAAGGAAATGGTACTTATATTGTAGGAGCTTCTGTCAGATTACAGAAATTAATTAAGACAATCAACGCTGATGGATATGGTGGTATAGAGTATTTGTACTCTGTCCCGGGATTAGTTGGTGGTGCTGTAGTCATGAATGCGGGACGAGGAAAGAGTTTTAATAAGTGCATCAGTGACTATATTGAGAGTGTTAAAGTATTCTGCAGGGGACAGGTTTACTGGATGGAGAAAGTAGATTGTAAATTCTCTTATAGAATGTCAAATTTTCAGCATAGTGATGCAATCGTATTGGCTGTTAGATTCAAATTTAATAAGACATCCTTAGAAACTAGTGAGGCCCTAAGAAAAGAACGTTTAGAATTATGTAAAAAGAAGCAAGATAACAGTGCACCAAATTTTGGAACGGTATTTTGCGAGTCTAATAAAGCGATAATGCAACTGTATAAATATCTGCCAATTGGAAAGAAAAATGGAATAAAATTTTCGGGGAAAACTGCTAATTGGATGCTGAATAATGGCGGAAGCTTTGATGAAGCGATGAAACTTTTAGGTGCAGTAGAAAGAACACACAAATTGTTTGGACAAAAATGCCGTACAGAAGTTGTAATTTGGCAATAAGAAAGGTAAGGAAATGAAGAAGCTTTTAATTTATTTTCCGGAAAGGAAACTCAAACCATCTGGAGGACCAGCTGGATATCTTTACAATCTTCGGAATGGGTTGAAGGATTTTAATTATAAAGATAGTGACTTGGAGATAGACTTTTATAATAATGGCTCTATGACACTCGAAGAAAACACTGGGCTTAAAAAGAAAATGCCAAAGCGAATTCTCGAGTTGCGGAGAGCTTTAAAAGACACACAATTATTAAAAAAGAAAATACCTGTAGATAGCACAATGAAAGAATACGATATGATACACTTTCATTGGACAGAAGATATGTATCGTAATAGAGAATTTCTGGAAACCTATACCGGAAAAGTGATTTTAACCTCACATTCTCCGTGTGTGTATAATCAGGAACGAATTGGAAAGTTGAATCCGATAGATTACCGGTTACTGAAAAGACCGATTGATCGATTAATTGAAATGGATGAATTTGCATTTAAACGTGCAGATTATGTTGTTTTTCCTTGTGAGGAGGCTGAAGAGCCTTATTATCATACTTGGAACGAGTATGCTTCCATTCGAAAAAATAAAAAAATCTTGTATTTACCAACGGGTATAGTTGGATGCAGTGCAAGAATTACGAGAGCCGAATATAGAAAAAAATATCATATACCGGAAGATGCGTTTGTGGTTTCTTATGTTGGAAGACATAATGAAATTAAGGGTTATGCAGATTTAAAGAAGATGGGAGAAAAACTTCTCAATAACCAGAATACATATTTTTTGATTGCTGGCAAAGAGGAACCGATGAAAGGATTGGATAATTCACACTGGATTGAGGTGGGTTGGACGAATGATCCGCATTCTTTAATTGCTGCTTCAGATGTTTTTGTTCTTCCCAATCATGAAACTTATTTTGACTTGGTTTTGCTTGAAGTACTTTCACTGGGAGTTCCTGTGGTATTGAGCAACACAGGTGGTAATAAATATTTCAAAAAATTTGAAAAAAGTGGCTTATCTTTTTATGATACGGTTGAAGATGCTATTAAATCTATTAACCATTTGAAGAAAATGAATAAATTAGATATCGAAAAACTAGGCAAGTGTAATCGAGAGATATTTGATAATAATTTCACAGTTGAACATTTTACTCAAAATTATATTCATGTGATTAGACAAATTGCTGAGGACAAATAAAATGCACAATGATTTATTAAGTCGAATTGAAAAAAAAATAACGAGAACTATAAATCAAAAGCATGCGTACGATTTTGATGGAACAGGAATAGGCTGGAATAAGTTTGAGAATAATCCCGTGCTAAGTGATGAACACGGTGGGAGCTTATTTGACCCATTTGTTCGACGAATTAATGGAAAGTATATGATGGGTGTTTCAAATCGGCGTACTAAATCAGTTGAGCTTTATGAGTCTATTGAAGGTACTTTATGGAAAAAGATAGGTGTGGCGATAACTGGAATACCAACTAGCGAATGGGAAAAAGATGTGAATCGCGCGTGTTTTTTGCATCGGAATAGTCGTTGGTATTTATGGTATACAGGTCAAAGCGAGGGTAAAAGTTACATTGGGCTTGCGACAAGTGCAGACGGGAGAAAGTACGACAGATATGAAATCAATCCAGTTATTAAACCTGAACTGGAATTTGAAAAGAAATCTGTCATGAACCCGTGTGTGATGTATGATGACTGCAGTAATATGTTTAAAATGTGGTATGCAGCAGGAGAAAGCTATGAACCGGATGTGATTGCCTATGCAGAAAGCACCGATGGAATACATTGGAAGAAAAACCCAATACCAGTCATGTCATCAAATGCTGATTTTTTATATCAGAAAGCCAAAGTAGGAGCCTGCGATGTGGTTAGGATGAAGAATGGACGGTATTGCATGGCTTACATAGCATATCAAAATATTAATGTAGCCAGAATTTGTCTTGCATATTCCGATGATGGAATTTCAAATTGGATCTATTCAAAAAGTAACCCAATTCTTAGTCCAGAACGAGGAAAGTGGGATAGTCATGCAGTGTATAAACCTTCAATTGTACTTGATGAAGAAAACAATAAATTCTTACTATGGTACAACGGACGAACAAATCATTGCGAGCAAATAGGAATGGCGCTGGGAGAACAAAATGATACAGTCTTTGCAAGATTATAAATACTATTTAGAACAGGACAAATTAGCATTAGGAATTCCAGACAATGTTAAAAGACCTCGATTGGGAACAGATGATGTGTGGCGCTGGGAGCGGTTGCTTCGCAAGAGAGAGTACATTACTAATTGTAAGAATGGCTTGTTTTGGAAAATATACAAAGAGTGGATTAGATTCCGTTTTCATCGGAGTAGCGTAAGGCTTGGATTTTCAATACCTATTAATACATTTAGGGAAGGACTTTATATATCTCATTGGGGTACGATTACGGTTAATGGAAGAGCACGAATCGGTAAAAATTGTAGAATTCAAGAAGGCGTAAATATTGGAGATTCAAGGGGGGGACCGACTATTGGGGACAATGTATACATATGTACAGGAGCTAAGGTGTTTGAAGAAATCCAAGTTGCAAATGATGTTATAATTGGGGCAAATTCAGTCGTGAATAAATCTGTAACAGAAAACGGTGTAACGGTTGCGGGGGCACCAGCTAAGATAGTTGGATTGCATTCATCGCGTCCATACCTTAATAAAAGGTTGTTTGAAAATGACTTAAGGAAATAAAATATGGAAATCAGTGTTATTATACCTGTATATAATACCGAAATACAGGATGTTAAGAGCTGTCTGGAAAGCATAAAGACTCAAACTTTTACGGATTATGAGATTATTATTGTCGATGATGGCAGCAAGATTGCTATAGCCGAGTGTTTAGATGATCTCGCAGTTAAAGACAAAAAGATTAGTGTTTATCATAAATGTAATGAAGGCGTTTCCGAAGCTAGAAATTATGGAGTAAAAAAGGCAAATGGAAATTATGTGTTATTTGCCGATGCGGATGATTTGTTTACTTCCAATGCGCTGGAAAGTGCATATCAAACAATAACTGAAACAAATAGTGATGTGGCAATTGGAAGAATCCTGCAGACTAACAGAAGTGACGCTAAAAATATGGACGTTATAGTAAACCCCGGAACAGGGAGAATGCTATGTTTGGATGATGAGAAATTACGTCAAGAGTACGCAAAACATATATTTAAGAAAAATTGCGGCAGCTGGGGAAGAAACCAAGATGGATGGATGTTTAATTTTGAGGGATGCTGGGCACATTTGATTAGAAAAGAAACGGCATTGAAAATCCCTTTTGATAAGGAACTTTCAATTGCGGAAGATACACTCTGGGCGCTTAAATTAATTGAGAATGCAAGAATCTGTATTGTAGATAATTATTGGTATTATTATATTCAGAATGAATATAGTGTGATGAACAAATTTAGTTCTAGTATAGAAAAAGCTATTACAAAGGCAATAAAGAAAATAACGCCTATTATTAGCAGAGTAGATGAAGAAGAAATTTGCAATGCATATAGAGATTGGCTGTTCATAAAATTAAAGCAGATTGTTTTTAAATATTATCTTGCGGAAGAACTGAATTTGACGATGCAGGAAAAAATGAAATCCATCCGAAAACTAATGCAAAGTAGTGTTTGGACTGAAGCATTGAACTTAAGTCATATAAAAGGCAAATACAAGCTAAAATTATTAATGTATAAAACAGGATTTATTATTCCTTTATATAACCTGAAAAGATGGTGAGGTGGTGAACAACAGTGAACTTGAAAATTAGTAGAAATACATTGGCAGAGTTTACAGTGATTTTAATTCTTATAGAAGCAAACTACTGGGCTTTGTTATCAAAGGTTTTAATCTCTGATATTAGGTTTACAGTTCTTGGGCTGTCGTCATTAGGAGCTTTTGTATATTTAAATAGAAAGATTAAGAAACAGGACATTTACTTATTGTGGATATTATATATTGCTGTTGTTCTTGTTAACAATAAGGAACTTGCCGCAGGAACACATTTGAACACTTTAAGAATTGTTTTATGTCTTTCAATAGTATTTGTGGGGATGTATAGTGAACAGTGGATAAAAAATATTCCTCAATTAATAGTTCTAGTTGGGTGCTTCAATGTGCTTTTTACATGGCTGTTTTTTTTGAATAATGGTTTATATGAAAAATTTATAGGGTTGACCTATAAAGCATACCAGCCGGGAACATATTATGGCGCATATGGATATAGAGCAGGCATTGCGGATCACTATTCACAAAATGGTACATATATTACGATAGTTTGTCTTGCTTTAATAGCAAGCCTGCTATCTGATGTAGAAAAAAAGAAAAAAAGGATTATAGCTATTTTAGCAGTAATTTCAATAGGAGCATTACTTCTTACAACAAAAAGAGCACATTTGATGTTTGGAATTGCAGCAGTAATTCTGACTTATTATGCAATTAATCCGGCAAAAGTTTTTCAAAAAACATTTAGATTGATGCTCGTGGTGGTGATTTTATTAATTGTTGGGCCAGTTATTACTGAAATGATTCCGCAATTGGGAGATACACTTTTAAAGATTCAAAATGTTGGAACGGATTCATCAAGTCTGACTCGAATTTCAATGTGGACATATGCATGGCAAACATTTTTGGAACATCCAATAATGGGAATTGGCTGGTTTGGAATTCGCTACTCAAGTTTGGCATCTTCAATAGTAGATGCAACGACAGGGTGTCATAATATATATTTGGAGTTGTTGGCCGAAACCGGAATAATTGGATTTTCAATTTTTGTTATCTCTGCAGTGAGTTCGGTTATAATTACATTTAAGAACATTCAGCTATTGAATTATGATGAGGAATACAACGCATATCGACCAGTTTTAGTGACTTCATTTGCAATTCAAATTTTTTGTTTAATTTACGGACTGACGGGTAATATGATTTATGATCGTACATTCCATTTTTATATAATATGCGTTGCAGCATCATTGTCGTTTTATATTAATGTGGTAAAGAAGGGAAGAACAAGGGATGAAAAATACGTATGATTACTTAGTAGTCGGCTCTGGCCTTTACGGAGCTATTTTTGCACATGAAGCCAAGGCTCATGGAAAATCTGTTTTAGTAGTAGATAAGCGTCCGAACATTGCAGGTAATATTTATACAGAGAATGTTGGGGGCATCAACGTTCACAAGTACGGTGCCCACATTTTCCATACTAACAACAAAAAAGTATGGAATTACATCACCCTGTTTGCAGAATTCAATCGCTTTACCAACAGTCCTGTGGCTAACTATAAGGGCGAGCTGTACTCGCTGCCCTTCAACATGTATACCTTTAATAAAATGTGGGGTGTTGTGACTCCGGAGGAAGCTGCCGCCAAAATCGAGGAACAGCGCAAGGAGATTACTGGTGAGCCGCAGAATCTCGAAGAACAGGCCATCTCGCTAGTTGGTCGTGACATCTACGAGAAGCTCATTAAGGGCTACACTGAAAAGCAGTGGGGACGCGACTGCAAGGAGTTACCATCCTTTATTATCAAGCGCCTTCCTGTTCGTCTTACTTTCGATAACAACTACTTCAATGCTCTTTATCAGGGAATTCCTGTTGGCGGCTATACCAAGATGATTGCTAATCTGCTGGATGGCATCGAGGTTCGTTTGAACACAGACTATCTGGAGAACAAGGATGAGTTGGATGCATTGGCTGATAAGGTTGTATACACTGGACCGATTGATGCTTATTTTGACTATAAGCTGGGTACGCTGGAATACCGTTCTGTTCGCTTTGAAACGGAAACCTTGGACAAGTCTAATTTTCAGGGGAACGCCGCGGTGAACTATACCGACCGTGAAACTCCGTGGACTCGCATCATTGAGCATAAATGGTTTGAGTTTGGTAAGGACGAGGACGGTAATGATTTGCCGAAGACCATTATTAGCCGTGAGTACAGCAGCGAGTGGAAATCGGGAGATGAGCCGTATTATCCGGTTAATGATGCTAAGAACGGCTTGCTTTATGCTGAGTACAAGAAACTGGCAGACGCAGAAAACAAGGTGATTTTTGGCGGTCGTCTTGGCGAGTATAAGTACTACGACATGGATCAGGTAATTGCGGCTGTGTTGGATAGATGTGAAAAAGAATTTGCAGGTGCAATCGTATGAACAGGGTTGGTATATTAACTTTTCATTCTGCAAACAATTTTGGAGCATTACTGCAGGCTGTGTCCTTGCAAAAAACAATTATGGAACGCGGAAACGTGGAATGTGAGCTGATAGACTATGAGCCGGAGTTTATTCGTAAAGATTACTCAATCAGTCCATTCAAAGATAACCATCCAAAAGCAATTATTAAAAGTGCCTTGCGGATTCCGGATAAAATTAAACGTAATTTAAAATTCCAAGCTTTCAGGGAAGAAAACATAGTTTGCTCAAAACAGTGTTTGAGTGAAAATGACTTTAAGAATATTTGCAATTCCCTTGATGAAATTGTTGTAGGCTCAGATCAGGTTTGGAACTATAATCTTACAAAATATGATATGCATTATTTCTTGCCGGAAATTGATGCCTCTGTAAAAAAAGTGGCATATGCAGCAAGTACGGGTGGCGCAGATTTTTCATTGAAAGAATCAAATAAGATGATTCAGTGCCTCCAAGAATTTAGACATATTTCTGTGCGAGAAAGCGCGTCAAAAACGGCTCTTGAACAGAGAATGAAAGAAAAAAACATAGAAGTGGTGTTAGATCCAGTTTTTCTTACACCGAAAAATAGCTGGATGCAATTAGCTGCAAAGCCAGTAAAAAAAGATTATATCCTTTTCTTTAAGATGGGATATAGTAAAACAGCTGAACCAGCATTGAGATTTGCAAAAAAACTAAGCAAAGAAACAGGGTATGAGCTCTTAATGCTGTGGGATCAGGAAACATGGTTTAAATATCGTGATGTGAAGCACATTGGAGCTGTCGGTCCAGCAGAATTCTTACAATGGATCGCAGGTGCAAAATGTGTTGTAACGAATTCGTTTCATGCTACAGCTTTTTCCATTATTTTGAACACGCCTTTTTATGTGGAAACGGAAATTGAAAGAAAAGACAGGGTTCTTAATATTCTTGACATTTTTAAGTTGCATAAATGCGGGCTTGTAAAAGGAAAAACTGAAAATGAAACGCTTATACCAGAAATTGAATGGAATGCAGTGAATTCACTATTGAATAATGAACGTAAAAAGTCACTGGATTACATTGACAGAATATTAAAATAAGTTAGTTCTGCCTTGATATTGCGTAACTATATTAAGGCAGAACTTGTTATAGGAGACACTAACTAATGAGTCGTAAAACAGAATTAGCAAAAAATACGGCCATACTTACAGTGGGAAAGCTGTGCACACAGTGCATCAGTTTTTTCCTTCTTCCTTTATATACGGCAATTTTGTCAACGGAAGAGTATGGCACGTTTGATTTATTAGTAACATATTCAACATTATTACTTCCATTGGTAAACTGGCAGCTGGATCAGGGATTATTCCGATTTATGCTGGATCACCGTGGAAACAAAGAAGAACAGGAAAAGCTGTTTTCTACATTGTTGCTGTCTAGTACAGTACAAAGCATTGTTTATATCATTCTTTTCATTTGCGTAGAGCCATTTTTGAAAATTGAAAATGCATACTTTTTGTTGTTGTATGTAGTGTTGCATGTCTACACGGCATTGTTCCTTCAATTTGTTAGAGGATTGGGATATAGTGTCAAATACACGATTGCGTCATTTATATCAGCTTCAGCAACAACAGTTTTAAATGTAATTGCGTTGGTCTTTTTGAAAATGGGGCTTCAAGGACTGTTTATGTCCACCCTGGTTGCGCAATTTCTGACTCTGTTATACTTGGTGGTTGCGTCTAAGGCATGGGAATATTTTTCTGTTAAGCGTATTCAGCCAAAAGTATTCAAAAGAGTCAGTACTTATTCTATCCCACTGATTCCGAACAACTTGGCTTGGTGGGTTGTAAATGCATCAGACAGAACAATAATTGCACACTTTTTAGGAACTGCGGCTAATGGTATTTATTCTATAGCAAATAAGTTCCCTAATGTATTTATTAACTTCTATAATATTTTGAATTTGTCCTGGACTGAGACAGTATCTTTGCACTACGGCGACGAAGATAGAGATGAGTTTTTAACAGAAACGATGACATCACTCTTTAAGCTGTTTGCAGCGGCATGCTTCGGTATTGTTGCATGCATGCCGTTTATATTTCCGATACTGATTAATACAAAGTATGATGCTGCGTATAATCAGATCTTGATTTTGATGTATGCGATGCTTTTCCGGGTATTGGTTGGATTATATAGTTGCGTTTATGTGGCTCAAAAAAATGCAAAGAAGATAGCTTATACCTCTATTTCAGCGGCAATTATCAATATTACAGTAGACCTGATTTTAATTAACAAGATTCAGGTGTTTGCAGCTTCTGTTTCCACATTGGTTGCATTCCTTTCGATGTTTGTCATTCGTTATATTGATGTAAACAAGACCGTACATATGAAGATTCGGAAGCCAATTATTGTCGGTAGTGTTCTCATTGGTGGCATGCTGATTGGAACATACTACTGCGGGAATAAGATAATCCAGTTTGTTGCACTCTGCATCACAGCAATTTATGCAATGCTGACGAATGTGGACATGCTGAAATCTGGCGTGAATTTAGTAAAAAGTCGTCTTGGAAAATAAGGAGTTGAAATGAATAAGAAAAGGAGCGACAATTTTGAGAGCAGAGCAGAGCAGAGCAGAGCAGAGCAGAGCAGAGCAGAGCAGAGCAGAGCAGATAATATTGACATTTTGAAAGCATTATGCGCTTTCTTAATTGTTTGTATTCATGTTCCGTTTCCAGGAAAAGTCGGTGCATATTTTACGACACTGACCAGAGTAGCAGTTCCCGTTTTCTTTATGATTACGGGGTACTTCTATTCGGATACTGTTGCACGGCATAAGGAAAAGCATCAAATCAAGAAAATAGGCGGCTTGATTATAGAAGCAAATATGATTTTCTTTATCTGGAATATTGCACTCAATGTCCTCAGAGGGGAGAACATAGTAGCCTATATTCGGTCTATTTTTACTGGTAAAAACATAATTGAGTTTTTAGCTTTGAATGAATCACCATTGGCTGGACACCTTTGGTATTTAGGAGCAATTCTTTATGTGCTAGTGATTGTTTTACTGGTGGACAAGCCGAACTGCAGAAAGTTGCTCTACTATCTGACGCCGGTACTGCTTATTGCAGACCTAGCGTTTGGAAAGTATTCGCTGCTCATTTTTCATCAGGAGTTTCCGTACATACTGGTCAGAAATTTCCTATGTGTAGGAATACCGTATTTTTGTATTGGAAACCTCATCAGAGAAAAACGGTGCTCTGAAAAATGGAATAGAAAAATACTTCAGGTGCTGATTGTAGTTTTTACAATAACCAGTCTTGCAGAAAGATTTGTTTTGGTGAGTGCTGGATTGAATGCAACAAGAGATCATTACCTGAGTACGACTTCCTTGGCAATCTGTCTCTTTGTGTATGCTCTCAAGAGCAATTGGAATAATAAGGAATTGACTGCAATTGGAAGAAAATATTCCACATGGCTTTATATTATTCATCCGATTTTTATTACGGTCTTTTCAATCGTAACTGGTAAACTCGGCATAAAATCGATTTACAGATGCATTGCACCGATTGTGGTTTATTGTGCAACACTTGTATTTCTTATCATTCTACAAAAGATCAAGATGGCAATAAAAAGCAAATAATACACAGGAGGAACAGCTTATGGTGGATTTGATAGATACAATAGTATATGCAGGAAGGTTAAAAGACAAATCTGCCTTGATGAGCAGTTCTTCTGGCGGCGCATTTACTGCACTTTCTGACTTTTTCCTGAAAAATGACAATGCAGTGGTGGCAGCAATCTATAACTATGAGAATCATATGACTGAATTTCAGATGATTCTGGATGAAAAGCAACGTGAAAGAGCAAAAAGTTCAAAATATATGCAGAGCAAGCCCGGTGATATTTATCGGGAAGCCTATCGTTGGCTGATGGAGAACCCAGAAAAAGAGTTACTCTTTATCGGCATGGGGTGCCAGGCTGATGGATTTCGGAAGTTCAGCGAAATAAAAGAAATCCGTGACCGAGTGTACATAGTAGATATTATCTGTCATGGCTCACCAAGCCCAAAGCTGTGGAGAGAATATGCAGAGTTGATTCAGAAGAAGGATGGCAAGATAACTTATCTCACATTCAAAGATAAGCGAAATGGTTGGAAATCCCCAACAGCTTATGTGAAAGTTAATGGAGCAGAGAAGCCGATTAAAGATTATGTGAAAGTGTTTTATAATCGGTGTGCATTGCGACCGTCCTGTTATGAATGTCCGTATGCCACCACAGAAAGAAAAACAGATATGACCATTGGCGATTTCTGGCATATTGAGGATACGATTCCAGACTTCTATGACCCTAACGGCAATTCGCTATTCTTGATTCATACAAATCGAGGAGAAGAACTGTTTGAAAAAATTCAAGGAGATTTGGATTATAGATTAAGCAACACAACACAATGTTGGCAGGCGAACCTTGAAGCACCGACCAAGAAATCTGAACAAAGAGAAGAGTTCTGGAGCGATTATCAAAGGAAAGGAATTGATTTCGTTATGAAGAAATATGGAACAGTTCCAATGAAAACAAAAGTAAAGAATAAACTCCTCAAAATTTTGAGGGGGGGGGTACACAGAAAGTAGTCCCTGTTATGCTGATTACTCCGAAAGGAGGGCAGCATAATGAACTGGAAGCAGCCTAAAGTATATGCAGTAAAACATAAAGATGAAGCAACAAGAGCAGCTTCCAGATCGGGTGGTATTTTTACGGCCCTGTCTGATCAAGTATTGTCCATCGGCGGTGTAATTTACGGATGTGTTTTGACGGATGATTTCAATGCCGTACATATTCGCGCTGATAGTACGGAAGAACGCAATCGGATGAGAGGCTCTAAATATATTCAGAGTAGGTTGGGTGATACATTCAAAAATGTGAAGGTAGATCTTGACGCACAGAGAAGTGTGCTTTTTTCTGGAACTTCTTGTCAGGTGGCAGGATTGAAAAAATACCTTGGAAAAGAGTATGATAATTTGTTCTGTGTGGATATCGTCTGTCACGGAGTGCCAAGTAAAAAAGTATGGGACGCATATCTGTGTTGGCAAGAGAAGAAAAACCATTCTAAAATTGCAAGCGTAGACTTTCGTAATAAAAAAGATTTTGGATGGCATGACCATGTGGAAACGTTTCATTTTGAAAATGGAAAATTTACAAGCAGCCGGGTATTCAAAGAGCTCTTCTATGGACATACAATATTACGGCCAAGTTGCTATGAATGCCCTTATAAGTCGGTGATGCATCCCGGTGATATTACAATTGCGGACTACTGGGGTATCGAAAAAGCAGCTCCTGAATTTGATGATAACAAAGGTGTTTCGCTGGTGTTGGTAAATAATGAAGCTGGTGAAAGGGATTTTGAAAAAGTAAAAGAGATGCTGATTTGGAAGCCGACAAAGCTGGAAGATAGTTTGCAGCCGCCTCTTAAAGCTCCATTTCCGAAACCGGAAAATAGAGATCAGTTTTGGAGTGACTTTGAAAACAAGTCATTTGAGTATGTTGCCAAGAAATACGGTGGCATTGGGTTCAAGAATGATGCTAAATCATTCTTGAGAAAGATTAAGAAAAAAATCAAGAAGTTGGTGGTAAAAGGTGGAAAGAGAAATTCCAGTAATATATAAAAGAAAAGAAGAATGCTGTGGTTGCACGGCCTGTTATGCCATCTGCCCGAAAGAAGCTATATCTATGGTGGAAGACGAAGAAGGCTTTGAATATCCACAGATAGATGAAAGTAAATGTGTTCGCTGCTATCAGTGCATTAAGGTATGCCCAATTAAAGCAGCACGAGCACATTAAGGAGAGATTATGAAAACAACATTACTTATCATGGCAGCCGGAATCGGCAGCCGATTTGGAACAGGAATAAAACAGTTGGAGCCGGTCGATGATGCAAACCATATCATCATGGACTATTCAATCCATGATGCGATTGAAGCTGGTTTCAATCATGTGGTATTTATCATCCGTAAGGATATCGAGAAGGAGTTCATCGCATTGCCTCCATTTGCTCTTTTCATGATGTAACTGTGAACTACGCATTTCAGGATATCAACGATATTCCGGGAGAACTTCCGGAAGGCCGGACAAAGCCGTGGGGAACTGGTCAGGCTGTGCTTGCAGCGAAGGAAGTGATTGATACCCCGTTCATTGTGATCAACGCAGATGATTACTATGGCAAAGAAGGTTTCAAAGCAGTCCACGAGTATTTGGTAAATGGCGGCAAGTCCTGTATGGCAGGTTTTGTACTGAAGAACACATTGTCCGATAATGGCGGCGTGACTCGCGGTATCTGCAAGATGGATGAGAATGGAAACTTGACTGAGGTTGTGGAAACCAAGAACATCGTAAAGACTGCTGATGGAGCAGAGGCAGACGGTGTAATTGTTGATGTGAATTCTCTGGTATCCATGAATATGTGGGGATTGACTCCTGATTTTCTGGATGTGTTGGAGGACGGATTCAAAGAGTTCTTCGAGAAAGAAGTACCGAGCAATCCTCAGAAAGCCGAGTATCTGATTCCAATCTTCATCGGTGAACTGTTGGAGCAGGGAAAGATGTCCGTGAAGGTTCTGAAGACCAACGACACCTGGTACGGCATGACCTATCACGAAGATGTCGCAGCTGTAAAGGATAGCTTCAAGAAAATGTTGGCGGATGGCGTATACAAGGCTGATTTATTTGCAGACTTGTGATATACTGAAACCATGGGGGACTGTGGCTTTCAGTATATCTTGGTAGCATCTTCTTGGTCGCAGCCATCCACTTGCTTTCGGTCGGCGTTAGACTCCTTGTCCACCTCGTCTTCATCTGGTACGTCTCAACCTATGTACGTCACTTCACAATCGTCAAATCCACGTCCAGCCTTTGGCCGCACCGGTCACAGAAGCGTTGGTACTTACGCTCCATAGTGATTCTGCACCGTGGACATCGTGGAAATTCAGCACCCTGCTTATACGAGCATACAGCTTTCACTTGCATCGGCCATCGGTAGGTAGGGGAGAGCAAAAGCTCATACAGTACCCGTGTGGGACGCTCATCCCAATTCCGGTTATCATCGAACCAATATAATTTATTCTTCATGTGATTTACACCTCCATGTAATATCATAGAGGAAATTACATGAATTGTGGGAGCAGAAGCTCCCTACGCTGCTCGAAACTTTGCACACCTCTCCGTGGTGAGCAGCAGGCAACGATCTTATGATCGGCGAAGATGCAATGGAGTATTGAATTTTGCAGTTAAACAAAGGAGGAAGTATATAGAATGCCTATGAAGTTAAAATTTAATAGTATAAAAAATCAAAGTATATTTCAGCCTGAATTTCAGAGTTTCTCTGCGAATAATGTAATTGAATTTAAAAAGCAACCACATGCTGCGGGAGGAATTGCAGTTGTATATGCACCTAATGGTACAGGTAAAAGTTCTTTAACAGCTGTTTTAGGTAATGAGGAAACAAGAGAAGACTTATCATTTGAAGCAGTCTATAATGATAATTGTACCATTCAGCCGGAAACAAAGGCGTTTCATACTATTGGAGATCAAATAAGCCGTAATGTTATAGAAGGAGAAACATCCGATTACTTAATAGGGCAGGACATAAGACGGGAATACGCCCTTAAAAAGAAAATAGCAGATGGATTTGAAAAAGCATTCAATGAACTGAATATTGAATATAAGAATGACTATAAAACGACAAAAGTTTCGGATTATTTGCTGACTGCCATGCAGGTGAGAAATCTGGAAGCGTATACTTTTGTTAGAGATATAGTAAATAAGCAGTCAAAAGGTAAAAACATAGATCGAGGGCAGTTCTTATCTTATGTTCGTGATGTGCAGAAACAGCCAAGATTAGAAGTTGTTAATAGTGAGAAAAAAGAATTTGTTATAAGTAATGCAAAAATTGTAGAACGTTTTACGCAAATTGATTTGGTACAAATTGTTGCGAATACAGAAGTGCAAAAAATTGAACAAAGTGATGATGCGATAAACATTCTTGGAAAATATAAACATTTGCATAATTGCATTGTTTGCGATAACGATCATATTGATGGAGATTTATTGCTTCAAAGGAAAAAGGAACGGCGAAAGCGAATTTACGAAAGTTTGGATGCAAAGACTAAGGCTCTTCTAAAAGACGTAGCTATGGATTCAAAATTAGGAGTGAGCGATCCATTTGAAATTAAAAAAACAGTTCTAGCATTTATTGCATCAGGAGAAATGGAGGCAATTAGTAGTCTAAGAGAAGAAATATTAACTTATGTTAATGAAGTAGTAGATGAAATGGTTGTTGCACTGTTTAATATATTTGTCCCAACATCTATGTATTCTTGGTGGGATGAGTATTCGTCTTTATTAGAAACACAACCAACATTGGACAGTGAAGAACTGCTTTATATTCAAGAAATTATTAGTGAGAATATCGGACGCAATATTAGAATAACAAGAGATGATGACAGTGATCACAATTTCAAACTAATGCTAGATGATCAAGCACTTCTTGGAATGGATAGAAGTGAAATGCATTTAAGCAGTGGTGAACAAAATTTTATATCCTTAGCATTTGCACTTCTTCTTGCGAGGCATTCAGGACAAGAATTTATTGTGTTGGATGATCCAATATCGAGTTTTGACTCCGTATACAAAAATAAAATTGCCTTTTGTATTATTAAATTTCTCGAAAATAAGAAACAAATTATTTTAACCCATAACACGGATTTGATTCGTTTGTTAAATGTTCAGATGAAGGACTGCTTTAACTTATATATTTTAAATAATATGGATGGTGGTCGAAATGGATTTCTGCCAGTGAAAAGAGATGAAAAAAATATACTAATTAGTTTATCTGATTTGGTAAATCTTTTTCAAAATAAAAATGGAAAATTAGCATCGATAATTCATGATAAGAGGCTTTTCTTGATGGCGATGATTCCTTTTTTGCGAGGATATATCCATATCATGAACGATCCGGAAGATTTATATGGACAACTTTCTAGATTGATGCATGGATTTGAAAACGGATCACTCGATATAGCCGATGTTTATAAAAAGACATTCGGTTATGAGGTGGAGCCGACAGAGGTGATCTCTGTATCGGACATATTAAATGTTCCAATTTCTGGTCTTGATATTATTGATGCAGAAGAATATCCGCTCTTAGCAGATACTTTAATACAAACATTGATTTATTATCATATTCGTATGAAGGTTGAGTATGAACTTGTGAGTATTTTCAACATACCGCATCCAGAAGGACAGGTTCTTTTGTTGACGGATATTATTCAAAAAGCATTTAGACCTGCAGCAGGTGCGACACAAGAACAAAAGGAAAAATTGAGAAATCATAGGGTGCTTTTTACATCAAGAAAAACTTTGTTGAACGAGTTCAATCATTTTGAAGGAAATATGAATATTTTCCAACCGGCAATAGATATAACCGAGACAGCTTTGCAAAAGGAAGTTGCTGATATTGAAAATGAGTTGATACAATTACGAGCGGAGTACGCAACAGTTCATTAAACAGTGTTGTATTTCCTTTACCCCGATACAGAGTTATACTTAAACTACTAAAAAAGGAAAGAGGTTATCACCCATGTCCAGAACGAAAGGCAGCAAAAACCGCCCCAAAATTACCCATACCGACTACGCAACTCAGATCGCAGAGAAGCAGGAGACTATTGCGTCTCTGGCTACCGAGATCACTTCCATCACCGCCAACATTGACACTTGGAAGGCTGATTTGAAGGAGAAGAAGACTACTCTTAAGAAGGCCGAAAAAGAAGTGGCATCCCTGGAAGCGAAGAAGGCAAAGGCAGATGCTAAGGCCGCTGAAGAAGCAAAGAAGGCTGAAGCAGAAGCAGTGCTGAAGAAGCTGCTGGCAAGCGGGATGAGTGCGGATGAGATTCTGGAAAAGCTGAAATAACAAGAACCCAAGAAAAATAAATGCCGTGTGGACAAACTGAATTCCAGGAGTTCACACGGTAATTTTTGAAGACTGCTATATAGTTTATGACGAAAATAAAAGAAGGGCAAAACTAAAAGAAATGGAGTGTGAGAAAAATGAATTTATCTAAAATACACCACATCGCAATCATCGTATCTAACTACGAAGCTGCAAAGAATTTTTAGGTAAACAAACTAGGCTTCTCTGTCATCAGAGAAAACTACCGCCCGGAGCGCAAGGACTGGAAGCTGGATCTTCGTGTCAATGAGCACACAGAGCTGGAGATTTTCGCTGAGGAAAACCCACCGAAGCGTGTGAACCGCCCGGAGGCCTGTGGGCTGCGTCACCTTGCGTTTTGCGTTGATAGCGTGGAGCAGACGGTGAAAGAGTTGGCGGAAGTTGGCATTGAATGTGAGCCAATCCGCGTGGATGATTACACCGGCAAGAAGATGACTTTCTTCCACGACCCGGATGGACTGCCGCTGGAGCTGCATGAGTAAAATGAAGAAAACAAGAAAACCAGGCGGTGGCCGGAAGAAGTTGAAGCCATAGTACGATGCCGGGAAAAATCTGAAAGAGCAGCTGGATGCCATGAGTAGAAATGATTTTGAAATGAGCATTTGCATGTATAAAGCAAGCTTTAACTCAAGGAAATTGACACAAAATGATATTTGTGGTATCATCCTAATTGGAAAAGCATACACTAGGAGAAAGGCATAGTGGAGGTATTGACATGAAGAAACTTTCGCTAATTGATTTGGCAAATACGGTAAAGAACAATCGAGCAGAAAAAAACATCACACAAGAGCAATTGTGCGAAAAGACGGGCATTAACCGTAATACGATTGGGCGAATTGAGAGAATGGACTATATTCCGACGATTCCACAGCTTGAAAAGCTGGCGGAAGTCCTCAACTTTAATGTGGAAAAATTGTTTGTTGAAAGTAATCACCCAACTGTTTTTACTGCTTTCCGTGGTTCCCATTTGACACAGGAAGAACGTGCTGGGGCAGATCATTTGATGGAGATGATGCTTGTTGCAAGACAGCAGATTATGCTGAGAAAGGCACTGCACCATGAATAACGAAATTGCTTTGACAGAACTGCAAGTCGATCAAATCAAAGAGTATGCTGATAAGGAACGGAAAAAATTTGGCGTTATAGATGTTCCCATAGCAGGTGAATTGTTTATGCTGTTGGAACAGGAAGGAATTGCTATTTGCCAATACCCATTTCCGACCAGCAAAAAATCTCATACAGATGCTAATATAACCCGCTTTGAATCTGAATCAGGCCAGATGATATTTATAGGGCTGAATACAGCTATTTATTATGATGAACAGCTTTTTGCATTGGCACATGAATTGTATCATTATATTACGCAGACAGGTAAGGCGTATGATGCAGATGCAGATGAGGAAGATAAGTTGACCGAGAAAAAGGCGGACCGTTTTGCAGCTGAAATTTTGCTGCCCAGTAAAGTGTTGAAATCTCGAATCATTGAGCAATTTGAAACATCGCAGTTGAAAAATGTTTCAAATTTACGACTGCTGCGTTTTATTGCCAGACTGCAAAGCGAGTGGTGGCTTCCATATAGGGCGTTGGTGTTGCGACTTTGTGAGGAAAAATATATAACGGATTCTCAGGTTGAGGAGCTTTTTGCGATTGATGATCGGGATGAGAATAGCGTTTATAGCAAAATCTTGTGTGGAATTTCCCCGGACAACTACAAAAAATTGAATACCATAACAAAACGAACTGACATTTCAGCATGGGTCATGGAAACTTTCATTCAGAATTATGAAGATGGAGATATGACAGATGATGAATTTGCGTCGATTCTGAAACTGTTTGGAAAAGAGCCGGACGACTTTGGCTTTGATTTGAGTGTGGATGCAGCAGATGTTGATGAACTGGACGAACTTTTTGAAGGCGGTGGCGTAGATGAAAGTTGATACGCGGAATAAAAACAAAGCCTTAGAAAGTCTGTTCGCTGATCCTGCGCAAATTGTATTTTTGGATGCCAACTTCTTTATACCGCCAGATAGAAGCGGACTAATGGACAGAAGTAGGATAAAAGTCAAAGCAATCTCTTTTCCAAAGTTCTGCGAAATATGGCTCGACCCGATTTTTGAAGAATTTCCCAATCTAGCGATTCACGAATCTGTCTATAATGAACTTGTGGCCAGTGCAGTGAAAGAATATGCTGATGCAAAGCAGACGGAGAGTCCATCAAGATTGCGAGTATATTCGGATGCCGAACTGACCACTATTGAACACTCTTTGATGGAAACATATATTTCAAAGCTGTCAGAGTATTCTCAATATGTGCCACAGTTGGATAATGCAAAAGATCGTGGTGAAGTCAAGTCTTTGTCTTTTATGGCTGTGAAGAAATTTTTGTATTTTGCAGCGAACGATACGCTCCCCACGAGACTTATCCGTGAGGCAGACGAATTAAAGACAGGTCTGGATGATATAGAACTGCTGGAAATGTATGATGTGATATACTATTTATATCGCACGGACAGGTATCCCAAAGATGGACTGCGGCTTCTTTATAAATATGAGTATTACTTGACTTCGAGAGAAAAACAGGAAAATCCTAACTGGGGCGATTTCATTCAAGAAATGGACTTACTATATGGTTGAGAGCCGGTGACAGGAAAATGACGAATATCAAATTTGAAAAGATTGCAGAAATGACAGCAGCTGAAGATTATGAAATCTGTTGACAATTTGGGTCAATAGACGCACCTTACCGCTTTGTGGATACAGAGCAGGAGTTTCAGACTATCGTCAAGGGACTTCGCCCATGAGAAAATCATGCCGTGTGGACAAACGAAACTTCAGGAGTTCACACGGTATATTTTGAAGGATGTCATATAGATTGTGATGGAAATAGAAAAGGATAATATGGGAGAGAAAAGAGCATATAAACCACGGAAGCCCGGCGGCGGTCGAAAAAAGCTGAAGCCGGAGTTCGATGCCGGAAAGAACCTGAAAGAGCAGATGGAAAGTGCTGTGGCGTTTTATGATTCTGAGATGTCCTTGCAGGCCATCGCCGATGAGCTGGGATTAAATCCAATCAAGGTACGGAAGCTACTCATCACGGCCGGTGTGTATGAGTCGGATGTGGCAGAGAAGGTACAGGACGCTTTTGAAAAGTACCGGGAAACACAAGACTATAAAACCGCATTGCTATCAACCGCAGCAGCCCTTGACCTTTCCAAAGCATCCATTACCTCGTACCTGCCTTATAAAAAAGGCGTGTACTTTCCAGGTACAGAAAAAGAGAAGATTAGTGTTGGAGCAGAGCGACAGCGGAGATACAGAGCAATGAAGCGATGGAGGGCTGATCCGACAGAAGAAAACTTCTGGAGTGTAGTTGTGGCCTATGCTGGGGTAAAATTTAAAACCTATTCCGGCTTGCCGTTTTCTTATGAGGTACGCAAAGGTAAGAACGGCGAATACACAAAGGAGCTCTGGATCGACCGCAGAAAGAACGGCAAAAGTCTGGCATGGAGCTCGGTGCTGCTGGCACTGGGAAATAGGAAAGAGAAAGTAGTGGATAGGCCAAAGGCTCTGGGGGATATCCGAGGCGTAACTTACATATTCGGAATGTTCTACCGGTTCGGCCTGATCGATGTGCCGGACGAAGTGCAGGAGAAGATGAAGCATCCGAAGCAAAAGACTGATAAGCAATGAAAAATTTAAGGTGACTGGAGCCCGCCGTGAGCACAGTGGCAGTACGTGGACTTGTTGACCTGCTAAATGGGAAAATCAATGCACAATGGGTGAGTTGTAGCCTTTTATAAGAGACAGCTCCAGAAAGGAGTTTGAACTGCATGGGAAGATTTGTTAATCCAGATAACAGTGCATTTCAAGTTGCTCTGAATTCCAGAATATACGTGGATAAGACCGGACTGATCAATTTTACCAATAGCGTTCTTGATACGATGGATAGCTATCAGGTCTATAATCCCAAAGCAGTTGTTAGCCTGATGACAAAAGGAAAGTTCAGAAGTTATTGGTCGGAAACTGGCTCGTATTAGGTTGTGGTTCCGTTGATTTGTATGAATTTTGACGGATTGAAAACGGCTATTATTGAGATGCTATCTGGTGCAGAGGTCGAGGTCAACACAGCAAGCTTTAAGAATGATCCAGCGAAAATTCAGAACAGGGATGACGTTATAACTTATCTGATTCATCTGGGCTATCTTGGATACAACGAAGAAAATGGAACAGCCTTTGTGCCAAATGAGAAAATTCGCCAGGAGTTGAGCACGGCGGTACGAAATAGCCATTGGAATGAGATGATTACATTCCAGCAGGAATCCAGAAAACTGCTTATGGCGACAAGGAATACGGAGGCAGAATCTCACGCAGTGTTAGTCAGATGGAGAAAGACGAGCAGAATGGCGCGAACCCGGAAGTGATCGGTGCATACATTGCGAAAATCGCAGAGAAGAAGTGCAAGCCGATTTGTGTGGCAGGAGCGCAGTACAAGTTCCTTAGCCTGCTCTGCAAGCTGCTGCCCTGCGGTATTCGAGGAAAAATCGTTGGAGCGATATACGCGAAATAGCACCACGGTTGGATATACTGTATGGGAACATGGAAATCAAAAAACAGACACAAGTATTTGTTACAGTATCATATTATTTTCGGATGCAAGTTTGGAAAGAACATACTTTTTGGACGGATATTTTGCCTGTAGTGTAGGAAACGTTTCAGAAGAAATGCTAAGAAAATGCGGGAAAAATATAAAAACTATTGCAATTTTTCTGAGTTCTGAATATACTATGCGTAACAGAGTTGCCCGAAGTCTTTTGGACATTGGGGACCAAGCTGAGTCGTGTGCTCAGCTTTTTTACGTTAAGGAGAGATTTTATGGATTTAAAAACATTGGTGCCTGACCCTGAAAAAAACAATATAAGCGAAGATCAGACAACAGCGGGGACTTTCGTGGGAAATATGGATTGAGAAACGTGTGTAAACTGGTTATAATAAAACTGAGAAGTAAAATTATAATATGATTAGCAGAAAACGAGGTGACGATATCTACATTGGGGTCAGACCTCAGAAAGAAATTAGAAAAAAACAGGACGCAGGAGGTGGAGGAATGCCAGTACCCAAAAAGACGGAATATACTTTGGAAGATATCTATGCACTGCCGGATGGACAGCGTGCAGAACTGATAAGTGGTCAGCTTTACAGGATGGCTCCGCCGAGTACACGACATCAGAGACTTGTTAATTTCCTGACAACTGAGATCAACCTTTATATAAGAAAGAAACAGGGAAGATGCGAAGTGCTGCCTGCGCCGTTTGCAGTATTTTTAGAGGACGCAGACGGAAACGAAAATCTTGTGGAACCTGATATATCGGTGATCTGCGACCCAGAGAAGATTGACGAAAAGGGATGTCATGACGCGCCGGATTGGGTTATCGAGATTGTGTCACCGTCCAGCAAGTCAATAGACTACGGCAGGAAGCAGGCATTATATCTTTTAAGTGGCGTGAGAGAATATTGGATCGTTGACCCAATACGGGAATCCGCTGTGATTTATCGCGCGGCAGAAGATTGGATACCGATGTTTTACAGGTTCGGAGATAGTCTGAAAGCTGGCATTTATGAGGATTTGGAAATTGTGATAGAGTAATATCAGAGGGGCAAAAAATTAGATCGCGAAGGACAGAACCTGTGTTTCATGACGCATTGGTGTCTTTCGCAGAAAGAAGGGGTATATTTATGGAAATACATGAATTACAGCAATTGCTGTCAGAAATGTCATTACAGGAAAAAATAGGACAGATGGTGCAGCTCACTGGTGTATACTTCGATAAAGGGGCGGTACTCACAGGTGTTGTTGGGGAACAGTTACCACCGGAATGGATTATTCAATGTGCCGGTTCAGTGCTTGGAGTGATTGGAAAAGATAAAATTTATGATATCCAGAGCAGATATATGGAACAGCATCCCCATCATATTCCGCTTATCTTTATGGCAGATGTTATCCATGGATGTCGGACAATTTATCCGATTCCATTGGGGCAGGCGTGCTCCTTTCATCCGGAACTGGTGTCTGAGGCGGCTTCTATAGCTGCCTTGGAGGCATCTTCAGAAGGGCTCAGGGCAACATTTTCTCCTATGATTGATGTTTCAAGAGATCCAAGATGGGGAAGGATAATGGAATCCTTTGGAGAAGATCCATATGTAAACGGGATCATGGGAAAAGCTATGGTAGATGGCTATCAGCAGAAAGCTGATACCAAAATAGCGGCATGCCTAAAGCATTTTGCAGGTTATGGGGCAGTGAATGCGGGAAGGGATTATAATGATGTTGAAATATCCCAGCGGACATTTCTGGAACAGTATGTTAAACCTTTCCGTATGGCACTAAAAGCAAAGCCAGCTATGGTCATGACAGCTTTTAATGCGATTGATCGTAAACCGATAAGCAGAAATAAGGAACTTCTTAAAGGCCTTCTGCGGGATAAGGAAGGATTTGAGGGAACTGTAATTTCAGATTGGGGCTCCATAGGCCAGCTGGAAGAACAGGGAGTGGCAGCAGATATGGAAGAAGCTGCAATCCAGGCTTCAGAAGCCGGTGTAGACATTGATATGATGAGTCCGGCTTATATGATGTATCTTGAAAAACTGGTAGAAAGTGGCAAAATCCCGGAAGCGCTTATTGATGAAAGTGCATTCAGGGTCCTGATGATGAAAAATCAGCTGGGGCTTTTTGAAAATCCGTTTGCCGGTCTTGGAAAGAGTGGAAAACTGACTCAGCATAACCTGGAAAAGGCATATCAGATGGCTGGCGAAAGCTGTGTCCTTTTGAAAAATGAAAAAAAGATACTTCCATTAAGCGTAAAAAAGAAAGTTATCTGGGCAGGGCCTTATACAGCGTCAAGAGAATTCTTAAGCCGCTGGTCAATTTTTGGAGAACATGAATCAGTTGAAACAATAGAAGAAGTTTTACAAAAAAAGCAGATAGAAGCAGAGTGTATTACAGGATGCAATATTCTTTCTGATGCAGAGTGTAAGGTATGGCAGGTGGAACAGGAATTGTCTGACAAGCCAAGGGATGAGCAGTGGCTGGAAACGATAACCCAGGAAGATACGGTTGTATGTGTACTGGGTGAACATGAATCCCAGTCAGGAGAGGCTGCCAGCAGGGCGTTCCTGACTTTGCCGGAAGAGCAGCAGGTGTTATTTGAAAAAATAGCAGAACGTACAAGGAATATCGTGACTGTGGTAATTACAGGAAGACCATTGGATCTGCGGAGGATATCAGAAAAATCCAAGGCTGTCATTATGGCATGGAGACCAGGAACTATGGGAGCTGAAGCAATCGTAGATATTGTGTATGGCAGAATAAATCCTTCCGGCAAATTATCTGTAAGTATTCCATGGTGTGTGGGACAGGTGCCCATAAGCTACTGGGATGTAAAAACCGGACATGTACTTACAGAAGATAATTCAGAAAACCGTTTCACCAGCAGATATATGGATATCCCGAATACGCCGTTATATCCATTCGGTTATGGATTGTCTTATACAGAGTTTGATATTTCGGACATTGATGTGCAGATAGGACAGGATAAAAAAGTACATGTACATTGCAATGTGTGCAATACAGGGAATGTTGCGGGGGCAGAAGTAGTCCAGTGTTATTATGAAACATTATATGCATCTGTAGTACGTCCCAAGAAAGAGCTTGTCCGTTTTCAGAAGGTTTTCCTGGAGCCGGGGGAGAAGAAGGATGTAGATTTCTGTATTGACCAGGAAGAATTCTCATATTATGGCAAAAACATGGAAACCGTCAGCAGCGGAATGAAACTGCGTATCAGTGTTGGAAACAGTAGTGACCACCTTGTTTCTGAGAACATTAGGATCTAACCAAGCTTTTTGCTCAAACCGGTCAGGCTTTCGACGAAGTGTTACGATAAGCACTCATTAAAAATCTCCATTGGTTTTGTCAGCCAATGGAGATTTTTTCAGTTCTGTCTGTCTTTTATTTCTTTATACTCTTTTTCAATGCCTGAAATTAATGTTTTCATTGTATACTCCAGGATTTCGTTACCGAATGCCGCAGAAGAATCTCTGACAGGGTGGCGTCCTGCGATTCCAATCAGATTACTTTCATCTTCTTTTACCTGTCCAAAGTCAACCAGATCCGGGCGCACAGCCATAACGATAGAAGTCTCATTCGCTCCGGCATGGTCATTCTGATATTTTAACTTCTCATCTTCCGCATATGTCCAGGCCGTAAAAATACGCAGGCCATATTTTTCTTCTGCTTCTTTTGTTAGTTCCTGAAATGCATGGATTGACGGTCCATGTCCATGTCCGACGACAATACGCACTCCTGCTCTGGAAAGCTGGGCAAAAATACTGCGCAGATAGTCCTGAAACAGTTCTTTTTCCAGCCAGTAAGCACTGCCTTTCAGCTGCTGGACGTAATAGGTATGCAGTGCGCCCTCGGTATTGATATCCATTCCATAAAATGACTTTTCATGGTCATGAAATACACGGTCAGGACCCATAAAGAGTATTGGAAGTACCACACCGCCAACTTTTTCCGCTACCCGGACAAACAGCTCTTTTGACTGGATTCCATCGGCTCCAAGAGGCATATGCGGACCATGCCATTCTAATGTACCAAGAGGCAGATATGCAACCGGCATCTCCTGCATTTTCTGGACAAATTCTTCTGGAAGCAACTCTTCGTATAATACTTTTTTCATAGCTGGTCTCCTTTCAAATTGTACGATCGTCACACTTGTATATTAAGTATAACGACCATAGTTAATCTGTTCAAGAGATAAAGCGTAAGTTGAAAGTGAAAACTACAGGTGCTAATTCCTAAGCAGTCTATGTCTGATCATTTATAATACCTTGGAACCGTTCGCAGTCAGTTTAAAGGTCATTCCAATCAGAACAGCTCCGCGATTTCCGCGATCTTCTCGCAGTTTTCCGGAAGCGAACCGTTTATTTTCGGTGATTGGCGCGTTGCCACGTAACGGCTTGCAATTCCGGCAGAGGCTGCACCGTGGCAGTCAGCAATGTCGTCATTTCCTGTCATCAGGCATTCTGACGGGTTGAGGTGATACTGCTTCAGCAGCATCTCAAAAAACGCCGGATCCGGTTTTTTCACACCGGCATCTGACGAGAGCAGGATTCCGTCAAAGTATTTCGTCAGGCCGAGCAGGGAAATTTCCGGTGCGGTGAAAAGCGCCTGTGCATTGGACAGCAGAAATACCTTCTTTCCTGCGTCTTTTAAACGCTGCAGCATTTCCGGCACGCCCGGGAACAGGCTCAGTTCTTCTATTGAAATCGCACGGAACATTTTCGCCAGATCCGCAATTTCTTCTTCCGTTACCGAAACAGCTTTATCCTCAAACAGCTGCCGGAATACATCGGCAATGTCAATTTCCGGCACATGGCTGCCGCAGCATTCCATTCTAAGTGCAGCTTCCTGCTCTTTGATTTTTGTCTCATACGCTGTCCGGAGTTCTTTCGGCTCATAGGCAGCGCCTTTCATCCCGAAGAACAGGCTCATTTTTTTCCAGAGATACGCTTTCTTTTCATTCGTATGTATGTCTACGAGGGTTCCATATAAATCAAAAATATAATTCTGATACATTCTTCAGGATCCTTTCTGTACGGAAAGTTTTTTTACACGACACGTATTCTAGCAGACTTTTCTCCACAATTCCATATTTTTTTCCGGACGTTGCAAGAACGAGGATGCTCCATGATAAAGCCTTTCACGGAAGTAACAACGCAAAAGCCACCTGATCTTTGTGCAAAACATAGATTTTTTATGTCTGATATCCGGTTCGCAATCCTCTGTGTTTTCTGGTATAATGAAAACAGTTTAAGGAGCAGGACAATGGCAGACAGACATACATTGGAAGAACTGAATAACTGCAGCAGGGAAGAACTGATCACCATCGTTCTTATGATGCAGGGACAACTGGATACCCTGAATGAGAACATCGAGCGGCTGATCGAACAGGTACGCATAGCGAACAGCTATCGTTTCGGAAAACATACAGAAACACTGGATTCCATAGATGGTCAGCTGTCCTTCTTTGATGAGGCAGAAAACTGCTGCAATCTGTCTGTCCCGGAGCCTGCTGCGGAGGAAGTACTTCCATCCCGACGTAACCATAAGAAAAAAGGGCAGCGGGAAACGGATCTGAAAGATTTCCCGGAAGAGATCCTTCCTCCTTATCAGGTATCCACAGAAGAACTGGATACGTTTTATGGTGCAGGCAACTGGCGCAGAATGAAGGATGAAACCTACAAAAGACTGCGCCATGAGCCGGAATCCTGGACGGTGGAAGTCCATACCGTGGAAGTCTACGTGGGAACCGGCGGAGATCATCAGGACGAATTCTTACGTGGAAAACGCCCCAAGGATCTTCTGCGTGGAAGCATCGTTACTCCTTCCCTGCTTGCATCCATTCTGAATGTAAAATATGTGAACTCCTCTGCACTGCACAGGGTCGAGCAGGAGTTTCAGCGGAATGGTGTAAATATCTCCAGACAGACCATGTCGAACTGGATCATCCGGTGTGCTGAGAAATATTTTGCACCGTTTGTGGATCGTATGAAGCAGGAACTGCTGTCCCTACCGGTGACACAGTCGGACGAAACACCGACACAGGTGATCGGTGACAGTGACCGTCCGAACAGTAAATGCTACATGTGGGTACACCGTTCCGGGGAGTTCTATAAGGAACGTCCTGTGGTGATCTACGAATACCAGAAAGGCAGGGATCACGAAAAGCCGCTGGAGTTTTACCGGAACTACAAAGGAGTTCTGGTCACGGACAGTCTGGAGCAGTATCATCTGCTGGACAAAAAACTGCCGGGAGTGACAAACGCAAACTGTTGGGCACATGCAAGAAGAGCCTTTGCAGATGCCGTAAAGGCAGCGGATAAAAAGAATCCCCTGTCAGTAAAAACTTCCGTGGCATACCAGGCATTACAAAAGATTGCAGAATTCTACCGGATCGATACCGAACTGAAAGAACTTCCGGCAACGGATCGCCTTACACAGCGGCAGACAAGGATAAAGCCGCTGGTTGAGGATTTCTTTGCGTGGGCAAAACAACAGGCTGCAGAATGTACGGTGCCTCCGAAATCCAGGACCGGACAGGGACTAAATTTCGTCATCCATCAGGAAAACTATTTAAAGGTATTTCTGACCGATGGGGATATCCCAATCGATAACTCCGCTTCCGAACGGGCTATCCGGACTTTCTGTATCGGCAAGAAGAACTGGATGTTCCATAACACAGCAAAAGGTGCCGGAGCCAGCGCTCTTGTTTACAGTATTTCAGAAACAGCAAAGCTGAACAATCTGCGCCCGTACTACTACTTCAGGCATATCCTCACGGAGCTGCCTAAGTATTGTGACGAAAAAGGAAATATAGATCCGGCAAAACTAGATCAGCTGATGCCCTGGGCAGAGGAGCTTCCCGAGGAATGCCGGAAACCACGCCGCTCATAAAAGCGGCGTTAAATTTAAGGGGAGGCGCAGGATTTGACGTTTACATCCGGTAACAGCTAATAACATTATATAAATCACATAATCG
>OMCE01000142.1_pt1 | contig 36511 bp, 28 predicted proteins | sample 1644981 | NCBI WGS metagenome assembly OMCE01 (sample SAMEA103958151, study PRJEB25191) | human gut metagenome | reverse complement strand
GCGCACGCCGAGCATGTAGAAGCCCACGGTCGAGACGTCGCCGAAGAGCGACACGTTGCTCGGAGCCGAGAGCGAGTCGGCAGGGTCTGAACGGTAGAGACCGGCAGCCACGAGTCCGATGCCGAACTTAGTGTCGGAGCTGTAGTGGGGTCCGCCTATCACGCTGAAGTCGAAACGCTTGTTCTTCTTCTCCTTGTTGGCGTCGTTGAAGTAGGCAAGGAAGCGGTTGAAGAGGCTCTTCTTCGGCTTCGCCACCGTTGCACTGTCGGCAGCCAAAGGCACGTCTGCGGCAGGCGCAGCAGCTACTGCGGTAGTGTCAAAACAGAACGGCTCTGTAGCCCGAGCGGGCTGCAGAGCTATCGTAAAGAGTAAGAAAAGAATCGCTTTTAAGGGGCGCATAACCTTGTTTTTTATTAATAATTAAATAGTATTCTTGGCTTAAGAAGGCTCGGATATCTCAACACCTCACCATCTCAACACCTCACCATCTTAATACACCAGTCCTACGTTGTCTACCCAGAAGGTGTTGCCCACGGTGCCTACGTAAGCACCGCCGTGGCTCGACGAGAACTGCAGCACGATGTGCGTCGGTGTGGCGTCGGCATCAGCCCAGCCGGTCTCCTTCACCAGCACGCTCTTGCCCTTGGAGTTGCGCGCGTAGTCGGTAGAACGCAGACCCATCATCGAAGCGTCGTAGAACGACTTGCCGGTGATGTTGCCGTAGTGAATCTCGTAGGTGGCGTCCTCAACCCATCCGTTGGTCGACTTGCCGTACTTTACCACTACGGTGCCCACGCGCTGCGCGGTGATGTTGCCATGCGCATCCTCGTGGCGACGCTGCAGAAGCAGAAGAGCCACGCAGTAGTCCTTGCCAGGCACAGTGGTCACCTTAGAGAAACCAGTCTGACGGATGCGGTTGGCGTTGCCCGGCACATGCACACGGTAGTCGAAGCGCAGAGCCTTGGGACGATGAGTGAACGGAATGCCGAAGTTAAGCGCCTTCGGACCTTCCTTGGTGCCGGTGATAGGCTCCTTCATGTCGCCGAGGAAGATGCTGCCGGCGGCGAGCACCTTAATATTAATAAGACCAAGCACCTTGCAGGTCTCGATGTGGGTGGTCATTTTGACGCAATGTCCCGATCCGCGGTTGTCGCGATACACCGAATTGTTGGTCTTCGTGATGCCCGAGACCTTAGCCATCACGTTGCTCGTGCCCCAAGGCGATCCGCCGAGGTTCACGTATGGGTTGTTGCCATTCAGGGCTCTGTCTGGTCCAATCTCGTAGAGTGTCTTTGTGTTGCCGCCGATGACAGCCGACTCGTGAATCTGACGTGTCACCCATGTGTCGAAATTGCCGTACTTGAACAATACGAACTTTCCTTCCGCACTGGCTGAAAGACTACATAAAACGCAAAGCATTGTCACAATGCTGCTCTTGAACATTAATTTTTTCATCTCCTAATTATTATATATGTTGTTACTATTTCATTACAACTGATGTTGTAGTTTCAATGACTACTACTATTACAGTTTGGTTGCAAAGCCGTTAAAAGCCTTGTCGTTAGGCGCAAAGATATACAAAAAAGGCAAATGCGAAAACTTTTTTATTACAAAAGTTTTCCATTTGCCTTAATATTTAATGTCTGTCAACACTTCGAAAGAAATAAAGACGACTTTTAGTAGCTTTTAAGCCAACCGTTTTTACTTGCCCGTAATCACTTCTACCGCCTTGCTCACGATGTGGTTCTGCTCGTTCATCAGGCGGAAGTATTCGTTCATATCCCAGATGTCGCGGGCTATGAGCGCCTTCAGTTGCAGACGCAGCATGGGGAGCGTGCGCTTGCGCTCGGCGTCGTCGCGAGGCTTTACCTTCTGGCGCTCGGCTTCAGCGAAGAGCGTGTCTACCATCGCCTGCGGCACCTCGAAACGCTTCATGTAGTCGTCGAACTTCGCGTACTTTGCCTTCAACTCGTCACGGTGGCCCTCAACGTATCGCAGCGTTGTGTTGATAACGAGCGAGCGGGCTACGAGCTGGCGGTGGAACGCTGTGTACTGTGTGGTGTCGAGCGGCACGAACACGTCGGGCATAATGCCTCCACCGCCATACACCTTGCGGTGCTTGCGCAGAGTGTAGCAACGCAGCGAATCGTTGAAGTGTATCGAGTCGGCAGAGTAGAGTTCGCCGTGCTTGAAGCGCTTCTCTATATCCTGCGCGTAGTCGTCCTTCTCGCCCTTCTCGTATGGCTTCTGTATGCAGCGGCCCGAGGGCGTATAGTAGTGGGCTACGGTGAGACGTATCATCGAACCGTCGTCGAACTCGATAGGACGCTGCACCAAACCCTTGCCGAACGAGCGGCGGCCTATCACGGTTCCGCGGTCCTGGTCTTGGATGGCGCCGGTGACGATCTCGGCTGCCGACGCCGAATACTCGTTGATGAGCACGCATACCTTGCCCTTCTCAAGGCGTCCACCGCCACCAGCGTTGTACTCCTGGCGCTTCTGGGCGCGTCCCTCGGTATACACCACGAGGTCGCCCTTCTGCAAGAACTCCTCAACGATGCGCACAGCCGACTGCAAGTAGCCGCCGCCGTTGTCCTGAAGGTCGAGGATAAGGTCGCGCATGCCGGCTTTCTGCAGCGAGTCGACTGCAGTCATGAACTCGCCGTATGTGGTTGCACCGAACGAACCGATGCGAACGTAACCCACGTGCGGACGTATCATATAGTAGGCGTCGAGCGTGTGTACGGGTATCTTCGCACGCGTTACGGTGAACGTGAGCAGGTCGGGCACGCCGCGACGCTTCACGCCGAGCTTCACCTTCGACGAGCGCGGACCGCGCAGGCGGCGCATTATCTCCGAACGCTCCATCTTCACACCCGATATGGTTGTGTCGTTGACGGTGATGATGCGGTCGCCGGCAATGATGCCTACTTTCTCTGAAGGGCCTTTGCGTACGGGCTGGATGATGAGCAGCGTGTCGGAAATCATGTTGAACTGCACGCCGATGCCGTCGAACGATCCCTGCAGAGGCTCGTTGAGCGACTTTGTCTCCTTCGCCGTAGTGTACGACGAGTGGGGGTCGAGCTTCTCAAGCATGCCGCGTATGCCGTCCTCTACGAGCTTCTGGTCGTCTACCGAGTCGACATAGAGATTGCTGATGGCGAGCTCTGCTATCTGGAGCTTCTTGAGCGGATTGACGCGCTGCGCGAACGTAGCTACGCACAGCAAAAGAAAAACCAACGCACCCACTCCCGTCTTTAACGAGAATGAGTGCGATGCGTTATGTTTGTGATTATTGGTACGTTTCATAATCTGATTGTCTTGTTATTCCATGTCTTCCTCGGGCAGATCTTCCTCCACAACAAGGTTGTCGATGATGAAGTTCTGTCGCTCCATGGTGTTCTTGCCCATGTAGTATTCGAGGAGCTTCTGCACCTGGTCGGTCTTGTGCAGCGTAACCTGCTCAAGTCGCATCTCGGGACCGATGAAATGGGCAAATTCTTCCGGCGAGATCTCGCCCAGACCTTTGAATCGTGTTATCTCAGGGTCGGGTCCGAGGTCGCGTATCGCCTGCTGGCGCTCGTCCTCGCTGTAGCAGTAGCGGGTTATGAAGTCGCCCTTCTTCTCCTTGCCCGTAAGACGCGCGTCGGCGTCTGCCACAACCTTCTTGTTCTTAATCTTGGTGCGGCGGTTGCGCACGCGGAACAGCGGAGTCTGCAGCACATAGACGTGTCCCTTCTTGATAAGGTCGGGGAAGAACTGCAGGAAGAACGTGATGATGAGCAGGCGTATGTGCATACCGTCCACATCGGCATCGGTTGCCACTATCACCTTATTATATCTGAGCGTATCGAGTCCGTCCTCAATGTCGAGCGCAGCCTGCAGGAGGTTGAACTCTTCGTTCTCGTACACCACCTTCTTTGTCAATCCGTACGAGTTGAGCGGCTTTCCGCGCAGCGAGAACACCGCCTGGGTGTTCACATCGCGACTCTTTGTGATAGATCCGCTGGCTGAGTCGCCCTCGGTGATGAAGATTGAAGACTCTTCCTTGCGGTCGTTCTTCGCGTCGGAGTAATGGATGCGGCAGTCGCGCAGCTTGCGGTTGTGGAGGTTTGCCTTCTTGGCGCGTTCGCGAGCCAGCTTGGTGACACCAGCCATCGCCTTGCGCTCACGTTCGCTCTCGGTTATCTTCTGCTGCATCACCTCCGCAACATCGGCGTGTATATGCAGGTAGTTGTCTACCTCGAGCTTCACGAAGTCGCCCACGTACTTGTTGATGCTTTCTCCGCCCGGCGCCATCTGAAGCGAACCGAGCTTAATCTTTGTCTGGCTCTCGAACATAGGTTCTTCTACGTTCAGCGCCACGGCAGCCACAAGTCCGTTGCGTATGTCGGTGAACTCGTAGTTCTTGCCGAAGAACTCCTTGATGGTTCTTGCTATATGCTCCTTGAAAGCGCTCTGATGGGTGCCGCCTTGTGTGGTGTGCTGTCCGTTCACGAACGAGTGATACTCCTCGCCATACTGGTTGGTATGCGTGAAGGCTATCTCGATGTCCTCACCCTTCACGTGTATTATGGGGTAGAGTGGGTCGGTAGTCATCGTGTCGGTGAGCAGATCTGCCAAGCCGTTGCGCGAGAGGATGCGCCGACCGTTGTACATAATCGCAAGACCTGAGTTGAGATATGTGTAGTTGCGCAGCATTGTCTCCACGAAGTCGTCGTGGAACGAATAGCCTACGAACAGTGTGGGGTCGGGTTCGAAGAAGATATACGTGCCGTTCTCGTCAGCAGAGTCCTCGGTGATGTCCGACTTGAGGTTGCCGCGCTCGAACTTGAGCGCACGCACCTTTCCGTCGCGGTACGACTTCACCTCGAAATGTGCCGAGAGGGCGTTCACCGCCTTCACGCCAACGCCGTTCAGACCCACACTCTTCTTGAACGCCTTCGAGTCGTACTTGCCGCCGGTGTTGAGCACGCTGACAGCCTCTACGAGCTTGCCCTGCGGAATGCCGCGACCATAGTCGCGCACCGACACACGCAGGCGGTCGTCGATGTCTACCTCTATGCGCTTGCCGGCATTCATCTTGAACTCGTCGATAGAGTTGTCGATTACTTCCTTCAGAAGCACATAGATGCCGTCCTCGGGCAACTGACCGTCGCCCAAGCGACCGATATACATACCAGGACGTGTACGCACATGCTCCATGTCGGAGAGGTGGCGTATGTTGTCGTCGGTATACTGAACTGTGGGTTGAATGTTTTCTTCCATTTTATTTCTTTATATCTTATAGCATCCTTAGCGATTGTGACAGCACCAAGGATGCTATCCGATTTAAATGTCCTTTTTATAGCATCTGCGGCGCTTGTGTATCTCGCGGTTGAGATACTGCCACTGTCCCTGAACCTTCATGTTGGTCTCCATCTCGACGTGGGTCTCTCCCCACTTGAAGCCGAGGCGCTGGTAGCGCGGGATGAGGTCGTAGAAGAGCAGAGCGTTGGCGCCTTTCTGACGGTATTCGGGCAGAATGCCTACGAGCAGAAGGTCTACGACGTCGGTCTTGTGGAACTTCAGCGCGCGCAGTATGTGCCACCAGCCGAAGGGGAAGAGCTTTCCGCCGCACTTCTGCAGGGCGTGTGCGAGCGAAGGTATGGAGATGCCCACACCAACCACCTTATGGTCGGGTGTGTTCCAGTCTTCGATGATGGTGATGAGGTCGAGGTCTGCCATGGGCAGATACATCTTCACGTACTGTTCTATCTGTCGGTCGGTGAGCTTCGAGTAGCCATAGAGGTCCTTGAAGGTCTCGTTCACTACATTGAATATCTTCTTGCCGTATCCGTTCTCGCCGTATATCTCATTGCGCTTCAACTTCTTCACCTGCAGGTTGTAGCGCTTCTGAATCATCTTCGCGATGGTTGCATACTTCTCGGGCATCTCTTCGGGCACGTAGAGCTTATACTCTACGTAGTCGTTGTCCTTCTCCCATCCGCCCATGCGGTCCATGTGCTCAGGATAGTAGGGATAGTTGTAGGCAGTAGCCTGAGTGCCGAGCTGGTCGTAGCCTTCGAGGAGCATTCCTTCGGGGTCCATGTCGGTGAATCCGAGCGGACCAACGATTTCCTTCATTCCTTTCTGCTTGCCGTAGTCTTCTACAGCCTTGAGCAGGGCTGTAGACACCTCGATGTCGTCGACAAAGTCGATCCATCCGAAGCGCACCGACTCGCGCTCCCACTTCTTGTTGGCGCTGTGGTTGATGATGGCAGCCACACGACCTACCATCTTGCCGTCGCGGAACGCCATGAAATACTCTGCCTCGCAGAAGTCGAAGGCTGCATTCTTGTCCTTACTAAAGGTCCTCATCTCGTCGAAGTAGAGGTTGGGCACGTCGTAAGCATTACCTTTATAGAGGTCGTAATGAAAATTAACGAACTGGCGAAGGTCGCGGCGCGACTCAACTTTCTTAATCTCTATTGCTGACATTTTTATTGATTTATTCTTTCATTTTTTGTTTGATATACGTCGCCCGATTGTCACTTCGGGCGATGGATACATCTTTATAAATAAAGCCTTAAGGATGCAAAAGTACGGAAATTTGCTCAAACAGACGAAAATATGCTAAATATTTATTGATATTTATGAGAAATCAGCAGTAGATGTTCGTCTTCAGCGGTGGTTGTAGCGAATATATACACGTCGCCGCCGTCTTTGAGTTTGAGGCGCTTGCGCAGTTCGGCTACGGAGAGCGGGAAGTTGCGTGTGGCGATATTGGCTTTCTCGATGCCTGCCAGCGCCTGGCGCAGCTCGCGCTTGTTGAGCGTTGTGACGCGCTCTATGCTGAAGCTCCTGCCAGGGAAGCCGTCGACGGGCTCTGCAGAAAGGAAGAGGTGGCTGTTGCGGCTGACGGGCGACACGCCGTAGGCTGCCGCAAGCTCGTCGAAGCAGCCAGCCTTCATAATTGAGGCGTTGGGCTCATGCAAGAATTTTGAGTTTTGAGTTTTGAATTTTGAGTTGGGGGCTGGGCAGGAGGAGCTGGGGGTGTAGACGAAGAGGGAAGCAGAAAGGCTAGGCGTGCTAGGGTGGCTAGGAGCGCTAGGAGAACTAGGCGTTCTAGGAGAACTAGGTTCACTAGAAAAGCTAGAACAGCTAGAACTACTAGAACCGCTAGAACCGCCAGAAAGACCAGCCTCCCCAGAGCCTCCCGCTTCGAGGTCTGCGCAGAACACCTTCAGCTCGCTTTCTATCTCTTCAGACAGCACGAGCAGCAACTCTTTGCACTCGCCGCCCACCGACACGATATGCACCTCGCGTACCGTGCCCTGCAGGTCTTCTACAGCCTTGTGCCAGTCGAGCATGGGCGAGAGCTTGAGCATCGTGAAGCGCGACTTCTTGAGAAGCTGCGGCAGTAGCTGCACGACGTCGGGCGTGCAGTCGGCAAGCATGACGGTCTTGGCGCCGTGCTGGTCGCGGCGCGCAGGGTCGAGGAATATCATTGTCTGCATATCGAGCGTAGAGAGATAGTCGACGGCGTCGGCGCAGACCACCTTTGCGTTGTCGATGCCGAGCAACGGCAGGTTGTGCTCCACCATGTGGCAGAGCTGCGCGTTGCGCTCTACGTATGTGGCTGAGGCGAAAGCGCAGGAGGTGAACGAGAAGTCGACGCCGAAACCGCCGGTCAGGTCGGTCATGCTGGACGCATGACAGTTGAGAGTTGACAGTTGAGAGTTGAGAGTTGCAGGTTGGGGGTTGAGAGTTGAGAGTTGAGAGTTGAGAGTTGCAGGCTGCTCAGAAGAAGAATTATTAACTTCTCCCTCCGAATTCTCAACTCTCAACTCTGAACTCTCAACTTCCCTCTCCGAACTCTCAACTCTCCTCTCTGAACTCTCAACTCCTTCCTCCGAACTCTCAACTCTGAACTCTGAACTCTCAATTCGACAACTCCACTCCATCGCCAGATTGAGCTTATACTGCGCCGTCGGCTCCGACGAGCACTGCTCCATAGAGAGGTGTGGCGGGTAGACGATGCCGTCGCAGGCTGCCCATGTGGGGAGCTTGCGGCGCGCTGTCTGCCAGCCTTTTATCTGGTCGAGTGCGTAGGGCATGTCGACATCGGGGAAGCGTGCCGACTGAAGGGCGAGCTGACGGGTGTCCTTTTCGCGATATTCTTGTATAAATTCTGCTGTTGTCATAGACTGTATCTTGGTATATTTGACTGCAAAGTTACTATATTTCACTGATTAAAGTTCCACATTCCTGCGATTGAGAATAAATTTTCCCATTTTTCTTTGCAGTATAACAAACTTACTGTACCTTTGCAAAAGTTGCACAGAAAGCAGCAAAATGCGCAACTCTAAACATAATACCCTATAAATAAGTATGGAACCTATCGTTGACTTTAAAATCCTACCCGAACGTCTGCGCCAAGCTGCGCAGGTAGTGACGGTTGCCGTGGCATCTCCTGCCGACTCTCACACAGAAGAAGTTATCGAACGAAGCATTGCGGAGCAGTTCGCACGCTTCATCCTTGTGGCTAACGCAGCTAAGGCTGACATCGCTCGCCGTCTGGCTGCCGACTATCCCGACAAGGTGACCCTCATCGTAGCCGAAGACGACGACGATGCGGCGCGTCATGCCGTAAAAGAGGTGCGCGAAGGCCGCGCCGACGTGCTTATGAAGGGTTCGCTGAACACCGACAACCTCCTGCGCGCCGTGCTCAACAAGGAGGAGGGCATCCTCATCAAGGGCAGCGTGCTGACACATATCGCCGTGGCTGACGTGCCGAGCCTCAACCACTTGCTCTTCTTCACCGACGCAGCCGTCATTCCCTACCCCACTACGGAGCAGTTTGACGCTCTGGCGCACTACATCACCGCCACCTATCGCAGCATCACGGGCGGCGACCGTCCGCGCGTGGCTCTCATCCACTGCACCGAGAAGGTGTCTGAGAAGTTCCCGCTCACGCTGAGCTACGAGGAGCTGAAGGCTAACGCCGCAAAGGGAGCCTACGGCGAGGTGGACATGAGCGGTCCGATGGACGTAAAGACAGCTTGCGACGCAGAGAGCGGAGCCATCAAGGGCATCGTATCGCCGGTTGTGGGCAACGCCAACTGCCTCATCTTCCCCGACATCGAGGCGGGCAACACGTTCTACAAGACGCTCACGCTCTTCGGCGGAGCTACGGTTGCGGGTATGCTCGTGGGCACCAGCGCGCCGGTTGTGGTGACATCGCGCGCCGACACTGCCGACTCTAAATTCTACTCTTTAGCAACTGCCTGCCTGAAGGCGATAAACAAATAAGAAGCAACAAACATCATTTATGAAGAAGATATTTGTCATAAACCCCGGCTGCACCTCAACGAAGGTGGCTGTGTATGAAGACGAACGTGCTGTATGGACATCTGACGGACTGCACCCGCAGGAGGAGCTGGACCATTTCACTACCGTTAACGAGCAGTATGAGTATCGCAAGAACTTCGTGCTGAAGCTGCTCAAGGAGGCTGGAATACCTCTGGAGTTCGACGCCGTGATAGGTCGCGGCGGTCTGCTGAAACCGCTGCACGGTGGTGTCTACGCCGTCAACGAGCAGATGAAGCAGGACCTCATCAACGCCAAGCACAAGCATGTGTGCAATCTCGGTTCGATCCTTGCCGACGACATCGCACAGATGTGTCACTGCCCAGCCTACATGGCTGACCCTGTGGTGGTAGACGAGTTTATGACACGTGCACGCTATACGGGTCTGCCGTTCATGAAGCGCGAGTCGATATTCCACGCGCTCAACGCCAAGGCTGCTTCGCGCCGCTATGCGCGCAGCATAGGTCGCAAGTATGAGGAGATGAACCTCGTAGTGGCTCACCTCGGCGGCGGCATCTGTGTGTCGGCTCACCACGAGGGCAAGGTGATTGACGTGAACAACGCGCTCAACGGCGAGGGTCCTATCGCGCCGGAACGTGCCGGAACACTGCCTGCCGACCAGCTCGTGCGCCTCTGCTTCTCGGGCAAGCATACCGAGGCTGAGATAATGAAGATGCTTGCAGGCAACGGCGGATGCCAGGCTCTGCTGGGCATGAAGGACATGAAGGAGATCTCGCGCCGCGCTGAGGCTGGCGAGGAGCCGTTCCACGAGGTGCTCGAGGCTATGCTCTACACCGTGTCGAAGCAGATAGGCGCCATGGCGGTTGCGCTATGGGGCAAGGCGGATGCCATCATCCTCACCGGCGGCATCGCATACAGCAAGTACTGCGTTGAGGAGATAAAGAAGCAGGTGGGCTTCCTCGCTCCGGTCGTAGTGCTGCCGGGCGAAGGCGAGATGGAGTCGCTGGCGTTCAACGCACTCGGAGCACTCAACGGCGAGCTGCCGGTACATGAGTATAAGTAATTATTAATTTTTAATTATTAATTATTAATTATGAAGAAAGCCCTGCTTCGCATTCGTGCGAGGCAGGGCTTTCTCACTTAAACCTAATCAACAATTTTCTCAACAACAATTTATATCATCTAATACTAACCAAAATCAACTGCTGAGCGTGCCTGACGGCGTCGGGCTGCGAAGCTGTCGTGCCGTCGGGGCGTGCCTCGCGAGGATTATTTCACCTCAATCTGGCGAGCTGCCTTCTGCACGTTCTGCTCCACCTTCGGTAGATCGATTGTAAGCACACCGTCGCTCACGTTGGCAGCAATCTTCTCCTTGTCGACATCGTCAGGCAAGAGCAATGTCTGCTCGAACTTGGTGTAAGAGAACTCGCGGCGCAGATAGTGCTCCTTCTTCTCCTCTTCCTTCTTCTCGCTCTTCTTCTCCATCTTGATGTGCAGGTTGCCGTCAGCGTCGATGTTGATGTTGAAGTCGTCCTTCTTCATTCCGGCTGCAGCAAGCTCTACAGTATAGTCGTGTTCTGTTTCCTTAACGTTGATTGCCGGGGCGGTTGCGTTTGTACGCGGCATAAAGTCAGTATCAAAAAAGTCGTTGAAAACTTCTGGCATCCAAGTATTTCTCATTACTGGTAACATATCAAATACCTCCTATTTATATTTTAATCTTACGTTTATCGTTTGCTTGCCTCAGGGCTTCCGTCCATCGGCTTGCACTAAGTATACTGCAACTTACGTGCCAAACGCCGTTCGGGCGTTTCCACCGATAAATCGCAAGCGAAATTGGCAGTTTCGGCGACAGATAGTCAGCAGCAAAGGACAAATTGGCGGAGAATGTTGGTGCAGCAGAGACTGCTGCACCCCCTGAGAAATGCGCATCAACAGACTAAGAGTTGCGTTACCCGACATTTCGTTTTAGAATGTTACCGCGTACTGGTAACACTGTTACATGTACGCGGTAACGACATTACCAGTATGCGGTAACAACGTTACCAGTACGCGGTAATCACCCAAAGGGGGTGCCCCAGCAAAAAAATCCTCGCAAAATGCTTGCTCGTTTCACAATTAATGCGTACCTTTACCCCGCGAAATAGAAATCCGCACGCAGAGCGTGTTTTGTGCGGACACAGACATTATTACCCTTATATACTGCTCGCGCGAGCGTAAGTATAACTCGGTTCTCTTCGGTGTAAAGACGAAAGGAAGTGTTGTTGTATTTACGCAATTTTTGTTTTATTACGTTTCTACTCACACCACTCCCAACCGCATCTTCTCCACGCACGCTGACGCCCATGAAGCACGCAAAGCAAGTTAAAGCGATGCACGTGCTGACGCCGCAAGGCACGCTGGCGCCCGTCGGAGCACACGACGCCGAACCCATACCTCTCAAAGAATCTAAAGACCACAAACTTTTTAAATACTATACCTATGGAACTTAAACAAGCTACTGCCGGAACAATGGAGTCCGGCGACATCATGATTCAGATTGCCCCTTGCGAGAAAGAGGGACTGAACATCGATTTGCAGAGTTCGGTTGCCTACCAGTTCGGCGACCAGATACGCAAGGTGATAGCTGAGACGCTCGAAGGACTCGGTATCACCCGTGCCGAGGTGCACGCCACTGACAAGGGTGCGCTCGACTGCACTATCCGCGCACGCGTCACTGCGGCTGCCGTAAGAGCTACGGGCAAAGACGTGTGGAAAGACTAACCCCCCAAAAAACTTTTTGACCTATGAAACGACTAAGAAGAACTATGATGTTCGTGCCGGGAAACAACCCCGGCATGATGCAGGATGCATATATATATCATCCCGACTCAATAATGCTCGACCTTGAGGACTCTGTTACAATGGCAGAGAAAGACGCGGCACGCCTGCTCGTCTACAACGCATTGAAGACCATCGACTATGGCACGACGGAAATGGTGGTGCGCATCAACCCGCTCAACACTCCGTACGGCAAGAAGGATATCGAGGCTGTCGTTAAGGCTGGCGTCGACGTCATCCGCATGCCTAAGACCGAGACCGCCGAGGAGGTGATCGAGGTGGAGCGCGAGATAGAGAAGGTGGAGCAGGAGCTGGGCTGCGTGGGTCGCACGCAGATAATGGCTGCGCTCGAGAGCACGCTCGGCGTGGTGAACGCCTACGCCATCGCTACCGCTTCCAAGCGCATGATGGGCATCGCGCTCGGCGCGGAGGACTACTGCGCCAACCTGAAGACACAGCGCTCGCCCGAGGGCATGGAGCTGCTCATGGCACGCCAGACTATCGTGGTGGCCGCACGCGCTGCAGGCATCGACGCGCTCGACACCGTCTACTCTAACCTCAACGATATGGAGACATTCCGCAAGGAGGTGGAGCTGATTCATCAGTTGGGCTTCGACGGAAAGTCGATCATCAACCCGCGCCAGATAGAAATCATCAACGAGGTATTCACGCCGACTCAGAAGGCTATCGACAAGGCGCTCGCCGTTATCGCTGCCATCAAGGAGGCTGAGAAGAAGGGTTCGGGCGTTATCGCCGTGAACGGTAAAATGGTTGACCGACCAGTGGTGATACGCGCACAGCGCGTCATCGACTTGGCACTGGCTTCGGGCGTAATTAAACAGGAGGACATAGCATGAGCACACTGAACGAAAGACATACCCTCGCCGAGCAGGTAGCTCAGGCAATGGGAAAGAGCGTATATAATAATGTAGAGGCACACAAGGACATCACGCCGCGCCTCGAACTGCAGCAGAAAAGCCCCAAACTCATGACGCTCGAGGAGGCTATTCGCCACTCGGGACTGAAGGACGGCATGACAATATCGTTCCACCACCACTTCCGCGGTGGAGACAAGGTGGTGAACATGGTTGTGGCTAAGCTCGCAGAGATGGGATTCAAGGGTCTGCACCTCGCAGCTTCGAGCTTGCAGGACGTGCACGAACCGCTCATCGAGCACATCCGCAACGGCGTAATCACAGAGATTTCGACATCGGGTCTGCGCGGCGAACTGGCTAAGGAGATTTCGCACGGACTGATGGAGAAGCCGGTGGTGTTCCGCTCGCACGGCGGACGCGGCGAGGCTATCGCCTCGGGCGAGTTGCACATCGACGTGGCGTTCCTCGGCGCTTCTTCTTCCGACCCGCTCGGTAACGCCTGCGGCTACTCGCGCTCGGAGAACGCTAAGAGCATCTGCGGTTCGCTCGGTTACGCGCTGCCCGACGCTCACTACGCCGACAAGGTGGTGATACTCACCGACGACCTCGTGCCTTATCCTAACACTCCGAACTCTATCTCGGAGCACGACGTCGACTACGTTGTGGAGGTTGAGTCGGTAGGCGACTCATCGAAGATTGCTTCGGGAGCCATCCGCGACACTAAGAACCCGCGCGACATACTGCTCGCTCAGCAGGCTGCGAAGGTGATCGTGAACAGCGGCTACTTCAAGAACGGATTCTCTATACAGACCGGTTCGGGCGGCGCTTCGCTCGCTGCCGTGAAGTATATACGTCAGAGCATGATAGACCAGGGCATCAAGGCTTCGTTCGCCCTCGGCGGCATCACCGCTCACATGGTGAAGATGCATGAGGAAGGACTCATCGAGCGCCTCATCGACGTGCAGTCGTTCGACAAGGTGGCTGCAGAGTCGCTCAAGAACGACCCGAAGCACAAGGAGGTGTCGGCTTGCGAATACGCAAGCATGCACGAGCAGGGCGCTGCCACACACTATCTCGACATCGTGATACTCTCGGCACTTGAGGTGGACGTCAACTTCAACGTGAACGTGCTCGTAGGTAGCGACGGCATCATACGCGGTGCTATCGGCGGACACCCCGACACAGCCGAAGACTCGGCTCTCTCTATCATCGTCTGCCCGCTGCTCCGCGGCAGAATACCGTGCGTGGTTAACGAAGTGACAACGCTCATCACTCTGGGTCGCACCGTAGACGTGGTCGTAACCGAATACGGCATCGCTGTAAACCCAGCTCGACCGGAGATAGCTGAACGCCTGAAGGCTGCCGGCTTGAAGCTCGTCACACTCGAGGAGCTCCGCGACCGCGCACTCTCTGTAATCGGCAACCCCGCACCGCTGCCGTTCGGCGACAAGGTGGTAGGCGTCGTGATGAACCGCGACGGCTCGGTAATGGATGTTATCAAGAACATCAAGGAATAAGTTTTGAATTTTGAGTTTTGAATTTTGAGTTGTCGGCTACGCCGATGTTGAATTATTCAATGCTGAGTTCACAATTCAAAATTTCAAAACTCAAAATGCGCGAAGCGCACAATTCAAAACTCAAAACTCAAAATTCAAAATTCAAAGAATGATTACGCTCCACGAACTTCTGGCGAGCCGCGACGCACGCCATGCCACACAGCAGAAGCTGCTGGCTGAACACTCGGGAAAGACACTGGTGTGCCTTACTGTCGTCATGCCAGGAAGCGTAAAGCGTAATCAGCAGTCGCTCACGGCAGCACACGCCGCTGTTGAAGCCATGCGCAAAGCTTTCGCCGTCAAAGAAAACAAAGGGCTATTCCCCCTAGAAAACATAGAAACCCCAGAACCCCTAGTCCCCCTAGAAAGCCTAGCCCCTACCCTCCTCGAGCTCGACCTCGAAACCGGCTACGAAGCCTACCTCATCACCCCGATGCCGCTCCTCGAAGCCAAGCGCATAGCCGTCAACATCGAAGACACCCACCCACTCGGACGCCTCTTCGACATCGACATCATCAACGCCGACGGCGTGCCCGTCTCAAGAGACGCCATCGGCGAAAAGCCACGACGCTGTCTCGTCTGCGACCACGAAGCACGCTACTGCATGAGGATGCGCTGGCACACGCAAGAAGAGATATGGGCGAAAATCAACGAAATGGTGGGCAGCTACGTTGAAGCCCACAAATCTTAATACTTAAACCTATGGAGATACAGACCCTCAACCCCGCAACACCCCGTCAGCGCCAACGCATAGAAGCGTTCCTCAAACGCAACGCACTGCGCATCGACGACATGAACTACTACGCCGCAATGCTCGACGACGACGGCGAGATGATAGCCGGTGGCGGATTGAAGGACGACGTAATAAAGTGCGTTGCAGTGGACGATGCGCACAAAGGCGAAGCTATAGCCAACACGCTCGTCTCGCACCTCATATCGCACGCCAACCAGGAGGGCTACGGCTGCATCAAGCTGTTCACAAAGCCCAAGAACCGTCAACTCTTCGAGAGTCTCTCCTTCCGCCTGCTCGCCGAAGCCCCCGAAGCTATACTCATGGAGACCGGCATCGGAGGAATCAGCAATACGGTCGAGGCTCTGAAAAAGATAAAAGAGGAATCAGAAAAGTATAAAGAATACAACAAAGAGTGTAAAGAGGACAATAAGGAGTGTAAAGAGGACAATAAGGAGTGTAAAGAGGATAGTAAGGAATGTAAAGAGGAAGAAAAAACAAATCTCAACACCACAACACCTCAACATCTCAACACCTCATATCTCAACACCTCATATCTCAACACCACAACACCTCAACACCTCAACACCTCATATATCAACACCTCAACACCTCAACATCTCAACACCTCATATCTCACCACCTCAACACCTCAACACCTCAACACCACAATGCAGCCCACCGGCTGCATTGTAATGAACTGCAACCCCTTCACCCTCGGCCACCGCTACCTCATAGAGCAAGCTGCCAAGCAAGTGGAACGGTTGTACGTAATGGTAGTAAGAGAAGACTGCTCGCTCTTCGCATACACAGAGCGCAAAGCGATGGTAGAACAAGGCGTTGCAGACATAGAGAACGTCAGCGTAATCGACGGCAGCGACTATGCAATCAGTCGTGCGACGTTCCCTACCTACTTTCTGAAGCGACTCGACGACGCTGCCGACACGCAGATGCTGCTCGACCTCGATCTGTTCCGCCGCCACATCGCGCCAGCTCTCGGCGCAACCGTGCGTTTCGTAGGCACAGAGCCTACCGACCAGCTCACACGACGCTACAACCAACTGATGCACGAAGCGCTCAAAGACGTTCGCGAGATAAATCGACTGGAGAAAGACGGCAACGCAGTAAGCGCATCGCGCGTCCGCAAGGCAATGGAAGAAGGCGACATGAACACAATAAGACAGCTCGTGCCGCCCACCACCCTACCTTATATAATAGCACACCTCGCTACACAAGCGCTGCAGGCTGAGCTCGACACCACGCCGAAGCCCGGTCTTGTAGACAAAGACAATAACGGAGCGCACCGCGACATGGACTATGCGCTGATGCAACTCAGCATCAACACGCTCCACCCCTACTTCGTGCGCCTCGCATTCCTCGGTTTCGCCGACACTCTCCCGTCTCACACAGTCATAAGAGACGCCGGAATAGAAGCCGAAAAGGCTATGCTCGAAGCCACAAACGGCGTAAACACGCATAAAGGCGCCCTCTTCTCAATGGGCTTAGCCGTAGTAGCAGCAGCCTACGAGGAGAAAAAAGCAGCAGCTAACAAGGAAGTAAGAGGAAAGGAAGAAAGAGAAAAGGAAAGAGAAAAGGAAGAAAGAGAAGATAGCCAGGTCTCTCTAGAAAACCTAGCCCCCCTAGAAAGCCTAGCATCCCCTCTATCCTCACTCCAGCTCACAATAAAGGCTCTCGCAGCCAGCTTCCCCGATACCAGCGGCACGCACGGCAGCAAGGTAAAGCAGCTCTCCAACGGCACAATAACCATAAAAGGAGCACTCGACAACGCCCGCGAAGGCTACGAAAAACTGTTCGCCGAATGGCTGCCGTTCTACAACGAACGCAGAAAGAGCCACGATGCGCACGCTCTGCACAAAACATTGCTGCGCATCATGTGCGACCTCGACGACACCAACGTAATCTATCGCACCAACGTCGTCACGGCAGAAGAAGTGAAGCAGGAAGCAAGAGCTTTGCTCGCCAGCTTCGAAGAGGCATACGCCGCTGAAGACAAAGAGAAGTGCGCATCAGCCATAGAAGAGAAGTGCGCATCAGCCGAACTTCTCGCTCTCAAAGATATGGACCGCCGCTACACCGAGCGGAACATTTCGCCAGGAGGCACAGCAGACATGCTATCGCTCACCGTGTTCATCGGAAGCATACAGACATACTAACAAAGAAGAAGATAAAAGAATACAGACATCCTACGACAAAGGATAGAAGTACACAAACATACTAACAACAAAAGAATATTAATAATTAAACAAACTAATAACTTAAAACCTTGGCATTATGGTAGAACTTATTAATCACGGAGTCTATCTCCTCAACGGTACCGAAGTTTGCGACAAGTACGAAGGCATGACACCCGACGAAGCTCGCGAGAACACAATCACCTACGGCATCCTCCGCTCTCACGACGTGGACGGCTCGAAGGGAAAGAAGATGCGCATCCGCTTCGACGCAATGATGTCACACGACATCACATACGTTGGAATCATTCAGACAGCACGTGCAAGCGGTCTGCAAGAGTTCCCGTTGCCTTACGCTATGACAAACTGCCACAACTCGCTCTGCGCAGTAGGCGGCACTATCAATGAGGACGACCACGTATTCGGTCTGTCAGCAGCTAAGAAGTACGGCGGCATCTACGTTCCTGCCAACCAGGCTGTCATCCACCAATATGCTCGCGAGATGATGGTGAAGTGCGGCAACATGATTCTCGGTTCCGACTCTCACACACGCTACGGTTCACTCGGTAACATGGGCGTTGGCGAAGGCGGCGGCGAGCTCGTGAAGCAGCTGCTCAAGAACACATGGGACATCAACGCACCGGAAGTGGTGCTCGTATGGCTCGAGGGCAAGCCCAAGAAGGGCGTAGGTCCGCACGACGTGGCTATCTCTCTCGTTAAGGCTACATTCGAGAGCGGCGCTGTGAAGAACAAGGTGCTCGAGTTCGCAGGTCCTGGCGTTAAAGAGTTGCCTATCGACTTCCGTAACGGTATCGACATCATGACTACCGAGACCACTTGCTTGAGCTCTATCTGGGTTACAGACGAAGAGGTGAAGCACCATTACGACATACACGAGCGTTCGCAGGACTTCAAGGAACTGAAGCCGGGCGACGTAGCTTACTACGATATGATGATTCGCATTGACCTCTCTTCTCAGGAGGCGATGATCGCTCTGCCGTTCCATCCGTCGAACGCAGTTACTATCCACGAACTTCAGGCCGACCCGGTGGGCATCCTCACACGCATCGAGGAAGACGCGAAGAAGCGTTTCGGTGACAAGGTAGACGTGCACCTCGTCGACAAGATTGTTGACGGTAAGGTTTACGCCGACCAGGGTATCATCGCAGGCTGTTCGGGCGGTACATACGACAACCTCGCAGAGGCTGGCGCTATCCTTAAGGGCAAGAGCATCGGCAACGACTACTTCACAGCTTCGGCTTATCCGCAGTCTACACCGGTATCAATGGCTGTGACACGCGAAGGCATCACAGCCGACCTCATCGAGGCGGGCGTTGTGATGAAGCCGGCATTCTGCGGTCCGTGCTTCGGCGCAGGCGACGTTCCGTCTAACAACGGTCTGTCTATCCGCCACACCACACGCAACTTCCCCAACCGCGAGGGTTCTAAGCCTGGTCAGGGACAGCTCTCTCTCGTTGCGCTAATGGACGCACGCTCTATCGCTGCTACAGCAGCCAACGGCGGCGTGATTACGGCTGCGACAGACGTAGAGTACGAGAACACTCACAAGCCATACGTTTACGACGAGAAGATATACAAGTGCCGCGTATACAACGGCTACGGCAGACCGCGTCCTGAGACAGAGCTTCGCTACGGTCCGAACATCAAGGACTGGCCTACAATGTATCCGATGCAGGAGAACATGTTGCTCGAGTTGGCAGCTGTTATCCACGACCCGGTTACAACTACCGACGAGCTTATCCCGTCTGGCGAGACAAGTTCTTACCGTTCTAACCCGTTGAAGCTTTCTGAGTTCGCCCTCTCTCGCCGCGTGCCTGAGTACGTTGGCCTGAGCAAGGAGATTCAGAAGCAGGACCTCGCACGCCGTGCAGGTGAGGTGAGCGCAAACATCGCAGAGGCTCTCGCCAAGGTGGGCGCAAAGGCTGAGGAGACATCGTTCGGCTCATGCGTATTCGCCAATCGTCCTGGCGACGGCTCGGCTCGCGAGCAGGCTGCTTCTTGCCAGAAGGTGCTCGGCGGCGACGCTAACGTTTGCTACGAGTACGCTACAAAGCGCTACCGTTCTAACTGTATCAACTGGGGTATCGTGCCGTTCACCATCGCCAAGGACGTTGAGTTCAACTTCGAACCGGGCGACAAGCTCTTCGTGCCGGGCATCCGCGAGGCCATCCTCGCAGGTAAGGAGGAGATCGACGCGCAGGTTATCGCTCGCGACGGCGTCAAGCCTATACACCTCTTCTTCCAGAACCTCACCGCCGACGAGCGTCAGATTCTGGCAGACGGCTGCTTGATGAACTATTATAAGAACAAGCTCTAAATGTTGAATTTTGAGTTTTGAGTTTTGAATTGTGCGCTTCGCGCATTTTGAGTTGTTGAGTTGTGAATTACAAATTCAACATTGAACAACTCCTCATAGGCGTAACCGACAATTCAAAACTCAAAACTCAAAATTGCCAACGGCAACAATTCAAAACTCAAAATTCAAAACTCAAAATTCTTAAATCCAAATAACTATGACCGAAAAAATTCAGATGACCACTCCACTCGTAGAGATGGATGGCGACGAGATGACCCGTATTTTGTGGCAGATGATCAAGGATGAGCTTATCCTTCCGTTCGTTGACCTCAAGACAGAGTATTACGACCTGGGACTCGTTAAGCGCGACGAGACCGGCGACCAGATAACAAAGGACGCAGCCGAGGCTACAAAACGCCTGGGCGTAGCCGTTAAGTGTGCTACCATCACACCTAACCACCAGCGCATGGACGAGTACAAGCTGCACCAGATGTGGAAGAGCCCGAACGGCACTATCCGCTCTATTCTCGACGGCACCGTATTCCGCACACCTATCACTATCCCGAGCATCCATCCTGCAGTGAAGAACTGGGAGAAGCCTATCACCATCGCTCGTCACGCTTACGGCGACGTTTACAAGAGCGTTGAGATCCGTGCCGACGAGCCGGGCATAGCTAAGCTCGTCTTCGACGGCGAGAGCGGCAAGCACGAGGAGGTTGTGGTTCACACATTCAAGGGCGCCGGCGTGCTCCAGGCAATGCACAACACCGACAAGTCGATACGTTCGTTCGCACACTCTTGCTTCAAGTTCGCGCTCGACACCAACCAGAGCCTCTGGTTCTCTACAAAGGACACCATCTCTAAGAAGTACGACGCACAGTTCAAGATTATCTTCTACGAGGTATTCGAGGAGTACAAGGAGGAGTTCGAGAAGCGCGGCTTAGAGTTCTTCTACACTCTCATCGACGACGCTGTAGCACGCGTCATCCGCTCTAAGGGCGGCTTTATCTGGGCTTGCAAGAACTACGACGGCGACGTTATGTCCGACATGGTTTCTACAGCGTTCGGCTCGTTGGCAATGATGACTTCCGTGCTCGTTTCGCCTGACGGCAAGTACGAGTACGAGGCTGCTCACGGCACCGTTACACGCCACTACTACAAGTATCTGAAGGGCGAAGAGACATCTACCAACCCGATGGCTACTATCTTCGCTTGGAGCGGCGCTCTGCGCAAGCGCGGCGAGATGGACAACCTGCCCGAACTCGTACGCTACGCTGACGCTCTCGAGGCTGCTTGCTTCGACACTCTCAACGAGGGTATCGTAACGAAGGACCTCGCCGGTCTTATGGAAGGCGTTACTCCGCAGACAAAGAACTCTGCTGGCTTCATCGCTGCCATCCGCGAGCGCTTGGAGAAGAAGCTGGCTTAATTCGTACAGAACAAGCTGGTTGAACCGCTTTTAACAATAATGTTTTACTTTGGATCAACCGGGCTTAGAATATTACACTAAACAACGGATTAACCGAGCTTAGAATATTATATACTAAACAACGGATTAACCGGATTGAACGGATTTTCTTCATTGAGTAAAGAATCCGCTTAATCCGCTTAATTCGTTGTTCGTTTCTACGCACCAAGTCTGTGCTTTTCATCACTACAAATACTACAGTTTATACGTTAAAGACTATTGCTATTCGGTAAAACAGACAGCAATAGTCTTTTATATTTTCGCAGTAAAACCTCACGAAAAGTCATCGTCACCCGAACGGAATCCGATCGGACGGCGGACGGAATCCAATCGGGCGGCGGACGGAATCCGATCGGGCGGCGGACGGAATCCAATCGGGCGGCGGACGGAATCCGATCAGACGGCGGACGGAAACGGTGAGAAAAGCTTACCGGACAAGCAATAATTAGAAGCCAACATTTCATTGATATTTGTTTGCCGTTTCGCCAATTCTTTGTACATTTATCACAAGCCACGCTGTTAGACTAACAGAACGTGGCATAACCATTAAAAAAACCATCGTAATGAAACACAGGTTAATCGCACTGGGTCTGCTGGCATCTGCCGTAGGACTCGCACAAGCACAAAGCACCCGTCAGTTGTATCTTGTGAAAGGCAAGAAAGTTGTAGCCACATTCCCCGCTTCGGACGTCGACTTCATCACGTTCGACGGCACACAGCAGTTCTACCTGCCTATCACGCTGAAGTAGGGCAAGGGCACAACCATCGTGATGTACAACGCGAGCGACGACTGGGACAAGGACCCGGCGGAGCGAAAGTTCGACCAGCTTGCCGGACAGCCTGTGAAATTCGTGTGGTATAGCGACTACGGATTCGACGGCACGCTGAAGATTACGTCTGCCAGCGGCGGCGACGTGCCCTACGAGTACGTCACCGACGACGAGGACTTCGGCACGTGCTGGCTCTGCATCATGCCGGCGGAGCCGATAACCATAGAGACCGTGGGCACGGAGAAGACGACGTTCGCAGGTCGTGCCTTCGTGGGCGACTATAAGGGCTTCCCCATCTCGGTCGGCGACAACGGCGTGCTGCAGAGCGCAGAGCCTACGTTCAGCCTCAACCTCGCAGCCAACTCGTCGTTCCACGCTACGGTGAGCGGAGAGAACACTTTCGGCGGATGCTACACGTTCAACGACGCCACAAACCGATTCTCTTACGACGACGCGTACAGCGCCGACGTGTGGGGACGCCGCACGTACGGCGTCTCGGGCAAGTGGTTTGAGGGCGGCGTGGTGAAGATGAAGCCCACGACGGGCAGCGAGATGACATTCCTCGTAGACCTCACAACGATGAAATACTCTACTTCGGCTGCGGCAGAATGGGACGGCGCCGAGAACTTCGCAGCGCCAGTCAACGGCACGTACGACTCGAACACGATGTCGACGGGTATGTTCACCCTGCAGTTCAACCACAACTATGCGGGCAAGGAGGCGAAAGGCTCTGTGAAGGTGCAGGTGACGCTGACCAGCGATATGTACGAGACGAAGAAGATTATATCCGGCACCGCATCGTACACATACGACGCTACGGCTAAGCAGATAACCGTTTCGGGCGTACTCGCAGGCACAGCAGACGGCAGAAACAGCGAGCGCATAAGCATAGTGTTCGACGTGAACGACGCAAAGACTCAGCTCACTTGCAACGAAGACAAGCTGCTGCGCGCCGTTCCGGGCGACGACACACGCTACATCAATCTGAAGGGTCTGACGCTTCAGGCACGCTGATGCCCCCACTCCATCACAAACAGTAAGAGAAAGGATACATTATGAGAACAAGAATAATTGCTATACTCGCTCTGCTCGCCACGGCTCTCGGCACGCACGCCGACGATGTGGTGACGGTGGTGACGCAGAACGGACAGAAGTCGTACGATATGAACAAGCTGGCGCGCATCGAACTGGGCGAAGACGACCTCGTGGTGGTCGGTTCCGACGAGGACAGCAACATCGCAGCCCCACTCTATGTCTACGATGCAAGCGGCAGAAGCGTGCTCCATCGCGAGGCATGGCGCGGCGAGACCGTGAGCATATCGGCGCTCGCTAAGGGCGTGTACGTGGTGAAAGCCGATGAGCACACCGCGAAATTCAGAAAGTAACAATACAAACGTAGCGGAGGTCTCCTGGCCTCCGCAGCATCCAACAATACTAATAGCGAATATTAGCTATCTACTTGGTGCTGCGGGGGCCGGAGACCTCCGCTACTGTTATATAAAAAACTATTTATTTCTTCTTTCTCGGCTTGCGGCGTGCCCATCCTTCTTCAGAGAAGTCTGGCTCCTCGCCTTTGAGCTGAATGTCGGGGTTGTTGATGAACTGTCGCCAGTCGTCCTGGCGTCCGCTCTCGTAGCGCGAACCTCCGCGCTGACCACGCTGCGAACGGTTGCGACCCTCCATCTCGTTGCGGCGCTTAGAGCGCTTCTCGTACGGATTGGCGTCGTTGGCAGCGTCCTTGCGGCTCGATGTACGACCACCGTCGCGGTCGGAAGAACGGCGCGAGCCACGCTTTCCGTCGCCACTTGAAGCAGCAGCCGTGTCATCGGCGTCGTTGCAGCGCACGGTGCGGTTGCGGTATGTAGCTCCGTTCAGCGCGCGCATCACCTTCTCGGCGTCCTGCTCCGGAACTTCGATATACGAAATGCGTGCAAGCAGATCGATGTGTCCCACCTCCTGGCGGCCATGCACGTTGCGGTTGATAAACTGCATCACCTCACCAGGATAGAATCCGTCGTCTTTTCCCAGATTGATGAACAGACGGCGATAGCCTGCCTCCGGCGCACGCTTCTCACGCTTTCTGCCGTCGCGGCCCTCTCCGCGTTCCTTGCGGTCGCGTGTGGTAGAAGGCTTCACTATCTCCGGCGCGTTGGCGTAGTACTTCAGGAACTTGCCGAACTCCAGCGAAACTATCTTCTTCAGGATATCCTCCTTATCGAAGTACTCGAAGTGGCGGTTGATGTCCTCCATGAACGGAGCAATCTGTTCGTCGTCCACATCCACCTTCTCTATCTCGTCGATGGCCTTGAAAAGCTGCTTAGAGCAAATCTCCTGCGGTGTAGGCAGCGTGCCGTCTACGAACTCCTTGCCTATCACGCGCTCCACCTCGCGAACACGTCCGCGCTCCTTGGTGTGGATGATAGAGATAGAGGTGCCCTTCTTGCCCGCACGACCCGTACGGCCAGAGCGGTGAGTATAGCTCTCTGTGTCGCCCGGCATACCATAGTTGATGACGTGCGTGAGGTCGTCCACGTCCAGACCGCGCGCAGCCACGTCTGTAGCCACGAGCAGCTGCGTGATGTGCTGGCGGAACTTCTGCATAGTGATGTCGCGCTGCTGCTGCGAGAGGTCGCCGTGCAGCGGTTCGGCGTTGTATCCGTCGCGTATGAGCTTGTCAGCCACCTCCTGCGTCTCAGCCTTGGTGCGGCAGAACACGATGCCGTAGATGCGCGGATAGAAGTCGACGATGCGCTTCAGCGCGAGGTACTTGTCCTTCGCGTTCACCATATAGTAGATATGGTTGACATTCTCAGCGCCCTCGTTGCGCGAACCCACCACAATCTCCTTGTGGTCGTGCAGATAGTTGAGCGCAATCTTCTCAATCTCCTTGCTCATCGTAGCCGAGAAGAGCAGCGTGTTGCGGTCGGCAGGCACGTTGTCGAATATCTCGTTGATGCTGTCAGAGAAGCCCATGTTGAGCATCTCGTCAGCCTCGTCGAGCACAACGTTCTGCACGGCGTCGAGCTTGGCTGCTCCGCGGTGCATGAGGTCGATAAGACGGCCCGGTGTAGCCACGATAATCTGTGCGCCGTGCTTCAGCGCGCGCATCTGGTCGACGATAGACGTACCGCCGTATACTGCTACAATGTTGATTCCTTTAATATACTTTGAGAACGACTTCAGGTCGTCGGCTATCTGTAGGCAAAGCTCGCGTGTGGGCGAGATGACGATAGCCTGCGTAGTGCGGTCTGTTGGGTCGGTGCGTTGCAGCAACGGAATGCCGAAAGCGGCTGTCTTGCCCGTTCCGGTCTGCGCGAGCGCAATTACGTCGTTGCCGTTACCCAACAAAAACGGTATAACTTCCTCCTGAACCGGCATCGGATGTTCGAAGCCGAGTTCCTCGATGGCGCGGCGAATCTCTTCGCTTACGCCCAATTCTTCAAATGTCTTCAATGTAAAAATGTTGTTACTTTAAAGCTTGCAAGCCAGAGGCTTCGCAAAGCTGCTTAATACTAAAAAGGGGTGGACTTAACTCTAATCTGTAGCTGCTCGGTGTCTTCCCCAGCCATGTCACAACGTCGTATCTTTAGCGAATAAGAAATTGATTGAAGACATTTGGGCAGCTTCCCGTAAAATATAAATCCTGAATTTGGGTGCAAAGTTACTAAAAAGTAAAAAAGTAAAAGAGTAAAAAGGTAAAAAAGTGGAGGAGGGTGTGTCAAAACTATAGAATTGTGATGAATGCCGTAGCCTCCTACGATTAGAACCGTTTGCTATTCAATTTGCCAAATATTTTAGTTTTGACACACCATCCATTAGCGACATTTAAAGTGGCTACGACAGGAATGCCGTAGCCTCCTACGATTTCTTTAAAGCACCGAAACCTCAACTACTTCAACCGCTCAGCCATTGCCTTGCCGAGTGCTTCGCAAGCCGCTTCGGTTTCTGCGCTGAGGCTCTGCTTTATCTCAGCCGGTGTGCCTACAAGCTCAAACTTCATGCGTGTTTCGTTCCACTCCGTAATCTTCTTCACCACCTGACCTGCCCATGTGAACGAGCCGAAGATGCCGAGGTAGTGGTTCTTGATGCCGCGTCCGGCGAGCTCGGAGAGTAGCATCTCCATTCCCGGATAGATACCGTTGTTATATGTAGGTGCACCGAGGATGAGACCGCTGTACTTGAAGATGTCGCTGAGTATGAACGAGTGGTTCTCGCGCGATACGTCGTGCAGCACGATGTTCTTCACGCCGGCACGGCTTGCTGCGCTGGCTATCTTCTCGGCAGCACGCTCTGTGTTGCCGTACATCGAGCCATAGCATATGACGAGTCCCGGCTCTGTAGCGTAGCGGCTCATGCGGTCGTACTCGCCGATGACGCGTGCTATATGCTCATGCCATATCGGTCCGTGTGTAGGGCAGATATAGTCGATCTGCACGCCGGCGAGTTTCTTCAGCGCCTGCTGCACGGGCACGCCGTACTTGCCCACGATGTTCGAGTAGTAGCGCTGCATCTCGTTCCAATAAACGTCGCAGTTCATCTCGCTGTCTACGTATGCGCCGTTCAGTGCGCCGAAGCATCCGAAGGCGTCGCCCGAGAAGAGTACGTGCTCTGTGACGTCGAGCGTAACCATCGTCTCGGGCCAGTGAACCATAGGTATCATGGTGAACGCCAGCTGGTGTGTGCCGAGCGAGAGCGTGTCGCCGTTCTTCACTTCTACAATCTCGTCTTCCTCGTTGCCCACGTTGTAGTAGCCGCGCATCATGTCGAACGTCTTCTTGTTGCCCACGATCTTTGCGTCGGGATAATACTTCTTGATGAGTGCGAGCGAGCCGCTGTGGTCGGGCTCCATGTGGTTGACGATGATGTAGTCGATAGGACGGTCGCCGATGACGCGGCGCACGTTGTCTATGAACTGCGAGAAGAAGTCTACTTCTACTGTGTCTACGAGCGCTACCTTCTCGTCATCGATGATATAGGCGTTGTAGCTTACGCCGAACGGCAAGGGCCAGAGACCCTCAAAGAGTGTTTTGTGGCGATCGTTGACGCCTACTGGATGAATGTTGGTCATGTTATAATGATGTTGAGATGGTGAGGTGGTGAGGTGTTGAGATATGTTGTGTTAGGTGTGGTGTTGTGAGTTGATGGTGGTGTGATGGTGAGATATGCACTAATGTCAACATCTCAACATAACAACACAACAACACCATCACACAACATCTTTTCTCAACACCTCAACCTACTTCTTATAATTGATTCTTACAAACACTGGATAGTGGTCGCTTGGTGTGCGGAGAGTCATCTTGCGGAACTCCAGCTCGCTGGGCGCCTGGTTGCTGTTCTGAGCTTCGGTCTGAGCGTCGTCGGTCCAGTACATGTTGGTGAGCATGCCGTAGCGGTCGACATTGAACTCGGGCGAAACGAACACATGGTCGATGCGCGACTGTGTCTTCATGTACGGCTTGTAGTCGTTGAACGTGCCGTTCTCGGCGAAGCGCAGACGAGCGTGCGTATACGAGTCGTTGAGTATGCCCGACGATGTGAAGATGCGGTATATCTCGTCGTTCTGGTCGACGTTGAAGTCGCCGGTGAGCACGACGGGGGCGCCCTTTGCTATCTCGCCGATCTTCTTCACGACGAGCTTTGCAGCCTCGCGGCGCGCCACTACGCCCACATGATCCATGTGCAGGTTGAAGTAGTAGAAGCGGAAACCGGTCTCTGCCTGCTCAAACTCGCCCCACGAGCAGATGCGTATGCACGCAGCGTCCCAGCCCAGCTTCGGCTTGTCGGGCGTTTCGTTCAGCCAGAAGTTGCCCTTGTTGAGCAGCTTCACGCGGTCTTTCTTATAGAATATGGCGGCATATTCGCCCTTTGTCTTGCCGTTGTCGCGGCCCACGCCGATATAGTCGTAGCCGTCGAGTGCGCCGAGCAGGTCGCCGAGCTGCGCATGCAGCACTTCCTGCGCGCCGAAGATGTCGGGACTCTCGAAGTTCACCTGGTCGCAGATCACCTTGCAGCGTGTCTTCCACACGTTGCCGTTGCGGTCGTCGTCCGAATTATGGTAGCGTATGTTGTATGATCCCACGAAGAGCGACTGTGCGCTCATTGCCATTGCGAAGCAGAGCGCAGCGGCTGATAATAGATAGCGTTTCATTTCTTTATGTAGTTAATTGGTTCTGTTTACAAAATTACTGATTTTTTGAATATAAAAACCACTTTCAATGTGAAAAAAAACGTAACTTTGAGGTCGTTAAAATCCGAATGTCTATGGAAAAGCTACTGCACTATATATGGAAGCATCGTATTCTGCCGCTCGCCGAACTGCAAACTACCGACGGGCGCAGCGTGGAGGTGATAGACCCCGGACTGCATAACATGCACGCCGGACCCGACTTCTTCAACGCTAAGGTGCGCATCGACGGCGTGATGTGGGTGGGCAATGTGGAGATTCACGAGCGCTCTGCCGACTGGTTTCTGCATGGTCACGACACCGACGCGGCGTACAACAACGTGGTCTTGCACGTGGCGGCGGTGGTGGATGCCGATGTCGTGACGGAACGTGGCGACCACCTGCCGCAGGTGCAGCTCGAGGTGCCACAGCACGTGCTCGCCAACTATCGTCGTCTGCTTGCCTTCGACCGCTATCCGCCGTGCCGCGACGCCGTGCTGCCGCTCGACTCGATAAAGAAGCGCACGTGGCTGAGCGCGCTGCTTGCCGAGCGGCTCAACGATAAGACGGAGGCTATACGCCGCCGCGTGGAGCTGTTCGAAGGCTCATGGGAGGCGGCGTTCTTCGCCACGATGGCTCGCAGCTTCGGCTTCGGCGTCAACAGCGAGGCGTTCGGACAATGGGCTGAACGCCTGCCACTGATGCAGATTGCGCACCACCGCGACGACCCGTTTCAGGTGGAGGCGATGTTCATGGGCATGGCGGGACTGCTCGACGAGACGCAGATGACGCCGCAGACGCGCGAGGCGGCTGAGGGCGACGCCTACTTCCTCTGTCTGAAGCGCGAGTTCGGCTATCTCTCGCGCAAGTTCGGACTCGAGCCGATGTCGCGTCAGGCGTGGCGATTCCTGCGTCTGCGCCCGCAGAACTTTCCTTACATACGCATGTCGCAGCTGGCTCAGCTCTACTGCTCGCGCCGTGCGGCGCTTGCCGATATAACGGCGTGCGAGAGTGTGAAGAAGCTGCACGCCGTGCTGCAGACCGGCGTGGGCGAATACTGGCGCACCCACTACACCTTCGGCAAGGAGAGTCGCGCTAACGACAAGCGTCTCTCTGCCTCGTCCATAAACCTGCTCATCATCAACGCCGCCGTGCCGCTGCTGCACGCCTGGGGCTGCTACCGCGACAACGAGCGACTGGTGCAGCGTGCGCTCGACTGGCTCGAAGAGCTGCCTGCCGAGGACAACACGTATATACGCTTATGGAAGGAGTGCGGCGTGGAGGCGAGCAACGCCGCCGACACGCAGGCGCTCATACAGCTGCAGCACCGCTACTGCGAGCGGAAGGACTGCCTGCGCTGCCGATTCGGATACTATAGTCTGAAGAGGAGTAGCCCCTCCCAAAGCCCCTCCCAACCCTCCCAACCCTCCCCGTCGGGGAGGGCTTAGTTAGCAGTTCTTCCTCGGCTTAGTCTGCAATGGCTACGGCAGGAATGCCGTAGCCTCATACCAAGGCATAGAAAGGCCTAAAAAGGCTTAAGAAGGCTTAGTTATTCAAAGGCTTAGAGGGCCTAAAGAGGCTTAGGAAGGCTTAGTTCTTCAAAGGCTTAGAAAGGCTTAGTTAATAATAAAAAATAATAGCAATGAACATTTGTATTTTCTGCTCCGCCAACTCGAATCTTCCCACCGAATACTTCGACCGCACGCGCGAGCTGGGCGCCTGGATGGGTGCCAACGGGCATACGCTGGTGTTCGGCGGATGCAACCTCGGACTGATGGAATGTGTGGCTGAGGCTATGCACAACGCAAAGGGAATGACCATAGGCGTCGTGCCGTCGATTGTCGAGAAAGGCGGCAAGGTGTCGGAGCATGTCGATGTGAAGATTCTCTGCGACAACCTCTCCGACCGCAAGGATCTGATGATTCAGCGCAGCGACGTGATAATAGCGCTGCCTGGCGGCGTGGGCACGCTCGACGAGATATTCACCGTGCTTGCCGCTGCCTCCATCGGCTACCACAACAAGCGCGTCATTCTCTACAACATCGGCGGCTTTTGGGACTCGCTCATCGCCATGCTCGACGACCTTAAGGCGCACGGAGTGATGCGTGCGGGCTTCGACGACACGCTGAAGGTGGCGCGGTCGCTCGATGAAATCGCCGGTTTTATCGGATAAGACGCAGCTCTTGCCCGATGGAATCGCTACTTTTGCTCGATGAAATCGCTGATTTTGCGCAATAAAGGCTAACGTCATATCATCGTTCTCCGTACGCCGTCCAATCGGGCAGCGAACGCAATCCAATCGGGCGGCGAACGCAATCCAATCGGGCGGCGAACGCAATCCGATCAGACGGCGTTCGGAACCCACCGCTAAAGATTAATATTTTAACAACGGACTCCGTAGTTTCTTCTCTACGCACCCTAAACTTCTGTGGGTTCCGTGCGTTCCGTGGGAGAACAATACGCACTCTAAACTTCTGGATTCCGTGCGTTCTGTGGGCACTTCTTTTTCCCACGGAATTCACAAAATTCACAGAACCTCTTGCTATGGGTATTTCCTATAAAAATAGGCTACGACACAGAACAGTCGTAGCCTATTTTCATTATGTAACAAATTCTTACTTCACGCCAATCTCCTTGAGCAGACGCTCAGCGTTGCCCCACTTATCCATGAGGAAGAGCATGTAGCGGATGTCGACGCCGATGCAGCGTGCGAGGCGCTTGTCGAACCAGATGTCGCTTGAGAGCGAATCCCAGTTGCCGTCGAATGCCAGACCGATGAGATTGCCGTTGCCGTCGAACATCGGCGATCCAGAGTTGCCGCCGGTGATGTCGTTGTTGGTGAGGAAGCAGAGCTGCATCTTGCCCGTTGTCTTGTCGGTGTACTTGCCGAAATCGGGCGAAGAGAGAAGCTGCTTCATCACTGGCTCAGCCTGGTAGTCGATGGTGCCCTTCTCGCCAGCCTCCATCTTGCGCACGATAGACGATGCATCGGTGTAGTAGCCCGACGGCTTGCCGCCAAGCAGATAGCCGCCTACCTGACCGTACGACAGACGCATCGTGAAGTTGGCGTCAGAATAGTGAGGCAGTTCCTGCTCGTAGCGCACCTTGGCGTCGCAGAGGTAGCGCTCCTGCTCCTCAATAGCCTCGCGCACGTCGTTTATCACGCCCCTGCACTTGTCGTACACAGCCTTCAGAGCCTTTGCATACTGGTAGCCGGGGTCCTTTGCGAGCGCCTTCTCTGAGAGCTTAATCTTCTTGCCGCTCTTCATCAGAACGGATGTAGACCACAGCCACTCTACATACTTGCGTGTGTCGCCGCCGAACTGCTTCTCAATTGTGGTGTAGAACGCCGGAAGCTGCTCAGCCGATACATACTGACGGAAGTTGTCGATGAGCGCTGCCTGCACGTCCTTGTCGAGAGCCGCGTCCCACTCCTCGCTATTGTCGGCGAAGCTGTATGTGGTCTTAGCCTTCTTGCTGCCCTTCTCAGGCATCATGCCGATGAGCGTGAGCGCACGTGTGTTGAACTCGCCGGTGCGTGCGAATGTCTCGCGCCATACGGTGCTGAGTTTGTCGGCGTCGAAGCGTGTGGCGTAGAGGTTCTTCATCTTCTCGAAGTCGAGCTTGCCCTTCAGATAGCCGGTCCACTTCTGATACTCCTGGATGCGGTCCTCGAAGTCGGCCTTCTGACGGATGATGCCAACGGAGTCGATACACTTGTTCATACCGAGCGAGTTCTTCCAGTAGTTGGAGCTCTGTGCGTACTTAGAGTCGTACTTGATGCGCACAGCCTCGTCGGCGCGCATGTGGCGTATCATCACCTCCTGCTTCACGCCGCGTATCTGAGCGCGCGGAGCGTTCTCGGCGTCGCGCATCTCGCGTATGCCATAGCTTGAGAGATAGCGCTCTGTAGAGCCCGGATAGCCGATAGTCATGGCGAAGTCGCCCTCCTTGTATCCGTCCATCGACACCTTAGCCCAGTGCTTCGGCTTGTAAGGCACGTTGTCCTTCGAATAGGCAGCAGGTCCGTTGGTCTTAGGGTCGGCATAGATACGGAACACCGAGTAGTCGCAGGTCTGGCGCGGCCACATCCAGTTGTCGGTCTCGCCGCCGAACTTGCCCATCGACTTCGGTATGGTGAACACAAGGCGCAGGTCGCGGAAGGTGCGGTATGTCGTAGCGTAATACTTGTTGCCCTCGTAGAACGGCTTAATCTCAAGGTCGAGCGACGGGTCCTGCTCGTGCAGCTCCTTAATCATCTGGTTCTCCACCTCGTTGAGCAACTTCTCGCGCTGCTCGTTGTTCATCTCGTTGAAGCCGCGCTGGGCGAGCATCTCTGTGATGTCCTTCTGGTCGACCATGAAGCTCACGAACATATCCTTGTTAGGCAGCTCCTCCTCGAATGTCTTCGCATAGAAGCCGTTGAGCATGTAATCGTGCTCCACGGTAGAGTGCGAACGGATAGCCTCGAAGCCACAGTGGTGGTTGGTGAAGACGAGTCCGTCGGGCGACACTACGACGCCTGAGCAGTAACCCGAGAAGTTGACAACGGCGTTCTTGATGGCGTCCTCGCTCTTATAGAGCTGGTCGTAAGAAGGAGTGAAGCCATAGCTCTTCATCTGCTCGTAAACCGCCTGCGGCAGGTTGTAGAGCGTCCACATGCCTTCGTCGGCATGAGCGGCAGCCGATGAGAGCGCAAGGGCTGCAGCGAGGAACAGATTCTTTTTCTTCATAATATTAAAAGTTGGTGTTTATAAAATGTTATCTTAAGCGAAAGACCGCGGTCTTTGCGCCGACCTTTACAGACCGACGCAGCCTACTAACGGAAGTATTTGCCCACGACGGGCAGACTCTTCAGCGGCAGGTCGTGATAGACGATGTGACCGATGAACGCCACGACGAGCGCGGTGTTCACAGCGAGCGCAGCCCACTCGGGCAGATTGTCGTTGGCAAGATTCATGAGGAAGTAGAACAGCGCCGTGATAGCCACGTACACGCCTATCGACTTCAGCGGATAGTTGATGGGATACTTGCGCTGACCGACGAGATACGACAGCACCATCGCCGTGCCGTAGCCCGCTACGCCGCCCCATGCGCAAGCCATGTAGCTGTACTTGGGCACGAAGAGCACGTTCACCACTACCAGCACCAAGCAGCCTGCGGCAGAGAACCATGCACCATAGATGGTCTTGTCGATGAGCTTGTACCAGAACGAGAGGTTGAAGTAGACGCCCATCATTATCTCGGCAGCCATAACGATAGGCACGACGCGCAGTCCGGGCCAGTAGCTCTCGTTAGGGATGATGAAGCGCAGGATGTCGATGTAGGCGATAACGACGAGGAAGGCAAGCAGCGTGAAGATGATGAAGAACTTCATCGCCTTGGCGTACGTCTCGCGGTTGTCCTTATCCTTCGACTTGCCGAACACGAACGGCTCGTAGGCGTAACGGAACGCCTGCGTAATCATTGCCATGATCATCGCAATCTTCGTAGCCGCACCATAGATGCCGAGCTGCGTCTTCTCGTCAGCTCCGTCGTAGAGGTAGGGGAAGATAATCTTGTCGAGTGTCTGGTTGAGGATGCCGGCTATGCCCAACACTAACAGAGGCATGGCGTAGCGCAGCATACGGCGCCACAACTGCACGTCGAAGCGCCAGCGGAAACCCGTCAGCTCGCGCCAGAAGCAGAGCAGGACGACGGCTGTACAAATGAGGTTGATGTAGAACACCATGCCCACGTCGAGCGTGAACTGCGCGTCGTACAAGCCGAACGGGTTCAGCTTCAGCGCCGGCAGCACGATGAGGTAGAGCAGGTTGAGCACGATGTTCAGCACGATGTTCACCAACTGCAACGCCGCGAACTTAATGGCCTTCTTCTTGTAGCGCAGATAGGCGAACGGTATGCACTTGAACGCGTCGATAGCCACGCAGACGAACATCACTGCCACCCAACTCTGATGGTCGGGGTACTTCATGAACGTAGCTATCTGTGGCAGGAAGCTGAACACGAGCGCCACGAAAAGCGCCGCCGTCGCTCCGACGGAGATGAGCACTGTAGAGTAGACGGTCTGCGGATTCTCCTCCGTCTTGTTAACGTAGCGGAAGAAGGTTGTCTCCATACCGTACGTAAGGATGACAAGCAGCAGCGCCGTGTAGGCGTAGATGTTCGTAACGACACCATATTGTCCGCCGCTCGCGACGAACGCTGTGGTCTGGATGGGCACCAGCAGATAGTTGATGAAACGGCCCGCAATGCTGCTCAAGCCGTAAATGGCGGTGTCCTTTGCTAAACTCTTTAAATTAGCCATACTTTAAAAGTAAAAAAGTAAAAAAGTAAAAAAGTAAATTACTCTTAAAAGAAAAGGTAGCATATTGCGATTGCCGCAATTACGCCAGCGAGGTCGGCAAGCAAGCCGCAGGCTACGGCGTGGCGTGTGTAGCGTACGCCGACGCTGCCGAAGTAGACGGCGAGGATGTAGAAGGTTGTGTCGGTGGAGCCCTGGAAGATGCACGAGAGGCGACCCACGAACGAGTCGGCACCGTATGTAGTCATGGCGTCGACCATCATGCCACGCGCTCCGCTACCCGAGAGCGGCTTCATGAAAGCCGTGGGCAGCGCGCCAACGAAGTCGGTGTTACAGCCCAGAGCCTCAACCACCCACTTCACGCCGCCGATGAGCATATCCATAGCACCCGAAGCACGGAACACACCGATGCCAACAAGTATCGCAACAAGATAAGGGATGATGCGCACAGCTGTAGAAAAGCCGTCCTTTGCGCCCTCGATGAACGCGTCGTACACGTTTACTTTCTTGCGCATGCCAGCCAGGATGAACACCACGATGATGAGCATCAGCAGAATGTTAGCCACCGACGTGCTCACGACGTTCATCTGCGCCTTGTCCATAGCCGAGAAGCCCCAGATGATGGCGGCAACGGCGAGCGAAAGTCCGCCTAACGTGAGCAGCATAGTGCGGTTGAGCAGGTTGATGCGCTGATAGAGCGACGTGACGATGATGCCGGCGACGGTAGAACAGAACGTGGCGAGCAGAATGGGCACGAAGATGTCCGTAGGCTGCGCTGCGCCGAGCTGCGCACGATACACCATGATGCTCACCGGTATGAGCGTCAGACCCGACGTGTTGAGCACGAGGAACATAATCATCGGGTTCGTCGCCGTGTCCTTCTTCGGGTTCAGCTCCTTCAGTTGCTCCATAGCCTTCAGTCCGAGCGGCGTTGCGGCGTTGTCGAGGCCGAGCATGTTGGCAGCCACATTCATAAAGATGCTGCCCGTGACGGGATGTCCCTTCGGAATGTCGGGGAACAGACGCGAGAACACGGGCGAGAGCATGCGAGCCAGCACGTTCACCACCCCACCCTTCTCGCCTATCTTCATTATGCCGAGCCACAGCGAGAGCACGCCGGTGAGTCCGAGCGAAATCTCGAACGCCGTGCGCGAGGTGTCGAACGTAGAGTTCATAATTGCGGGGAACACTTCCGTATCGCCCATGAACACAAGCCGCACAAGGGCTATACAGAAGGCAACGAGGAAGAACGCAATCCAGATATAGTTGAGTACCATTCTATATTATGTATTAGCTTTTATTCTTATTTATATATTAGTTCAATATGCAAAATTACATTATTATATCGAAATACGGCAGAAACGAAACTCTATTTATTTTACAAAATCTGAGAAAACGTGTGTGGCTATGTGAAATAAAAGTTGTACATTTGCAGATATTAGTAAACGGAAAGCTATGGAAAGAATCGGAATATTCGTCGGATCGTTCGACCCGTTCACCATCGGTCACGACTCTATCGTGCGCCGCGCCTTGCCGCTCTTCGACCGCCTCGTCATCGGCGTGGGCGTGAACGAAAAGAAGCGCTACATGCTCACGGCGGAGCAGCGCGTGGAGGCCATCAGAGGGCTGTATGACGGCGAGGAGAAGATAAGCGTGGAGCAGTACAGCGACCTGACGGTCGACTTCGCGCAGCGCCACGGAGCGCAGTTCATCGTGAAGGGCGTGCGCTCGGTGAAGGACTTCGAGTTCGAACGCGAGCAGGCTGACATCAACCGCCGACTCACGGGCATAGAGACCGTGGTGTTCTACGCCCTGCCCGGCATGGACAGCGTGTCGTCGTCAGTGGTCAGAGAGCTGAAGAACTTCGGAAGGGACGTGGATTCTTTTCTCCCGAAAAGAATCGGATAGGATGGTGAGGTGGTGAGATGGTGAGATATGATGGTGATGTGGTGAGATGGTGAGATATGATGGTGATGTGGTGAGATGGTGAGATATGATGGT
>OMCE01000141.1_pt1 | contig 36558 bp, 39 predicted proteins | sample 1644981 | NCBI WGS metagenome assembly OMCE01 (sample SAMEA103958151, study PRJEB25191) | human gut metagenome | reverse complement strand
GGTACGTACGGTGCTGTGAGAGGACGGCGGTTAGTCACCGCCTCCTACTCGATTTATGGTTATAGGCAGGGATGCTCCACATTTCAAGATAGTAAATAACCGTGTTATGGTTGATGGAGAGGCATTTTTTGTTTTATGAGAAAACCAGTTACCCATATAGATAACTGGTTTTTAAGGGATAATGTTAATGAGTATGTGCGATAGTGGAGTTATCAAGAAGTGTTCGTAAGGCATCCTGAAGGACTTGTGAGCAGTTGATTCCGCGCTTGTCAGCAAGACGGACCATCCAACTTGGAAGAGAAACATTTTTTCGAACGGCGCGAGTATCTGTCTGGGCACGATATTCAATGGTATCTGCGGAAATCAGGGAACAGATTGTGCCGGCATCAACACTTAATTTTTCCTGTGGTGATGGAGGAGCAATCGGTTCGCCTTCATCCTCTGCAACAACAAGCCATGCGCTCATTGCATCGGTAATTTGGTCAATTGCATCAGAAAGACTATTGCCAGTAGTGATGCATCCAGGAAGATCAGGGACTTTTGCGTAGTATCCAGATCCGTCCTCGATAGGTGTAAACAAAGCTGTATAAATATATTTCATAGTAACCCTCCTATTTGGAAGCAGGAAACATATTTAATGCATCCTGCTAATATTGGCTTCCTTGAAGATGTACTTCATGTCGTTTTCATTGAAATCGTGTCGTTTGACAGGTACGGTGCTGTGTGTCTGCGGATTGTAGTAAATGTCGTGATTAGCACCGTGGCGTTTCAATTCATAACCGGAAGCACTGAGTTGTTTAATCGTTTGTTGCCTTGGATTCATTATGTACCTCCTTTAATTATATCATACACAATATTACACAAAAGTCAACTAAAATACACAAAAATACACAAAAATACACAAGAAATAAAGTGAATGTGCACTACGGAATTTTCCAAATCAGCCGGAATTGTTTTTACCGGAGGCGGCGGATTGTGCAGAGAGTCATGAAGCAGAGGTTGGGGCGGATTGTGGAGGAGCAGGTCGGACAGTTGAGGATGGTTTGGCAATAATTTTTATTTGATATAATCGAACACATGTTTTATTATATAGGCATATAGGGAGGTAGCAAATGGGAGAAAAGCTAAGCAATGAACTTACGGATAAAGAAAGAGAAATGTATGAGTATATTGTAAAATATATGGAAGAAAATTTAATTTCTCCATCTTTTCAAGAAATCTGTAAAGGAGTAAACACAAAATCAAAGTCATGTGTGGGGAACAATATTTTCAGTTTTGCATACGAGACCGTTTCAAGTTTTGTGTAAACTACAAAAGCTGATATAAGATTTGTGAATAGTTGCAAATGGGCAGAGCCGATTTTCCGGGTTCTGCCCATATCTGCATTATACAGGAGTTTTTGGGCATGTCAATAAGACCTGCCTAAAACAAGCTTGTTTTACAGGTTTCGTCCAGCCAGACGTTCTTCAAAATAGATCTCAAGCTGGGAATGGATCTGTCCCCAGTCCTGCCGGTGTCCTGTCCATTTCTTAGTGATATCCATAGTCGCAAGATACAGCATTTTTAAAAGACTGTCATCCGACGGGAAAACGGTCTTGCTTTTGGTTACTTTCCGTAGCTGACGGTTGAATCCTTCAATGGCATTTGTGGTGTAAATTAGACGTCTTACTGCCTCCGGATATTTGAAATATGTGGACAGGGTTGCCCAGTTATCATGCCAGGATTTATAGATTTTCGGGTACTTGGAATCCCATTTATCTTTGAACAATTCTAACTCATTTAAAGCTGTTTCTTCCGTTGGAGCCGCATATACAAGCTTCAGATCACCCATCAGCTTTTTGATGTCTTTGTAGGAAACAAACTTCGTTGAATTACGAATCTGATGAATGATACACTGCTGGATTTCTGTTTTTGGATAAACAGCTTCAATTGCCTGTGGAAATCCATTTAGTCCATCCACACATGCAATCAGGATATCCTCAACTCCGCGGTTCTTCAATCCATTCATGATGGAGAGCCAGAACTTGGCACTTTCGTTTTCTCCGACATACATACCAAGAACATCTTTTCTTCCATTCATATCGATACCAAGGGCAATGTAGACCGCACGTTTTACAATTCGTCCTTCACTTCGGACATGATAGTGGATAGCATCCATAAATACGACAGCGTACACTTCTTCCAACGGACGTTCCTGCCATTCTTTTACAATTGGAAGGATTTTATCCGTAATCCGGCTGATGGTACTGTCAGAAATATCAATATCATACAGTTCCCGCATGTGAGATTCGATATCTCCGGTAGTCATTCCCTTTGCATACATGGAAAGGATTTTTTCTTCCATGTCCTGAGTCACAGTATTCTGATATTTTTTGATTAGCTGAGGCTCATACTCACCGTTACGATCTCTTGGAATAGCTACATCCATATCTCCATAGCTTGTGTGCATAGTTTTGCTGGAATGCCCATTCCGACTGTTATCTGTTTCTTTGTTTCGATAGTCATACTTGGAATAACCTAATTCCTCATCCAATTCCTCATCCAAAGCACCTTCCAGAAGAACAGACATCATGTCACGCATGATACTGTTTACATCGGTGCCGTCTTTGATGCTGATATCATTATTCTTCAGATAATCACGCATCATTTCTCGCATTGCTGCTTTTTGTGGGCTGTCTTTTCTTCTTGCCATAAAAATAACCTCCAAACTGAGTAATTTTATCTTACATCAGTTTGGAGGTTTACACAAACTTTGGGATGCTCCCTTGCATACTGATTGTTGCTATTATCAATCTGATCGTAATGATCTTTTCTAACCATAAAAAATAACCGCCCCTACCAAAGACCGGTTATTTTTTAAAACTAACTTTGGCAAACCGCCTACACGGTATTGCGTTTTGTATTTTCATAATACCATTGCGTAATTTTTTGTCAATGATTTAAAGATCTTTGCTGGATACCGGCATAAAATAAGGTTCAGACCATTGTAAAACTCAAATGAATAATGAAGTTTATAATTAGTGTCTGCTTACTCAGCAGGCACTAATTATATTTTATTAAATTGTTTTATTATCTGCGAACAATTTCTAATCGTTCGCGCTGGATAAGTTTTTCATACTGCCTCAATTGAAATACTGTCTACCTGTGCACTTAAATGATTTTAGACACCAGATCCATATCTATTATAGAGTAAGATCAGTATAAGCAAAACGAGTATCACTATATATCTTTTTTTCATTATTATAAATAACTTGAAGCATAGAAATTGGTTTTACTCGAATAAGTTTGAGATGTAATCTTTACAATTCCTACATTTCCAACTCCAACATAAGTATCAAGATTTCCAGAACATTTTAAGGTAATACAGGAGGAAGTACATGTGGTTTTGTTACTTTGTCCAGAAAGTTTATATGTATATATAACAAAGTCAGAATCTACGCTTGCATTAGAAGCACTTGCATTTGTCCAGTGCTTTCCACTATAATATCCAACGGCATCACAACTATATATAATATATAGAGATGAACATTATAATTCCCGCAATTTCATTTCATTTATTTTCTTTTTGCGCGTAATCGTTCTATTTCTTTTTATCCGATTATAAATTGATATAACAGTAGGAATATTTGTAAGTATAAAGATAATGATACAATTATGTATCTTATCCTTTATAGACATCTGATTTTCGGAAACGAAACTATATGAGAGTGTCAATAACCCCTGCTTCTCAACGCGTTCAAAACTTTCTGGTTCAAAATTAAGATACACTATAATTAATACGATTGAAAGAACAAGAAAAATAATTGGTGTTAATGATACGGTAGTTGTTCTTCTTTTTTTATTTAAATATGATTCTAAAAAACGTACACAAATAATGGTTAATGCCATTATTATTACGATGAATAAAATTGTAGAAAATTTCATTTATTCTCCTTTTTGCTCTCTGTATTTTTTTATCAATATTTTTGCTGTGTCAAAATCAAGTTGATCATCTATTACCATTTTTTTAATTAATGAAATATAAGCGTCATTTTCTATTTGATCATTCATTTGCATTTTTTGTATAAGTCGATCAAGTCTCAATCGCACGGTAGGATATGTTATATGATACAATTTTGCAACCTCTTTTAAAGAGCCAGATGACATAACAAAATTTTTTATAAATGTGATATCTTCATCACTTAAATTGTATATCCATTCTTGCGCTTTTCGTCTCATTATCAACCCCTTTCTTTAATATTATTGATATTATCATTTAATAATGTTAAAGTCAACTGCTAATATTATGTTATTTACATATTTTTATCTTAATAATCATTCGAAACCTCAAACTTGTAAAGATAAGGTTTTCAGATTCGAGGTTACTCTCAACCCCCCTTGCTTTTGTTTATATTTCTTCAATCATCAGTTATAAAAAACAGAAGCATTTTAATCAGTTCACCATGTCGGTTTCATTTATATTGGAAGCACAAGGTGTAGAGCAGAGATTGTCCGTGTCGGGTGGGTGGGGCAACTAAGAAATTGTTTGGTATTACAGCGGAAGAACTTTTGAAAAAAGCACGGTAAAATGCTGACTTATCAATTGAAAAATAATTATTTTGTATGGAATATCTGCATGGCCCCATAAGTATGCGGCAAATGCGGAGCCGTGGCCTTTCTCGACGGGCAGGAAAAATTCCGGCAGGTTGCGCACGTATTACACAATTGCTTGAGATTGGCGTGTGTTGTTGTATCCAGATGCAGGATCAGCGTTGCTGTCTTAAGCGGCCGGAGCATCTGCCCCTCGGTAAGCTGGATGCCATCCGGGGCAAGCCGCCCATAAATCTGTGGGAGCAGGTCAAGGGAATAGGTATCTCCCAGAAAAGATAATTCTGCAAGATACAGGCGGCTCTGACGTTCTACCACATGTGCAAACTCTTCATAAGCCTTTGACAAAAGCATCAGGCTGATGCAGTCCACAATGTAAGCCTCCTGGATCTGTTCATGGTTCAGATATAATTCCGACAGTTCATCCACTCCGTTTCCAAGCGTCACAAACCCATAGGCATAGTGAGGCAGGGAAACCCCGTCTAAATCCTGAGCCAGAGAGTAATACGCATAGGATTCAACCAGGGGAAGAAGTGCCGTATAAATTGCCTGAATATGAGGCAGGTCATCCGGAGGGAAATGGAAACGGCTGCAAAATTCGTTCCAGTCACCGGAGGATAATCCGGGAGTAAGTTTACATTTCATGGGATGCATCCTCCTTATTGGAAGCAGCCATAACGGCTGCAATTTCCTGAAAGCGGCCCGTGACCTTATCATAGTTCTTTCGGTGATGGGGAAAGCCACAGTTTATGCAGGATTTGATACCATTTTTTAAATATTCACAGTTTCCACCACAGGATTTCCCGAGTGTATAGAGGGGACAATAACAAAACAGACAGTTAAAGTCCTCCTCCGGAATTCCTTTATGGCATGGAAAATATTCACATTTTTTATTTTGAAAAAACTTATAATATTCGCTCAAAATGGTTTCCTCCAATCAAAGCACAATCATAGCATAATTATATCGGAACAACAAGCGGATCGCAAGAAATGCGAATGACATAAAAATTGCATTTCAGTGGGAAATGATACCTTTTGCCCCTTTTATCATTACATTATTTACATCTTTTTAAGAGCGAAGGTATAGTGGCTCAGGCAATTGAGGGTTTGAAGCAAAAAGTTGAAAATTAAATAAAAAATACTTGACTTAAAGTTAACTTTAAGTGGTATATTATGATAGATAAAATCGGAAGGAGAATTTATTATATGTATATCGAAAAGATTAACGGACCGGAAGATGTGAAGAAATTGAATATAGAAGAGATGACAGCTCTCGCAGAAGAAATGCGTCATGCATTATTAAAGAGGGCAAGTATTCACGGCGGGCATTTTGGCCCGAATTTTGGCATGGTAGAGGCAATCATTGCACTGCATTATGTTTTTGAGTCCCCAAAGGACAAAATGGTATTTGATGTTTCCCATCAGACCTATCCGCACAAGATGCTGACCGGTCGAAAAGATGCCTATTTATATGAAGAACATTACGACGACGTGACGGGATACAGCTGTCCGCAGGAAAGTGAACATGACCATTTTACGATCGGACATACCTCTACATCCATCAGTCTGGCATGCGGTCTGGCAAAGGCAAGGGATCTTCGTGGGGAAAGTGCAAATGTGATCGCAATTATCGGAGACGGTTCTTTAAGCGGAGGAGAAGCCTTAGAAGGAATGGATTTTGCGGCAGAATTAGACAGCAACATGATCATTGTAGTAAATGACAATGATATGTCAATTGCAGAAAATCATGGAGGACTTTATTCAAATCTGAAATTACTCCGCGAGACAAACGGACAGGCAGAGTGTAATTTATTTAAAGCCATGGGACTTGATTATGTCTATGTGGATCATGGAAATGACTTAAGGGAGCTGATCGGGGCTTTCAAACAGGTAAAAGACAGTAAGAAACCGGTTGTTGTCCACATTAATACATTAAAGGGAAAAGGTTATAAACCGGCAGAAGAGCATAAGGAAGAATGGCACTGGCATCTTCCATTTGATATTGAGACCGGAAAATCCCATTTTCCAGAAGTGGAAGATTATTCTTCGGTGACCTGTGAATATCTGATTGAAAAGATGAAAAAGGATCCGACAGTTGTTACAATTACATCCGGAACCCCGACGATTCTCGGATTTACGCAGGAGAAAAGGAAACAGGCCGGCCGGCAGTTTGTAGATGTGGGAATCGCGGAGGAGACAGCGGTAGCACTTGCTTCCGGAATTGCCAAAGGTGGCGGAAAGCCGGTATACGGTGTGTATTCCAGCTTTATCCAGAGGACGTATGACCAGATTTCACAGGATCTGTGTATTGACGGGAATCCGGCAACGATTGTTGTGTATACGGGATCGGTATTTGGCATGACGGATGTTACCCATCTGGGACTGCAGGATATTCCGATGCTTTCCAATATTCCGGGACTGGTTTATCTGGCACCGACAACAAAGGAAGAATATCTGTCAATGCTTGATTGGAGTGTGGAGCAGAAGGAAATGCCGGTTGCGATCAAACTTCCGGGCGGAGATATGATTTCGGATGGCAGAGAAGTCAAAAAAGACTGGAGTCAGCTCAACACCTATGAGGTAACGGAAAAGGGAAGCAAAATTGCACTGATCGGACTCGGAACATTTTATTTCCTGGCACTGCAGACCGCAGAAATGCTGGAGAAAAAAGGTATTCATGCAACGGTAATCAACCCGTATTATATTACCGGACTGGATGAAGGACTGCTGGAGAAGCTGAAGGCAGACCATGACACGGTAGTTACACTGGAAGATGGCATCCTGAATGGTGGTTTCGGAGAAAAAATCGCAAGATTTTATGGAAGCAGTGATATGAAAGTCTATAATTACGGATTGAAAAAAGAATTCCTTGACCGGTATGATGTAAATGAGGTATTAAAAGAGAATCATCTGACAGCAGAGCAGATTGTAAATGACGTATTATAGAAGGCAGAAATAAACAACAAACCTTGTGAGAATCGACACAATATGGTAAAATATAACATACTAGAGCTTATTTTGCATAGTGGTTAGAATAGCGGGCTCATGGAAGGAGCGGTATCATATGAAGAATAAAGATTCGAAAGCAAGGATGCAGATGATTTTCGGGATACTTTTGTTTGCGTTTATTTTTATGGCAGAGTTGTATGCCATAGTCAATTTCCCGAAGATGTTTATTGTTCTGGTTGTTTTGGCAGCAGCAGATCTGATATGCCTGTATGTTGCAATCAGAGGCGTGATTTCAGTATATGAGACAAAATATGCCCGGAGAGAGGAACAGTATGAGAGTATTTTCAAGTCGGAAAAGGCATCATATCTCATGCTGAAAAAATATTTTGAGGAAATATCGGTGAAGCTTGCATATATGGAAGAGGCATCTAAGATTCCGACAGAGGAAATTGTCAATGCACAGAAGGGAATAGCGAAAGTAATTATCAAGCGGTCCCATGAGAATACCGATGCATTGATGAATTCATACGAACAGCTGCTGGACCGGTTTGATACGTTCCAGAAAGGAATGGATGGGTTCGGTACAGTTGCGGGTGCTTATAAGGACGAGATTCTTTCAGCCTGTAAGGATGAAATTTCTTCGGTGCAGAAGGATGGAAAAGAACAGGAACATTCACAGGATAAAGAGATAGCCGCAAAGCTGCAGGAAATCATTATTGCAATGAAAGATATGGAACTGCGCCTGAATCAGACCATTATGAACAGTCAGAAAGTGGTTGTTTCCCAGCCGCAGGTTTCTGTACCTGTGGCAACACCTGTAGAGCCACAGCCGGCACCGCAGAATCATGTGGAAGAAACACCGGTAGAGCCGGAGATCTCACCAGAGCCGGAAGAAAGTATGGAGCCGGAACCGGAGATTTCGCCGGATCTGGAGGAGAGCCTGGAACCGGAGATTTCGCTGGAGCCGGAAGAAGATATGGAACCGGAGATTTCGCTGGAGCCGGAGATTTCGCTGGGGCTGGAGGAGAGTCCGGAGCCGGAGATTTCGCCGGAGCTGGAAGAAAGCCCGGAGCCGGAGATTCTGCCGGATATACCGGAAGAGGAGAATTTAAAGCCAGAGGAAGACCTTCCGGTCATGGCAGCGGATGAGATTATCCCGCCGGACCCGGAAGAATCCATTGAGGAAGCAGAAGAACTGGTAGAGCCGGATCCGATTCCGGAGGAAGCGATTGTTGATGAAGCGGATGATGAGAACCTGCCGGAGGAAGAACTTCCACCGATGCCGGATCTGTCAGATCCAAACCGTTCCATGAGCCCGGATGAGATAGCTGCGCTGTTTGCGAATATGGGCAACGATAACAATGCGGATAAAGTTGAGGAACCTGCCGAGGAAACTGTGGAACCGGAGGATATTCCGGAGCCGATTGAAGAGCCGGAAGCCGTAAAAGAAGCACCGCTTCAGCCGGAAGAACCGGCTGATCCGAATAAGGCATTAAGCCCGGATGAGATAGCCGCGCTGTTTGCAAGTATGGGAACGTAAATCAAACGGATAAAATAACGGATAACGCCATCTGTTCCACGTAAAAACGTGTGACAGATGGCGTTTTGCTATAAAAATGCCATAAAAAAAATAGTTGCATTTCTTTTTCATTGTGTTATACTTAGGTCGTTGCAATTTAATAGTTTAAAGCAGAGTAGACACATGTGCGTTAAGTGCCGGATGAACAGGGAGTTGTCACCCGGACGAAAAGAGAATCTTGCGGTACATGAGTCGCATCCCGCTGCATCCGAAGATAATATTATCTCCAGTTGTAGTACGGTGAGGTCTGCAAAGGAGGTAATTTTTTTATGAAAAAATTCGTTACTTTGTTCACCGATTCTTTCCGTGAATTAAAAGCGGTAAGAACCATCACTACCATGGCAATGCTTGCTGCAGTTGCTGTCATTCTAGGATTTTTCTCCATTGAATATGGGCAGTTTATTCGGATTGGTTTTTCCAGTATTCCAAATGGTATCATTGATTATCTGTTTGGACCGGTGGTTGGAGGAATTTTCCATGGTGCGTTGGATATTATCAAGTATATGATGAAGCCAACCGGACCATTTTGTCCACAGCTGACGCTGGTTGTTATCCTGGCAGGAATCCTGTATGGATGCTTTTTTTATAAGAAAAAGCTTACGATCTGGCGTGTGCTGGCAGCTAAATTTGTAGTTATGCTGGTCTGTAACGTGATTCTGACAACACTTTGTCTGAATGTGTTATATGGACAGGCATTTATGGTGCTTCTTCCGGCGCGTGCACTGAAGAACCTGATTATGTGGCCAATTGATTCGGTGATCTTTTTCGCAATCACAAAGGCCTTAGAACAGATTGGACTCTTTCGCATGTTCCAGAAGCCTGTACTTGCAAATTCTGCAAATATGCAGGGGAATTAAAAAATTTAATAAGTTATAGAACAAAAGCCGTCCGCAGAAAGAAAACTGCGGACGGTTTTTTATAAATTTATTTACGGATCGGATGGGTGGCAATATGTTTTAAAATGCGGACAGCTGTCTGCATGCCTTCCACAGAGATGTGTTCGTATGGTCCGTGAAAACCATAGCCACCAGTGCCGAGATTCGGGCACGGCAATCCCATAAAGGACAGTCTTGCGCCATCTGTACCGCCACGGATCGGACGGGAGAGCGGTGTCAGACCTTCGGAGGCAATTGCCTGTTTTGCCAGATCCACGATTTCCATTTTATCTTCAATGACAGAGAGCATATTCTCATACGAATGTTCGATGTCGAGCGTGACGGTTTCCGGTCCATATTTCTGATTCATGGATTGTGCAAGGTCACGCAGATTCTGCAGACGTTTCTTAAATGTGGTTTTATCATGGTCACGAATGATAAAGGAAAGGGTGGCGGAAGCCACATCTCCGGACATATCGGTCAGATGATAGAATCCTTCCCGGCCGCTGGTGTGTGCCGGCGTTTCCGCTTCCGGAAGCCGGGAAACAATTTCACATCCCACCAGTGCCGCATTGACCATAATGTCTTTTGCTTCGCCCGGATGAACATTTACACCTTTAATATGAAAGATGGCACTTGCGGCATTAAAATTTTCGTAAGCCACTTCGCCTTCGTAATCGCCGTCCACCGTGTATGCATAATCTGCCTGAAAGATAGCAAGATCAAACAGATTTGCACCTGCACCGACTTCTTCGTCCGGCGTAAATCCGATCCAGAGTTCCCCGTGTGGTGTACCTTCTGCAATCAGTTCTTCCACGGCTGTCATGATTTCGGCAACACCTGCCTTGTCATCAGCGCCCAGAAGTGTGGTACCGTCTGTCGTGATCAGGGTTCTTCCTTTTAAAGAGGCCAGGGATGGAAAATCACTTACCTTTAAGACGTCCTGACTTCCTTTTAATAAGATATCCCCGCCATCATAGTCGGGAATGATCTGTGGTCTGACATCTTTTCCGGAAAAATCCGGGGCGGTATCCATATGAGCGATAAAGCCGATGGATTTACAGTTTTCCATGCCCGGTGTGGCAGGAAGCTTGGCATATACATAGCAGTGATCGGTGAGGAGTATATTGGTAAGACCGAGAGTTTCCAGTTCCTGCTTTAAGGCTTTTGCAAGCGTGAACTCACGCTCACTGCTTGGAATGTCACTGCAGGATTCATCGGAGGTTGTCCAATAGCTGACATATTTTAGTAATCTTTCTTCTACTTTCATGTTAAATTGTTCCTTTCAAATATGCTTTTAAAAAAATTTAAAAAAAATAAAAAAAGTGCTTGCTTTTTTAATACTCCTATTATATAATAACTCTTGTCTTAAGGAAAGACAAAAAACAAACAACTTAAAAATGCGCGATTAGCTCAGCTGGCAGAGCACCTGACTCTTAATCAGGGTGTCCAGGGTTCGAACCCCTGATCGCGCACTCGCAAAGCTTATTTTGATTGAATCAAATGGCAAAAGAACTCTTGACGAACAATGTGATTCGTTGGGGGTTTTTTTATTATATAAAATGCAAATAATTATAGAAAGAAACCATAGGGGGAAATATGGAGAAAGTATATGAGTATGCAGCCGCGGTTCTGGCAGAGGTCAAACGCGCGATTGCGGGGAAGGATGCCTGTATTACCAAAGCTTTTGCTACAATTCTTGCAGGAGGGCATATTCTGATTGAGGATGTGCCGGGAGTGGGAAAGACAACACTTGCCATCGCCTTTTCGCGCGTCATGGGACTTTTGGATCACCGTGTACAGTTTACACCGGACGTGCTTCCGGCAGATATTGTAGGATTTAACATGTACCAGAAAGAGACGGGACAGTTTGTGTACCATCCGGGAACGATCATGTGTAATCTGTTTCTTGCGGATGAGATCAACCGGACTTCGCCAAAGACACAGTCCGCGCTTCTTGAGGTGATGGAGGAGGGCAAAGTAACGGTGGATGGTGTGAGTCGAAAAGTGCCGCAGCCGTTTGTTGTCATTGCAACACAGAATCCCAAAGGCAGTGCGGGAACGCAGCTTCTTCCGGAATCACAGCTGGATCGGTTCATGACCTGCATGAGCATGGGGTACCCGGATCTGCAGAGTGAGATGGAAATTGCCCAGGGAAAAACGATGACGAAAGCGGAGGATCTGCAGCCGGTTCTTCTTCCAGAGCAGCTGTGGGAGATGCAGCAGTATGTGGAACAGATTTATGTGCATGATCATGTTGCAAAATATATCGTACAGCTGATGGAGGCTACCAGAAAAAATGCTTACATTGAGCTGGGGGTAAGTCCCCGTGGCACGATCGCATGCGTGCGGCTGGCAAAAGCATGGGCATTTTTGCAGGGAAGAAATTATGTGATTCCGGATGATGTGACGGATATTTTTGCGGATGTGGCAAAACACCGTATTGTGCTCAACACAAAGGCACGGATCGGACATGTGACAGTCGATGCCACCCTGCAGGAAATTCTGTCGGATGTGGACAAACCAACAACATACAAAAGACTTAGGGGATAAACGTGGGCAGTTTTCTGATTGGAACAGGGGTGACGCTTGTCACATTTTATATTGCGCTGATCTATGGAAACATTGCGATTGGGCTGATTGGGTTTGCGGAACTGGTACTGATGCTGCTTGCATGTTTGTATCTGCTGATTTATTGCAGACATATCACGGCAGATATCAGGATTCCGCTTACCGTGGCGGAAAAAGGGAAAAAAGTTACGGTACAGCTTACCGTGGATCAGACCATGTTGTTTCCGGCAGCAAAAGTGCGTTACCGTGTGCGCTGTAGAAATACATTTGCCGGGTATGCCAGAAATTTCTGGTGGAACGGTGCCGGACTGATGCGCGGAATGCAGTGCATGGAAAAGCGTGTCGTGCTTTCTCATGTGGGAAGTTATGAGTATGAGCTTGTAAAAGTACGGATTTATGATCTGACCGGTCTGTTTTATGTGCATAAAAAAATAAAGAGGTTTGCAGATATACAGGTGCTGCCGGAACTGGATGCGGTGGCAGTACAGGTGTCGGAGCGGGTACGCAGATATTTCGGAGAAGCGGAAAGCTACGATGATTTTCAGCCGGGAACAGATGTCAGCCAGATCTTTGATGTGCGGGAATATCGTCCGGGGGATCGCCTGCAGCGCATACACTGGAAACTCTCCGCCAAATCGGACGGGCTTCTGGTGCGGGAGGACAGTCAGCCGCTTGCCTGTGCGGTGGTATTTTTGCTGGACATGCTGCCACAGATGGCAGGAAAAGGCCGGCATATGAGGCGCAGCAGGGAAGCCTATGCGGAAACCTTTCTCACAATTGCGGCAGATCTGGTGTATTCGATGATGGATGCCGGCTGCCCGCATTATGTGGCATGGCAGGAGGAAACAGAAATCAAACGGTTGCGCGTCGAGGATGAGGAAAGTGTGTATCTGTTTTTGATGCAGTTTATGGAATGTCAGAAGGAAACGGCCGGTTCACTGCGACAGAGATATGAGCAGCAGTATCGTTGCGAGCACCCGGTACACAGGCTGGAACTGACACCGGAGCTTTTTCTTGTGCTGGATGGACAGACACTTGCGGATTTTGGTGGAGATAACTGGAGACAGAAGCTGGAAGAAATGGAGCTGGTATTGTGAACAGGAAGGACAGGAGAGGGAATAAAACCACATATTTGTCTGGCAATACCGGTATCCGGCTGATCTGTGAGGCGGTTGCTGTGGAACTGCTGTTTTATGCAATGCTTGCGATTTTCCGGAGTGCATTCGGATGGCAGCTGCCGATCCGTGCGCTTGGTAAACTGCAGGTGGCCATGCTGGTAAGTCTTGTGCTGTTTATCGTGGGAGTTCCTGCGACCGGAAAATATCAGAGGGTCTGCAAGGTTGTGCTTGAAATCGGATATCCGGCGGCACTCGTACTGTTTGGAATTTTTCATCGGAGAAAACTGACAGAGAGCGGAAAAATGCTGTTTCAGGAATATCTGTCATATTGGAATAAACAGTATGGAACAAATTATATGACCGGGGCCGGGACGGAGATGCGGTATACTTATATGCTGGCGTTTTTATTGGCAGTTGTTGTGCTGTTAAGTCTGATGTTTCGATATGTGACCGGTGTGCGGCTGGTTTTGCTGATTCCGGATATAACAGCGTTGTCGGTTGCTCTTCTGGTCAATGCCAGACTGGGCTGGAGTGGAATTGCACTCTTTTTCGTGGGAATCGTGCTGGTGTCTGCGGCACCATGGACGCACATGGATGTAAGGGTGGCTGACGGTCGTACCCATGTATGGATGCAGCTACTGTCCTATGCTGCAGCCGGTGTGTTTGCCGTGATTCTTGTCTCGGTGAGCAGCTATGCGTTTTCCGGTGTGGCAAAGCAGATTCCGAAAAAGTCACCGAAGTTTTATGCGTTTCAGAGACAGGTGGAAGAACGTGTGAAAAACCTGACGTTTTCGGGGATAACTTTGCAGGGATCGCGGGAACATGTGGATAATACAACACCGGACTATACCGGAAAAACCGTATTTTCGATAGAAGCATCGAAAGCCCCGGCGGGCAAACTGTATCTGAAATCATTTGCCAGTGGCACATATCAGAACGGTACATGGGTAAATGAAGGGAAAACGTTTGCGCACGAAGTGGATAAGGCGGGATACCATCGCAGTGATGTTGCAATGTTAATGCAGCAGAATGCCGGTGAACTTGTAAAATACATCCGTTCGAGTGAGCTGGCAGAGGATGAAACACAGACGGTTTCGTATCAGATTTCCTATCGGGCACTGGGGTTAAAAAACGCGTATATGCCTTATTTTTCAGATTTGCAGACAGCCGGTGGGAAGGTCTGGCTCAGGGATGATACGGTGGTACGTAAAAAGAGGGCAACGGGAAAGGTTTCTTTTGAGGGACTGGATGAAAATACGGATCTGCGCGATGTTTTTGACAGGTTTTGTATGGTCCACGAAGAAACAGATACGGATCTGCAGCAATGGTATGATGCCTATGCTGACAGCAGATACCGTAAATTTGCCACGGATGTTCCGGCAGTGGGAGATTTTATTACACGAAGGCTGGCTCTGGAAAGTATCGGATATGGCGTGTATGAGGAAAACGGCACCTATGTGGCGGATCAGATGGAAACAGGCGGGTTATACGATGAGGATTGGCTGGCAGATACGGATGGAAACAATTCCGGACGGGCAGAAAGACAGATAACTACCAACAACATCCGGCAGAATCTTGCGACACAGGTTGCCAACTGGCTGGGGAACGAAAATACCTATAACTTATATCTGAATCACATCCCACAGGGGAAAGATACCATTGCTTATTTTCTGGAAACCGGACATGAGGGATATTGTATGCATTTTGCCAGCGCGGGTGCGCTGATTTTACAAAGTCTGGGAGTTCCGGCGCGTTATGCATCGGGATATGTGGTGGAACCATCGGCATTTCATAAAGAAAAGAAAGGCTATCAGGCAGATGTGCCGGACTACAATGCGCATGCATGGGTGGAAATTTATCTGGAAAATATCGGATGGGTGCCGGTGGAAATGACTCCGGGCTATACGAATGACAGTGCAAAGCTGCCGACGACTCCGGAATTGCGCGATACGTGGAAACAGCGGCATGAAGAGCACAAAGATGCGGCGGAGCAGAATCCGCAGACGCAAATGCAGACGAAAAACGAATCGCCGTCAGAAACACAGATGGAAACACAGCAGCAGACAGAAAGTCAGATGACGGAGAAGGAGACAAAGCGGCCGGTAAAAAATAATGGGAAAAAGAACCACACGCGAGATCTGCAAGTGTTTTTTGCGGTGTGTCTGACATTGGCTGCCGCGGTTCTGGTGCTGGTACTTGTGGCAAAATGGATGCGTATTTACAGGGAACAATTGCTTATGGAGTTGCGCAACCGGCAGAATCGTCATGCGGTATACCGGATCAACCGGCGGATTTACCGGGGATTACATCAGCGAAGTTTTGGCATGAAGACCGATGCGGACTATCTGGAAAAGCTGATGACAACCTATCCGTCCGTTCCGGCGGAGGATTGGAAGAAGTATCTGTGCATTGTGCAGAAAGCGGTCTTTTCCGAAGAAGAGATTTCACAGGAAGAAGCACGGTTTTGTTATCGGCTGTACCGGAAGTACAGAAACCGGCGGATTTTGGGAAAGTAGGATAACGGAAAAATCGCCTCCTTAGCGGGAGGCGATCAGTTTACATATTGGGTTACCCTTAGAAGAAAATTTTTCTTCGTATTCGGTCATGATATTTCCTTCATTCATGGATGGATCATGGTGCAGATCACGGGTGGAGGCATTAAGATGCCAGCGGTCGGAATTTTCGATTTCTTCCAGAGAAAACGTAAACAGGTCCTGATTGTCTGTTTTAAATTCCAGCCGTCCGTCGGCTGCAAGAAACTGGTCATAGCGGTCTAAAAATTCATGGGAAGTCAGCCGGCGTCTGGCATGGCGGTCCTTTGGCCACGGGTCGGAAAAATTCAGATAGATCCGGTCAACTTCTTCCGGTGCAAAAATTTCCGGAAGTTTTGCGGCGTCTTCACACAGAAAATGAACATTTGGAAGCTGCAGGGTATCCATTTTCTGGACTGCGCGCAGCAGTACACTGGTGTAACGTTCGATGCCGATATAATTGATTTCGGGATGTAACGCAGCAAGATCCATCAGAAATCTGCCTTTTCCCATGCCGATTTCGATATGGATCGGATGGTTGTTTTCAAAAAAGGCATGCCATTGTCCGCGGTGTTCTGCCGCATCCTGTATACAATATGGGCTGGCTGCCACAGCTTCATTGGCACCCGGTATATTTCTAAGTCTCATAGTAATTTCTCCTTGGAAAAGATAAATTCAGTTTTGCTAACTGTAAGAATACTATTACTATATACAAATTTCGTCCGTTCGGCAAATAAAAATTGAACGATTATGGAAATAATGGTATTATAACTGTAAGAAAATCAAGAATTGGGGAAGCTTATGAAAATAAAAAATCACATCCGTGTCACAGCATTCTTTCTTGCCTTATGTACGGCTTTACTTATGTTACCGTTGGCTGTACGCGCAGACGGGTATTGGCCGGACGGGGTAAAAACGCAGTCCAAAAGTGCCATTGTGATGGAAGTCAATACCGGCACTGTTTTATATGAAAAGAAGAGTCACGAGAAACATTATCCGGCGAGTATCACAAAGATCATGACGGTTCTTCTGGCAATCGAAAACTGTGATATGGATGAGGTCGTTACGTTTTCTGCGGATGCGGTATTTAAAAATGAGGGAGATACTTCCCATATTGCCCGGAATCTTGGAGAAAAACTGACGATGGAGCAGTGTCTGTATGCGGTTATGCTGGAGTCTGCCAATGAATGTGCTTATGCGGTTGCGGAGCATGTGGGGCAGAAACTGGGTGGTGATTACCGGACGTTTATCGATCTGATGAATAAGCGCGCAAAGGAACTGGGATGTACGGATACGCATTTCAATAACTGTAATGGTCTGCCGGATGAAGATCACTGGGTCAGCGCGTATGATATGGCACTGATTTCCGCAGAGGCATACAAAAACGAGACGTTCCGGATGATTGCAGGCAGTCCAAGCTATACACTTCCGAAGACCAATAAATGCAAGGCGGAATATCCGTGTCACAATCACCATAAAATGATCTACCCGTTTCGCGGGGACAGCTCTCATTTGTACAAATACTGTACTGGCGGAAAAACTGGCTACACGACAGTGGCGAATAATACTCTGGTGTCTTTTGCGGAGAAAGACGGAATTACTCTGGTGTGTGTGGTGATGGATGCGGCAACACCGGATCATTATACGGATACCAGAAAATTATTTGATTACTGTTTTGAAAATTTCCAGGCGCTGAATATTTCGGAAAACGATGCGGGTCTGGCAAAGGACAACGGAAAAAATTACGGGGTTTTGAACAACAGTGAACCTTATGTAAAGCTGGATGAGGATGCTTATATCATTATGCCAAAAGGAGCACAGTTTTCCGATGCATCCTATAAAAAGACAGAATCTGCAAAAGGGAAAAAGAAAGTTGCAAGGCTTGCATACACATATGCCGGTCATGAGGTCGGCAGTGTGGATATAGTAAAAACCGGAGCAAAGGTAAAAGATAATTATTACGTCAATACCGATAGCGGGCAGAAGAAAAATGAACGTGTCATACGGATCGATCCTGCATTGCTCATTGTTGCGGGAGTGGTTATTGTCGCAGCAGTGGTTCTGTTGTTTCTGGCAAAACGGGCATATGATAATTTTTATGTGATCCGTCATCAGAGAAAAACGAAAAAAAATGATAAAATGCGTTTTCGTGAGAAGAAACGAAAGAAATACAATCGCAGGAAGGACAGGTTTTTTTAAATCGTTCAAATAAAGCGAAAATGCTTGCGTATTTGCCGCAAACAGGTATAATTACAATTGATGGATTTCATTTTAATAATGAAATTGGAGGTTACCATGTCACAATCTGTTACGATAAAAAGTAATAAATACGGAATTAATCTTGTCTTAGACCCGGAGATTGGGTTTGATGAGTTATTGAAGGATGTTGTCGAAAAGTTCAAAGCATCCAGTACATTTTTTAAAAATGCAAAACTGGCATTGTCCTTTGAAGGAAGAAAACTTTCGGAAGAGGAAGAACAGCAGATCATCTCAGCAATTGAAAGCAACACATCGATTGAAATCCTGTGTATCGTTGAAAATGGAACAAGACAGGAAGCTGTCATGAAAGAACAGGTCGAGGCGTTTTACGATGCCGTACAGCAGCAGTATGAGAATGCCGCAGCAGGAAACGGGCCGGAGCAGTTTTATCGTGGCACTTTAAGGTCGGGACAGGTGATTTCGAGTGAATCGAGTGTCACGATCATTGGCGATGTCAATCCGGGAGCCAAAATTATTTCCCAGGGAAACATTGTGATTCTTGGGGCATTAAAAGGTAACGCACAGGCAGGATGTATGGGTGATCGTAACTGCTTTATTTTTGCGCTGGATATGCAGCCGATTCAGATTCAGATTGGGGATCTGATCGCAAAGAGTCCGGACAAGCCGGAACCAAAACGTCGTACACTCCGCCGGTCAAAGACACCGGAAGTGGAAGCACAGATCGCCATTGCAAGAGATGGAAATATCTATATTGAGCCAATCACCAAAAATATATTAAATAACATTTAGGGACGTAGGAGGAATAAGTTTCATGAGCGAAGTAATCGTTATCACATCAGGAAAGGGTGGTGTAGGTAAGACCACAACCACAGCAAACATTGGTACAGGTCTTGCACAGTTAAACAAGAAAGTTGTAATGATTGATACCGATATCGGACTGCGTAACCTGGATGTGGTTATGGGTCTGGAGAATCGTATTGTATATAATCTGGTAGATGTTATAGAAGGAAAGTGCCGTATCCGTCAGGCTTTGATCAAGGATAAGAGATATCCGGAATTATGCCTGCTTCCTTCCGCACAGACCAGGGATAAGGATGCTGTCACACCGGAGCAGATGGTTGCGCTGATCAATGAGCTTCGCGAAGAGTTTGATTATATTTTACTGGATTGCCCGGCCGGTATCGAGCAGGGATTTAAGAATGCGGTAGCAGGTGCGGACCGTGCACTGGTTGTTACGACACCGGAAGTATCTGCGATCCGTGATGCGGATCGTATCGTAGGACTCCTTGAGGCAAACGAGATGAAACGGATCGATCTGATTGTAAACCGTCTGCGTGTGGATATGGTAAAACGCGGTGAGATGATGACGGTAGATGATGTAACCGATATTCTGGCAGTAAACCTGATCGGGGCCGTGCCGGATGATGAGCAGATCGTTATTTCCACAAACCGTGGTGAGCCACTGGTTGGAACCAACTGTCTGGCAGGGAAAGCATATTCCAATATCTGCCACCGTATTATGGGAGAAGAAGTTCCATTCCTGAATCTGAATGAGAAGCAGGGAGTACTTGAGAAGCTGAAGGACATTTTTAAGAAGAATTAGAGGGGGTACTTATTGTGGGAATAATGGATTTATTTAAGAAGAAGACTTCCGGCAACGTTGCAAAGGACCGCCTGAAGCTGGTGCTGGTTTCTGACCGTGCCAACTGTTCTTCCGAGATGATGGAGATGATGAAGAATGACATTATTGAAGTGATCTCACGTTACATGGATATTGATGCGGAGGCGCTTGATGTAAAAATCACCGAGACAGAGTCCGATTCCAATAACGGAACGGTACCGGCACTTGTTGCTAATATTCCGATCCGTGATATGAAGCATCGTCCGGACCCGAGATAGAAATTACAGAGTACATAAGAAAATGCCCGGCAGGTTCCTACTTGCCGGGCATTTTTAAAAAGCAGGTAACCAGGAGAATTTGAAATTGCATGACAAATCGTTAAAGGAGTTATGTGAGCAGTTATCCATATCAGCTGCTACCGGTCGTAACTGGGTAAAACTTGGAAAGATAACTCCCCAATATATAAAAAACGGGGTGCCCTATTTTGATAAAAAGCATATTGCAATCATAGAAAATGAAATCCGGTCAGGAAAAAATGTGGCATTAAAAAGCCGCAGAAATAAAAAATATGTTTCCGGAAATGCGTTATATCGTTCTTATGTTTCCCAAAACTGCAAGAACCTTACCGTTTTGCAGAAACTGCTCTCCGAGATAACACGGGAACAAATTCTGCTGACCTCTGATGTGATATCCTATTTTGTGGCAGACGGTGCACTGCAGTTATTCGGACAGAAACCATTGTTTTTCCAATATCTGCAGGGGAAAATTTCTATAGGGAAATATGACATCTTACTGGATGCATTGATTGGTGACAGACAAAGGGCAATGGATTTCTGTCAAAAATATCCGGCATTTTTTGCACATGAATACATCTGGGAGCCGGGAGAAGACATTCTGGGACTTATATATCTTTCCTGTAAAAATATGGGAAGCCGGAAAGCGCGCGGTTCGTATTATACACCCACAAAAGTTGTAAAAAAGCTGATTTCTCATCTGGATATCGAACATATAGGAAAAGTGTTAGATCCGTGTTGCGGTACCGGAAATTTTTTACTTCAGCTTCCGGAAAGTGTGGATCTGGCAGATATTTATGGCACGGATACCGATGCGGTGAGTATCCGTATCGCACGACTCAATATGGCTCTGAAATATCCGGACGCGGATGTTGAGGAGATCTGCGAACATATTACAGAGAAGAATTTTCTCACAGAATATGACAGAACAGGATTTGATACCATCATTGGAAATCCGCCGTGGGGCTATGCTTTTTCCAATGAAGACAAAGCAGTGTTAAAGACCAGATATGCCACGGCTTCCGGAAGAAATACCGAGTCCTATGATGTTTTTATCGAACGGGCTCTGGAGATTCTTGTTCCGGATGGAACGCTGGCATTTGTGCTGCCGGAAGCGGTCTTAAATGTAAAGGCACATATGCGCATCCGCACAATTCTGCTTCAGGGAAGTTCTGTAAAATCCCTTACGTTTCTGGGAGATATGTTTGACGGGGTACAGTGTCCCTGCATTCTGCTGCAGCTGGTTGCGACCGGAAAGCCTTTGTCAACGGTGGGGATGCGGATAGAAGACCGGACACGTACATTTATCATAGCAATGGAGCGGACGGTAGTGCCGGAAAATTTCAGTTTTCGGATGACAGATGAAGAGTATCGTGTGCTGGAGAAAATAAAAAATTCCATTCCCGTCTGTTATCTGGCCGATCATGCAGATTTTGCACTTGGTATTGTTACCGGAAACAACAAAAAGTTTCTCTCCGCAGAGAAAACGGAACATTCGGAGATGGTATTGAAAGGTACAGATATTTGCAAATACCACATAAATCCGGCAAAACAGTATCTGCGGTTTGAACCGGAACAGTTTCAGCAGGTTGCACCTCTGGAGATATACCGGGCACCGGAAAAACTGTTGTACCGTTTTATCAGCAATCAGCTGGTGGTGGCTTATGATGACCGGCAGATGCTTTCTTTGAATAGCTGCAACATTGTGATCCCAAAGATCGAGGGAATGCAGATCAAATATATTCTGGCAATTTTAAATTCCAGTGTTTCTCAGTTTGTTTATCAGAAGGAATTCCATTCCATAAAAGTATTGCGGGCGCATATGGAGCATATTCCGATTCCGCGTGTTGGGAAAGCGATACAGAATGAAATTATAGCGATGACCGAGCCGCTGATTTGTGGAATGGGAAAAGAGGCAGCAGAGACTTGCCAGAAACGGTTGGATTGCAGAATCATGGATTTGTTCCGGTTCTCCGCGGAGGAACAGTGGATCATCCGGCATGCTTTACATTAACCAATAAAGGACAGAAATGTACAAAAAGACAAAAATAAAGGTACTAAACAGAAATAAAGACAAATTAAAGGCATTAAACTATAAAATTGACGCATAAACGACATTACAAAATTACTGCTGATTTATCAGACGATTTAATAATGAAAGCAGCTGTTTTTTGTCTTCGGTGTAAATTAACAGACCATTACAGGTGCGAACGATGGTAAGAATCTGCCCGGCAAAGAGATCACTCTGTTCGAATGTATGCAGCAGAAGTTCCTGCATATGGGAGGGTACGGACAGGAAAACGGTCTCTACCTGTTCCATTGGATGGAGGGAGACATTTGCATCTGCAAATAATTTCCCAAGGCATTGTTCCTGTTCCACCTGTGCAGCTGTCTTGTCCACAATAAAAAATCCATTGGCATCCTTCGGCATATGCAAAGACTGGACGGCGCGCTGCACCTGTTTGGTCAGGGCATCCGATGCCGGATACAGAGATTCAAAATAACTCATAAAATCGGCAGCTTTTCGAAAGTGCCGGTTTTTTCCGTTTTGGGTAAGTTCGGTCATGAGAATCCGGCGAATGATGCTTTCGCATGTCTCGCGGGAAGGATTTTTGCGCAGCTGGTTTTTCTGATTCAAAATGGGATCTCCTTTGTTACAGTTTCAGATTATCTTTACTATATACTATTTTCTTGACGAATTCCACAGGAAAAGGTAGAATACGAAGTGAAATACCACGTTAATTTTTATGGAGCGGAAAATGTCGACAAATACGAAAAAGAGTAAATCATCAGAAGAAACATTGGAAAAACTGCGCGCTTTCATTAATGAAAAAGGCGGCATCGTAAAAAAGGAAGAATTTGCGGCACTTGATGTGGATTACCGCAAGATTCTGGAATTTGTGGAAGCCGGGACACTGGTGCGGATAAAAAACGGTTATTATACCGACCGGATCGACCGCTTTTCCGAGGAAGAACTGATCGCACGGCTGTTTCCGGATGCGCGTCTGTGCATGGAAAGTGCGCTCTATGCGTATGGATATATCCGGGAAAAGCCTTACGGATGGCACTTAGCGGTGGATAAAAATACATCCAAGTCGCGGTTTAAGATGGATTATCCGAAAGTAATCCCATACTATACAGAGCCGGAAGCTTTGGAACTTGGTTCCACAACGATTGAGCAGAATGGACTGACGTTTCAGATTTATGATAAGGAACGGATGATCTGTGACTGCCTGAAATATGAGGCAAAGCTTGACCGGGCGATTTTCCGGGAGGCGATCCAGTCCTATATCCGGGACAATGATAAAGATATTTCCATGCTGATGGAATATGCCAGAGCGCGAAAAGTAACAGGAAAGGTACAGAGTCTGATCGGAGTGTGGCTGTAATGAAAGTCGGTGTATGTGAGGCAACAGAACTGAAAAAGAGAAGCGAAATGCTCTCCATTCCATTTGCGGATCTCCTGTGGGGATATGCGGTGGAAGATCTGATGCTGCGTGTCAGTACGTCTGCATACCGTGAATTTTTATGGCTGATGAGCCTGCCGCTTCTGGGAGAAGAAGCATACCGGCAGCGCGCCAAGAAGCGCATCCGCTTTTTTTATAAGGGAAGTGAGGAAGAACTCACGCCGGACAAACTGCAGCCCGGTCAGCGATTATCCATCGCAATGGGCGAACATATCAAAACAACACTTTTTGCAAGAGAAAATGCACAGAAAATCCATTTGGAAGGTACGGTGACGGCATTGAGCGGCGGAATCCGGCTTAGCATGACCGCCGGGTATTTTGATATGAAAGTTCCGCTAAATATTGAGATCTACAGTTTTGGTGCGGTCAGCCAGATTCCGGGAACAAGAGAAGAAGAACTGATTGCAGTGGGCGGAGGCAGAAAAATTTCCTATCTGGTGTATTCGCCGGAGAGTGAACTGAGCTATGATCTGTTTGCGATCATGGACAAGCTGGAACTGATCGGCAGCATGGGAAGTTATTATGATGCATACCGGCTGCTCCGGACACAGCCGCTCAGCGGGCGTTATGTGCTGGAGGAACTGACGGTGCTTACCGCTGCATCTCCGAAGATGCGAAAAGAGCAGAGATTAAAGCAGCTGGACGAATACCGGGCTTACACATATATGCGCAAGCGCTGGGAAAAGTATCTGCGTAACCATGGGCTGGCAGAGGTTACCTGGGAAGACGCAATCGATCTGATTCTGGTGTTTGTGTCCCCGATCTGGGAGAGTCTTTGCCGCAATGAGATCTTTTTTGATGACTGGATGCCGGAACTTGGCCGGTTCTTGGGATAGGGAGGAAATATGCTGGAACAAAAACTGAATGAACTGGAACAATCGGACATCTATCCGTTTCATATGCCAGGGCATAAACGTGCATTCCTGCCTTTTGCCAATCCCTATGCCATTGACATTACGGAAATTGAGGGATTTGACAATCTTCACCATGCAACCGGAATCCTGCAGGAGGCGCAGCAGAAAGCGGCAGATCTGTATGGTGCAAAAAAAACGTATTATCTGGTAAACGGAAGTACCTGCGGACTTCTTGCGGCGATCAGTGCAGCAGTCCCACGGGGCGAAAAAATCCTTGTGGCGAGAAACTGTCACAAAGCGGTATATCACGCGATGTATCTGCGGCAGCTGGTTCCTGTTTATCTGCATCCGGAAGATACCGCCTACGGCATCCAGGGGCAGGTAACACCACAGATGGTGCGAAAGCAGCTGGAACAGACACCGGATATCCGGGCCGTTGTCATCACTTCCCCGACATACGACGGGGTCGTATCGGATATCAAAAACATTGCGGATACCGTGCATGCATATGGGATTCCGCTGATCGTGGATGAAGCGCATGGAGCACATTTCGGGTTTTCCCCGGAGTTTCCGGAAAATGCCACAAGGCTTGGCGCGGATGCCGTGATTATGAGTGTACACAAAACACTTCCCGCATTTACACAGACCGCATTGCTGCATCTGTGTTCCGACCGGATCGCGGAGAAAAAGGTCGCACAATTTCTGGGGATTTATGAGACAAGTTCTCCGTCGTACCTTCTGATGGCGGGGATTGAAAAAAGTCTGCAGATCATAGAAAAAGACCGGGAAATGCTGTTTGCTGCATACAGCAGAAGGCTTGCAGAGTTTCGGGATAAGACCAAAAATCTGAAAACACTGCAGGTATTACAGCCATCCGATTTTTCAAAACAGGAGGCGTTCTCATTTGATCCGGGAAAACTTCTGATTCTGACCGGAAACAGTATGAGCGGACAGGCCCTTCAGGAAATATTGTTACGGGAATATGGTCTGCAGATGGAGATGGCAAGCGGAAACTATGTAGTTGCCATGACTTCCATTATGGATACGGACGAAGGGTTTGCGCGGCTTTCGGATGCACTGGAATGTATTGACGGAACGGTCCGTAAGAAGGAAGAGACCGGAGTGATTTCACCGCGGGAGATCTATCGGGAACAAAAAACCGTCATGACGATTGATCAGGCGCTGGACGCAGAACAAAAAACGGTCCGGCTGGAGGAAGCCGCGGGAGAGGTGAGCGGGGATTATGTGTATCTGTATCCACCCGGAATTCCGGTTCTTGTGCCTGGCGAAGCGATTGACGTGCAGACCGCAGAAACGATCCGGCATTGTATCCGGCTGGGCCTGGAGGTAGAGGGACTGCCGGATTTGACGTGTATAAACGTTGTGAAATGACGGCAAATATATTATACTAGAGGAAAGAGATCAATGGGCAAAATTTATTGTGTCATGGGAAAGAGTTCTTCCGGAAAAGACAGTATCTACAACCGGATTATGCAACAGGGGGAGCCTGCACTTTTACGCATTGTACCGTATACCACCCGGCCTCGCCGAGAGGGAGAGACGGATGGCAGGGAATATGTATTTACAGATGAGACACATGTACAGCAGCTGGAAAGCGCAGGCAAGGTGATCGAGCTGCGGGCATATTACACGGTCTATGGGATCTGGAAATATTTTACGGTAGATGATGGAAGAATTGACCTGTCGGCGCACAGTTATCTGTATATTGTGACACTGGAAGGGTATCAGAAAATACAAAGATACTTTGGAAGCTCGCGGGTGGTGCCGATTTATATAGAAGTGGAGGATGGCGAGCGGCTGCTTCGGGCGATTGCCAGGGAGCGGCAGCAGAAAACTCCGCAGTATGAGGAAATGTGCCGGAGATTTCTTGCGGATGCAGCCGATTTTTCCGAGGAAAAGCTGACAGAGGCAGGCATCACACGACGGTTTATAAATAAGGATATGGAAGGAACCATCCGGGAGATCACGGAATATATCCGGCGGGATATGTCCGGGATGGAGAAACAGGATAAGAGGATTTCTATATGGCGATAAAAGTAAACGATATATCCGCGGTCAATCAGGTACCGGAGGCCACAAAAACAGTAGAAGGCGACGGCTCGTTCAAGTTTACACTTGCAAGTGCGATCACAGATGCGGATCTGCAGGCAAAAGTGGATGAACTGCTCAGTGATATTACGGCGCAGGGAAACCGTCTTGCGGAGCACATGGACATCCGGGATATGAAAAAGTACCGTGGACTGATAAAAGACTTTCTGAATGAAGTAGTTTACCGTTCCCACCGGTTTTCAAGGGAAAATTTTCTTGACCGCAGGGGACGCCACCGGGTATATGGCATTATCCGCCTGATCGATAAGAATCTGGATGAACTGGCAGGCGAACTGGTGGCAGACGAAAAGGATCATATTTCGATTCTGGACCGTATTGGGGAAATTAAAGGACTTTTGCTTGATATTTTGACCTAGACAGATACAAGGAGGGGATGGCTATGGCAGGATTTTCAGACATCATTGGACATGAACAGATCATCGGGCATTTGAAGAATGCAATTGCCCTCGACAAAGTCAGCCATGCATATATTTTTAACGGACCAAAGCTTTCCGGAAAAATGATGCTTGCAGAGGCTTTTGCCATGGCACTGCAATGTGAGGGAGAAGGGACAAGACCATGCCTTTTATGCCGCTCCTGCAAACAGGCGGTGGATCATAATCAGCCCGATATCATCTATGTATCCCACGAAAAGCCGAATACCATCGGGGTGGACGATATCCGTACCCAGATCAATAACGATATTGTGATAAAACCATACAGCAGCCGCTACAAAGTGTATATTGTGGATGAGGCGGAAAAAATGAACCAGCAGGCACAGAATGCATTGCTGAAAACAATCGAGGAACCGCCGGCATATGCGGTCATCCTGCTTCTGACCACAAATGCGGACAGTTTTCTGCCAACGATTTTATCGCGCTGCATTACACTGAATCTCAAAGTGGTAAAAGAAGATGTGATCAAATCTTACCTGATGAAAACGTATCACATTCCGGATTACCAGGCAGATGTCTGTGCCGCATTTTCCCAGGGAAATGTAGGGAAAGCCATTCAGCTGGCATCTTCCGAAGAATTTGGGGAACTGAAAGCATCGGTGCTGCAGCTGATGAAGCGTCTGGAAGATATTGATCTGTATGAAATGACAGCAGCAGTAAAGCAGATTGCAGAGTATAAGCTGACGGTCAATGATTATTTTGACCTCATGATGATCTGGTTCCGCGATGTACTTTACATGAAAGCAACCAATGATGTAAACGGACTCATTTTTAAGGATGAGGTTTATGACATAAAAAAACAGGCAGCAAAGCGGTCGTATCAGGGAATTGAGACGATCATCCGTGCACTTGAGACAGCGAAAGTCCGGATTTCGGCAAATGTAAATTTCGATCTTGTGATTGAGCTGCTGTTACTGACAATTAAGGAGAATTAATATGATAAAAGTGGTAGGAATCCGTTTTCAGCGTGCGGGAAAGATTTATTATTTTGACCCGCTGGATTATGATCTGGAGACGGCGATGCACGTCATCGTGGAGACGGCGCGCGGCGTAGAGATGGGAACAGTGCTGATCCCACCCAAAGAGGTGGATGACGATAAGGTTGTCCAGCCTTTGAAACCGGTGATCCGTATTGCGACAGACGATGACGAAAAAGTCATAGAAAAAAATAAAGAAAAAGAAGCGGAAGCCTACGTGATCTGCAAGGAAAAAATTGCAAAGCACGGGCTGGATATGAAACTGGTTGCAGCGGAATATACATTTGACAACAATAAGCTTTTGTTCTACTTTACGGCAGACGGACGAATTGATTTCCGTGAGCTGGTCAAGGATCTGGCTTCGGTGTTCCGCACCCGTATCGAATTGCGGCAGATTGGTGTGCGCGATGAGACAAAGATGCTTGGCGGTATCGGAATCTGTGGGAGGGAACTGTGCTGCAGATCTTATCTGACCGATTTTGTACCGGTATCCATCAAGATGGCAAAGGAACAGAATCTGTCCTTAAATCCGACAAAAATTTCGGGTGTATGCGGCAGACTCATGTGTTGTCTGAAGAACGAGCAGGAAACATACGAATACTTAAACAGCCGTCTGCCGTCGGTGGGAGATTCGGTAATCACACCGACCGGAATGCATGGAGAAGTGTCCGGTGTTAATGTACTGCGTCAGCTGGTTAAGGTTGTTGTGGATAACGGAGAAGAAAAAGAACTGCAGGAATATGCAGTAGATGATCTGAAGTTTACACCGCGGCGCCGCAGGGATGTCCGTGTAACGGATGAGGAAATGAAAGAGCTGGAAGGGCTTGAGGATAACGGAAGCACGGAGGAAGAAAACGAACGTCCGCAGCGGGAGAACCGCAGGGAAAACAACCGTGGCAAATACCGCAGAGAGCGGAATGATACACGGGATAAAAATGAAGCGCCTGCCGGAGAATCGTCACAGGAACGTATGGCACCAGAGACAGATGCCGGAAGTGAAAACCGTGAAAAACGTGAGTACAAAGACCGTGGCAATTACCGTGGAAGAAACTACAGGGATCGCGGCGAAAAGCGCGAGTACCGCGAGCAGAATGAAAACGGTGAGAAACGAGAGTACCGGGAACGCAGCAATTACCGTGGCAGAAACTATAATCGTGACCGCGGAGAGAATGCCGACCGTGAAAACAGTGGCGGGGGCGGAGAAAAACGCGAATACCGCGGAGAGCGGAATTTCCGGCGGCATCGAAACTACGACAGAAAGAATTATCAGGGTGGAAACAACGAACGTGGAGAACAAAAACGGGGTGACAATCCACAGTCATGAACGACTGGATGAACTTCATAGAAACGGCTACTGGATCATTCAGGATCCGGGACGGTTCTGTTTTGGCATGGATGCAGTGCTGCTGTCCGGCTTTGCGAAAGTAAAGCCCGGGGAACGGGCACTGGATCTGGGTACCGGAACCGGGATCATACCAATTCTGCTGGAGGCAAAGACCAAAGGGGAACATTTTACCGGGCTGGAAATTCAGCCGGAGAGTGCAGATATGGCGGCGCGAAGCGTCGCCTACAATCATCTGGAAGAGAAAATTACGATTGTGACCGGAGATATCAAGGAGGCTTCTGTGCGTTTCGGAGCCGGATCGTTTGAAGTAATCACAACGAATCCGCCGTATATGATCGGGCAGCATGGAATCCAGAATGATGCCAATGCCAAGACGATTGCAAGGCATGAGGTTCTCTGCGATCTGGATGATATCCTGCGTGAGAGTGCAAAGATGTTAAAGCAGGGTGGACGTTTTTACATGGTACACCGGCCCTTCCGCCTTGCGGAAATTTTCAGTAAGATGGTAGCATATCATATCGAGCCGAAGCGCATGCGGCTGGTCTATCCGTTTGTGGATAAGGAGCCGAATATGGTGCTGATAGAGGGGCTGCGGGGCGGCAAATCCCGTCTGACGGTGGAAAAACCACTCATTGTATACAAAGAGCCGGGGGTATATATGCCGGAGATTTATGATATTTACGGATATTAGGAAGGAGTGCGTGGTATGGGAATTTATCTGAATCCATCTGCGGATGGATTTGCATCCATTATGAAAACCGGAGATTATGTGGATAAAACCGGATTGATTACCTATATGAATGCGGTATTAAACTCTTCCAGAAATATGCTGTGTTCAAGCAGACCACGAAGATTTGGAAAATCTTATGCTGCACAGATGCTTTCCGCTTTTTATTCTAAGGGAGCAGATGCGAGGGAACTGTTTGCACATTTGCGTGTAGCAAATCCACCGGAGGAGACAAAAGAGAAAGAGAAAGAGTGGTACAATAAATATCGTAATAATTGTGACGTCCTGTTTTGGGATATGGCGTGGTTTATTTCCAATGCACAGAATATAGAGGATACAATTTTGAATCTGCAGCGTGACATTGGAAAGGAATTACGGGAAGCCTTTCCGGATTGTGTGACAGAGGAAGTCGTTTCTTTGCCGGAAATATTACTTACAATCAGTGTAAAAACCGGGCATAAATTTTTGATTATTATTGACGAGTGGGATGCGTTGTTCCGTGAAGCACCGGAAAATACAGAGTTGCAAAAGATATATATTCAGTTGTTGCGCGCATTGTTCAAGGGAATTCAGGTTTCCCGTTTTTTGTGTGGAGCTTATATGACGGGAATTTTACCGATCAAAAAATATGGAACGCAGTCGGCCCTTACCGATTTTACCGAATTTACGATGCTTGAGCCGGGACCGCTGGCACCCTATGTGGGTTTTACAGAGGATGAGGTAAAAAAGCTGTGTACCGGTCATCATATGGATTATGAGGAAATGCGCAGATGGTACGATGGGTATTATTTTGATGAGATCGGGCATGTGTATAATCCAAATTCGGTGATAAAGGCAGTTTTTTGCGGAAAATACAGTAATTACTGGACACAGACAGAAACTTATGAATCACTGCGAATTTATATAGATTTAAATTTTGATGGTCTGAAGGAATGTCTGGTCGATATGCTTGGAGGAAAGCGTTGCCGGGTCGATATCGGGTCGTTTCAGAATGACATGACTTCCATGAAAAGCCGGGATGATGTACTTACTTTACTGGTGCATCTGGGATATCTGGGATATGATGCAGACAATAAAGAGGTGTATATTCCAAACGAAGAAATCAGGGAAGAGTTTATTCGTGCAATCAAAAACGGCAGACGTCAGGAACTGGTGAAAGCAATTCAGCTGTCAGATCATTTGTTGAAGGCAACAATAAACCTGCATTACTGATCGAGTTGAAATGGGACAAATCTGCAGAAAAAGCGATTACACAGATCAAAGAAAAGAATTATACGCAGTTGGTGAAAAAATTGGGATATGATGGGGAGGTTCTTCTGGTTGGAATCAATTATAGCACCAAGACAAAGAAACATTCCTGTGTGATTAAAAATTTTAGATAATTATGTAGAGAAACCGTGGTACATATCAGGATGCATCACGGTTTTCTTTTTACTGTAAAGTTCCGTTTTTGGTACAGGAAATGGAAACAGTACGAGAAAGTGTGTTTGTTTCCATGCCTAAAATGTTATATTGATGTCCGATTGCAGAAGCATATCCGGTATTCCCGGATTTCCAACTCGATTTATTGGTAACTTTCCATGCCGAAGAATTACTTTCTGCGGTAACATCAGTGCTTGTGCAGGAAGAAGTGCTTCCGTTATAGGTAAAAGAAGCATGTACCGTCACATACCATAAAGTAGTGCCGGAAGCGTTTTCATAACGCACGGTTTTGCTTCCGCTTTTGGCCTGGGTAGCTGAAAAAGGCTGAATTCCAGAACCTGACGTTTCAACAAGTTCTGTCACACAGTAGAGATCATCGGAAATAGCCTCTTTTGTAATCGTGACGGTTTGTGCCTGAAGAGACTGACTGGGTATTGCGGCACATATAAGTGCGGAAGAAAGTAATAAAGCGGTGATAAATTTGCCTGATTTTTTCATTGGGTATCATCCTCCTTTAAAATAATGATTTCTCGGTGAATAAAAGCATTTCTCTCTTCTTGGGCTAAATGATTGAGAGTATAAAAGAAAATGCCAGTACACCCCAAGACAATCAAAATTACAATGGTACAGGTTATTTTGACATTTCGTGAAAAGCGCAGGCTTCTTTTTTGCTTATCAATTGATTGCTCCGAAAAATAATCGTTTACCAGTTCCTGTGGATCTCCAAACTGTGAGACAAGCTGTTCATAATCGAGAGAATCCTGTTGCGCTGCATAAGAAATGACAGCGTCTTTCAAATCAGAAATAAATCTTGTGTCTGCGGCATGGTAGTGCTTAAACTGTTTCTGCACAGCCTTTATATATTCATCCGTAATTTTATCCTTGGTCATTGTATCCCCCTTTTTTCTACTGTGTAACCGTATATTTCAATACCTGTTGGATCGCATTGGCAGTCGCGTAATAATCCTCCAAAAGTTGTTGCAGATGCGTGCGGCCACTGTCTTCCAGATGATAATAAACATTCACCTGACGGCGTCCCACCTGTTTTTTGTAGTCTGAAATATATCCGGCATCTATTAATTTGTAGAGAGCGGGATACAAAGAACCAACTGGAATATTCAGGTATCCATCGGTCTGTTCCCGGATCAGGGTTGATATTTCATAACCATAATAGTCCTGCTGGCTAAGCAGATGCAAAATTAACAATTCGACGGAACCGCGCCGGAAGTTACTTTTGTTGTTCATAGGCTTCTCCTTATTTTGAGTATATTGTAAGTTAAATAAGATAATAAGTCAATATATAGAAAAACTAAAATATAGTTGATATACACAATCGAGTGTGATAATGTGAAAATGTAACAAGTAATTCAATATTCAAACACAGGAGGGTAATTATGAAATTTAGAAAAATATTAATTTCAATGTTATCAGTAGCAAGTATTTTGTCTGGAAGTTTTGCTCCTGCTACTTCTGTTATGGCAGCAGGGAACCAGTCTGTTGAAATTGGCGATGTTGAGGTTACAAAAGAACAGTTAGAAGATGGAGTGACAATTGTGTTGGCCAAAAATGAGGAAGGTACCTTTGAACAAACTGTTTATTACGATATTGATGTTTCATCTATTCCACAACCTACCGCTACAGCAGACGGAGAATTAGAGTGGGCAGAATTTCACTTAGGTTTTAATCATTGGAATGATGATACAGGTCGATTATATTTTACCATTTCGGCGGATGAACCTATGAGTAAAGTTACTGGAAATGCGTATGTGAAAAGTACAAGTATTTTTTCCTCAAAGCCTTTTTATAGTGATACGTTCAAAAAAAAGCTTTATGGTTCAATGAAAACTAGCCGTACATTGAAGGAAAATGTCGATACAGGTGATGAGAAAAAAGTACGAATTGGATTTTCAAGTGTGGTTTTATTGACTACGGCTAACCAAAAAGGATATTTTTCAGATACATCGCAGGTGGTAAAAAGATAACAATTAATCTGGAATAGTCATTGAAAATAAGTGGGAAGTTAATTGACCTCTTCTTATATGGAGGATGAATGGAAGAATATAGTGTGTTAGATATTTTTTCTTATGTACCAAAGCAGAAAATTGATTTGGAACAGTTGGAAACTATATTTGTTAATGAAATTAACAATGTAAATGCAACGACGAATGGTTATTACGTCGAGAAATGTAAACAAATCCATGAGCTAGAGAAAAATATAAAAATGGCGGTTGAAGATTTACAGAATGAAGGGAAAAAGATTGCATTTATTAAGAAAGGGCGAAAGATAATAGCTGTGGTAGGATATAAGGTAATATAAGCAAATCAATTTGTATGGTATTAAGTTTGAAACAAATAAGTAGAAGACAGCCAAGAAATAAAGGGGATAGTAAATAAATCACCTAAAAAAGCTGGTTTTGAAAAATAAATATAGGCACAACTGAATATTCTGCCCTATGAGAGCCACCATTCCGACTGGAATTAATCCACTTTGATTTTGCTTAGCTGGCATATTTGAACCTATTGAGGTTCTTGCAGTATTTCTAAATGCAATAGCTGTTTCTTTACCATATCGACCTTTTGAAGCTTCAGAAAGAAGATTGGTAAATCTGGTAAGATGAGCATTTGCCACTTGTTTGGCACCAGGAAATTCAGAAAGCATTGCATAAACCGATGCCATGTGAAGTGTTGGAACCAACTTTTCTAATTCAGGGAATAAAATACAGACAACCCATCCAGTGGGAGGAGGAAAAAACCAATCCACAGCATCTTAATAAGAATAGCCTAACCTATAGAAAAGGTAAAGACTATATAATACGAGGGGGAAAATAAGATATGGTAGATATAGAGAAAATAGGCAAAATAAACATATCATATGAAATGGGAAAAACGGAAATAAAAAATGATTTGAATAGAAATGATTCTTTATCAGAAGAAAATACAGGGGTTTTATATGAAAATAATTTTAACAAGGATACGCTATGTAGTATTCAAGAAGCTAAAGTTAAGGTCGCAGTAAATAATCAGCAACTTCAGAACTTTTTATCTGGTTTAGGCTTTTATAAGGGGGCTATAAATGGGGATTTCTCAAGTGATGCAAGCAAAAAAGCTATATCTAATTTTCAAAAAGTGTATGGATTAAATGTTGATGGGAAAATGACTGATAAAACGCGAAAAAAATTACAGGAAGTACATAATATGTATAGTCGTGTATCAACAGGGAAAGAATTAACTGCATTAGCATCAAATTCAAATTTAGGATTAGATTACATAGAAAAACAAAATTTAGCCAAAATTTGGACATTTCTAAGGGTCGGAATGGGCTTTACAAAAAATCAAGCAGCTGGAATTTGTGGAAATTTTTATAATGAATCTAAATTCTCATCTGATAATGCACAGGAGCAAAAAGGGGGAAAATATAAGAATGACCACGATAGTGGGTACACTTTTTCAACCGATGATAAGGTTGGATATGGAATAGAGCAATGGACAGTTCCAGATGTTAAAAAAACTTTGAAAAATACGGCGAAAGAGATGGGGGTAAATGTTTCTGATATAAATGCACAACTTGCAACTGTTCGCAAAGAAATTGAGAAGACTAGAATAAATGATTGGAAAGCTGTAATTTCGAAAACAACCTATAATGAAGTGTCAGATGCATTTTTAGATAATGTAGAGAAGCCAAAACAAAAAAATTATGCACAAAGACGTGCATATTCAAAAAAAATATATGATGCTCTAAAAAATTTTTAATTGGATTTGAAGGGATAAATAATGTCAAAGAAAGCATTACCGGTAATTATTATAACGGTCTGTTTATTATTTGCGGGTTGCAAAGCTCCTGCAGATCAAGAACAGAAAAGTAATACAGAAACAGCTGTCTTATCTACGGAAACACAGGAAGAGGATTGGAAACAGGTTCATTCTACGCAAAAGGATCTGGAAAAACTTCCACAGAAGATACAGAAAATTTTTTCAGATAATCAAACATTCTTTGATGTGGAAAAAGGAAAAGAATATGATAAGGATTCTTTTATAAAAGCATTGACAAAAGAAGGTTATCGGCCCCAGTGGGCAGAATTTCTGGTGGCAGACTGGGATAATGATGGAGAATATGAATTAGCTGTTTATATAAAAAACAGTCCGGATTATAATGACTGCAGAATTTTTGATGCGTCAAATAAGAAAGTGTATGCGCATGCTTTTACGGCCCGTGCAATTGAGGGAATCAGTGATATGGGAATTATCAGAGGTTCAAGCGGTGCAGCTGATACAGACTATGACAGATTGTTTCTGGATGGAAAAGAACAAAAATTTTATGAATATAAAGGGGAAAAGGTATATCTATCGGTAGAATATGCATGGAGCCATGATTCCATTGTCTCAGGGATATGAAATCAGAGCCGGGGGATATATGCCGGATATTTATAATATTTGCAGGTATGAAAAACCGTGGTGCATATCAGGATGCATCACGGTTTTCTTTTTACTGTAAAGTCCCGTTTTTGGTACAGGAAATGGAAACAGTACGCGTAGTTGAAGTGATTTCGGAATTGGAAAGGATATGGAAGCCTGTTGCAGAAGCATATCCGGTATTCCCGGATTTCCAACTCGATTTATTGGTAACCTTCCATGCCGAAGAATTACTTTCTGCGGTAACATTAGCGCTTGTGCAGGAAGAAGTGCTTCCATTATAGGTAAAAAAAGCATGTACAGTCACATACCATAAAGTAGCACCAGAAGAATTTACATAACGTTGTGTTTTACTTCCGCTTTTGGTCTGGGTAGTTGAAAAAGGCTGAATTCGACGGTGTGAAATTTTTTCTGTAAATTTAGATCTTCTATGATAATTGATGCGGCT
>OMCE01000138.1_pt1 | contig 36587 bp, 30 predicted proteins | sample 1644981 | NCBI WGS metagenome assembly OMCE01 (sample SAMEA103958151, study PRJEB25191) | human gut metagenome | reverse complement strand
CTCATACACTTTTGTTTTAGGCATCCAAAAGTGTCAAGTTTTTTTAGGGTAAGTCATATTGCGTACGATGCCCTCTCTCGTAGTGGGTGTCTCCGGCCTCCGCAGCACCAATTCGTGAGCCATTGTCGCCGTATAGCGTCAGCAATCCGATCGGGCGGCGTTCGGAATCCGATCGGGCGGCGTTCGGAATCTGATCGGGCGGCGTTCGGAATCTGATCGGGCGGCGTTCGGAATCTGATCGGACGGCGTTCGCCGTCCGATGACTAAACGATAGGAAAAGGAGCGTGAAAGTGTCGCTTCCAACCTACGCTCTGTGTTGTTTTTTACAAGTCTTTCAGCAGCACTTCGCGCTGGCTGTTCAGATACGCGTTGCGCTCGGCAATGATGTTCTTCCATGCCTCCGACGAGAGTCGCTTCACGTCTATCGTGAGCGACCATTTGCCGTGTGCCTCCAAGCGGTCGATCAGTGTGCCCACGCTCAGGCGCGACAGACATTCGGCAGGCTGATAGAGCGACTCGCCGTCCTTGTCGCCGCCCGGTATCTCGGTGAGCACGCCTATCTGCACAAGCTCGTAGAGCAGGTCGTTCACGATGCGGATAGGTATGCCCGTGTCGAGCTTCAGCTTCAGCGCCGAGTAGGGCTTGCCGCCCTCGCTGAAGCGGTGGCAGATGCGGCTCGATATGACGAGGCAAAGCAGCGTCTTGTAGCGGTGGCTGAGGTCCTCGGTCTTAGCCTTGAAGGCGTAGTCGTCCATGTTCTGATTGGCGTAGCACAGCTCCGCACCGAACAGGCATATCAGCCACGATATCTGCACCCAGAGCATGAACAGCGGCAGAGCGGCAAACGAACCGTAGATGGCATTGTAGCTGCTCACCCAAATCTGCGAGTTGATGTAGAAGAGCTGCAGACCCTGCATGGCTACACCGGCGAGTATGCCGGGCACAATGGCGCAACCTACCTTCACCTTTGTGTTGGGCATGAAGAGGTAGAGCGCAATGAACACGCCCGACATGATGGCGTAGGGCATGAGCTGCAGGAAGAACTGCGCCAGCGAACCGATAACCATCGTGTCCTCAATCTCCTTGAAGATAGTGGCGAAGAAGATGCTTATACCCGACGTGATAACTATCACTATCGGCACAAGCAGAAGCATCGACGTGTAGTCGGTGATGGTGCGGAACACGCTGCGCGGCTTCTTCACCTGCCAGATGTCGTTGAACGTGCGCTCGATGTTGCTGATAAGCATCATCACGGTGAAGAGCATGAACAGCAAGCCGATGCCGAGAAAGAGTCCGCTCTTGGTGTGTACGAGGTAGGAGTTGACGAAGCCGATAATTATCTCCGCCACCTGCGGCTGACTGGAGAACGACTCTCTGAACCATAGCTCGATATACTTGTTGAAGCCGAAGCCGCGCGCTATGCCGAACACCACGGCGAAGATGGGCACGATGGCGAGCAGCGTAGAGTAGGTGAGGGCTGCCGCCGCACTCGTTATGCGCTTTGTGGTGGTGAACTCGATGGCGAGCAGCAACTTCTTCAGTATGCTGTAGAACAGGAAACGCATGGAAGGCACATCGTCCTTGCCGACGCTCCATATTCCTACGGTCAGAAATTTGTATATGTCTTGCAGTCTTTTCTTTATGTCCATTTGCTTCTTTCGTTTGCTTTAGTTGAAAAAAAAGGAAGGATTCGTGCTTTGAAGAGCCTGCCGATTGGTTTGCGCCGAACCTGCTGATAGGTTTGCGCCTGGCTCCATTTGCTTGTCTGCGTCGAACCCACGAATGATGTTGATTTGTGCAAATTTAGTAAAATAAAGCAAACGTACAAAATAAATAAAAGAATAATAGCAAAGACTCTGCCATAATGCGGCAATGTCTTTGCTATTATTCTTTTCCCGTCTGGTATTGAACCTTGCGCTGCGTTCTGCGTCTTAGAACGGCAGGTCGTTAACCGGATCAGCCTCTGGAGCCGGAGCTGCTGGCTGAGGAGCTGCTGCGGGCTGCGGAGCCGGAGCTGCGCCGAACACTGCGCCCGGAACGATGCCAGCCTGAGCTGCGCCTACTGTTGCCGGGTCTACCTGGCGCACGTCGAAAGCACGGATGCTATTGAACCAACGGCCCTGATACTCGTGAGCGTCGATGTCGAAAGAAACGGTCACTTCCTGACCTAACTGTATGTTGAAACGGCTGATGCGGTCGGCACCGAATACGCTGAACACCATCTTGCGTGGATACTGGTCGTGTGTCTCTACCACGTATTCTTGAACTTTCCATTCGCCACGTGCGTTAGTACCTGTTTTTTCGGGCAGCACAGCGATTACTTTACCTTGTAATTCCATTTTCTGTATTGTATTTAATTTGTGTGATAAAAGCTATGAGGTTTGTTCTTTGGTTTGCGAAATTAATAAAAATGTGGCGAAACAAGAAACTTTTGAATGAGTTTTTGTCGTAGTCGGATATTTTTTAGTAAATTTGCCTAAAAATATAGCGTAAGCAAAAATACAAAACAAGTATATTCAAAAATCAAAACAAGTATAATCAATAAAGCCAAATATCAATGCAATTCACTTTATCAAGCGGCGCGCTTAACAGCCGTCTCCAAACCCTCGCAAGAGTTATCAACAGCAAGAACACTCTGAGCATTCTTGATTGTTTTCTTTTTGAAGTAGCAAACAACGTTCTGACTGTAACTGCCAGCGATTCTGAGAACGTGATGCAGTCGACTATAGAGCTTGCCGAGTGCTCGGGCGACGGCAAGTTTGCGCTTTCCAACCGCACCATCCTCAACGCTGTGAAGGAGCTGCCGGAGCAGCCGCTCAGCTTCAATGTAGACGAGAACGACTTCTCGGTTGTCATCGACTATCTCAACGGTTCGTTCAAGCTGACAGCGCTGTCTGCCGACGACTTCCCGATGATGCAGGACTTTGACGGTGAGGTGACAACGCTTGTTATGGATTCTACTCTCTTCGCAGAGAATCTCTCTCGCTCGCTCTTCGCTACAGCTCAGGACGAGATTCGTCCGGTGATGGGCGGCGTGTACTTTGACCTCACAGCCGACAACCTTGCTGTTGTGGCTACCGATGGTCATAAGCTCGTGCGCAACCGCATTCTTACTATCAAGAACGACGTTCCGGCATCGTTCATCCTGCCGCAGAAGCCGGCACAGCTGCTCAAGGGCGTGCTGCCGAAGTGCGAGGGCGACGTCGTTGTGAAGTTCAACAGCAAGGGCGCTGAGGTGCGCTACGCAGACGGTTGCCTCAACTGCCGCTTGATTGAGGGTCGCTATCCCAACTACAACTCGGTTATCCCTACAGCCAACACCAACAGCATCAACGTAGACCGCAAGTCGCTCATGGGCGCACTGAAGCGTGTGCTGCCGTTCGCAAGCGAGAGCAGCCAGCTCATCCGCTTCCACGTAGAGGCTCAGCGTCTGTGCCTCACAGCAGAAGACATCGACTTCGCAACAAGTGCTAAGGAGAGCGTGGCGTGCGAGTATAACGGTGCGAAAATGGACATCGGCTTCAAGGGCGGCGCCATATACGAGATTCTCAACAACATCGCAAGCGACGAGGTTACTATCCTGCTTGCCGACCCAAGCCGTGCAGGTGTCGTAGTGCCTACCGTTCAGCCTGAGGGTCAGGAGATACTCATGCTCATCATGCCTATGCTGCTGAACGACTAATAAAGTCGGTCAGTGCGTTAGCGGCTGATTAATGCTTTGAAGAAACAGCAAAAGATATTACTCTTTAGTTTATAGCCGCGCCATATTGGTGCGGCTAAATTCTTAAAAACAACAACAATGAAACTCAATCTTACACGTCCGCTTATAGTCTTCGACCTTGAGACTACAGGTCTCGACTTTATCCGCGACCGTATAATCCAGATATCGTACATTAAAGTGTCGCCCGACGGCACAGAAGAGCGCGAGAACATATTCGTAAACCCCGAGAAGCCCATACCGCACGAGGTGGTAGAGTTGACCGGCATCACCGACGACGACGTGAAGGACGCGCCTACGTTCAAGACGCTTGCACCGCAGCTCAGCGAGAAGTTCAAGGGCTGTGACTTCGCCGGCTACAACTCCAATCATTTCGACATACCGATGCTCGCAGAGGAGTTCCTGCGTGCAGGCATCGACTTCGACTTCTCCAAGGTTCGACTCATCGACGCTCAGACCATCTTCCACAAGATGGAGCGCCGCAACCTTGCTGCTGCGTACAAGTTCTATTGTGGCAGAAAGATGGAGGATGACTTCACGGCGCATCGTGCCGACGAAGATACCGAAGCTACATACCGTGTGCTGATGGGCGAGCTCGACAAGTATGCGCCTGGTGTGCAGGAGGAGCCCGACCGCGTTCTGGAGAACGACATGGACAGTCTCGCCGAGTTCTCTAAGCAGAACGACAACGTAGACTTCGCAGGTCGCATCGTGTGGAAGCCGGTGATAGGTGCTGACGGCAAGCCGGTGCTCGACGCCGACGGTAAGGAGCAGAAGGTGGAGGTGTTCAACTTCGGCAAGTATAAGGGACACCCCGTTGCCGATGTGCTGCGCACAGACATAGGCTACTACAGCTGGATGATGGGCGGCGACTTCACCTTCAATACCAAGCAGGTGCTCACACGCATTCGCCTCAGAGGATTCAATAAGTAATGTTGAGTTTTGAGTTTTGAATTTTGAATTGTCGGCTACGCCGATTTTGAATTATTCAATTTTGAATTCATAACTCAAAATTCAAAATTCAAAATTGCCTTTGGCAACAATTCAAAATTCAAAACTCACAATTCAAAATTCAAAAATGCTAAAAGGAAAGAAAATAGTATTAGGCATAACCGGATCAATCGCAGCCTACAAGTCGTGTCTGCTTATACGCGAGTTTGTGAAGCAGGGCGCAGAAGTGCAGGTCGTGATTACGCCGGCAGGCAAGGAGTTCATCACTCCGATTACGCTCTCCGCACTCACGCACAAGCCCGTTGTCAGCGAGTTCTTCTCGCAGCGCGACGGCACATGGAACTCGCACGTCGACCTCGGATTGTGGGCTGACGCAATGGTCATAGCGCCTTGCACGGCGAGCACGCTCGGCAAGATGGCGCACGGCGTGGCAGACAATATGCTCATCACCACATACCTCTCTATGAAGGCGCCCGTGTTCATCGCTCCGGCTATGGACCTCGACATGTATGCCCACCCGTCTACGCAGCAGAACATGCGCACACTGGCTTCCTACGGCAATCGCTTCATTGAGCCTGCAAGCGGATTCCTTGCAAGCGGACTCGAAGGTAAGGGACGCATGGAGGAGCCGGAAGTGATAGCGCGCCGTGTGTCGGAGTTCTTCGACCAGAACGACAGCAATAGTCCGCTGAAGGGCAAGCGCGTCGTAATCACAGCCGGTCCTACATACGAGAAGATAGACCCTGTGCGCTTCATCGGCAACTACTCAAGCGGCAAGATGGGCTTCGCCATCGCCGAAGAGTGTCGCCGCCGTGGTGCAGACGTCACGCTCGTAGCCGGACCTGTCAGTCTGAAGTGCTCCGATGCCATCAATCGTGTTGATGTGGAGTCGTGCCGTGAGATGTACGACGCTGCTACCGAGGCGTTCAAGACGGCTGACGTGGCTATACTTGCTGCGGCTGTAGCCGACTACCGTCCGGCGGTGCAGGCAGACCAGAAGATAAAGCGCGGTGAGGGCGACATGCAGATTAATCTCTCGCCGAACCCTGATATTGCTGCCACACTCGGACAAATGAAGACCGAGCGTCAGACTATCGTGGCGTTCGCTCTCGAGACCAACGACGAGCAGGCTAACGCCGAGCGTAAGTTGCAGAAGAAGAATGCCGACTTCATCGTGCTGAACAGTCTGCGCAACGAAGGCACATGCTTCCGCACCGACGATAATCAGATAGAGATTATCGGTCGCGACTTCCGCCATGCCTATCCCAAGAAGTCGAAAGCCGACACTGCTGTCGACATCGTCAACGAGCTGGAGCTGGTCGTAGGGCAGTTACAAACTTCTCATTTTAATAAATATGATAAAGCGCTATATTGTTAGAATCGTATACGTCGCATTGCTGTTGCTCGGTTTTGCCACAGGAACTGAGGCGCAGGAGCTGAACGCACGTGTGAAGATCAACCACAACCAGATTCAAGGTACCGACAACTCGGTGTTTGAGGAACTGGAGCAGACCCTCACGCAGTTTATCAACGAGCGTCAGTGGACCAACCTTCAGTTTCAGAAGAACGAGCGCATCACGTGCAACTTCAACATCACCGTGACGGCGTACGACAATAGCACGAACGTCTTCACGTGCAAGGCTGTGATACAGGCAAACCGTCCTGTGTATAACTCCACCTACACCACTACGCTCTACAACAACACCGACAACGATTTCAACTTCGAGTACGCACAGTTCGATCAGTTGCAGTTCAACGAGGAGCAGGTGGACAACCAGCTCACGGCGCTCATCGCCTACTACGCTTACCTCATCATCGGCATGGATCTCGATTCGTTCTCGCCGATGGGTGGCGAGGACATACTGCAGCGCTGCATGAATCTTGCCAACAACGCACAGAACCTCAACTATCCTGGCTGGAAGGCGTTCGACAACGGACGCAACCGCTTCGCCATCATCAACGACTATCTTGAGGGCGCTATGAAGCCGTTCCGCCAGTTGCAGTACGACTACTATCGCACAGGTCTCGACGAGATGGCGACGAACGTGGAGCGCGGACGCGGCAACGTGACCACAGCGCTCGAAACCGGTCTGAAGAAGTGCCACGAAGACCGTCCGCTTAGTATGCTTCCGCAGATCTGGACCGACTACAAGCGCGACGAGCTTACCAATATATATAAAGGTAAGGGCACACAGAAAGAAAAAGAAACGGTCTACGACATTCTCTTCTCTATCAATGCAAGCCAGAATTCGGCTTGGGAGAAGATAAAGGAGTAGGCTCCTACACACATAATCTATAACTATTGTCTATGTTAAAAAAACTCGACATACGCAACTTCACGCTCATCGACCATCTTGAGATGGCGCTCTACCCCGGCTTCTCTGTCATTACGGGCGAAACCGGCGCAGGCAAGAGTATCGTCATCGGCGCCATCGGACTGCTGCTTGGCAACCGCGCCGATGCGAAGCAGGTGAAGCGCGGTTGCGACAAGTGCATCATAGAAGCCACATTCGACCTTAGTATCTACCACTCCGACGTGCTGAAAGACTTCTTCGAGGACAACGATCTCGACTACGAGCCGGAGGAGTGTCTGCTGCGTCGCGAGGTGAACGCCAACGGCAAGAGTCGTGCTTTCATCAACGACACGCCGGTGACGCTCGCTCTTATGCGCGAGCTTGGCGAACAGCTCATCGACGTGCACAGCCAGCATCAGAACCTGCTGCTCAGCAAGGAAGACTTCCAGCTGAACGTTGTGGATATCATTGCGCGCGACCGCCAGCAGCTTGCCGACTATCGTGCGGCGTTTGCAGAGTATCGCTCTGCGCAGCGCCGTCTTGAGGAGTTGCGCGAGCAGATAGCCACGAGCCGCGACAACGAAGACTTCTTGCGCTTTCAGCAAAAGGAACTCTCCGAGGCTAATCTTGCTTCGGGCGAGCAGGAACAACTGGAGCAGGAAGCGGAGCTGATGAGTCATGCCGAAGACATAAAGCGTGCGCTGCACGAAGCTGATTACGGACTCTCGGGCGACGACACGGGCATCGTGAACCTCACACGCTCTATCGCCGCACAGTTGCGCAGCGTAGCCGATGTCTATCCCGAAGCGCAGGAGCTTGCCGAGCGTCTTGAAAGCTGCTTTGTCGAACTGAAGGACATCTCGCAGGAGATAGCATCGAAGGTGGACGACGTAGAATACGACCCGCAGCGCTTTAACCTCATAACCCAGCGTCTCGATACGATATACACCCTGCAGCAGAAGTTCCACGTGCAGACCGTAGACGAGCTGCTCGACCGCCTCAACGGCATCAATGCGCAGCTCGACAACATCGACAACTCTGACGAGGAGCTGCAGGAACTGGAGCGCAGCGTCGAGAAGTTGCACGCCGTATGTGTGGAGAAAGCCGTCGTGCTTACAGACATGCGCCGCAAGTCAGCTATGGTGGTGGAGCAGGAGCTTTCGAAGCTGCTCGTTCCGCTCGGCATCCCGAAGGTGCGCTTCAAGGTGGAGGTGTCGCCAGCCGACCTCTCTACGAACGGCGCCGACAAGGTGATGTTTCTCTTCAGCGCCAACTCCAGCACCGACATGCAACCCGTGTCGCAGGTGGCGTCTGGCGGCGAGATAGCTCGCGTTATGCTCTCGCTGAAGGCGATGATAAGCAAGACGATAGGTCTGCCTACAATCATCTTCGACGAGATAGATACCGGTGTGAGTGGTAGGGTAGCCGAGCAGATGGCGCACATAATGCGCGACATGGGTAAGGCAAATCGACAGGTGCTCTGCATAACCCACTTGCCGCAGATTGCCGCCGCCGGATCTACCCACTATAAGGTGGCGAAGCAGGAGACCGAGCAGGGCACGGTGTCGACGATGACGCAGCTCAGCGACGAACAGCGCATCACGGAGATAGCGCAGATGCTTTCGGGCAGCGATGTTTCGCAGGCTGCTGTAGACAATGCGAAGTCGCTTTTGGCATTATAGGAGGCTATGGCATCCTAAGACTTACAAACTTATCAATAAAAAAACAATGAAATGAAAAGAATATTATCAACAATCCTAATTTCGTTGCTCTGCTTCAGCGGAGCAATGGCTCAGCCGTCGGCTGTGAAGAACGTGGCGAAGTCGGTGTTTGCGCTCAAGGCGTACGACGCTGAGGGCAAGCAGATTGCTTCGACCAACGGCGTGTTTCTTTCTGCCGACGGCACCGCGGCTTGTCCGTGGTCGGCTGTGTGCGAGGCTGCCCGCGTGGAGGTAGTCGACTTCAGCGGAAAAACCTATCTCGCAACACACATCCTCGGCGCAAACGAGCTTTACGATGTGTGCCGCTTGCATGTAGACATGCCTAAGGCTGTAGCCGCCGTAACAGCAACCGAGGCTGCGCCGAAGGGCAGCAAGCTGTGGCTTGTGGAGACCGCCGACAAGCGCACGCAGACCACACAGTACGAGGTGGACAAGGCTGAGACCTTCATGGACAAGTATGCTTACTACGTATTCGACTACAACAACCACAAGCCCGTGCAAGGCTCGGTGTTCGTGAACGAGAAGGGACAGGTGGTAGGACTCATGCAGCAGTCGGCGCGTTCGCTCTACGCCAATGCCGTCGACGTGCGCTTCGTATCGACGCTCGCTGCGAGTCATCTCGACATCAACAACTCGCTTTATGCAAAGACAGCGCTGCGTCTGAGCTTGCCTACGGACAAGCAGAACGCTCTGCTCATGGTGATGTTGGCAGCCGAGTGTAAGGACAAGGCGAAGTATGAGGGATATATTGCCGACTATATCAAGCAGTTCCCGAAGGAGGTTGACGGCTATGCTACAAGTGCACTCCAGAAATTGACCAACAACGACTGGCATGGTGCCGACACCGATATGCAGACAGCGCTCAAGGTGGCTACAGACAAGGCGGAGGCTCACTCCGAGTATGCCCGCGTAATCTATCAGAAACTCATCTACAGCGCAGACACCACCTTCACTGCCTGGACATTCCAACGTGCGTTGGCTGAGGCAGAGAAGGCTTATAGCCTCAATCCGCAGCCGCAGTATCTGCATCGCGTGGCTCAGATTAAGTTCTCTATGGGCGACTACAGCGACGCTTGCGAGAAGTTCCTGAGTTTGGCTAAGAAGGACATGCCGACGAGCGAGGTCTACTTCGAGGCGGCGCAATGCAAGACGCAGTTGGGCGCTCCGAAAGCCGAGGTGCTGGCGTTGGTAGACAGCTGTTTGGCTGTAGCTCCGCGCCCGCTCACCAATCTCTCTGCGCCTTACGTGTTGGTACGTGCGCAGCTGTACGAGCAGATGGAGGAGTACCGCAAGGCGATAGCCGACTACAACACCTACGACACGCTGATGTACGGCAGAGCTACCGCTGCGGTCTACTATGCCCGCCACAAGTGTGAGGTGGCTGTGCACCAGTACAAGCAGGCGCTCGACGACCTTGCCCACGCTGCATATATCGGCGGAGCAGACGCACCGCTCTACCTTGCCGAATTTGCAGCCTTGCAGTTGCGCGTAAACATGAACGAGGAGGCGGTAAAAACCTCCGACCTTTGCTTGCAGCTGACGCCCGACAACAGCGACGCCTATATCATTAAGGGCTTGGCTCTTGTGCAGCTAAAGCGCAAGGCAGAAGCCTTGAGTTGTTTCGAGAAGGCTAAGGAACTTGGCGATGATCGCGCCGAGGGATATATAAAGAAGTACAAGTAATAACCTGAGTTCGGGATAAGCGACTGTCGCTTATCCCGAACTCAGGTTGGTAGATACTACCTGCATCTTCCAGCCTTTAATCACTTCAAAGCCAATTGGCTGCACCGCTGCTGGAAGATATGGTAGATTTTTTCACCTTCTTTATTTTTCTGCAGACTCTCATATAAGTAAAACCTAAACAGGTTATTTCTTTTCAAAGTGTTGATAGTCTTTCAGTGATCTCCAGTCACCTCCCCAAGTGAAGCCGTGCATCTTAAAGAGTTTGTATGCCAAATCGTTGTGATTAATCTTATACTTGAATGTTTTAGTGCGATTGGTATACGCACGTCCCGCTTTCGGTTCTACAGTCATACTGCCGTCCTTGCGGCGCTTTACGCAAGGATTATATAACGGGTTTATGTCGATGGCTTTACCTCGACTATGATAAGAAAGCGTCTTTGAGCCAGCAACACGACGATAGTTGAAGCATGAAGTGTTGTTGTGGAGCATAGAAGTTTCGTCGTCAGCGTTATAATCGTCGATTAGCTGTATGCGTTCGATGGGGTAGCGCGCCTTGTATAGCTCCTTGAATATTTCTATGAGGTCGTCAGCAATATCTCGATGGCACACTAGTTCGCCAGACTTTACCTTACCGTCAAATCCGTAATGCAGAACTCGGATGTATCGAAGTTCTGTGCGTGGTATCGTGCAGTTGGCTTTGTAAGACTTGCCTTGCATACGCTTGAAAACCGCTTCGCTGATAGGCTCGGCTGTAAAGTGTATTGTTGTGGTTGTGTTAGTAGAGTTGCTATGCTGAGATGGTAGATTGTTAATATTAGCTTTTTGTGCATTTGTGCTAAATGACATCATTACAAGAGTCACGGCGAATAATGTTGTTTTCATATAAAGTTCAGAAATAGTTATATATCGATTTGTGATGTAAGGTAGAGTAGAGTGTATAAACAAAAAAGCCACCGGCCTGAGGCCAGTGGCTAATTTTCTCTTTTCGTTGTTCGAGCTATAATTACTCAGCAACAGTTGTGTCAGCTGCAACAGTGTCAGCAGCAGTTGTGTCAACTGCAGTTGTGTCTGTTGTGTCAGCAGTTGCGTCAGTAGCAGCTGTTTTGTTACCACAAGATGCGAAAGAGATAGCTGCGATAGCTACGAACATCAAAACTAATTTCTTCATTTTCTTTGCTTTTTTAAATCTGTAAAACAATCATTTGTTTATTAAAACATTGCAAAGGTATACATTTTTTCAATACAACGTACAACTTTTTAGTTTTTTTTTTTGACTTTTTTGTAACGCTTTTAAAACGCATTGAAAATCAAAGAGATACAAAGTGTGAACAAAAGTTAATGTTTTTGAGTGTTGAGAAATCTGCTTAAAAATGATGATTTTCGGCCTCTTTGTGTGCGTACAAAACAGAATTTTCACTACCTTTGTATCTGCTTAATTTATATAATAAGGTATAATGATCAATACATCTGTTTTTCAAGATAAAAAAGCTGCATATTTCACATTAGGATGCAAGCTGAACTTCTCTGAAACCTCTACTTTCGGCAAGATGCTTGCCGATTTGGGTGTTCATGTTGCTGAAGAAGGCGAGGTTGCTGACATCTGTCTGGTGAATACTTGCTCCGTAACCGAAGTGGCTGACCATAAATGTCGTCAGGCCATCCATCGTCTTGTACGTAACAATCCTGGTGCCTTCGTGGTTGTTACAGGATGCTATGCACAGTTGGAATCGGAGTCAGTGAGCAAGATAGATGGTGTAGACCTCGTTCTGGGATCTGACGAGAAGGCGAATCTCATACAGTTCTTGAGTGACGCATGGACATCAAAGGAGTCAGCTGCTGAACGCGATGAGGATGGCAAGGCTGAATCGCTGCATGAGTTCCACTCGGTAAAGACAAAAATGATTAAGTCGTTCGCACCTTCTTGCTCTCGTGGCAACCGCACACGTTATTTCCTTAAGGTACAGGACGGCTGCGACTACTACTGCACCTATTGCACCATTCCATATGCACGTGGCAACTCCCGTAACCCCACCATTGCTTCGCTCGTGGCTCAGGCAGAAGAGGCTGCAAGAGAAGGCGGCAAGGAGATTGTGCTAACCGGTGTGAACATCGGCGACTTCGGAAAGACAACTGGTGAGAGTTTCCTCGACTTGTGCAAGGCCCTTGACAAGGTGGAGGGAATTGAGCGCTATCGTATAAGCAGTATGGAGCCGGACCTTCTGAGTGACGAACTCATAGAGTTTTGTTCGCAGAGTCGTGCATTCATGCCTCACTTCCATGTGCCGTTGCAGAGCGGGTCGGATGAAGTGCTTAAGCTGATGCACCGTCGCTACGACAAGGCGCTCTTTGCACACAAGATAGAACTTATAAAGCAGAAGATGCCCGATGCGTTCATCGGCGTCGACGTTATGGTAGGCTGTCGAGGCGAGACTCCTGAGTGTTTCGAGGAGTGCTACGAGTTTCTTGACGGTGTAGATGTGACACAGTTGCACGTGTTCCCATACAGCGAACGTCCTGGCACAGCGGCGTTGCGCATACCTTACGTAGTAGATGATGCAGAGAAAAAGGTGCGAAGCAAGCGTTTGCTCGATCTTAGTGAGCAGAAACGCATCAATTTCTATGCACGCTATATCGGCACCGAACAGGAAGTGCTCTTCGAGAAGGCGACACGTGGCAAGGCTATGCATGGCTTTACAGCCAATTATATCCGCGTAGAGTTGCCGGCTAAACTTGCCAATGAGGAGTACGACAACCAGATTCTGCGAGTAAGGTTGGGCGAGTTCAATAGAGACAAGTCGGCATTGCAGGTAGAACTGCTTTAATAAAGTTGCACTATTATAATAAAATAGGATGAAGAAAGTAGCAATCGTGATATTGAACTGGAACGGCGAGCAGATGCTGCGTCGTTTCCTTCCGTCTGTGTTGCAGCACTCGGAGAATTTTGCGGACATCGTTGTGGCAGACAATGCGTCGACAGATGCATCGCTTGCGCTTCTTGAGAAGGAGTTCCCTACAGTACGCACCATCGTGCTTGACCGCAATTATGGCTTTGCAGAAGGTTATAATAGGGCTCTAAATCAGGTGGAGAACGAGTATTACGTGTTGCTCAACAGCGATGTGGAGGTGACAGAAGGTTGGCTCGACACACTTGTCAGCTTTATGGATAGTCATCCTGAAGCTGCAGCTTGCCAGCCCAAGCTACTTGCTGAGCACGACCACACGCTCTTCGAATATGCCGGAGCGAGTGGTGGCTACATCGACCGCTATGGCTACCCGTTCTGTCGTGGCAGACTTTTCGAATCGGTTGAGAAAGACGAAGGACAATACGACGATGTGTGCGAAGTGATGTGGGCAACAGGTGCCTGTCTGATGATTCGCCGCACAGACTATTGGCGTGTGGACGGACTCGACGGGCGCTTCTTCGCACATAACGAGGAGATAGACCTCTGCTGGCGACTCTGCAATCTTGGTCGCAAGATATATTGTGTGCCGCAGAGCCATGTGTTCCATGTTGGAGGTGGCACCCTACCGAAGGGCAATCCGATGAAGACTTTCCTCAACTTTCGCAACAATCTGACGATGCTCTATAAGAACCTGCCCGAAAGCGATTTGCTACATGTGATGCGAGTGCGTTGCTTGCTCGACTATGTGGCTGCGTTCAAGTCGCTTATCCTCGATCGCAATATCGGCGAGTTCAAAGCCGTATTGCGTGGCAGACGAGCCTTTAAGGCATGGCGCCATCAGTTTGATTCCGATCGCCTGACTATTCAGAATTTGCGAGTGAACCAGACCGACCCGATGCGTAAGCCGTATAGTCTGCTGTGGCAGTTTTATGCTCACGGTATACATACATATAAAAAATTGAAAAACGAGCAATAAAACCATATTTTTAGGAATATTTTATAGTTAAACAGCGAAAAAGGCTTCGCTGTTTAACTTTTTTAGATGATTTTCTTGGCTTTTAAAACCTTTTTTACTATTTTTGCAAATAATAATTAACAAATCGCTAATAGCAGGATAGTAAAAGGTGAGAAAACTATACATTATAATAATAATGGCAATTGTTTTTGTTTCGACAGCATGTGAATTGAAGCTGAAACAATTCGGAGAAGACAGTCAGACGACGCTGGTAGAGATACAGCGCTATGACCGTCTTGAAAGCCGTTATCTCACTACTGGCGATTTCTCTGCGTTGCAGCAGATGAACATTGAGTATCCAATGGAAACGCGCACATTGATTGAGGACGTGTTGCAGTTGGGCGAAGTGAACGATCCTGGCATCAATTCGAGATTCCTGCAGTTCTATCAGGACACAACGCTTCAGACAATTATCTCTGAAGCTGAGTTGCAATATGCTAATGTCTCTGATATCAGCAAGCAGCTTAACAAGGCTTTTGACAATTTGCGCAAGATCTCTCCCGATGTTGTCTTACCGACCATCTACACACAGATTGGCGCACTCGACCAGAGTGTAGTTATCGGAAACAACTCAATCGGTATCTCACTTGACAAGTATCTCGGCGAGAACTATCCGCTCTATCATCGCTACTATTCCGAAGCCCAGCGTACTCAGATGACACGTGAGCATATTGTACCCGACTGCATGTTCTTCTACATGCTCAGTCTTTATCCGCTTAAAGACTATGAGGTACGTTCGCAGTATGAACGCGATCTGCATGTTGGCAAGATAATGTGGATAGTGAACGGACTGCTCGACCAAAAGTTCTTCACTACAAAGTACGTCGACAAGGTAGACCGATATGTGCGCAAGAACTCGCTGTCGGCAAAGCAACTCTTGAAAAACCAGCTTTAAGCCAGCTTGGTTCAGAGAAGAAATAGCAGGTATAGTTCAACGTATGTTGAACAAGTATAATGATAAAGAAACGGAGTGAAGGCTTTAAAGTCTTCACTCCGTTTAATTTTAGATAATGATTTTATTTAAATTTAGATGATAACTCCGTTTAAATTTAGATGATAAGCCTTATTGTCCTATTTGTTCTTTTTACCTTTTACTTTTTTACTTTTAAAATCTCCTCAGGTTTCTCAACGAGAGTTGTTGCTCCATGCTGCAACAGGAAGTTCTTGTCGCGGAATCCCCACAACACGCTGATGCACGGCATGCCTGAGTTGCGAGCCGTGTCAATGTCCACATCGCTGTCGCCGATATACACAGCGCCGTCAGCCGTGGCACCGAGCTGTCTGAGCGCCTCTATCACCGTGTCGGGTGCAGGCTTCTTGCGTATATCCTCGCGTTCGCCGATAGCCACAGGCACAAGTTCTTCGCCGAAGAAGTGGCGGCACAGATCCTGCGTCGCAGCGTAGAACTTATTGCTTACAACAGCCACCTTCTTTCCACGTCTGTGCAACTCCTGCAGCATATCCATCACACCATCGTACGGGCATGTTGTGTCGAGGTTGTGCTTCATGTAATGCTGGCGGAAATCCTGGTAAGTCTTGTCGAACAGCGGATTGTTGAGTCCGTCGGGGATAGCTCTCTCCATAAGTTTCTTCACACCGTTGCCTACAAACTGGCGCACTTCGTCTATTGAGCGCTTCGGCATACCATTGTTTTCCAAAGCGTAGTTGCAACTTGCAGCGAGGTCGTTGAGTGTAGAAAGCAGGGTGCCATCCAAGTCGAAGATGTATGTATCGTACATATTCATATTGTTTTTTTTTAATTGATTCAGATAATTGAATTGTGCGCTACAAAAGTACTTATTTTTAAGCAAAGGCGTATAAATTTGTATCGACGATTAAAAACATTACATTTATTTTTGTCATATATCATATTTACTCTACCTTTGCATAGTTTCAGCAACATATAATTTAAAACTATGAGAAAGAAAAAGAATAAAAGCAGTATGCTTTTCAAGTTCATTGGCGTCGGTCTGTTAGTTGCAGTCGCCATTGTCTATTATTTCTTCTTTGCCGGTATGTCGTCGAGCGGCGACACACAATACGTGTACATCGACGACGACGACACCATCGATTCCGTATACACAAAACTCGGCGAAGTGTCAAAGAGCAATGCAATGACAGGCTTTAAAACCCTCGTTAAGGTGAGCAGCTATGCCGACAACGTACGCACAGGCCGCTATGCCGTGCGTCCAGGTGAAGGATCGTTAATGGTGTTTCGCCATCTGAAGAATGGTTTGCAGACACCAGTCAGTCTTGTCGTGCCGTCGGTGCGCACTATGGACCGTCTTGCAGCCGAACTCTCCAAGCGTCTCATGATGGACAGTACGGCTCTCTACAAGGCATTGTCAGACGAAGCTGTCTGCCAGAAGTACGGTTACGACACCGCAACCATCGCCGCCCTCTTCATTCCGAATACCTACGACATCTATTGGAACGTGACGGTAGACAAACTGCTCGACCGTATGCAGAAGGAGAACAAGGCGTTCTGGAACGCCGAACGCACAAAGAAAGCACAGGCTATGAAACTCACGCCGATTGAGGTGACTACGCTTGCCAGCATCGTCGACGAGGAGACAGCCAACAACGGCGAGAAGCCGATGGTAGCCGGCATGTACTACAACCGCCTTATGCTACGCAACGCCGAGTATCCGGAAGGAATGCCGTTGCAGGCCGACCCTACAATCAAGTTCGCATGGAAGCGTTTCGACCTGAAGCGCATCTACAATAATCTGCTCTACATAAAGAGTCCGTATAACACCTACCGCAACCCTGGACTGCCGCCAGGACCAATCCGCATCCCGTCTATAGCAGGCATCGATGCTGTGCTCAATCATGTGCAGCACGACTATCTATATATGTGTGCCAAGGAAGACTTCAGCGGAACCCACAACTTTGCACGTACATATACAGACCACATGCAGAACGCAAAGCGCTATAGCGATGCGCTCAACAACAGAGGAATCAAATAATATAGATTGATAATGAATATATTCCCAAGACTATTACTGAGCGTCGCACTTTTCGTGCCGGCGCTCAGTTTGTATGTACATGCCGTTGAGACGGAGCTGTCCGCTGCACATGGTTATGTTGAGACAACCGACGGAACGGTCGGTGCATCGGGCATCAATATGCCTGGCGAAGCGCTCAACTCCAGCGGTCGGCCGTAGATGAACAACACGCTTTCTGCCTGGACCTCAACCTCCGTTTGTGCCGTCTATTACTTCCATCATCCTGCAGCAACCGTTTTAAACACTTTGAAACTTAACATCAAGGCGTTGCAGACTGTGCGCTTCCGCCTCACCGTTTCCGACCCTAATTCGCCTCCATACCGCTATATACAAAGGAGTTCAGTGCGAAAGGTCCGCTTCTTGGAGGTGAAGTAGAAGTTGGTATGGGCGACATAACCTTCACACTGGGCATACAGATGAACGGCTACGTCGACGGCGAACCTCGTCACGACGTACTCTTCTCGATGTGGGACGACGGATCGACCGACGAAGACCCCAATCTGCCGGAGCATCTGCGTGCCGGTGCTGTCGATTGGGACGAGAAGACAACGGTGAACTGCTTCGGCAATGAGGGCACCGGTGTGCAGACCTATCGCCGCGGCAACTACTGGACACCTGGTACCTACGTGCAGTTCATCACCAACTGCCGACCCGAAACGACGTCGTACACCACCATTGAGAACGGCAAGACCGTAGTTCACGAGCAGCACAATATGCTTGTCTCTACATGGTTCAACGCTTTGGACGGCAAAGGTTGGCAGTATATGGCTACGGTGCGCAAGCGCAACTCGTCTACATATTTCAGTTCATGGTATTCATTCCTCGAGAACTATGTATGGGCTAACGGACAGGCTTCTCGCAAGGCATACTATCGCAACGGTTACGGACGCTCTCGCACTACAGGCAAGTGGTACAACTTCAACAGCGTTGGCTTCGGACATAGTGAACGGAAAGAAATATATTGCAAAGTAACACTACACAAACAGCTGTATAGCGAAAAAATCTACCATATCTTCCAGCATCCGTATAATCGGCTGTATGTGAAGATGATAAAGGCTGGGAGATGGCTGGCAGATAAGCCCTGAACAAGGTTTATCTACCAGCCTATCTTCCAGCCTTACGTTGTTATCATGGTCAATTCTGTAGCTACGCTCTTTTTTACTCGTAGCGTATCGCCTCGATAGGGTCGAGCTGTGCAGCCTTCTTCGCCGGATACCATCCGAAGAACACACCCGTGAAGGTGCAGACAGCGAAGCTCATGATGATGCTCCACGGCTGAATGTAGATAGGCCAGTGGGCAAGCAGCTTCACGGCGTAGGAGGCTCCGATGCCCAGTCCCACGCCAATCAGTCCGCCGGTGACGCTGAGCAGGATAGCCTCGATGAGAAACTGGCTGAGGATGTCAACGCCACGAGCGCCTACACTCATGCGCAGACCAATCTCGCGTGTGCGCTCCGTAACGCTCACGTACATGATGTTCATGATGCCGATGCCGCCCACGATGAGCGATATGCCAGCCACGCAACCGAGCAGAATGGTCATCATGTCGGTTGTAGAGTTCATCATGCTTGCCAGCTCCTCCTGCGAGCGTATGTTGAAGTCGTCGTCGTCAGCCTTCTGCACGTCGGTCGCCTCCTTCAGCTTATGGTTGCGGCGCAGCACGTCGGTTATCTCGTCGATAGCCTTCGACGTGAGGTCTTCGGTTATTGCCGAGCAGGTTATTCCGCCGAGGAATGTCTGCGCCTTGATGCGCTTCATCACCGTTGTGTACGGCGCAAGCACGAGGTCGTCCTGGTCCATGCCCATCGAGTTGTAACCCTTCTTCTTCAGTACGCCCACCACGCGGAACGGTATTGCGTTGAAGCGCACCACCTTGCCTATGGGGTCCGACCCGTCGGGGAACAGATTGTCTACCACGGTCTGGCCCAGTATGCACACCTTCGCACTCGCCTTGATGTCGGCGTCTGTGAACATTTCTCCCTCACTCACAGAGAGTTGTCTGATTTCGAGATAGTCTTGGTTTACGCCGTAGATAGACGACGGCGTGTTGTTGTTGCCGTATATCCACTGTCCGCTGCTGTTCACCGTGGGGCTGATGCCTTTGATGAAGTGGCACTCGTCTTTGATGGAGTTGTAGTCGTTGAGCTTCAGCGTCTCCATCGCCGATGGGTCCTGGCGCACACCGCCCGGACCGCGGTCGGCTCCCGGACTAATCATTATCATGTTTGAGCCCATCTCGGCGATGTTCGCCTGAATGCTGCGCTTCGATCCCTGGCCGATGGCGAGCATCGTGATGACCGACGCCACACCGATGATGATGCCAAACGCTGTGAGGAACGAGCGCAGCTTGTTGGCTGCAATGGCGCGAAGGGCTATTTTGAAAAGATTGCTATAATTCATAATCTTGTTGTGTTTTGGCGACTACAGGCGCAGCCGCCGCTTTTTGTCATTTTCATTCGTCAGAGCTGTTCCTGAGGCTTCATTCGTCGGAGCTTGCCGGCAGCGCCGCCAGTCCTTCCTCAGCCGAGAGGATATTGGTGTTGTACTCGTCGCTTATCACATGTCCGTCGCGCAGCATGATGTTGCGCGAGGAGTAGTTGGCTATGTCTGGGTTGTGCGTCACGAAGATGATGGTTCGGCCTGCAGCGTGCAGCTTCTGGAAGAGAATGAGAATCTCGAACGAGGTGCGTGTGTCGAGGTTTCCCGTTGCCTCGTCGGCAAGAATCACGGCGGGGTCGTTCACCAGCGCGCGTGCTATCGCCACACGCTGCATCTGTCCGCCCGACATCTGGTTCGACTTGTGATACAGGCGCTCGCCCAAGCCCACAGCCTGCAGCGCTTTCACGGCACGCTCCTCGCGCTCCTTAGCTCCGATAGCGGCGTTGTACATCAGCGGCAGCTCCACGTTCTCCACGCTCGTCGTCTTCGGCAGCAGGTTGTAGTTCTGGAAGATGAAGCCAATCTTGCGGTTGCGAAGCACGGCGCGCTGCGACTTCGACATCTTGCGCACCGACACCCCGTCGAGATAGTATTCGCCCGATGAAGGCGTGTCGAGGCATCCGAGCTGATTGAGCAGTGTCGACTTGCCCGAACCCGATTTGCCCATGATAGTGACAAACTCGCCCTCGTATATCTTGAACGACACACCGCGCAGCGCATGCACCGTCTCTTCGCCCACGAGGAAGTCACAATCTGCGTGTTCGTGCCGTCGGTCATGCCGATGTTCACCTTGTGCGCCACGATAGAGTTGCCCTCGATGGTCCACACCTTGTTCTTTGCGTTCGCTACGTCCACAATCTTCATCTTGCCCACGGTCTCCTTCTGCGGAGTGAAGCGCAGCGCTTTCGACGGCACGGAGAGCACGCCCTTGCGCTCGGCTGTGTAGATTGTGACGTTGGCGGTGAGGCCCGGCTTCAGCTTCAGGTCGGCGTTCGGCGCAGAGATAACTACCTCGTACGTCACGACATTGTTCGTCGTGGTAGCCTCCTGGCGCACCTGCTTCACCTCGCCCTCGAAAGTGTCGTCGGGGTAAGCGTCTACGGTGAACGTCACGCGCTCGCCTTCCTTCACGTCGCCTATGTCAGCCTCGTCAACATCTGCCACTACCTGCATGTTGGTGAGGTCTTGCGCGATGGTGAACAGCTCCGGCGTAGAGAAGCTCGCCGCAACGGTCTGTCCCTCCTCAACCGACTTCGATAGCACCACGCCGTCAATAGGCGAGGTGATAGTGGCGTAGCCGAGGTTGGTCTGTGCGCGCTGCACCTCCTCTTTAGCTGAAGCCACCTGCTCCTTAGCCTGCGTGTACGAGAGCTTCGCGTTGTCGAAATCGTCGGCAGCCACGAGTCCCTTCTCAAAAAGTGTCTTGTAGCGTTTGTAGTTGGCAGTCTGGTAGTTGAGCTGGCTCTGTGCCGTAGCCAACTGCGTCTTTGCCGTGTTGAGCTGACTCATAAGGTTTGTCTTGTCGAGCTCCGCAATCACCTGTCCCTTCTTCACTACCGAATTGTAGTCGACGAAGAGCTTGCTTACGATGCCGCTCACCTGCGTACCCACCGTAACCGACGTTACCGGTTCGATTGTACCGGTAGCGGTGATGCTGTTCATAATGTTTGCCGGCGCAACGGCAGCCGTGTCAAACGTAATTTTTTCTTCCTTCTTGCCGCCCGACAATAGCCATACGGCAAGTGCGGCGATAGCGGCAACCGCCACTATCACCAATGTCTTTTTCTTATTCATATTTACTCTCTAATTATTTTACTTTTACTTAATGTTTCCCGTCTGATAGAATTCAAGCATGTTGAGATTGAGTATCGCGAGATACTTGCTCTGCAGTTCGTTCTGCTGCGCCTGCAGAAGATTCGTCTTGCCCGTCATCAGTTCTACGGTGTTCTTCAGACCCTGCTTGAACTGCTCAGAGAGAAGCTCGTAGCTTGCCTGCGCACTCTTTGTAGAAACGCGCGCCGCCTTGAACTTGTTCTGGTTCGTCACAGCCTGCAGCCAGTAGTTCTCGATAGTAGAGTAGAGCGTGGTCTGCTTGTCCTGCAAGTCGAGCAGGTAGCTCTGTTTCTGCAGCTTCGCCTTGTTCACGGCTGTCTTAGTCTGTCGGTTGTCGAAGAGCGGTATGCTCACCGTTACTCCGCCGCCCAGGCTGAAGTTGTTCTTCATCTGCGTGCCCCATGCGTTGTCGCTCATCGACGATGTAGAGGTAGTAACGCCGGCATTGAGACTTACGGTCGGCATTCTGCCCGCCTTAGCCACCTTTATGCCGAGGTCGCTGCTCTCTATGCCGAGCTTCGCATTCTTTATCTCCGGTCGCTGTTCGAGCGAAGCCGCATACACGTCGTTCAGCGCCGGCACAGCCTCAAGCGCCATGTCGTCTGTAGTAGAAGGTACGGCGACGTCAAACTCCTCGTCGCTTGTTATCTGCAGCAGTTCCTTCAGCTGGCGCTTGTAGTTGCGCAGGTTGCTCTCGGCTTCAACGATGGCATACTCGTCCTGCGCACGCTGCGCCGTGAGCTGCGCCAGGTCTGCCTTGCTCATCTTGCCCACCTCTACCATTGTCTTGCCGCGCTGCTCGTTAGTCTGGCTTGTTTTCAGACTCTCCTTCGTCACGGCGATAGCCTCGTTCGAGTAGAGTATCTGCACGTAGAGCTGCGCAATCTGCTCGAGCACGTTGTTGGCTGTGGTAGCCGAGTCGAGTCGTGCCTGCTCGGCAGCCACCTTGTTCAGCTTCACGTTGTTGCGGTTCTTGTTGCCGTTCCACACTGTCCAGTTGCCCGAGAGCGAGTACGATCCGTTGTAGTAAACCTTATCCACGCTCGACTGCACGTAGCCGTCCGCCACCGTAGCTCTGCCTTGCTGCGGCCACGGTGTGTAGTTTACGTTCTGCGATGTAGACAGGTTGAGCGACGGCAGCAGCGCCGCTTGGCTCTGCTTCACGTCTTCGAGGGCGGAATACTCCTTTATCTTTGCTTTCTGCAACTGGATGTTGTTAGCCAAGGCGTAGTCGATACAGTCTCTTAGTGACCACTGCTTAGCCGCACATTCGGTTGACAGCGACAGCAGGAAAAGCCCTGCCAGACAAGTCATCCCAATCTTCTTCATAATTTAAATAGTCTTTTAATAATTCATTATTCTTTTATAATCTCTCTATATTCGTTTTATGTATCTTCTGTTTTACTTCAGCTGCTGCAGACGTGCTATATACTTGCCGAGTATGTCGAACTCGATGTTCACACGGCTACCTACCTTGATGTCGCAGAAGTTTGTGTTGTCATGAGTGTACGGGATGATAGCCACGGTGAACGAGTTTTCTGTAGGGTTGCACACGGTGAGCGAAACGCCGTTCACCGTTACCGAGCCTTTGTCTACCGTGAAGTAGCCGCGCTCAGCCATATCGCGGTCGAACTTATACTCGAAGGTGTAGTATGTCGATCCGTCGGCGTCGCGCATCTCCTTGCACAGAGCCGTACCGTCTACATGTCCCTGCACGATATGTCCGTCCAGTCTGCCGTTCATCAGCATTGAGCGCTCCACGTTGACACGGTCGCCAACCTTTAGCAGTCCGAGGTTAGAGCGGTCGAGCGTTTCTTTCATTGCCGTTACGGTGTAACTATTACCGTCTATCGCCACCACTGTGAGGCATACGCCGTTGTGCGCCACGCTTTGGTCTATCTTCAGCTCGTTGGTGAAAGAGCAGGTAAGTGTGAGGTCAACATTCTCTTTATCGTTTTTCAGTGCTACGAGTGTAGCCATTTCTTCTACTATGCCAGAAAACATGGTTTTTAATTGATTCTTGTTTGTTTATATTAAAATAATGTCTGTTCTCTAAATGCGGTTTGTACGCATTTTCGACAAAGTAACGAAATATTTCGTACGTGCCAAAATTTATTATACTAAATTAAGAGTATACTCGGTAGAAATATAGAATAGTAACAAAAAAAGGAGATTACAGCATTTCTGCGTAATCTCCTCGTATAGTTTAAAAAGGGACGCCCAGTGATGTGATGAAACTCCGAGTATACAAGATTTGAGAGCTCTCCGCCTTTGTAATCCACCGGCTTTGCAGCTTAGTCCACTGAGGGTTTTATATGGCCCGCCATTGGCAAAAGAAGTCTTCTCGGTTTCGATTTTTTTATTGATGAGTATCCCGATCGAACGTGGCGCGCCCCTATGGGTTGAGTGTCTGTTTCTGTTTTCTAATGCAAAGTTAATACTTTCATTTTATTCTGACAAGTGTTTCGCCCATTTTATATGTTTGCAATCGACATGATGTTGGCGAATACGCCAGCCGCCGTCACGCTTGCGCCCGCTCCGTAGCCCTGGATGAGCATCGGATACTCGCGGTAGCGTTCGGTTGTGAGCGCCACGATGTTGTTGCTACCCTGCAGGTTGTAGAACGGGTGGGTGCGGTCCACCTCCTTCAGCGCCACCGACAGTTTGCCGTGGTCGAACGTAGCCACGAAGCGCCAGCGCTTGCCTTCGGCGTCGAGCTGTTTGCGTCGAGCCTCGAAGTCGGCGTCGAGCTTCGGCAGGTTCTTCCAGAACTCCTCTATGCTGCCCTCGAAGAACTCGTCGGGTATAAAGAGGTGTGCCTCCACGTCGGTCTTCTCTACCTTGTAGCCGGCTTCGCGCGCCAGGATGACGAGCTTGCGTATCACGTCCTTGCCCGAGAGGTCGATGCGCGGATCGGGTTCGCTGTAGCCCTGCTCCTTAGCGCGGCGCACAGCCTCAGAGAGCGTCACGTCAGCCGATATTTCGTTGAAGATGAAGTTGAGCGTGCCCGAGAGCACCGCCTCTATCTTCAGAATCACGTCGCCCGAGTTGCGCAGGTCGTTGATGGTGCCGATGATAGGCAGACCGGCGCCCACGTTGGTCTCGTAGCGGAAGAACACGCCGCGTGCCAGCGCCGTCTCCTTCAGGCGTGCGTACTTCTCGTACGACGACGATGCGGCTATCTTGTTCGCCGCAATCACCGATATGTTGTGCTCCAGCAGCGGCTGGTAAATCTCTGCCACCTCCTTGCTCGCCGTGCAGTCGACGAACACGCTGTTGAAGCAGTTCATTTCTATAATGGCGTCGCACAGTTTCTTTTCGTTACTCTCAGGAGCGTCTGCGAGCAGTTCGCGATAGTTGGCGAGGTCGATGCCGTCGCTGTTGAAGAGTGCCTTCTTCGATGTGGCTATGCCCACCACGTTCAGCTTCAGACGCTTTGTACGCTTCAGCTCCTCATACTGGTTGTGAATCTGTTCGAGCAACTGTCCGCCCACTGTGCCCACGCCGCAGACAAAGAGGTTGAGCACCTTGTATTCAGACAGGAAGAACGAGTCGTGAATGGCGTTGAGCGCCTTGCGCAGATGTTCGCTCTTAACGACGAACGAGATGTTGGTCTGCGGCGCACCCTGCGCACACGCTATCATGCTGATGCCGGCTCTGCCGAGTGTGCCGAAGAGCTTGCCGGCGATGCCCGGCGTGTTCTTCATGTTCTCGCCTACGACGGCGATGGTAGCCAGTCCGTTCTCGGCGTGCATGGGGTACATGGCGCCTGTCTCTATCTCCTTCGCAAACTCGCCGTTGAGCACCTCTACAGCTTCCTTGGCGTCCTGGTCGCGCACACCGATAGACGTAGAGTTCTCTGACGAAGCCTGCGACACCATGAACACGCTGATGCCGTTGTCTGCCAGGGCGGTGAAGATGCGGCGGTTCACACCGATCACACCCACCATCGACAGACCCGCTACGGTGATGAGCGTTGTGCCGTTGATGCTCGATATACCCTTGATGGGCTTGTCGTTGTTAGCCACCTTCTGCTTGATGATGCTGCCCTCGCCGTCGGGATTGAACGTGTTCTTCACGCGGATAGGAATGTTCTTCACGCAGACGGGGTAGATAGTAGGCGGATATACCACCTTCGCACCGAAGTTGCAAAGCTCCATCGCCTCGATGTAGCTCAGCTCCTTGATGGTGTAAGCGGTCTTTATGACGCGTGGGTCGGCGGTCATGAAGCCGTCCACGTCGGTCCAAATCTCAAGAATTTCGGCGTCGAGTGCTGCGGCGATGATGGCAGCTGTATAGTCTGATCCGCCACGACCGAGGTTCGTAATCTCGTCGGTGTCGCGGTCTTTGCTTATAAAACCCGGAACAAGCGAAATGCGCTGCAGGTCGCTGAAGGTGCGACGCACGAGGCGGTTGGTCAGTTCGGAGTCGAGAGTGTTCTTATGATTCTTGCGCACGGTCTTGATGAACTCGCGCGAGTCGTACCACTTTGCGCCCTGCACCAGTGTTGCCACGATGTTCGAGCTAAGACGCTCGCCGTAGCTCACGATGGCGTCCTGCGTCTTCTTCGAGAGGTCGTGTATGAGGTACACGCCGAAGTAGATGGAACGCAACTGCTCGAAGAGCGAGTCGACGATGTTGAAGAGCTGTTCGCGTTTGCGCGGGTCGGTGATGATAGTGTCTATCATCTTGTGGTGGCGTTCCACCATAGCCTGAAACTCGTCCTTCCACGCCTCGTCGCCCTTCTGTGCGAGCAGCGATGTGGCGATGAGCTTATCGGTGATGCCGCCCAGGGCGCTCACTACGACGATGATAGGCTGCTTCTGCGCCTCTTTCTCTACGATAGCCTTAAGGCTGAGAATACTCTCTACGGAACCAACTGAGGTTCCGCCAAACTTCAATACTTTCATTTCTTTTTGTTCTGTGGTTAATGTCTCCATACCAGGGAGACGCTTGTGTTTCGATGCGGGCGTGGCTCGAGGCGTGGTGCGACTGGCGTGCGTCGGGGTCCTCTTTACGAGCGAGGTTTTACGCTACTCCTTGGTCGTCATCTGCGTCGGGGCTGCGTCAGCACCGTGTCGTTGACAATAAAGTGATGGGGATGTGGGGACAAAATTACGAAAAAATGTTCTTAAAACGTTTCATTTCTTATGAAAATCGCATAAGTTTGCGTAATTTTGTACCCTAATAGGAGGAAGGTTTGTCAAAACTCGCAAGCTGTACGCCCCGAAGGGGCAGCCCCACATAGCCCAGGGCAGCGCCCTGGGTTAAAAGACGAACACGAGCCATACGCCCTGCAAGGGCAAAAGCTTAATTATTATGGTGTTGCCCTTCTTGCTCTGGCAAGCGGCAAAGCCGAGTCCAGGGCGCATTGCTAATTATATTCACCATGATACCCAGGGCGCTGCCCTGGGCTATGTGCTTTTGGGCTTTCAGCCCGCGTTAATTGAGTTTTGACACACCTCCCAGGCACCCTACCAGGGGGTGCAGTGGTCTCCACTGCACCAACCAAGCAAAAAATAACAAAATAATAGATATGATTCAGGAATTTCAAATACGAGTGCTACCCGTAGTAGCCTCGAGCGAGCAAAACATAATAAGCTACATTGCCGACGAAAAGGGCATCGACGCGCGCACCATCAACGCCGTGCGTGTGCTGAAGCGTAGCATCGACGCGCGTCAGCGCACCATCTTCATCAACCTCACCGTGCGTGTCTACATCAACGAGATACCGCAGGACGCCGAGTACGTACACACCGAGTACGGCGATGTGAGCCAGAAGCCGCAGGTGGTAGTGGTAGGCGAGGGCCCTGGCGGACTCTTCGCCTCGCTGCATCTCATCGAACTGGGCTTGCGCCCCGTGGTGCTTGAGCGCGGCAAGGATGTGCGACAGCGCAAGGTAGACCTCGCCAACATCACCAAGACGCAGACCGTAGACCCCGAGAGCAACTACTGCTTCGGCGAGGGCGGAGCCGGCGCTTACTCCGACGGCAAGCTCTACACACGCTCGAAGAAACGCGGCAACATCGAGAAGATTCTTAACGTGTTCTGCCAGCACGGAGCCTCTACGTCTATCCTCGTCGACGCCCATCCGCATATCGGCACCGACAAGTTGCCGCAGGTTATCGAGGCGATGCGTAACACCATCATACGCTGCGGCGGCGAGGTTCACTTCCAGACCAAGATGACCCGACTGCTGCTTGAGGGCGACAAGGCGGTGGGCGTTGAGGCTGTCGGCCTGCAGACCGGAGCCGAAAAGACCTTCCGCGGACCGGTTATCATGGCTACGGGCCATTCCGCTCGCGATGTCTATCGCTATCTCGCCGAGGCGAAGATAGAGATTGAGGCGAAGGGCATCGCCGTCGGCGTGCGCCTTGAGCATCCGTCGCAGCTGATTGACCAGATACAGTATCACTCGCGCAACGGACGCGGCAAGTATCTGCCTGCTGCCGAGTACAGCTTCGTGACGCAGGTGGACGGACGCGGTGTCTACTCGTTCTGCATGTGTCCCGGCGGTTTCGTCATTCCGGCGGCTACCGACAAGCAGCAGCTCGTCGTTAACGGCATGAGCCCCAGCAACCGTGGCACGCAATGGTCCAACTCGGGCATGGTCGTGGAGACACGCCCCGAGGACGTGGGCGGCGACGAGAACGATCCGCTGCGTGTGATGCACTTCCAGGAAGAGTTGGAGCGTGCGTGCTGGCAGCAGGGCAACATGAAGCAGACCGCTCCGGCGCAGCGCATGGCAGACTTCGTGAACAACCGCCTGAGCTACGACCTGCCTAAGAGCAGCTATGCCCCCGGACTCATATCCTCGCCCCTTCACTTCTGGATGCCGCAGCACGTGTGCAAGCGTCTGCAGGAGGGCTTCAAGAAGTTCGGCAAGATGAGTCATGGCTTCCTCACCAACGAGGCTGTGCTCATCGCCACCGAGACCCGCACATCGTCGCCCGTGCGCATCACGCGCGACTTCACCACGCTGCAGCACGTGCGCATCCAGGGACTCTTCCCCTGCGGCGAGGGCGCTGGCTATGCCGGTGGCATCGTCTCGGCTGGTGTCGACGGCGAGCGCTGCGCAGAGATGTGCGCAGAGTATCTGAACAAGTAAACAGCTGAATAATCCAGCCGGCGATTACACTAAATCGCCGGCTTTTTTATGTCTGATATCAGCTTCTTTTATATTTAATTGCAGCTTCGTTTATATTTAATTGCAGCTTCGTTTATTTCTAATCTGAAACTATGCGCAATTACCGCAGCACAATAATCCTATTCCCGCAATGCGGTAACGCTGTTTTAGATATGCGGTAATGTAAGTTTTGCTGCGCGGTAATCTACCCCAAATAAATATAACATGTTGGCGAAATTAATTTAGTGCATACTTAATTCTACCAATGGGCTTGTTGTTAATGAAGTTTATGTATTGCAGAATAGTAAGTGCACTAATTTTGTACGGCATCTGATTGTTGCCTCCCCACGGGAAGAAGCAATAAGTAAAAAGACAAAAGAAATTGTTATTGGCGATGATTAAAAAGGTATATTGTACATTCCTGTACCTTAATTTAATGTTAAAGAGGACGTTACTTCCGAAAATATGCTATAAAAATCGTAAATTTGCATAAATTAATTAACACTACATTTTACTGCATAATGGCAATATTAAAAAATACAGAAGAACTTAAAAATGAGCTTGGCTCGTTAATTTGGCGAATGGCGACCAATCTTGTGCATGGAGGCAAGGTGTCTCCAGTGCAGTTTATGGACTATACGCTTGGAGCGCTGTTTTATCGCTTCATCTCGGAAAATATCACAGACTATTGCAATCAGCTTATGGCAGATGCTGGAGTGCCAAATCCAGATTATGCAAATATGAATGATGCAACGGCCGAGAACGCACGCGATCAAATTATCAATGCCAAGGGTTTCTTTATATTACCGTCGCAGCTGTTCATCAATGTAGCTAACGGAGCATCCAAAAATACGGAGCTAAACACCACACTCGCCAATAATTTCAAGGCTATTGAGCAGAGTGCCATAGGCAAACCGAGCGAAAATGACGTAAAAGGACTATTCAGCAACTTCAATACAAATGACGATGGATTGGGGGCAACTGTTACTGCTCGTAATGAACTTCTGACTACATTGTTAGAAAATGTCCGTGATTTGAATTTTACTACGTATATTGAAAGTGGTCTGGATGTTTTTGGTATTTGCTATGAATACCTAATAAAGATGTATGCTCTTAACTCAGGAACAAAGGGTGGGGAGTTTTATACACCAGGTGAAGTAAGTTTTCTCTTGGCGAAGATTGCTGCAGCAGGTCGCAAAACAGTTAACAAGGTATACGACCCTGCTTGCGGAAGTGGCTCTTTGCTACTCAATTTTAATCGAGTCCTTGGTTCTAAGAACGTTGAAGATGGCTTTTATGGACAGGAGATAAATATCAAAACCTATAACCTTTGCCGAATGAATATGTTCTTGCACAACGTAAACTATGATCATTTTGATATACGATGCGAAGACACATTACTTCATCCTCAGCATACAGAAGAAGAGCCATTCGATGCTATCGTTTCAAACCCTCCTTATTCTACTCCTTGGCCTGGTGATAGTGATGCAACTTTGATAAATGATCCTCGGTATTCTCCAGCAGGAGTCCTTGCTCCAAAAGCCAAATCAGATTTTGCGTTTACCATGCACATGCTTTCGTGGTTGAGTGCACAAGGTACGGCTGCAATTGTGGAGTTTCCTGGAGTATTATACCGCAGTGGCGTTGAACAGAAGATTAGAAAATATCTTGTGAGCAATAACTACGTTGACACAGTAATACAGTTAGCCCCCAATCTATTCTTTGGTGCAACGATATCTACATGTATTATAGTCTTAAAGAAAAATAAAAACGACAATAGAGTTTGTTTCATAGATGCAAGTAATGAGTTCGGACATGAGGGTAATAAAAACAAGTTACTTCCTGAACACATCGAAAAGATTTATGAAACTCACATGAATAAAAATGAAATAAAGCATTTTAGTCATGTTGTTACGATTTCAGAAATAGAGAAAGAAAACTATAATTTATCTGTGTCTACTTATGTTGAGCAAGAACAGAATAAAGAAATTGTGGATATTGTGAAACTCAACAATAAGATTTCTGAAATAGTTGCTCGCGAGCAACAACTTCGTAATGAGATTGATACAATTATAAATGAATTGGAGGGAGTTATCGCATGAGCAAGTTAGAAGAGTTGTTGAATAAATTATGCTCTGATGGTGTTGAGTTTATAAAACTTGACAAATGTTTATCTTATGAGCAGCCAACCAAGTACATTGTTAAATGTAAGGATTATATAGAAACAGGACTACCTGTCTTAACAGCAGGGCAAACTTTCATTCTTGGCTATACTGATGAAACCGAGGGTGTCTTCAACGCATCAAAAGATAATCCAGTTATCATTTTTGATGATTTTACAACATCATTTCACTGGGTTGACTTTGATTTCAAAATTAAAAGTTCAGCAATGAAGATGTTAAGACCAAGGGCGGACATGAATATCTCGTTTAGGTTTGTGTATTATGCAATGAAGTGCATAAAATATCAAACATTAGAACATTCTCGACAATGGATTTCTAAATATTCACAATTAGAGATACCACTACCTCCAATAGAAGTTCAGAACGAGATAGTCCGTATTCTCGACTGTTTCACTCAGCTGGAGGCGGAGCTGGAGGCGGAGCTGGACTGCCGCAAGCGGCAGTATGAGTTCTACCGCGACCAGTTGTTGGGTTTCGATAAACTTACCCCCCCGAAAGGAATAATGTAGTTTGGATGCCAATAACAGAGGTTTTTGAAATGCGAAACGGATATACACCTTCAAAGAACAAGCCTGAATATTGGGAAGGAGGCAAAATCCCGTGGTTTAGAATGGAAGATATTAGGCAAAATGGACGTATACTTTCTGACTCTATTCAACATATAACAATGGATGGTGTAAAGAAGGGTAACTTATTTAAAGCCAATTCATTTATTCTTGCGACAACGGCAACTATTGGCGAACATGCCTTAGTAATTGCTGATTCGCTTGCGAATCAGCGATTTACGAACCTGTCGGTTCGTAAATCGCTGAAAGACAGAATAATAATAAAATTTCTATTTCATTATATGTTTATTATTGACGATTGGTGCAAAAACAATGTTAATATATCAGGGTTTGCATCTGTTGACATGAACAAATTTAAGAAATTGAAAATTCCCATACCTCCGATTGAAGAGCAAAACCGCATAGTTGCCATCCTCGACCGTTTCGAGTCTCTGACCACCTCATTGCAGCATGGCTTGCCAGCCGAGATAGCGGCACGCCGTCAGCAATATGAATATTATCGTGACAAGCTGCTCGATTTCAAGAGAAAGACAGCATAACAATTAAAAATAAGATAAGAATGGAGTCTTTAGGCACATTGTACAAAAAGTGGAAAAGTATACAGCCACTCAACGAACGCAAGCAATATTTGTTGAGCCAAAGGTTTACTGTAGAATACAACTACAACAGTAATCACATCGAAGGAAATACACTGACTTATGGTCAGACAGAGCTTTTGTTGTTGTTTGGCAAGGTGAGCGGTGAAGGCGATTTAAAGGACTTCGTAGACATGAAAGCCAGTCAAGTTGGCTTGAAGATGATGGAAGAAGAAGCTGGAGTATTGAATGAACCTCTAACACAAAACTTCATTCGTCAGCTCCATAAGACCATCATCCGTGAAGACTACACCGTATACCGTCAACTGCCAGGTGGTCAGCAGACAAGCTACACCATACATGCCGGAATGTACAAGACGCGTCCCAACAGCGTGAAGACGCGCTATGGCGATATTTTCGAATATGCATCACCAGAGGAGACGCCAGCATTGATGACCGACCTTGTGGATTGGTACAATGAATCCGAGGCATCTGGTAAGTACACGCCAGTAGAACTTGCAGCATTGTTTCACTACCGCTATATCCGCATCCATCCCTTTGAGGACGGCAACGGACGAATAGCCAGACTCATGGTAAACTACATTCTTGTTCGCCACGGTTGGCCGATGATAGTGGTACGTAATCGCATCAAAAATGAATACATTGACGCATTACACCAATCAGACGTAGAAGTAGGCCCAACCCCATCAGCTGGTGCACATGCTACACTAATACAGATACGCCATTTCTTTAAATACTTCTCGGCACTTGTGGCTGACGAATTAAAGTATGACATAGACTTTGCCGAAGAGCAATCGCCCAATGTTTGGTGGTATGATGGTCAGCGCATCGCGTTTCGCAGCAAGACGACAGCCATACTCCTGAAAGCCATGCAAGCAAATCCTGACATAACTATAGAAGGATTGAGCAAAGAAGCCGGCATTGTAACCTCAGCTGTGAAGAAACAGCTGCAACAAATGATAAATAAAGGCTACATACAGCGAAAAGAAAAAGATGGAAGCTGGTATGTTTTTGCCACATCATCCATATAAATGTGTTAAAATTACGTTTAAAGGTGGCTTGTGGCTACCTTTGAACGTGATTTTGATATATAATAACATATAATTAAAACCTAATATGTCAGAAAACTACGATATACTATCCGAGAATAACCAAAGTACGGTGGTGTCACACTACGAACGCCCCGATATGGTACGCGAAACATTTTATCAGAGCGAGACCGACTTGGAGCGCGAGATGATAGAACAACTCCAGCGACAGGGTTATGAATATGTGCCAATTAAGCAAGAAGAACAGTTGGTTGAAAATTTGCGCAAGCAACTTGAGCGACTCAATGACTACACCTTCACCGATGCGGAATGGGAACGTTTTTTCAAAGGTGAAATATCTAACGAAGGCAATGGAATTACAGAAAAGGCTCAAACCATACAGCAAGACCATATAAAGACATTAGTACTTGATAATGGACAACAGCGCAATATAAAGCTTATCGACAAAGAGGACGTACATCACAACTACACTCAGGTTATCAATCAATATGAAGTGGCAGATGGACAGCGTGCCAACCGTTATGATGTGACTATACTTGTAAATGGTCTGCCACTCGTGCATATAGAATTGAAGCGCCGAGGTGTGGCACTTAAAGAAGCATTCAACCAGATAAACCGTTACGGACGGGAGTCATTTTGGGCTGGCAGCGCATTGTTTGAGTATGTACAGATATTCGTAATCTCCAATGGTACGGAAACCAAATATTATAGCAATACCACTCGTGCAAACCACATAAAAGAGCAATCCAAGACAGGCAAGAAGCCAAGGCAGAAGACGTGCAACTCGTATGAGTTCACAAGTTACTGGGCAGATGCCGGAAACAAGGTGCTCGGTGACCTAACCGATTTCACCGCCACATTCTTCAGTCGCCACTCGCTTCTGAACATCCTTACAAAATATTGTGTTTTCACGGAGCAGAAAATACTCATGGTGATGCGCCCCTATCAGATAGCCGCTACAGAGAAATTGCTCAACCAGATAGAAATATCGCATAACGCTAAAAAGTATGGAACGATAGACGCTGGAGGCTACATTTGGCATACTACAGGAAGCGGCAAGACCCTGACATCGTTTAAGGCAGCACAGCTTGCTTGTCAAAAAGAATATATTGACAAGGTGCTGTTTGTGGTAGACCGCAAGGATTTGGACTATCAGACCATGAAGGAGTACGATCGTTTCCAGAAGGGTGCAGCCAACGGCAATACTTCCACAAAGGCACTATCCGACCAAATAAAATCGACAAGCAGTAAGAAAAAGATTATCATAACAACAATACAGAAACTTGCCTCCTTCATAAGGAAAAATCCGCAGCATGATTTCTATAGCAAGGAAGTAGTGATGATTTTCGACGAGTGTCACCGTTCGCAGTTTGGCGAGATGCATACAGCTATTACCAAACGTTTCAAGAAATACTATCTGTTTGGGTTTACTGGTACACCTATCTTCAAGGAAAATATGCAGGGTGGCAAAGGCATATACCGTATGACGGCAGATGTTTTTGGAAAGCAGTTTCCGCCGTATACTATAGTAGATGCAATACGCGATCACAATGTGCTTCCTTTCCGCGTAGCCTACATACGCACTATCAAGGAAAAAGAAGGCGTGGAGAATAGTAATGTTTGGGACATTAAACGAGAGGAAGCTCTTGAAGATCCACGTCGCATACACAATGTGACCGAATACATCCTTAATCACTTCGATCAGCAAACCAAACGAAGCTCAACCTACACGTTTAGCAAGCTTGTAAACATAGAAGAAGTGGCTACTGCCAAAAAGAAGGAGGTAGAAGAAAAAAGGCAGAAGATAAAGTTTGGCGGATTCAATTCAATATTCGCCGTGCAGAGTATCCACTTTGCCAAGCTCTATTACATGGAGTTTATGAGACAAATGGAAGCCTTGCCAGAGAACAAGCGTCTGCGTATAGCAACAATATTCAGCTACGCTGCTAACGAAGAAGTTGATGACAGCGGCGACACTGAAGAAAACAACGACTCGACCGAAGGGCTTGACAAAAGTAGCCGCGATTTTCTGGAGAAAGCCATTGCAGACTACAACAAGATGTTCAATACCAACTACGATACTTCGGCAGACAAATTTCCTAACTACTACAAGGATGTGTCTCTGCGAATGAAGAACCGCGAGATAGACATTCTTATTGTTGTCAATATGTTTCTCACAGGATTCGATGCTACAACCCTCAATACCCTTTGGGTGGATAAAAATCTACGTTATCATGGACTGTTACAGGCATATAGTCGTACCAATCGTATACTGAACTCTGTAAAATCGTTTGGCAATATAGTATGCTTCCGCAACCTCGAAGAAGCTACCAATAAATGTCTTGCACTCTTTGGCGATCCTAACGCAAAAGGCGTCACAATACTACGTCCTTTCGATGACTACATGAACGGTTATACCGACTATGATGGCAAAACATGCATGGGCTACAAGGAAATGATAGAAACGTTGCGATGTATGCTCGCACCTGGTGAATTTCCATTAGGTGAAAAGGCAGAGAAAGATTTTATACGTCTTTTCGGTGCTGTGTTGAAAATGCGTAATCTATTGTCATGCTTTGACCAGTTTACAGATGTCGACTGCATTTCCGAGCGTGACATTCAAGATTATACGAGCATATACATCGACCTTGCTGACAAATACCGCAACAGAGAGAAACACGACAAAACAGACATTAATGATGATGTTGTGTTTGAGATGGAACTTGTCAGACAGGTTGAGGTAAACATCGACTATATATTATTCCTTGTGCAACAGTACAACCAAGGACATCAGGACAATGCCGAACTTATGGTAAAAATAAGTAAAGCAATAGATTCAAGTCCAGACTTACGTGATAAGAAAGAACTCATAGAGCAGTTCATTGAATCACTGACACCCGATAGTGAAGTGAACGACGAATGGCAAGATTATGTGAACAATTGTAAGCGTAAAGAGTTTGAAATTATCGTGAAAGAAGAGCATCTGAAAGCTGGTGAAGCGAAAGAGTTTATCAAAACATCGTTCAAGCGCGGATATGTAGCAGAAGGTGGATTGGAACTTAACGGCATCATGCCGCCAATCAATCCGTTTGATCCCAATGCAAATCGTGAAGGCAAGTTGCATCAAGTTCTCGAAAGGCTTAAAGGATTCTTCAACAAGTTCTTTGACATATCCAATGGTGATTTCTAAGTCAGAGTAAATGGAAGATATAAAGCACACATACCCCAGTTCGGGATAAGAAATAGTTCATAAAAAAGTTGGTAGTCTCACAAATATTTTGTACCTTTATAGGTGATATTCAATAAGTTACGAATATATTTGATATGACTACCGATTACAAAGTTACAGAATTATTTTGTGTTATAGACGAGTTTTGCAAACATTTTGATGCGGAAAATGCAGGAAATCTACTTGAAGACAATAGCGGAGTCAAGCGTAGACGTCGCCAAGCGTCGTTGTCCGACAGTGAAATCATGACCATTCTGTTGTATTTTCATTTTG
>OMCE01000136.1_pt1 | contig 36627 bp, 33 predicted proteins | sample 1644981 | NCBI WGS metagenome assembly OMCE01 (sample SAMEA103958151, study PRJEB25191) | human gut metagenome | reverse complement strand
AGTCACGCACATTCTCTCCCTTGCCATAAACAGGCAATGGCTTGCGATGGCGGATATTGTTTATGAACAATGGTATCAGCTTCTCCGGGAACTGATAAGGACCATAGTTGTTGGAGCAGTTGGTCACGATGGTAGGTATGCCGTATGTGTCGTGGAAGGCACGAACGAAATGATCTGAGCTTGCCTTCGATGCTGAGTAAGGTGAGTGAGGATTATACTTGGTTGTTTCCAAGAAGAATTCCTCGCCGTATGCCTCATGGTTCTTACCGCTTGATGCCTTTGTTGAGAAAGGAGCAGGTATGCCCTCTGGGTGAGTCATCTGCAATGCACCGTACACCTCATCGGTTGAGATGTGGTAGAAACGCTTTCCCTCGTATTTCTCTGGCAAGCTTTCCCAATAGAGTTTGGCTGCTTGAAGGAGGGTCAATGTGCCCATCACATTTGTTTGTGCAAATGTGAACGGATCCTTGATGCTTCGGTCTACATGGCTCTCTGCTGCAAGATGAATGATGCCGTCAATGTGCTCATCCTGCATAAGCTGATAGAATGCATCAAAGTCACATATATCCATCTTCACAAACTTGTAGTTTGGCTTGTCTTCTATATCCTTAAGGTTTGCCAAGTTGCCTGCATAGGTCAACTTATCGAGGTTGACGATGTTGTACTCAGGATACTTGTTCACGAAGAGGCGAACTACATGTGAGCCGATGAAACCAGCACCACCAGTTATTACTATATTTTTTCTCATTTTGGTAATTATATGTTCACAAAATGTATTTTAGGCACAGCTCTTTGAATTTGCCAATCAATCATTATAACAAAGAGAATCAAGCTAATTGTCTTCTGTCATCCTTTTGCAAAAAGGAATCTTATCCTTGCAACCCAAGATTTTGTTCATACTATTCATAGAAATAATCATCTGCAGTTGTTTTCGTTGCGACTCTAAAGTCTATATCTCCCAAAGCACTCTTTATCAAACTTTTGCTATTTGGCACATGCAGTACAGGCACCTTATACTTGTTATCTCTAAAGACAGGCAATGTGTTCCACAAGTTCTTTACTTTAGTTGTAAATCCTACTAAAGTATGGACACCAACTTTGTCTTTAATTTCCGGATATACTACAATTATAGGCAAGCCATTGGTGTTGATGGCATAGTCTATTTCCTCTCGCAAAGCTCTGCTATATTTTGTTTCTGAACTCAAGAACAAAACTACATTTGCAGATGCGTTCAATCTCTCGTGGAGTCTTGGTTTTAACGTTTGTTCCCAATCACTTCCGTCACGAACGGAATAAGTCTTGTTATGAGAATCAACAAAGGGAAAACTCGTATCTGCCGCTTTCCATGCTTTCAATAAATTATAGTAACAAAAATCTTTTGCTGCATTTGCCCCTAAATTATTCTGATTAAAAGGCTCTGCCACATAAAATGCACAGTAATTTCCTGTTCTATTAGCCATAGTTTTACAAATTATGAATTGAAATATTATCTTTGTCTCCCGTCCATATTACGATGTGAATGTCAGCGGAAATTTTATCTCGATTAATCTTTAACGCTTGAATTAAATATTTCAGAATATCTTTTTGAGATATATTTGTTCTTGCAAGATTGGAACCAATCAGAGGCATTATTACAGGATAACCCTGTGAACGAGTGTTGCAGTATTCTATCATTTTTTGTACCGCAAGAACAAATTCATCCTTGGATGTGCTCGCCATAAAATGCAAGTCAAACTTTGATATTCCTAAAAAGAAATAGACTATGTGGTCATCTCCTTGGATTTCCGCTATAGTTCCTACATCATACCGAAAAGTATTTCCTTTTGATTTGTTTATGCGGGTTAGATCAACATAATGCTCACCTTGAAGTTTCTCTTGTATTGTCTCATTCAAAGAATCTGGTGTATATAGTCCTTTTGCATAAAGGTCATTCATAACTCTCCCATGTTGTGTCCTGTCAGAAACGAGGTCATTGTCAACTATAGTATCGAAACATCTGTTGACAGAAACGACAATATTCCTTCTTTCGTCATATTCTTTAGCAACAATAGCCGGAGAATACATGTCTCCATATTGTACATAGATCTTATGACCAGAGTTTGACTCCATTACAATTTTCTTTGTCACTGACAAAACTTTCAATGTTACAAAAACGCAACATAAAATAAAAATTCCCAACAATACGCCAATTGACAAGAGTAATTTACACCAAAATGACCAGTCTTTTGGTAAACAATCACTAAAAGTAAGCCATACGGAAAGGAATCCACAGATAGAATAAATGGCTCCAACCCATTGACAAGTTCGCTTCAAGATAACACATCTATTGAGCCAAAACCTTAATAAGAAATTCTTTATAATTGTACAATTTCCCATCCTAATTTCTTCATTTTATCTATTCTATTGTCATTCCAATTATGTTTATACGAAGCATAACAAAGGAGATGGGTAGGGCGTGAAAATCCTACATACATCATGCGCATAACAGCCTGGCAGGTCACTTGTTTATACTGCGCTTCCTCTTGAAATAAAGGATTCGGATAAAAAGTAGCAGAAGCGTTTTTTGTCGCTTTCTTCTTTTGTTTAAAAAGATGTGATGATTCATAGTCCTTAAAGGATGTTTCAACGTACATTGTGGCACAATGAGTTTGTCCTTTTGTAGAATGAACTGACTCTATTTTAATATCTGGGAATGAAGTTGGAGCGTCTATATTCAATAATCCTGTATCAAATCCTTTTTCGCAGAAATCTGTCAAGACCTTGTTATTGTTGCTAATTTTAAATATCTGAGAGAAACTGCCCCTCAAATAATCAACTACCAATGTGTAACATTCGAAGTATTCCTGTTGGAACATCAATACCGAAGCCCGATAAAGCAATAGCCTATATTCGTTGTAAACTTCTTCACCCAATAGCCCCATATGTTTTTCTAAAGAAGTTTTAGAATAGAATTTTCCTTCACTGTCAAGAATGGCCAAATTACGTAATACACAAACTATCGTCTTTTGTATAACAGATTTACATTCATGCATACAAAGTTCCCTACACCCGAAAACGAGGAATTTGCTCAATGTCGTGTATGAACTTAATCCCTTGTCTGATGATTTTTCACAATTAGGGAATATGTCTTCCAAACGCAACTTGTCTTTCACCTCTCCTGCATTTCTTTTAAGATTCCAACCAACAACATGAAAGCCATATTTATTACTTTCTCTTGCCGTTCGCAAATGATACCTTTCTATCAAATCATTAAATGTAGGCAAGAGTTCATCTTTGGTGTATTCGTCAAACAGAATGAGATACGGAGGAATGTCACCATGTTCAAGTTGTCTCTTGCCGACAATAGTGAATCTCGATTTACCTGTATCATCAACAGCTTTATCAACCGCAAAAGGATTGACAACTTTTGCAATACTATCGGTCAACCGCAAGGAATTTTGTAAGCATTCCATTTTGCGGACAATCCATTGATCTGGAACGGTTCTGTCTGGACGATTGAATATGGTTTGGTTCTTGTCTCCGACCCTTTGAAGACAGCACTCGTCACAATCAAATATATAGTCTATCAAATCCAATTGGTACTTTTTTAAATCCTGTGTTTCATCAATGAATACATATTTAAATCGTTTACGAAGTGCTTGCACCACAAAAGGATATTTATGAATATACGTGTCAGCCAAGAAATAACAGTCGTCATAATGAAGAATGCCTTTCCTTAATATGGATTCCTTCATTTTAAGTAGATCTGATTTTATTCCATCATACATTTTTTGTTCAGTGCCTTCATCCATCCATTTCTTCACTGGTTGAAACGAAAGTTTCTCGTCAAGACCTTTGGTAAATTCTAATACACCACCATTAATATGACGAACACGGATACTTGCAAACTCAAACTTCTTATAGCGCAAATACTTTGTGCCTCTTGTTAACCTGTAAAAAGAAGCGTTCAAATACCGCTCCACCTCTTGCTCGTAAGCCATGCCGTCAATCACATGCTCTTTCTGATTAAAGCATTGTTCATAGTATGGTATTGCCAAGAACTTATCTACAAAGTCTTGAACAGTGCCTATAAAATGAGGGGCATCAAGAAGTTGATAGCATTCAGTGCGAAGTTTCATCTTCACCTCATTGACAGCATTGTTGGTATGTGAAAGCACAAGTATGCCCTTATCTTCTTCTAAAGGTAGATGTCTTGCCATACAAATCAATTTAGCTTGCAATGCGGTGGTTTTGCCACTTCCTGGTACTGCCAAAAGGTCGCAACTCTTCAAGCCTTTGATAAAAAGTCTTCGCTCACCATCAAAGTGCATGCCATCAGGAAGCAAAACCAGCTCTGCCTTTTCTATGTCAACATCAGTGATAACCATAAGACTATGAAACGACAAACCTTATAGCATCCAACAAGTATTTGATATATTCATCCTGCTGATTAAGATTCAATGTGGATTCTTCAATCTTTTCCGACAAAGCCAAAGCTATAGCAGTCTTATCCAAGCTTCGATTCTTCAATTTCTCTGACAACTTCGTTTCAAAGGTTTCCTTATAACAATGTGTTGCTGCATCTTTCTTAAATTCAGTTGTTTTGCTATGAACCTCAGCTACCGAATCCTTAAACAATTCTGACAGAACTGGTGATTTAAACATGCACCATTCCAATGTCCATTCCTTTGCAAGGCAAAGTGTAATATTGGTAGGCAAAGGCTTTCCTATTTTTCCGTCAATAGAATCCCGTTTATCTTTTTCCACTTGTGCCTTATTTGCAGTATCAGGTCTTACATCTAAATCAGTAACTATCGCACACTTCACTTCCATTTCAGGCGCAACTTTCCTCATAAAGATATGAGCAAAGTGTAAGTATGCTGTAGAACCCACATTGACAACGGAAACTTCATGTTGAGTTAAGTCTATCCCCATTTTCTCTGCAATGACTGGAATAAGTATTTCTTCAGCCCATCCTTCCACCAAGATAACACCTTTTGCAAAAAACAGATTAGACTTTGTTACATCCAAAAAAGTGTCAAGATATTTATAATCCTTTTTCTCCAACTTGGTGTAACCTGGTCCCATTGGAAAAACATTGTTACTGTTGCACATCAGAATACTATTGACATCGTTGTCCTTGCCAAGTTTTACTTTAGACGTAATGTTAGGACTATGCGTCGTCAATATAAACTGCACTCTATCTTCTTGCAGCAAAGCTGAGATTACCTTCATTTGGGCTTGTGGATGGATATGAGCTTCCAACTCTTCAATCAAGCATACCTTTAGGTTGTCACCTTTCTTTTTGAGGTGCAAAAGCTCGGTTGCCATAAATAGGCGATTGAGTGTACCCAACCCCAAATTCTTGCTGTCAACCACGCTGATAGCCAAACGCTCTAAGATACTTTTCATCGTAGGGTCAGCCAACAAGAATTGCGATTCCGCATCGTCAGAAATGAACATTTTCAAAAACTTGTCTATTACACCCTTTATCAATTTCTTATGAGACGCATCACCACCAGTATCATCCTCAAACCAAGCCTCAACCTCGGCATTTGCGTCTTCTATAATCTTTATCAGATCATGCTTTTCACCATTGGAATTTTGCTTCAACAATTCATGAGACTGAAGGATTTGCGACAATCTGGAGTTTTTCTTAGCAGTAAGCTCGTTTTCTGCATCTCGGAGAGGCTTGAGATAAGTGATGCGTAAGTTGTCCTTCATCAATGGGGTCAAACTATGTCCATCAGCATCATTGCCGCCTTTTACTTCGTAAGCTTGTATATGTCCATCTTTGCGAACTACATCAAGCACAAGTTTCAAGCTCGCCAATGCTACACCTTTTCTGGGCGAGATAATCTCTGTAAAATTACTCGCTTCACTATCTGTAACATCGTCTATCAATAGCTCAATGCGCAAATGTTCCTTGTCATTATAGAAATCATCCTGCTGGATACGTATGGCTTCGTATGCATTGGTTTTCAATACATACTTAATGGCATCAATGATAGCAGTCTTGCCAGAATCGTTCTCACCAATCAGAACGTTCATACCTTTCTTGAAAGGCACGATAATATGTGGCTTTGTTAGGTCAAAGTCATCACCTCCATATTTACGAAAATTCCAAAGTTTTAATTCCGAGATGTACATAATCTAAAAAATAAATGAAAAAAGTTGCACCACGCGTATGCTGGAATCATAGGTTGTGGTATCTGGTAATACTATCATAGTTTACTTCGGTTGTTTCTCCTAATTCTAATATTTTGTCAAATTGAACATCGGTCATTTTGAAGAAACCCCAATAATTAGGACGCAAGCCGACTTGCTCTTTCATCACCTTGTTGATAACTTTCTTGGTAAAGGCGATGTTATACACCATCTTGATGACGGTGAAATAATTCTTGTTCTTATACCAATTTCTCAGTTCTCGCTCATTGAACACGGAATAACGATTGGTGTATTTTACAAAGGCATCCTTATCAGCAAAATCCTTATAAGTCTTTACTTCGCAAACGGTACATACCGAGGTGCATACGCTACGGTAGGCTGCAGGAGCTTGATAGTCACTTGTTCGATAGATGACGAATTGGCTATCACTTCTATATCCGTAAGGATGGAAATGTCCTTGCTTGGATGCTCATGATATTTTCGGGTGTGTAGAAGAGTTGTGATTAGAACAGATATTCGTAATGCGACAATATCTCCTGATAATCATTCTCGTATCTGGTCTTGTCGTTAGGACTGATATGAGGACTTTTGATAATCTGTTCCATTTCTTGGAGTACCTTGCCTCCTTCACACATGATGGGGTCAAGGTGCTCCTTGAACTGTTCTACAAAGGGCGCATAGTAGTAGTTTATCTCCTCGATGATAAAGGAAAAGATGTTCCATGTATCATTGGTATTGATACGGTTATGCGCCAACTCGTCCAAGGCGTATTTTCTCAGATAGCCGATGTTTTCGGCTTGCAACGCCACTTCCTTGTCGTCTTTCACAGGATGGAAATAGCGGTCTATCAGCACTTGTCGCTCTTGCAGGTTGCGCTGATAAAAGATATTCTCATGGGTGATTGAGGTTTTGCTTTGCTCCACTTCCTCAAAGTGCTCGGCATGAACACCGCTGATTGCTACACTCATTCCGCCGATGTCCATCACCAGACGGCGATCTCGGTCAATACGAATGATGTAGCCTTCCAATCCAGCCATCTCACCTGTGGTGATACGGAGGAGAATGCGGTTGCGAGCATAATAATGATAAGGGTGGAGAAGGAAACGGATGCGCTCAGGAGAGGTTTCCGTGACACGCATGAATGGTTGCATCTGTGAGTCGGGTATCTCTGCTACCTTGCCTGTGCTACAATTCTTACACAGACGGGCGTGAGAGAAGTGCTTATCGAGATAGGCTTGTATTTCTTCGGGAAAACCTTGGAAGAAGACAAGTCCGCTGACGGTCGGAACTTCTTGATGTTGAACCTTTTGCTTGCCCAATTTCTTGAAATAACGCACAGTCTTATGCACAAAAAAGGTTCTCTTGTCCTTCTCCAACTGTTCTTCCATCTTCTTCACTTTGCTGTTGTGAACAAAGACGTAAGACCATGTTGTTCCGTTCGATTGACGACACTTCTTTATCGCAGAACCAGTCTTTGCGTCTGGCTCTGTAACGTGGTTGCCCTTTGGAGAAACAAGTTTCTCGTCGGCTGTAGAAAAAGAACTTGTACCATCCGGTTTCATAAATTCTGCTCTACTTTATGTAATTAGCTATAACCATACATGATGGTTGTTGAAGCCTAGTTAATCCGTCTTTATTGTGCATAATCTTAATCGTATATATGAATGAGTATCAGACATTACTGCCTTTGCACATGTATCTTTATTTTACATTCGTTACACTCTCTTCTTATAAGAGAGCAAACTCGCTACAAAAATACGAAAATTAATTGGATTACATGTCAGATTTTATCATTTTCTGTTAGTCATTAAAAAAAATCACGCAAATGTTTAGCAAATCTGCCTTGGATGATTTCTCCAAGTGGCAGATTTGCACTTGTTTCGGCTGTTTTTGCTCTTTTATAAGAAGAAAGCGTGAAATTTGCTAAACATTTTCCCCATCATTTCGGGACTGGGCAAATATGACTATTTATTTACAATTCTTTCAAGATCTTTCTTATGATTCGCTCGTTGGCTTCGTTGATGGTTGCCACGTCTAACGACTGCAAGTATATTTGTGTGGTCTTGAAAGAGTTGTGTCCCATTCCCTCGCTGATGGTGGCTATCGGAATGTTCATGTGCAGGGCGACGCTTGCCCATGTGTGGCGTGCCACATAGGTGGTCAGCGGTATCTTCAAGCCTATCCTCTCACCGATTTTCTTCAGGTTGTAGTTCGTGTTGTGTTCCACTTTACGGTATGCGGTATAAAGCGAAGTCTCTTTGCCTGTCAAAATAGGCAGTAGATAAAGAGAGTCTTTGGTCTGTTCGGCATATTTGTCAACGATGGCTTGCATCGGCTTAATCCACTCGATATTGAGATTTTGGTGGGTCTTGCGACGGTTGTAGCTTATCATTCCGCACTTTAAGTCGCTTTTCTTCAGGAATGCCATGTCCACAAATGCCATGCCACGGAGATAGAAACTGAGGAGGAACAGATCTCGTGCCTTGTCAAGAGACGAACCACGAGACAAATCCAACTTTTCTATCTTGCGAATATCCTTGACGGAGATGGCTCGCTTGCCAGTTCTCGCGTTGGCGGTCTGAATGTGAGAAAAGATGTCGTTGGACGGAGCTTGCCCTGCTTCCACTGCCTTGTTGTAGAGGGTGCGGAGGGTGCGCATATAGAACGCCACGGTATTTTGACCTACACCTCTGTTCCATAGCCATGACTGGTACATCTCCATCATATCGCTTGTCATCTGGGTGAAGGCGAGGTCTTCATGGTCACGAAACTCCATGAAGCGATTTGCGGCACTGACATAGTTATTCTTGGTTCCAATGCACTGCATCTGCTCTTTCTTGGCTATCTGCTGTCGGAAGAATGTAAATACGCTCTGGCTTGGCGGCAGTTGCTGGATTTCCTTGGCAAGGTCATCTATAGAATAAGAGATGCCCACCATCTCCTTGTCATGGATGATGCGCTGCATCTGCTTCATCTCCCAGTCTATCTTTGACTGGATGAGTTGCAGATACGCCAGTCGGTTGCTGTGATTAGAAATAATGACAGCCGATTTCTTGTCGTTCCACTCGTCAGGAAAGACATGATAGTCGGTACTGATCCAACGCAGATTACGCTGGTGGATAAGGTGATAATACAATGTGCCTTCCTTTCCCTCTACCGAGGAGGCACGAAACTTTACTTTTACTGTTGCCATAATGCTTTACTTTTAATGGTGAATAATGTTTTTTCGGTTTACACCTTATTATATAAGCAGTAAAAGTTCTGTTTGTCTCCGTCTTCTGATGGATGGGATATGCTTGCCTCTCCATCTGCAAAAGTCGAGGTAATCTTTTTCTATGTCCTGCAATCCTCGCTCAATCTTTTGCAGGAGGCGGCTCTTGGGAAATCTTTTGTTCCCTAATATCTTGTAGGGGCCGACATTATAGGCAAGTACGGCAAGGAGTAATGAGTCCGTGCCATACTTACGAAACATGGCACATAACTTGGTGAGATCTGAGCGCAACAGGGAGTCGGCTTGCAGATAAGTGAGATTCTTCTTGAACTTTTCATGTGGCAATATCCGATGTCCCCATCCGATATAGGGAAAGTTGCGCTTGATGTCGTGCCACCCCTCATAATACTTGATGCAGCGCACCGCTCGTTCAAAGGGTGGTAAAGCGAAAATGCCCAAGTCGGTTTGGCTTGGGCTATCGGTTGTGGGTGTTTTGTTCTGTGCCGCAATACTTTGACACAGAAACAAGAGCATTATAGTGATGTATGTCCTTATCTTTTTTGTCATGGATGTTGATTTTGTTTTGCTTTTGGGGACGCCATAGTTTTGTTACTTGGCATTCTTCTTGTTGAATATTTCTGCTATCATGGCTTTCACGTCCTCACCAACTTGCACGAAGTTCTTATAGAGGATGCGCTCACGCTCATCACGGCTCTTGAAGGTGTAGAACTTGGGCAGGGGCATATACTCGTTTTCCTCCTTTTTTATGTCTGCCATATTGAAGTCGGTCTTGCAATAGAACTTACTGGTCTTGAATTCGTCGCTCTCCTGTATATTCATACTGCCATTCATGCCGGTCTTGGTTTCCACAAAGTCTCTTGCCGTCTGTCCACAGATCCATCCTGTTGGCATATCCGAAATTTTGGAGGCCGGAACAAGGCTGTCCATGTTCTCATTCAGGTTGATGCTCGTCTTGTCTCTATCGATGGTCACGCCTTTCTTCAGTTGCACCACCTTTCCGAAGATGTCGGAGGATAGCCATTCGAGCGTTTCCTTGCTTCGTGCCGAGCCGCTCACCACATTGCCTACGGTGGTGATAATCTTCTGCATACCCACTTTGCCATAGTCAGCTTCCAACTGCGGCAACTCCTGAAAGCCCAAGGCTACACTCACCTTGTTGCTTCGGGCTGTACCTATCAGTCGGTCTATTTTGTGGAAGTAGAGTGTTGGCAACTCGTCCACAATGATGCTCACAGGGATGTTCTTGCCTTGCCCTGTGTTCACTCGTGTCACCAGTCGGTTGAGGATTAGGGCGTTCAATGCTCCGATGATGCTCTCCATTTCTGGGTCGTTGGCTACCAGCAGATAACTGGGGTTTTTGGGGTCGCTGACTTTCAGGTCGAAGTCGTCTCCATCTTTATGGAATATCCAATAACTTTCCTTTGTAGCAAGTCTGGAGGTGTACACACGCAGCGTACCTATCATACCCTCCAATTGCTCCATTGCACGATTTTTCAATGCTGTCTGGAACGGACCGAGCAATGGTGCCACCTCATTGTCTGTTTCCAATACCTCAAAGATGGTCTGGTAACTTTCATTCAAGAAGGAGAGGATATGGGGCATATCGCTGTACTTGCCCAACCAATAGGCTGGCTCCACTTCTTCTCCTGCATGGTTAAACACCTTGCCGGTTGGCTTCATCTGCATGGTCTTCGGATCAAGTACTTTCTCCGCTATCAGCATCTTGCCGTCCTTGTCGTACGGTTCCTTGCCATAGTTGATGAAGAAGTAGATACAGGCGGCGAGGAAGTTGACGGCTGAGGTCTGGAAGAACTGGTCGCTGCCGCCTCCGCCTTCTTTCTTGCCTTTTTGCAGTGATTCAAGCAGGGTTTCTGCGGTCTCACTCGCTGCTGCCAAATTATTGATATACTTCTGCTGTATCGGGTTTACTCGCTTGGAGTATTCCACATCCACGAAGTTGATGATATTGAACTTGCAGCCTTCTGGCAGTTTGCCCATCTGTTGGTTCTTCTTGTAGTGGTAATACAGTTTGGTTGCCAAGGTTGGGAACTTGTAGTCGTAAACGACCATGGCAAAGCCTTTTGCACTGTGCTGACGGATAAACGGCTCGATGATGGAGAATGTCTTACCGCTACCAGGAGTACCCACAACCCATGTACCTCGGAAAGGGTTCACGATATTCACCCATCCCTTGCGGAATTTGCCCTTATAGTAGTAGCGCATAGGGATATTCACGCTGTATTTGTTGTATTCCTCCTTCTGGCACTGCTCGAAACTCTCGTTCTCAAAATTAAAACGGTCTTTCATCAGTCCTTCCTTCAGAAACTTCGATATATTATCCAAGGCTACATGCACCAGTACCGTTCCGATGATGGTTGCCACCATATAAAGAATGGTGTTCAATCTTAGGGTATAGAGACGAGTGTCCATCGCATAGCCAAAGAGCCACACGGACAATACCAACAGCAGCACGCCACTCACCAAGGGGTAGAGCACCTGCTTTCGGGCATCAAATTCCAAGTGTTTCTTGTTTCTCGTGCCTACACAGGTGATGCATACCAAGAGGAATGTCACCACCTTGCTATACACCAGGTTCCCGTCATGGTAGATAAACCACTGCTTGATGCGGTCGTGCAGGTCGCACACCACACCGCCAAAGCCATCTATCGCCATTGGGTCTATGGCATACTCAAAGAACTCCATCAACACGGATATGTAGATGACCGCTCTGAATATCTTGTAAAATCCTTGTAACTCCTTGCTTTCTTCCATTGGATATGATTGCTATTTCAGAAATATGGGATTGAATGAGTCTGCCGACAACACATCGCTGTAGTTTATCTTTAGCGATATGGTGCGACCGCTGATTTGGTTCTCCGTCATTTCGATGGTTAATTGCTTGTCATTCGGGAATGTCATTTTCCGAATGACTATCACATTGCGGTAGCCATAGCGGAAACGCTTGGTCTGTTCCAACGTGAAGACTGGATGCAACTCTATCATCTGTGAGTTGGTTGCCTTTGTGGTCTTCTTGTCCGTCAGCTTTAATCGTATTTGGTCTATGTCAAACGGTATGTCTGTCTTGTTCTCCACCGAGAAGTCCAAGAAGAAATAGTCGCCCGATGAATAGATGTTATTCAGTCGCATCACCATCTTGTGGGCTTTGGTCTTCACATTGTTCACATGGGCTTCCGAACTCCAAATCTCACGAGCATAACGAGCCATGTCTGTAGAGGACAATGTAACCGCAGGATTATTATAGGCATTCTTCTCTATCTGTTGTATCTCCTTGTCCGTCACTGCCTCTTGCAGTCTCGTGGTATAGAGTAGCGCATATTGTGTGCGGTATCGTTCTGTCACGATGGTCACGATGGCAAGCACCTCACCATCTTCATGCATTCCTTCCTTGGGTTTCAAACGCACAGTATTGTTGATGGGTTGGTCTCCTGCTATCTTATCGGTGGATATATCCACAAAACGAATGGGTTCACTTGCCGTAATGACCGTAGTCACTTGCTCGTTCACGGTCAGCAGCTCCATCTCCTGGTAGGTGCAGGGCTGATAGCTCTCCGCACAGGTCTGTTGTGCCAACATCGGTATGGCACTTATCGCACACATCATCAGTGCGCCAATGGTCTTCTTGATATTCATATTCGTATTCTTTGGATGTTGTCGTTTACTTACTCTTGGTCTCTTTGCTGTTTATCAAGTACACAAAGGTGCCATATTTTAGTTTTACCTTGTTCTTCTTGATAGCCTTGCCTATGGCACTGCTCGTTTTCTGATAGGCATTCTGCATGGTCTGCATGCCCCATTGCGAAAAGCTGCTGCCAGTATTGGTGGTGTTCATATCCACATTGCCGGTCACGGCTCCGCTTGCCACATCCTTGGTGGTCTCACGGAACTGGCTGCTTGGCACATACAAGCCTTCCATGCCGTCTGTGTCGTAGAGTGACAGGTTGATTTTCACTATCTCGTCATCCACCAGCACGCTCTTCACCGTTCCTTTCACTCGTAGAGAGCCAAAACCACTCATAATGGCATACAGGTATGCGCCTTTCTTCACCACCATTTCTCCGATTTCCACATCATCGAGCAAGCGCAGGCGAACACGGCTTCCATCCACGGCTTTCACATTCTCGTCAATGATAGCCTTTATCAGTGTCGGCTCTTTCTCATTCACTGCCAATGTGTTGAAGTAATCCGATGATGTCTTCACCTTTTTCACCACTTCGCTTGGCTTGTCGTTCTCGTCCGCTTCCTTTCGGACATTCTCATTTACCTTGATTTTGCCTTCAATGTTGATACCGCCCTTGGCTGTAGCTGTTGTTTCATCGGATGCTGCAGCTGAAGACGATGAGTTCTGTTGCGTGACTTGCTGTCCCTTCAGCCTTGCTTCGGCAAGTGCCTTGTTCAGTTCCGCCAACGCCTCGTTCTCTCTTTGTCGCTCATGGGCTTCTTGCGCTTCTCTCTGTTTTTCCATTTCTGCTTGCCTCTTGGCTTCGGCATCCAACTGTTGCAGTTCTGCATCCGAATACTTGCTTTGGTATTCTTCTTTTTCTTGCTCATTGTCTCGGTCTATATTCTCCACGGCACTATGGTCTTCTATCTTGCCGTAGGCGTTCAACATGTTCTCATACTTGCCTCCAATACCGTCACCGCCCTTGATATGGGCTTGTGGCAGGTTCGGATTCAGATATTCCGTGGTCTGCATATTGGCATCCTGTTTCTCCGCCACCTTGGTATCAAAAAGGTCGAAGATAAAGTAGGATGCGCCGAGCAGTGGAAGATAGACAATCGCAGGTAGCATGTACTTGGGTTGTCTGAAATTGATCCTTTCTGTCAGCTTCATCGTTATTTGTCTTTATAAGGATGGCGTGCATCCTCATTGGTTCTTACTATATTCTTTGCATTCCCCATATTCTGATGGCGAGCCTTTATCAGTGAGTCCTGCCGTTCCGTGGCGGTGCGTCGCTCTCCCTGATAATGGTAAGCTCTTGCCATGCGATAGATGTTGAAACTGAAGCTCACACCTACAAAACCGAACACGATGACTAAGAACAGTGTCTTGTGCAAGTCGGCAAATCTCTGTACCTTGACTGCCGCCTTGTCTATCCTGCACATCTTGGCAAACTTCCTTCCGGCTCTCACGTCTCGCTCATAGCGTTCCTTGTATTTGGGATCGTCCTTGTCGGGCATCTTCTCCCCAATGAGCATCTGCTTAAATCCTTTTGTGTTCATCGTTATTTCTTTTTTACCTTTTTACTTTTTTACCCTTTTACCTTTAATAGTTGCTCTTCGTCTTCTGGTCAATATCCTTGTTGAGCAAGGTTCTCCAGTTCACTATCAACAATCCATGTGGGTTGTTGTCTGTCCTCGGCACTCGTTTCAATTGTCCTGCCGTCACCAGCTCACGGGTCAGCACATTGGTTCTGCGCTCGATGCGCTGTCTGCCGTAGTAGGTAAACTCCATTTTCTCCTTGTTGAACTTGATACTGTCACAGAAGATGCTGAACACGGCACTCGTTCCCATGATGTTGGAGTAGAATCCCTTTTCCTTCAGTGTATTGTACTGCGCCAATCCTGTCTCATCCACCAGATACATGGCTTTCTCCATGGTGTATTTGATGTACTTGTCATCTGGTGCCAACGTGAAAAAGTAGTGATGGAACATCTCTATATGACTCTTTGCTTCCACATCCAGTGTCTCATCCATCGTTGTGCGCTGCACCAGGATAGGCACATTGCCGTCCAACACATAGATTTTGTTCTGTGCATCCACCACCATGTTCTTCGCCGTCCAGATGCTACTAATACTTATCAGCACGCATCCAACCAAGAACAGGCTACAGATGATAGTCACCAACTTCACCTTATTCTCTAAATTCTTGATTACCATTGCTATTTCGTTATTGTTTTACCTTTTTACTCTTTTACCTTTTTACCTTTATCAGTGCATCACATGGGCAAGTGTTCCCTGTGCCGACATTTTGGCTTGCTGTGCCACACCCTCACCGAAGTTTCTGGTGGAGAAGGCGGTATCGCCCTCTGGTATCATCCATGCCGCAAGGTCTGGAACCAAGTTTAGGCACTTCAACGCCACGATGCTTGCTGCCATCAGATACCCTGCCGAGAAGAACGAGTTCTGCAAGTACGCCGCCATCGTCTGCTCACTGGCGGTGATAGCCGTCAGGTTCTCAACCTGTATGCAGAGCACAATATCAAAGAGCAGCAGTACGTAGAATCCTACGAAGTATAGCATCGCTCCATAGAAGTGCACGGTCAGATACCTTGTCAGCCACTTTGCCCAACTGCTTTCCCATTTCGGCAATAGCGAGAATGCCCATTGTATCGGTCCGAATATCGTCAGCATTCCCAATAGTATCTGTTGGCAATAGATGGTGCTCCACCAACCGATACGAAACACAATCAATGCTATCAGCATTACTATCTTGTCGATGTTCACTACGGCTCCTGCAGTCAGTGAGGTAAACCACAGCTTGGCTGCGTCCTTTTCCATGTTGGTCACTTCATCCACACCTGTCTGCTCCATGGTCGATTCCACCAGATTCGGGTCTGTTGTTCCCTTATGGGCAATGTCTGCCTGAGCTTGTACGTTGGTGTACATAGTGTCTCTGGTATAGATAAGCTGCTGAACTTCCGTAAACTTGTCCTCTATATGTGTGGCTTCTGCCTCATATAGGTCATGGGTATAACTTCCGATGGAGTTTGGAATGTAACTCAGAAAGTCCAATACGCACCAACTGCTACCACTATTAGTCATGCCAGTATCGGCTGGTGGGTACCACCAACAGAGGATGATGCTTATCACCAGTGGCTTGAATAGTTTCATCACATCCAGTGGCTCATGCTTCACCATCATCTTGTAGGCCATATTCGCTGCCACCACGATGGAGAAGAGGGCTGCGAGTGCCATACACATCTGGACGACCCACCAAAAAGGCCCATTCGAGCCTGTAAAAGTAGCGTCGCACAGGAACTCGTTGGTCTGGAAAATCACGTCATCAATCTCTTCTTCCAAGATATTGATGCCGAAGTCGGATAATATGCTACTGTTGTCTGCCATAACTCCTTATCTATTTATTTTCAAATCATTGTCATCCTCGTTCAAGCCGTTATTACTGCCCGAAGATGTGTTGTTTCTCACTGCCATTCCTGCCTCTCGCCATTTGCTGGATGCACTGCTGATGACGCTTCGTTTGTTGGCGGTCTGGTAGTTGCCGTTTGCAGTCAACAGTTCCTTGGTCTTGCTGGCATTCGACATCTGTACTAATTGCTTTATAAGCGTTTCGTTCTGCTTTGCCACATCTGCGTATATCTGCAAGTATATCTTCTTGCGCTTGGCATTGGGCATATAGGCATCCTTGGTGGCTTTGATGGCTGTCTCATAGATATGATAGTATTCCGTCCAGCGTTGCTTGTCACCGATGGATCCGCCTACAGACAGGATGCGGTCGATGTTATTCTTGAAGGCATTCATCTTGCTATTGATTTTGCTTCCTTCCACTTTCCATGCAAGGTCAATCTGACGGTCTGCCATATTCAACGCCTCAATCTCTGCTCTCTTGGTCAGGGCAGAGTCGATGGCTTCGGCATATTCCACCTGATTGTAGGCTCCGATTCCTGCCGTGGTACGAAAACCGAGTTTGTTCTTGCTTGCAGCCGATTTCTTATAACTGCTGTGCAGTAACTGATAGTACAATTCTGGTGACAGACTTCCGCTACCGATTTCCATTACCGTTATCTGGTTCTTTTTCGAACTGTCATGATTGTATGTCACACCACTTTGGGCTTTGCCGCTGATAGCGACTCCCAACATCAACATGATGGTTCCTATTCTTGTTTTCTTTCTATTCATGCCTATACATTATTATATATGGGTTATAAATTCTTCGTTCTCTCAATATCCGAGTTTACCAGCCACTCGCCACCGTCCGAAGGCATCTTCCAGTATTTGCTGCTTGCTTTTGGTTCGGTAAACCTTTTCTTTCCAATAGCCGATGCGCACTTGGATGTATCGCCACGACTCAAAGTAGCTTTTGTTCAGATGCTTCTCTATATTGTCAAGCGAGGTGTTGATGCTTTCCAACACCACAAGAAGGTCTGCCGTAGAACACGCTGCCGCTCCTGTGGCATACAGCACCAAGTCGCTCACGCTTTTGTAGAGGTATTCGCCTTCATTTGCGATATTCTCTATGGCTCGTCGGTTGATGCCTATCAGTATGGTATCGGCAAGCGAGATGCGCTTTCGTTTGATGACTTTTTTGTTGTAGTCATCCAACAGCTTCTTATAGTCCGATATTCTGTCGCTCACACCCTCATAGGTGGAGTACACGTTCAGACTGGTTCGTAAACTTTGATATAGCACATCTATCACATCAAATGCCCTGGTGTACTTGTCAAGGTCAACGTTCAGTTCCTTGTATGCCTTGGTCTCGTCCTTACTGTAACTGTGCAATAGTTTATTGCTGTATTCCAATGTGCTTCGTGCGAGCAACAGACTCCGCTGTTTCTTGTGGTCATTGATGTAGGCTTCCACGCTGGCAACATCAAATCCCCATTGGGCGAATGTTTTAGAGGGGAGGGCGAGGAGCAAGATTGCTACCAGCAATGTTCTCACAATATCCATTCGTCGCTTCTTGCTCACTGGCCCTGCAACCCTCTCCGCTGCATCAGCCTTGTATTCTTTTCTATTTCTCATTTTCATTGTCTTCATCATTAAACTTGCCGTGATAGTCATCTGAGTGTTTGGTGTCGGCAGCTTTCCTTAACCAACGTTTCTTGCATTTCTCCACCAGTGTCAACCGTCGTCCTTCGTCAGCATTGATATGTGGAGCGATGTCCATCAGCACGTCGATGATGTTGCGCTTGTAGTGCATCATCTTCTCCAACGATACCAAGTCTGCGTATATCTTGGTGATTCTGCTGTCCACCTCTCTGGCTATCTCTAACCTATCGCTTGACCATAGCAGGTGATAGGTGTCATCGGTATTATTGTCATCGGCAGGTGCGCTCTTAGCATATTCAGTGGTTATCTTGCACGATGGATATTCCTGTGCAATTTCCGAGATGCGCTTGTTCACTTCGTCCGCCTTTTCCTGCTCGGTCTTGCTTGGTTCAAGCGTAATCACATCCACTACCGAGGTGTTGGTGTATTCCGATGTCAGCTCCCAACTGATCTGCAGGATGGCTCTGTGTATCTTGATGCCCAAGAAATATTTCGGCTTTCTGGCGATCTTCAATGTTGCCTTGAAGGTGATGATGCCGTTGATGTTGGGCATGGTGGCTTTTCGAATGTAAGTATAGCCGCTCCATGTTCCTTCCCCTTGCCAAGTCAGGTTGTAGGCACTTTTGCAGTCGTTCATAATGGCTGGTATGCGATAGTAGTCATCCGTCGCCACGTCATTGTCCTTTCCTGCCTCTGCCTTGGCTTCCTCTATTTCCCTTTGTTTCTGTTGCCATGTGGCAAGTTCTTTGTTCAGTTGTTCGATGGAAGCCTTGTTCTTGTTGTATTGCTCCCGATACTTGGCTGCATCTTCCACACTTGCATTGGTGATTTGCTTGACAAGTGACTTGTTCTCGGCTTCCAACTGACTGATTTGAGATTGCAGAGAGGTTATCTTGGCATTGGCTTCCTGCTCTTGTTTATACAAGTCCGAGAGGTCGAGGGTGTTTTCTGTCACTGATGTTGTCATGGCGCATTTCTTGCTGTGGTCATTCAGCGAACCTCCACAACTCTTGCATTTGTATTGTGTGGTGCCTTGCCCCAACTGCACACCGTCGCTGCATGTCACACTGATGGTCACGCTCTCGCATCCCTTCAGTTTGGCGGCATCGGTTGCCTGATAGTAGTTGCGTGCATCACTGCCTATATAATAGGTATAGCCTTCCTCGTTGTCATTCCATTCGCTCAACTGGGCTTGCAATTGTGCCTTGAAGGTGTTCAAGTCCATCGAATAGGAGTCAAAGACTGCTTCATATACTTCTTCTGTTCTGTTCCAACTCTTGTACACCTGTATCTCGTAGGCGTATGCCTTCTGTTTCTGTCCTTTTTTCTTGCTACTGATGATGTAGCTGTTCAACCAATAGCTGATACTGTAGGTAAAGCCATCATTCTGGTTGTTGAGCTGTTGCACCCTTGTTCTTGACCATCCGGCATGATTCTCCGAGTTTTGCAGGATGGATTCCTTTTGGCTATTGTTGGGATAGAAGTTGGCATCCTTGGTGTTGATTCTGTACCAGTGGTCGCCTTTCAAGATGCTGTTGTCATCGGTGGGCGGTACATAGTCGCACAGTTTTTCTCGTCCTTGGTCTCGTCGGGCGATATACCATCTTTGCGTGTAGTAGTTTCCTGCCGTCTCATCCAGATAGTCCGTCATCCATGAGGTGAGGTTATAGTTGGCAAGAGAGAAAAGTCCTGCCACGTTGTCCTTGCCTCCAATCATGCCCAAGAGGGTGTTGCCTACGCTCTTGTCGAGACTTTTGAACAGCGAGGAATAGTTATCCACAATGTCGATGGCTGCACTGAGCTTGCCTTGGAAGAGGTCGTTGAACTGGCTGCTCTGCAACAGGGCATTGCCGATATTGTTCATTCCTGCTCCTGCAAGGTTGGCTCCTGCCTTATACAGATTGTCGATGTCGGCTTTCAGATTGTCCACTGTAAAATTGCCTGGCACCTTCGACAAATCGTCCAACATCTTCTTCCAATCCACGTTGCCAATCTCTGAAAGTTTCAGTATGGCAGCTATCTCCTGGTTGATTTGTAGAAAGGCGATGTCCGAGAATGTGAGGGTGCTGTTTGTTACCACACTCTCAAACTGCATGCACAGGTTCTTGGTGTCGTCACATATCTTCATCAGATAGGTTCCCCAATACAGGGCAGTCTGCGGACTTTTCAGCATCATTCCTGCCACCGTCCATATCTTCGGCATGATTTTGCCCGACACCATGTTGTAGATACGGCGGTAATAGTAGTTCTCTGTGCTACTGTTCCAGATGCCCAAATCCGTCATTGCCTTGCGTTCCAAGAATTTTGAGGCGAAGATGCCGGCACTTGCCACTTCTGCTGCATTATAGTGCTTCAAGATGTTCTGCACCTGCTCGTTATAGTATGCCTCTGCCACGGCTTCCGTTCCGTATGCAGCTGCCATAGCAGTCACCGTCTGCTTGTCATAGTTCACGCTGTAGTACTGTGCGTCAGCCTTTGCCAACGCACAGACTATCAGCATTATGATGGATAGAAGTCGTTTCATCTTTGATTACTTTTTATTTTTGTTCCCTAAATTCAGTACTTTTCCTGCCTGATTTACCTTTTGAGCAAAAGCGAGGCTCTTGCTGATACCACTTGCATCCCAATCCCTGCAATAGGCTTCGATAGCTTGTTGGTGGTTGCATTTCAACACTCGCTTGTAGAGTTTTAATGCTTCCTTCTCCGCTCGTTCCGTGGTGTAGGTCATATAGCACTCATGCGGTTCTTCCACACCATACACATTGCTGGTCTGTCCTCGTCTGATGAACACTTCACGAAAGAAACTGCGTCCTTCCTTATTCTCCAAACGGTTAATGGTGAAGATTTTCTTGCAGTCCACATCGGTCAAACCGAGTATAGCCTTGATGGTGTCAAAGCGTTCCTTGAACTTGCTCTGGTCGAGCAGCATCACCACATCCGAGTTGTTGATGATGGCTTCCTTCACTATCTCGCTGCCGATGATGTCCTGTATCTCCTGTGTCACCACACCCACGCTTGCCCAGAATTTTCTGGCGGTCTTATACAGATATTTTATGTATTCCGCCATCATAGGCGAGGCGATGGCTTTCCATGCCTCCTCAATGATGAGCATCTTTCTGTTCTTCTTGATGCGCATCTTCTGCAGGAACACGTCCATGATGATGAGTGTCACCAGTGGAAAGAGCAGTGGATCATCCTTGATACTGTCGATTTCGAAGACGATGAAGGTCTCATCGAACAGACTGCTGTCCATGTTCTCATTCAGTGTCACATCGTGGCTGCCTCCTTTGTAGAAATCCTTCAACAGATAGTTGTAGGATGACAGGTCTATGCCATGCAGACCGTTCTCCTCGCATATCTTCGGCAGTCGCTCAGTACTGAACTCATAGAAGCTGTTGAAACAGAGGTTGCTCACTCTCTTGGTGGTGAAATAGGCATCGTAATACTCGTTGATGACTTGCTCTATCAACCTGTCCTCGGTCTTGCTCACAGTGCCTTGACTTCCTTTCCATATTAGCATCACGAGGTTTTTCAGGAATCCCAACTTCTCGATGTTCCATTCCTCTCGCTTGATTTTGAAAGGGTTCATCGTGATAGGATGCTCCTCGGTATAGGAAATGTATTTTCCGCCGAAGTATTCACATAGTCCCTCATACGAGTTTCCTGTATCTACCAACACGATGTCGGTGTCCTGCTCATGGGCTTGGCGCACCATGGAGTTAACATAAAAACTCTTGCCGCTTCCCGAAGGACCGAGGACAAAGAAGTTGCTGTTGTCGGTCAGCTTGTTTCGTCCCTCTTTTCCTGATATGTCGATGGCTACTGGCACTCCTTGGCGGTCGGTATAATAGACCTTGAAGGGTGTGTCCTCGCTATGCACAATCTTTTCTTTGTACATCAGGCAGGTGGCAGCGTCGCCCAACGTCATAAATCTGTCATAGTCGTCATTCATTCCATAGCAGTTGCCGGGGAATGAGTTGACAAACAGCTCCAACTGGTTATAGGCTCGTTTCGAGATATGGATGCCCATCCTGCCAAAGGCATTCTCCAGATGATTGGTACACTTCTGTATGTCCGTATCTGGCTTCACCGTCACGATCAGATTATAGTGGGTATATACCAGCTGCTTGTTTTCTCTCGCTATCACCTCTTGCACTCGCTTGATGTCCTCTACGGCTATCAGATTGCTTGGGTTCGGCATGCTGGCATGGCGGTTCTTCTTTTTGTCGAGCAGGGCAAGCTCACGCTTCTGATTCGGCACAAAGATGATTTGGTTATACACCACACTCTCCACTCCTGGTATGCTGTCCACCAAGGCTACCAGATCCACTGGCATGCTGGTGTTGTTCACCTCGATATTGGTGAATGGACGTATTTGCGTCGGCAGATTGGCACTATCGACATCCACCAGACTATACACCTTGCAGCGTCTGTCACCCATACCTATCGTCTCGTCATCCACCTTGAATCCTGTCATGCTCACCGTCTTGTCCCGGAAGTTCATGGCAAAGAAGCGGTCAACATACACACTTGCTTCTTGCTTGTTCAAGAACTTCGACTTGATACCGGCATCCTTCAGTTGGTCTTGCACCTTTCTGATTTTCACCAGAAAATCTCGCCACTTCTTGCTGTCGAAAGACATCAGACGGCTTTTCTTGTTCTCCTGCGTAATGGTCAGATAGGTCATACTGTCCGTATATTCTCTTCCGTTGAAATAGCGGAAGTAGGATTCGGAAAGGAACTCATGTCCCTTGCCACTCTCATCCTTGAAGTGTTTTCTGGTAAAGATGTCCTGCTTGTGCAGGGCATAGCCTTCACCCAGAGTCTGTGCGATGGCAGCAAACAGATTGGTGAACTCATAATAGCTGTCTATATTGGCAGAATACTTCTGCACAGGATTCTCCATTTTCAGAATGGCAGAATATTCTCCAGTCTTGGTATAGAGCACACCGATACCGTCCGTGTCTTCCACGGAGAAGTAGATGTCCTGAAAGATTTTCTTCCGCTTGCCACCAGTACCAAAGGCATAGACCGATATGGCCATGCCAATGCAGGTTGCCACGAAAAATAAGATTACATATAGTACCATACTCGTTTATTCTTCTGTTTCTTCGGATGATTGATGATTTTCTCCCATACTGGATGATTTGTTGTCATTCGCTTGATAAGAGGTATTGTAGCTTTCTTCGCTATAAAGGGTTGACACACTATCCTTTGCAGTGGAATCCATCCTGCTTATTGGTGTTTCCACAGTTGCAGGATGTTCTTCTGTCTCTCTCGCCCAAGCTGCTCTTGCCTTGTCAGCACTCCTCATGGCATCCAATGTGGGTGGCTTGTAGGTCTTGTCCTTACAGGCGGTCAGCACTGTCACTGCCAATGCCGTTATTATAATATTCTTTCCTTTCATACTCACAACTGTACTTTAGTAGCGAAGATGCAATGTTTTCTGCTGAAACAAATAAAGGTAGGCCCACACCCTTGGGGGAGAATGAGCCTACCAGTCGTTCACTTTCTACTTGTCATCCACATCTTGGTCATGTCGATACTTTTTTTGTTTCACATTTTTATATGCGCTTGCTGTAGGCATAGATAAACACTCCTTGGTCGTTCTTCTTGGTATGCAGTCCTTTCCGTTGTTTGAACATGATGAGACCTGCACCCGTAGTGATTGCCACGACCAACACTATCAGTCCTGCAATGATACCCATCAGACAGTAGGTGACAATGAAGCCGATGATGGCTCCTCCTGCCGTGGCTGCTGCCCAATAGATATACCGCCCTTGTATTCCCATGAATTCAAGGGGCTTCTGGAGTCCCTTGAACAGTGGGTAATCGGGGTAGCGGATTTCCTGCTCTTCTCTTGCCATTCTTCACGTCGTTTCTCACTTACTGAATATGCACGGAATAACTCTCACTCGTTAGTTGGTCACACCGAAGAACAATGGCAATGCCTGTGCTGCTGCCACGAGGAAGATACATGCTCCTACAATCATCATGATCTTTTTCTTGACATCCTGCTCCTCATTGTTCATGGCGATGTAAACACTGATGGCACCCACTACGGCTACAACACCTGCAATGGCATAGCAGAGTTTGACCACGATAGGTACATACTTGGCAATTTCCTCCGTCACTGTTGTAAGCGCAGTGGTACCTGCCGTGTAGTCACCTGCCGAGTTTTGCGCCATGACAACGCCACCGCCCACAAGGAGCATCAATGCCAATGTCTTCAAGCGTCCTGAAGAGAGAACGCTCTTGGCGGTCTTCTTCAAATAGTTCGTTGTTTTCTTAAACATTCTTTCTTGTTTTACTTGTTAATGATTCGTTTGGAAACACCTTATTATAATTATATAGAAAGGTGTTGTCGCTTTCACATGATATACTCTTCTGCAGTTGAGTCTTAAATCTGGTAGCCAAAGAATGCTGGGAACAGGATGGATGCGCCTATCATAAACAGACAGGCTCCTATCAACGTCAGTATGGACTTGGTAACTCCATCTTCCCCTGTGTTCATCTTGATGTATATCTGCAAAGCGGATATAATCACCATCACAGCAGCGACTGCGTATGTCAGATACAGCACATACAGCATCATCGTCACCACATAGTCATGCATCCCTGCCAGTGCGTCTGCTCCCCAGCTATAGTCCACATTACCGCATTTGGCTGATGCTGACAGGGGGAGCAGCGCAAAGACAAAGGAACTTACTACATTCTTTATGATATGGCTAAATTTCATCCTTGACTGGTATTGTTTTGATGTTTGGTTGTCCTGGCTTTGTCTCGCCTTGTCTCAATAGACTCTCCGTGAAGTCGTCCTGCCAGAGTCCGTCTATCCATATGGGAGAGGTGGACTCCATCTGTCCATCCATCTTTTCCTGCAACGACTCAGCTGCGTTCTTCGGCTTCTGTTGTTTGACATCATTTTCTTCGTCTTCATCAATATCATCTTCTTTGCCAGAAGAATCCGTACCAGGAGAACTACCATTCGTTCCGTTACTCTCTGTTCCCATGCCATAGTCCTCATCGTATGATGTGCCGTCTTGGAAACTTGTGTCGTATTGCTTGTCGGCAACACTAAAGCCGCCATCGCTTTCATTGACGGCTACTGCGACTTCCTCTTCCGTTATGTTGCTGATGTCAAATACTTCCTCGTTGCTCTTGGCTTCTTCCTTCTTGCCATACAGATCTCTCGTTATCATCACCGCATAGTAGATAGCGTATGCAATGGTAAGGCTGATGGCGAATATCAAAAATGGACTCATATAATACTTTGTTTTATTGATGATTTATACTCTATGCAGTGGCAATAGTGCCAGTTGCGAGTGCAAAGTAAAGAGTAAAATCCGATATAAAAGAATTTTGTAAAGTATGGCTATCAAAGTTTAAGATATATTCAAATTATAATTATATATCATACTCTCAATCATACTTTAAACTCCATATTCCCTCTTCTTTCACATTTTGGGGCAATGGTGTATTGTTCCACAATAGTTTCATGTCCAAACGTATAATTTCGTTCTTTCATTTTTCATCGAATAGACTGATTTCACTATAAAAATAGCCATTATTCGTTAAAAATATCTATAAATATGATAATTTTCGGTTATCAATATTGATAATCAAAATAAAAATATTACCTTTGCGCTATCAAAATATGGCTGAAATTTTATGAATATAACATCCGAAGACGAAGCTCTACTCGAATTATATGAAAATGGCAAAACTTCAGACAAGAGATATAGAAGATTACCTATTCAAGTGATAAAGGGGTACAAGAAAGCTGTTGATTACATGAGGGCTGCTCAACGAATTGAAGACCTCTTCCGCTTAAAAGGATTGAATTATGAAGCGTTGCATGGTGACAGGAAAGGGCAAGAGTCTGTACGTTGCAATGATACATGGCGATTGATCTTCAAAAGTTCTCCTCTCGATGGAAGCATTGTCATTACAGAAATAGAATTATTAGAAATATCACATCATTATGACTAAGTTTAGTTTCAATCAGGCAGTACCATTTGAGGCAACTCATGTGGGAGAGGTGATTAAGGACGAACTCGCTGCTCGTAATATGAAGCAGAGTGAATTGGCCAAACTCACTGGTATACAGAAATCAATTCTGAATGATGTCATAAAAGGTAAACGTTCTCTAACACCCGAAATGGCATTATTGTTGGAAAATGCCCTCGGCATTTCTGCAACATTTCTCATGAACATTCAGACACAGTACGAACTTGACTGTGCAAAACAGAGTGAAAGAGTTGTATTGCAGACTAAGATGCTGGAGATTTGGAATGTGCTCAAAGAACAGGTGAGTACACAGTTCTTTAGAAAAGTAAATATTATCAAAGGCAATATCATTGAGGATGTCAAACGCATCTTTGATGTGTTTGCCGTAGATAATCTGGATGATTTCTTTGGTCTGAAAGCCAAGGAAATGGAATTGCCATACTATTATCGCAAGTCTGAAAAAGTTACGACTAATCCTGTTGATATTTTATCTTGGAAATACTATTGTTATTATCTTTCCAAAAACGACGAGTCAACGTTGGGAAACTTTGACAAAAATAATGTTGACTCATTGGCTAAGGAACTCAATAATGTTTTTAAGGAAAATTCTGAAACAGTAAAAAAGACTGGCGAAGTATTGAATAAATATGGCATACGTTTTATGGTTGTTAAAAAGGTAGGACAGGTTCCTGTAGATGGCATGTCTTTCTGGATTGGCGACAATCCGACTATAGTAGTCACAGAACGTATTTCGTCTATTGATAATTTTGCTTTTACAACCTTACATGAAGTGGGACATGTTTATAATCATCTTACGAAAGACGGAAAGGCAATGATTAATCTGTTTGACGAAAAGAAAGATTCCGAAGAGTCAGAAGCTGACAACTTTGCATTGAATGCTGTTGTTAAAAATGCTGATTGGAAGAAGTTCCTTGCCAGAACTCGTGACATTGTTCCTTACAAAATTGCTCCTTATATTAAGGAAGAGGCTGACAAATACGAAGTCAATCCTCAAATTCTTTTTGGAAGATACAAACACGACATTGGCATATATAAGATAAAGAATTATTTTGAGACTAAGATTTTGTAGTCGCCTATAATATAAAACCGCCATTTGCACTCTGTTTGGAATGCGATGGCGGTTTTCTGCTTTATGTACAAAACTACAACCTTTTTTCTAAAGTGTAGTATGTTTGTACGAAAATCAGCACAAAAATCATGCAAACGATAGTTTTCTACGGAGAATATTTGTTTTATCCGTAGAAAAACCACCATTATTCAACATCATCCAAAAATTATTCTTTACCAAAACGAATACGCTATATGATATACCAACAACATCCCAAGCAGAAACACTGCCACACTGATACCCATTTGCAATTGTGCCAGCAATTCGTCTCGTTTCAATCCCTTGCATTGTCTGATGATGATAAACACCAACACAATGTCAATCATCAAAACGGTATAAATCATGGCTGGCAGATAATGGATATGCTCTGCCATCCACCAGTGCATATCAGCTATGCTGTCAAGTTTCCTTACGCTTCCACTCATACTTTTTCCCTTCCTATCAAACAGTCGTTCACATCCTTGTATTCACAATAATTGTCACTCATGTTAATCACCTTGGTTGGATAGGTATTACTCACCATTCTACAACCTTCCATTCCAGCCTTGTCATTGTCCAGAAAACAATATACATGCTCATACGCTCCCAATCTTGGCAAGCAGCGTTGCAGATTTGCCACCGAGTTCAACACGATGTAGTCACATAGTTCACCCACGCAAACTCTTTCATCTCCCAGTTTTTCAAGGGTCTTGAACGAAAGAAAGTCCATAAACCCCTCAAACAGGCAAACAGACGACTGCACCCCGATACTCTCGGCATGTATGATGGATATGTCCTTGTGTCCCATGCAGCCCTTATAGTACGGATTTCTGATTTCCACACCATTCTGTATGTTTTCAAAGGCAATGCCAAAATACCGTTTCTTGCCATGCGTGTACCAAATCTCCTTGCAATATTTCATACCCACCACGATGTCTATATGACGTGAACGCAAATACGACATCAGGGGATTGTATTGCAAGGGTTGCAGATGCACCTTCTCCATCTTTACTGCCGACTGCGCCGTTGCCACCCTCACCTTTTCACTTGGGTGTACCACTTGTTTTAGGCTCAACTTGTCCAGCCGACTCAACACCGCGCTTACATCATTCGTTTCAAACAACCGTTTTCCAAGATTGATAATGTCACCTCCTTGCCCCAGTCCAAAATCATACCACTCGTTTCTTTTCTTGCTCACACAGAACGATGGCTCTGTCTCGTCTCTGATGGGGGAACGGTAACAGTAGCGGTCGCTACTTATCCGCACAGGCTCATGACCCAGTGCTGCCAGCAGCTCTATGATGCTGATGCTTTTTGCTGTTGCTATGTTCATGTCTTTTTGCTTTATTGTTTGTACTCGTCATATCATTATTCTTGCCTCCATTCATTTGTCCACACTATATATAGATGTGGAGTGAACGAAGTCATTGCTTTGGCACTATGTGTCACCGTCTATCAGTGGAAGGCTTGGATAGTTGTTGGGCAAACAATATTCATTGCTTGATAACTTCACCACTTTCTTATTTGCCAACAGATAGGTCAACAGTTTCGATAGTGTGGTTCTACCTCTTGTAAAACCTATTTCACCATATCCCTTACACAATGCCGTCAACACATGTTCATAACCAGACACTACCTGGTCATGGAAGGCAACAGCCAAAGCTTTATCATGTTGTTCTTCTGTGATGTCAGCAATGGTCATCTTCGTTGTTCTGCCTTCTCCTTTTCCAAACTCGTAGTCTGCGATACCAACTGGCAGACCATCTTCATTTATCTTGAAGGCAAATGGCTCAAACTCCTGGTCTCGCAGACTCAATGGCTTCACCTCACTGGCGTTGGCAAGGGTTTGGCTCTTGGTAATAACCAACACAGTCTCTGCTTTATTGTTTAACTCGGTTCCGATATGTCCTCTTACGTTATCGTCACTCTTGTTCAGATGAAGCACACAATGTATGTGTAGATTATATACACTCGACCATTGCATCAGCTTATTGATGATATTCACCGATTCGGCAGGATCGTTGATGTCCAGCATCAAATCTCTGATACCGTCAATAATCACCAGACCACACCCTTGTTCTTGCTCCAGAGCACGTTCTATCAGTTGCAGACGCATAGTCGGATGATATTCCCTTAACCCATAGAATACCAGATTGGCAGCATTCACATCTTGTTGCATCCCTGCCAAACGTAATATGCGTTGCATCACCACATGACAGTGGTAGCGGCTTTGCTCCGTGTCTATATATAGTATCTTGCGCTTTCCTTCAGGCAGACAAGCCTTGTATTTCAGTACTTGCTTATTGCCCAGCGAAGCTGCTACAATTGCCGAAACATTGAAGGTTTTCCTACTTTTCGCTTTTCCTGTAGAGGCACTGAAGTTCCCCAATGTGGCGATGGTCGAGTTGTCCACCCACATAATTTGTGGCGGCACCTGATAGGTCTCGTCTGCCAATATTCGTGAGGCTTTCAGTAGTTCATCCAACACCTTTTCATTGTCAGTCTGACATTTTCTTTGTTCCATGGGTGTCATGGTATATCATTGCTTATGTTCGTACTATCCACATTCTGCTCTTCCATGTCATTACAATGTGTCTCATCTGAAACTTTCGTGTTCATATTCTCTTGCAGTATGCCCCTTCTCCGGGCAGGACGACTCTTCACCCAGTCGATTATTTCCTGTCTGCTGAAGAATATGGTTTTTCCACTTGGCTTATAGTGGGGAATGGCCAATGTTCTTGTCAACTTATACAATTGGCTCTCTGATATGCCCAAGAACTCTTTAGCCTCCTTCACCGTCAAGATTTCTTTGGCGGCGAACATATGTTCTTCCATTTGTTCCATTCGCTCATGCAAATCTTCAATATCTCCAAGTTGCCTGAGTACATTTTCAATTTGGCAGATTCGTTCCTGTATTCTCAAAATTGTCTGTACGATTTGATCTGCCGACAGATCTTGCAGTGTCTCTGTTCTCATGGGTGAAGATACCGATTCTGCCAGTCCATCATTTCTTACAAATTGTTGATTGCTCATATTGTTTGTTTTATAGTTTGACATCAGTAAGGATAATCCCATTTCTTGTTGACGGATGGGATGGTGGTAGCCTCCTTCCGTCTGCCAACATTCTTATTTCAGTGGCAAAATTATCATTTTCACTACGAAAAAAGGTTGATGGGTGGTTGATACCTTGGCAGTATCAATCCATCTATCAACCTCTCTTGTTGTTATATTCTGGTTTTCTCTTCAGATTATTGCCTTTTTGTTATTTCTTTCACCATGTTCCTGATACAAGAATAGATGCTTCTGTCCGATGATTTTGCCTTGCATAATGCCGATGACAGGTCTGATGATTTCATAATTTTCCCAGTAGAAGATCGTACCTGCTGATGTGCAGCCATCGTTTCTTGCCATTGCTTGCTAATCAATCCATTCTCACACAGGGCATCAAAAAAGTAGGCGACGACTCTGTTGTTTCGTGCCACCAATGGTTTTTCCAATACGCAGTCAAACAGTTTCTGAATCTTTTCTTCATTCACATTTTCAGTGAACAATTTCAATGCATTCATCGTTTCAACGGTGCGTCCAATCAACCCATCCTTCCTTGCCAGTTGTAATGATGATGCACTATCCTGCTTGGGAACTGGGGTATAATAGGCAACTACAGTCCCATGTTCTTCCGTCGAAGCTACTTCATGAGGCACTACCGTATGTGTAGCTCGGATTACTGTCACTTCTGTTGTGTTCAACTCGTGGATGAGAATGTTGATGTCTTCTTCTGTCATATCTTCTTTTAGGAAGTACTTCTCTACCAAGTCCGGCCTTGTTTCCAACAAATCCTCCACCATCCCCATGTTCTTGCAGTGTTCATTCATCACACGAACATCCCAGCTGCCACTGTAGCGATGACTGTTTAGAAAATCTTTCACATAGCGGCCATACACCTTTTTTCCTTTTTCAACTTCCTCCAGATAGGAGGTCTGCGCATCTTTCACCAATGCGATGATGTTCTCTGCTTTTCTATGTTCCATATACTTTCTCACAGGGCAGTATTTACAGGAAGATAAAAAGAGAGAACGAGCCTTGTTTCATTCTCATTGCTTCATTCTTTTAGTTTATAAAATTTACCATATCACTTTTTACTATGATATGTGCTTACTATAATAATTACTTACTATGTTACTACCTTACTTTTGGTATGCAATATATGTCGTACTCTCCCTACAGTCATGCACCCCATATCACATTGCTTCCTATGTTTGGGCTGTTTCCTGCAAAAACTGCAAGCTGCACCGCCATATTTCCTATTGCAGTTTCTCATATTCTCCTCGTTTTATCTTTCTGACGACATTCATGGTCAGCAGATCTGTCAGGGTGTACATCACCGACCGCTCCGACAGTCCCATCTCTTCACCCACCTTCAGTGCGTCAGCTGTTGTAAACTTCTGTTCCAAACCATCCAACAATATCTTCTTTTCAGGTTTTATGCTGTCTATGGCCATGTACTTTTGAAGTCTTGCATAGCATTCTTCAAAGTAGTCGCTCAATTGTATGGCAGCCTTAACAGATTTTATGTCAACATAGCCATTGCCAGCTTCTCCACAAGCCCATCGCATCATCTGTATTACTAATGCCAGGCGAGCCGTGTTCAGGTGGGTCTTCATAATTCTCCCGTCTATCAGGGCATCGTCCTTGATGTTGTTGATATACTCCACTGTTTGATTTCTCCATTCGAAAAAATGTTCTTGCGCTTCCGTGGTGAAATTAATGACTCTTGGCACCACCACTCCAGTCTCTTCGTCATAATGGCAAGGTAAGGACAGGATTGCGTTCACCACCATTTCCCATTGGTCAAAACATACTCTGCCGTCATATCCGTCTTCTGTTACATGCAACTGCCATGGACTGATGGTGTGTCTCTTGGGATAAGAGAACAGTATGCGGTCAATCAGTCCGTTGTCGCTATATCCCTTGTCCACCAACTCATGTACTCGCTTGGTCTGGGTTGTTCCGATGATGTTGATGCAGGGTTGTTCGATATGAACTGGAATGTCCAGACTGCATCGGGTGATGTCCAGTGGCTTTCCGCTATGCGCTGTCAGCAGTTGTTCTATCAGCTGCCCCTTGCTGTATTGGTTCACAGTGTTGAACATGCCCATTATCTCATCTACGAATGCCACGATACCTCGCTGATTCACATTATGTGCTTGCATCAAAGCCTCTGGAGTAAAATCAGAGATGACAGTCCTTTGCAGGATGGGGATTTCTGGTATCTCCGATTGCGAATAACTAAACTTCCGGTTCTTTCTTTTTTCCATAAACAAGGAATAGGCTTCGTCATCTTCCTTGTATTTCTTCAGCAACTTATAGTCATGCGCCCTAATGGGCTTGAAGGCAAAGTCCAAGGGTGGTGTCTTGCCGACACCCGGTCGCCCTACCAGGATGATGTACAGGATGGGGCTGCTTGTCCAGCATCCCTTGATTTTTATCTGGCAGGTGTTTCCTATGGCGGTGGCCACTGCCGACAACATCGACACCAACAGGTAGTCTTGATTGTAATTTTCATATTCCACCAACACCTTGGCCATCTCTTGTATCTTTACGGGAAAAGCCTCCAAGGGGATTGTGGTTCCGTCTTTGCTGGCATCTTCGATTTCTTCCCATATATGCTTTTCTCCATCCCTGTTCTTGTTTTTTCTGATACCACAGATGTTTTGATAAATAGTGTCCATATGCAGCCTATGTTAGAATAATGGTTTGCGTTTTTTCTCGATGAATGCTTTGGCTTCCTCTTCTATCTCTCTGATGTAAGGATTATAGCCCTCATGCAGCCATTTGTCAACTTCCGATTTTCTAAATCTTAGCGACTTTCCTTTCTTATGAAAAGGAATGATAGCATTGCTGGTCCATCCGTACACAGTCTGACGAGCAGGGTGCTCTGGCAGATACTCCCTCAATTCATCCACAGTGAACCATTGATCGATAGGTTCCTCTACGGTCGGAATTATTTTGTCCATCTTGGCACACAACTCTTCCAGTTTGGTCATCATCATTTTGGTGACTCTTGGTAGGTCTTCGAATCTGATTTCTTCTGTCATCTTATCACATTTTTATGGTTATTACTATATTATTTGACAACACGATTTCTGGGTGCAAAATAACCATAAAAATCAATACTGATGGTCTTATGATTCCCGTCAGCCTTCCTTTCCATAATCGAAACATAATCCCATAACTTGCCAACACCTATTTCACCCTTACTTCTTCATGTCCCAAAAACAAAAAGTTTTTCTTGCTCCGCCTACATGATGGCTCTCATCATAAACTTCCCATAAGGCTATCATAATAGGCACGCATACTCAATTATTACAAACGTACCTATATGCAACGAGCCACTTATGAATTATTCACAAGTGGCTCGCAAAGCTGTTTGACTATCTCGTTTGGCTTTTCTAAACAGCATTCTCGATTGCTGTTAGAAAATGACTCCATCAACTATTCCAACTCATTTTCATTCAGATTTATCTGGATGGCATTCGCAGCCTTTTCCTTTTTCTCATCTATTACTTTCGCATATATCTGTGTCGTTTTCACATTGGTGTGTCCAAGCATTTTACTCACGGTATAGATGTCCGTACCATGCGCCAACTGGAGCGTAGCGTATGTATGCCGGAAGCAATGGAAAGTTATTTTGCGTGTGATACCAGCCGCCTCTATCCATCGTTTCAATGGCTTTGAAATCCAAGCGGGGGCGGGCAAACCAGCAAAGACCAAAAGGTGAGGGTCTTTGCGCTCACCGCAAAGTTTGTAGGCTTGCTCTGACATAGGCATATATTCCACGCCCTTTGTCTTCTTTTGGGTGAAGTTCAGTCGATATGTGTTGTTTATCTTCTGCACCTCCGACCATTTCAACTTTTGGATGTCGCAATGCCTCAGTCCTGTCAATGCCGAGAACAAAGCAGCTCTCTTAATGGTTGGATTGTCACATGGTGTGGATGCCAACGTGTTCAGTTCTTCCGTTGTCAAAAATTCTCGTCGGCTTTCCTGTTCCTGAATATTCTTGCTCTTGGCTGCCATATCGATAGTTAAATAACCATCAATGAAAGCCTGGTGCAACGCAGCCTTGAAGATAGAGAAGTAGGTCGCTGCCGTATTTTGGGATATGGTACCGCTCTTGCCACCACCTTGTGGAGCTGTTATTATCCATTGCTTGAATTCCTCTATCAGTCTGAGATCTATTTCCGAGAAGAGGATAGAGTCTCCTTTCGCAAACAGTTTCAACAATTCATACACACGTTTCCAGTTGATGATGATGGATTTCGAACCATTCCCATGTCTCTTATCCGACACATACTTCACATATTCGATAAAGTTGCATTTCGAGCGTTCGTTCTGTTCCGCCTGAGCTGCTTCCATATCTGTGTACAGAGCGGCATTGTCATATTCTCGTTGCCTTGCCTCACGTATCTTGTCAGCATACATACAGGCACGTTGGTCAACGGCAGACTTACATTGTATCACACCGTTCACATCACGTTTCGGCATATATGCCTCCTTACCGCCGGCACCTCCGCGTGTTGTCTTACTTTTATCCCACAATGGAGTTGTCACAACACGGTTGATGTTTTCCCGAATGCGCTTAGGTTTGCCATTTGCCTTCTCGTACACTGGGTACGACTCCACAACAAGATACCACTCATTGGCATAACAAGACTTTCTTAGTTTCACCGAAACCTTCGTATTATGGAATGTTCTTCTCATATTCTTTAATTATTTGTATAGATTGTCGATTTCATACTTTGGAACATACACATAGTTTCCTATCTGTCGTGTAGGAATACCATATTTTCGAATGTGTAGATACACAGTACTATCGTCAATCTTGTACTTCTTGCTAATCTCTCCAATGGTATAGCAGTTCTCTGGTTCCAAGTTATATAGCTTTGGCAATCTTTTAGCAGGTTTCTTGTCAAAGTTCCTTTTTTGGAAAAATTTCTCCAGTTCTTTCCTGCTCACCCTAATGAGTCGTACCCCTAAATTGATGGACGGAATGCTACCGTCATGGATGTATTGGTAGAGTGAAGTTCTGCTCACAGAGTATATCGCTACGGCCTCAGGAACCGTGATGTAGTCTCTGTCATCATCTATTTGTTCTGTTATTTCTTGAAGCTTTTTCAGCTTCTTAGCCTCACGTTTGCGTCGAGTATACGCCACTTGTCCACACTTCTCCGAGCAGTAGCGAGATTCCAGAGTCTTTGCGAAAAATGGATTTCCGCACACCTCACACCTACGTTCTATTTGAAATTTAGCCTTACCCATATTCTGCTTATATTTTACCCATTTACTTACAGTTTTTAACGGCATAGACGCTTAAGTACTAATAAGTCCGACCTTATAGACGTTTACGTCCTGTACCAAATATGTGGCAAATATACGCAGTTTTTCTGAGTTGACCAAATCTATTTAGAATTGTTAAGAAACAGAAAAAGCCGTGCAACTCATTGAGTTACACGGCTTTCTTATAGTTTTTTATTTTAGCCTTATTTTATTTTTATCGACCTTACTTCACCTCCTCGAAGTCGGCGTCCTGAACATCCTGAGCGCCATCATTAGCACCCTGTGACTGTTGACCGCCCTGAGCACCCTGTGCACCCTGAGGACCTGCCTGCTGACCGCCCTGATACATCTGCTGAGAAGCAGCCTGCATAACGGTGTTCAAGTTGTTAATAGCTGAATCGATGGCTGCAACATCACCAGCCTTGTGAGCATCCTTCAACTGCTGCAATGCCTGCTCGATGCCTGGCTTCTTGTCTGCTGGAATCTTATCACCATTATCCTTCAAGAAGTTCTCGGTGGTGAAGATCATAGAGTCTGCCTGGTTCATCTTGTCAATCTTCTCGCGCTCAGCCTTATCAGCAGCAGCGTTCTGCTCTGCCTCAGCCTTCATGCGGTTGATCTCGTCCTCGCTCAAGCCAGATGAAGCCTCGATGCGGATGCTCTGCTCCTTACCGGTAGCCTTATCCTTAGCTGATACGTTCAAGATACCGTTGGCATCGATATCGAAGGTAACCTCAATCTGAGGAACACCACGACGAGCTGGAGCAATACCAGTCAAGTTGAACTGACCGATACTCTTGTTCTGAGCTGCCATTGGACGCTCACCCTGCAGTACGTGGATGGTAACCTCTGTCTGATTGTCGGCTGCTGTAGAGAATACCTCGCTCTTCTTGCAAGGGATGGTTGTATTAGCGTCGATCAACTTTGTCATCACACCACCCATAGTCTCGATACCGAGAGTCAATGGAGTTACGTCGAGCAATACGATGTCGCCAACACCCTCTTCCTTGTTCAGGATGGCACCCTGGATAGCTGCACCTACTGCAA
>OMCE01000131.1_pt1 | contig 37632 bp, 34 predicted proteins | sample 1644981 | NCBI WGS metagenome assembly OMCE01 (sample SAMEA103958151, study PRJEB25191) | human gut metagenome | reverse complement strand
GCACATCAGTAACCGAAAGCTTTTAGGGGCAAAGACGCTGTTTGCAACGCATTATCACGAGCTGACCGAGCTGGAAGGCAAGATCGGCAACGTCAACAATTACTGTATCGCGGTCAAGGAAAAGGGCGACGATATCGTTTTTTTGCGTAAAATCATCAAGGGCGGCGCAGATAAGAGCTACGGCATTCAGGTGGCTCGGCTTGCAGGTGTCCCGGATATGGTTATCGACCGCGCAAAGGAAATCGTCAAGCAGCTTTCCGACAACGACATTACAGAAAAAGTACAGAGCATTTCCGTGGATACAGACACGACGGCAAAGAAACAAAAGCATTACGATGAAGTGGATCTGGAACAGTTTTCCCTCTTCGATACGGTCAAAGATGAGGACGTTCTCGAGGAATTAAAAAACGTCGACATCCAGACGCTAACGCCGCTCGATGCGCTCAACACGCTTTATCGGCTGCAGAACAAGCTTAAAAACCGCTGGGGAAACGGATAAGGGGGAATTTTACATATGGCTGAAATTATGGTTCTGGACAATAAAACCATTGACCAGATTGCAGCGGGAGAAGTGGTGGAACGCCCCTCCAGTGTGGTCAAGGAGCTGGTGGAAAATGCCTGTGATGCGGGTGCAACCGCTGTCACGGTCGAAATCAAGGATGGCGGGACTTCGTTTATCCGGGTTACGGACAATGGCTCTGGAATTGAAAAGGTGCAGATCCGGAAAGCCTTTTTACGCCATGCGACGAGCAAAATCCGCGGCGTAGAGGATTTGAGCCGGATTCATAGCCTGGGGTTTCGAGGGGAGGCGCTTTCCAGCATCTGCGCCGTTTCGATGGTCGAGCTGATCACGCGCACGAAGGATTCCTTAGTTGGCGTTCGCTATTGCATCGAAGGAGAGCGGGAAGCGGATTTTTCGGAAATCGGTGCGCCGGAGGGTACGACGATCCTTGTCCGCGATTTGTTCTATAACACACCCGCCCGTAAGAAGTTTTTAAAAACGCCGGCGACGGAGGGCGGCTACATTGCAGATCTGATGGAGCACATGGCGCTTTCCAGACCGGATATTTCTTTTACGTTCCAGATCAACCGCCAGACTCGTTTTTCCACCTCCGGCAGCGGAGATTTAAAGGAGGTCATCTATCGGATTTACGGCCGCGAAATCGCAAAGGAAATTTTTCCGTTTGAGGCTTTCGGCAACGGATTTTCTGTAAAAGGGTTCCTTGGCAGTCCGCAGCTGGTACGCCCGAATCGCAATTTCGAGTTTTTCTTTGTCAACAACCGCTATATCAAAAGCCAGGTGCTCTCAAAAGGATTGGAGAGCGGCTATCAGGCCTATCTGATGCAGCATAAATTTCCGATGGCATACCTCCATCTGCAGATCGACACAAATCAGGTAGATGTCAACGTCCATCCATCCAAAATGGAAGTGCGCTTTTCGGATAACCGCAGGGTGTTCGATTTTCTGGAAGAGCAGGTGCAGAAAGCACTGCACGACCGGGAGATGATTCCGCAGGTTGTGCTGGATGACGACAAAAGGACGGGAAAAAGCGATGCACAGGCATCTAAGCAAACTGCCGTCAGTCTCACACAAAAGCTCCTTTCCTCCGGCATTCCGACTGGACATCGCCAGCAGGAGCGTAAGGATGTCCAGGCAGCAGCACCGATGCCGGATTCGGCAAAACAGCGATCGACCGATATGGTCAACTTATGCAAAAGCCGACCTGTCAAGTCAACAACCACAAGCAGTCAAAGTGCAGAAAATAGCATAAATAAGCCAACTATCCGAGCCTTGACTAATAAAGTCAATACGTTTGATACAGCCGTGGAAGGTTTGTCCACACAAAGGACAGAGGAAGAATCTGTTGCCAGCGATTCGCTTTCCAAAGCTACGGCAGATCCCGTTTCTTCTACCGGTGCAGGGATTGGCACATCAGAAAACGTCGGCGTTTCCCCACAGAGGCCCCAGCACCATTCGGCGATTCTTCCGCCGCAGCCGTTTGAGAAAAAACGCTTCGAACAGGCTGTCCGTGAGAATCGAATCGCATATGAGACACAGGCGCCTGACATTGCAAAATCAGAGCAGTTGAATTTATTTGATGAAAAAATCCTTAGCCGCAAGGCGGTGGACGAATACCAGCTTATCGGTCAGATCTTTGACACGTACTGGATCGCCGTGTATCATGATAAAATGATCCTGATCGACCAGCATGCGGCGCATGAAAAGGTAAAATACGAAATGCTCATGAAACGATTTCACGACAAACAGCCCGTCAGTCAGAACCTGATGCCGCCTTTGATCGTAACACTCACGGGCGCTGAAGCAGCGCTTCTGGAACAGTATCAGGAGTATTTCGAACAGCTCGGCTTTGAAATCGATTCCTTCGGCGGCAGCTCCTATGCGATGCGCGCAGTTCCCTGCGATCTGTACGGACACTGCGAGGCAGAGTTTTTACAGGATATTCTGGATGAGCTGGGAACCGGTCAGGCTCCGAATGCACCGACCGCGATTGCAGAACGTATCGCTACGATGGCCTGTAAATCTGCGGTCAAGGGCAATAATCGTTTAAGCCTTGCCGAAATGCAGGAACTGTTGGAGCAGCTTCTGACCCTCAATAATCCGTATCATTGCCCGCACGGCCGCCCGACAATGATTGTGATGACAAAGCAGGAGCTGGAACGCAAATTCAAGCGAATCGTGTAATGGGAATTCGATCCCCGAAGATAGAACCGGGAGATATAGCTTTCAATTTGGAGAGATAAAATTTTATGGAAAAGATACAACCTTCTGCCTGCAGCGTAGCGAATAATGAAAAAGGTTCTCCCGACACCGGACTCAACATTCAAAACTGCCCCAGCGCAGGCAGTGCGCCCTCAAAGCCGCCCCTCGTCATCCTGACAGGTCCGACCGCTGTCGGAAAAACGGCCCTGTCTGTTGCCCTTGCAAAGGCAGTGAACGGTGAAATTATTTCCGCCGACTCCATGCAGGTGTACCGGCGCATGGATGTTGGCTCTGCCAAAGTGCGCACCGAGGAAATGCAAGGGATCCGCCATCATTTAATCGACGTGCTCGACCCGGATGAGGATTTCAATGTCGTGCTGTTTCAAAAGCTGGCAAAAGAAGCGATTTCAGATATTTTAAGCCGTCATAAAATCCCGATTCTTGTCGGCGGGACAGGCTTTTACATCCAGTCCGTTTTATATGATATCGACTTTACCGAGCACGCAGAGGATACGTCGCTGCGAAACCGGCTGGAAGAATATGCCAGAACAAACGGCGCACATGCGCTGCATGAGCTGCTTGTACAGGCTGACCCGAAAGCCGCGGAAGAAATCCACGAAAACAACGTAAAGCGCGTCATCCGGGCGCTCGAATACCACGAACAGACCGGCTGGAAGATTTCTGCGCATAATGAAGCGCAGCATCAGCGGGACGCCGCCTATCGGTTTTATTATTTTGTCCTGACGGATGACCGCGCAAAACTCTATGAACGGATTGACCGCCGCGTCGACCAGATGTTAAAAGACGGACTGGTGGAAGAAGTCAAAGGGCTGCAGCAGGAAGGCTGTCACAGAGGGATGGTGTCGATGCAGGGACTTGGTTATAAGGAAATCCTGGCTTACCTGGAGGGCGAATATGACCTCGAACGCGCAGTTTATCTGATTAAGCGCGATACCCGGCACTTTGCAAAGCGCCAGCTGACCTGGTTTCGCCGGGAAAAATGTGTGACATGGGTTGACAGGCAGGACTTTCCAGATGAAAATAGTATTTTACAGTTTTTGATTACAAAAGCAGAGGAGTTAAAACAATGATGCAGGATATGTATACCGCGATGGGAATTTCCCCCGAAGTATATGAATACGGGGAACAGACCCTTGTTTCTTTAAAAGACCGATTTGACGAGATCGACAAAACAGCAGAATACAATCAATTGAAGGTATTAAAGGCAATGCAGGACTGTCGTGTCAGTGAAGCCTGCCTGCTTGGCACAACCGGCTACGGCTATAACGATATCGGCAGAGACACGCTGGAAGCAGTTTATGCGTCCCTGTTCCATACCGAGGCAGCCTTGGTGCGTCCTCAGATCACCTGTGGAACACACGCGCTCGCGCTCGCACTGATGAGCAATTTAAGACCGGGAGACGAACTGTTATCCCCCGTTGGAAAGCCTTATGACACCCTCGAAGAGGTTATCGGCATCCGGGAATCCCGTGGTTCCCTGAAAGAATATGGCATCAGCTACCGTCAGGTCGATTTAAAAGAGGACGGTTCATTTGACTGGGAGGGCATTAGAAACGCCATCCATCCGAATACTAAACTCGCAACGATCCAGCGATCCAAGGGCTATCAGACCAGACCGACCCTGAGCGTAGAGCAGATCGGCGAGCTGATTGCTTTTCTCAAAAGCATCAAGCCGGACATCATCTGCATGGTGGATAACTGCTACGGCGAATTCACCCAGACAATCGAACCCACAGACGTCGGTGCAGATATGTGCGTTGGCTCTCTGATCAAAAATCCCGGCGGCGGACTTGCACCGATCGGCGGCTATATCGTCGGCAAAAAGGACTGCGTGGAAAATGCTGCCTTTCGTTTAACGTCTCCCGGACTCGGAAGAGAAGTCGGCGCATCGCTGCAGGTGCTTCCTTCCTTTTATCAGGGACTGTTCCTGGCGCCGACCGTCACCGCAGGTGCATTAAAGGGTGCGATTTTTGCGGCAAACCTCTATGAAAAGCTCGGCTTTAAGGTCGTTCCCTCCGGGGACGCCCCCCGCTACGATATCATTCAGGCGATCGAATTCGGCACGCCGGAAGGACTGATTTCCTTCTGTGAAGGTATTCAGTACGCTGCCCCGGTAGACAGCTTTGTTACCCCGGAGCCGTGGGATATGCCCGGCTATGACAGTCAGGTCATCATGGCGGCGGGGGCATTTGTATCCGGCGCTTCCATCGAGCTGTCCGCAGACGGTCCGATCAAGCCTCCCTACGCCGTATATTTTCAGGGCGGACTGACCTGGCAGCACGCAAAATTCGGCATCCTGAAATCCCTGCAGCAGTGCGTCAAAAAGGGCGTCGTTTCTGGCCTTTTGTGTCAGAAATAATCGCCAGCTGTCGGACGGTGCGAAAAAAAGTGCCTTTTCTTTCTATACAGAAAAAAAGAATTATGTTAATATGATAAAAGCTCAGGGAGACAAAAGAGCATGCTGTCCTGCATTTTCATGGAGAGGGAAATGGAGGACAAACCAAATGAAAGTATCCAAAAAAGAAACACAGCTGACAGCTTCTGACCGTCTCCCGTATGAAAAATTTCTGCAAAAAGGGGCAGAATCCTTATCAGACGCCGAACTTCTGGCGATTATGCTGCGTACAGGACCTAATCCCGGACCGGACGCCCCGCAGGCGTTTCGGGATTGTCCGGCGCTCGCGCTGGCAGAGCAGGTGCTCTCCCTGCCGCTCGGTTCCCGAAGCGGACTTTTGGGACTTTCCAGCTTATCTTGCAACCAGCTGCAGCAGATCAGGGGAATCGGCGAAGTAAAAGCCGTGCGGATCTGCTGCATTTTTGAACTGGCAAGAAGGATCGCCCTCGGGCAGCGCAAAAAGCTTCCCGCCTTTCCGGACCCAGCAACGGCGGCAGACTATTGCAGGCCTATATTTGAAGAGGACGGCGGTATGCTCGAACGCACGATTCTGCTGTTGCTAGACGGCAAAGGCTGCCTGATCAGGGAAAAGCTTCTCTCGATTGGGACCATTGATGCGGCGCTCGTTTCTCCGCGCGAAATTTTTCTGCAGGCGCTGCGCGTCGGGGCTGTCAGCTTCCTCTTACTGCACAACCATCCCAGCGGGGACGTTACTCCGAGCCCCGAGGACAAAGAACTTACAAAGCGCCTTGCCATGCTTGGCGGGATGATGCAGCTTTGCCTGACCGACCATATCATTGTCGGCGATTCGGATTTTTTCAGTTTCCGGCAGGCAGGGCTGATCTAAGGAAGGAGAATAACATGGTGCCAAATTGCGCATACGGAATCGATCTCGGAACGAGCAACATCAAAATCTACAGTCTTTCCGACGATTCAGTCATGATGGAAAAGAATATGATCGCCATCGAAAATAAAAAGAACATATTTGCCTACGGCAATTCCGCTTATGAAATGTATGAAAAAGCCCCGGCAAATATTCAGATCAGTCATCCGCTTTCCAACGGTGTCATCGCGGACATCAACAACATGGAACGGCTGATTCATCTGTTTATTTCCGATATGTCCAAAGGAAATATCCGTCCGGCAGATTTCTATATTGCAGTCCCGACCGATATCACGGAAGTGGAGAAGCGCGCGTTTTATGATCTGATCAAGGATGCGAACGTCAAGGCACGCAAGATCATGGTCGTGGAAAAGGCAATTGCGGACGGCCTCGGCATGGACATCGACGTAAAAAATTCCCAGGGTGTCCTGGTTGTGGATATCGGCTACGATACGACGGAGGTTTCCATTCTTTCCCTCGGTGGCATCGTGCTGAGCAGACTGATCAAAACCGGCGGCTTGAAATTCGACGAAGCGGTTCGCCAGACCGTACGCCGTGAATTTAACCTTCTGATCGGTCAGAAAACAGCCGCAACGATCCGCCAGTCCATCGGCGATCTCGAAAAAGAGGGCAAGGGCGCTGTTGTATACGGCCGCGATATCGTAGTCGGACTTCCGGTAGAACGTGAAATCCCGACGGATTTAATCAACAGCTGCCTGGAAGAGCACTTCAACACCATCATCGACAGCGTAAAAGTGATTCTGGAGAGAACCCCTCCGGAACTCGGTGCCGATATTTTCAAACACGGTGTCTATTTAACCGGCGGTGCCAGCCAGACCAGCCATTTTGCAGAGCTTCTGCAGAAATCCACCGGCTTAAAGGTCAATCAGGCGCAGCGCCCGCTCGAAAGCGTCGTGCTCGGCATGGGCCGCATCCTGAAAGAGGACAATTACAAATCTGTAGCATATGCTATTGAAGGGATGGGTAAATGAGTCCTGTAGTCAAAAAGAAACGAAAAAAAATCACGATTACAAGCCAACAGCTTTTGCTTGTGCTGACTGCAGTCTGCGCTTTTCTGCTGATTTTTACCTTTAATACCAACGTATTCGAAGGTGTTTTAAAGCAGGCGGCAGGCTACGTCGTTGTTCCGTTCCAGAACGGGATCGCAACGATAGGCGGATACTTATCCGACCGTTCCGACGAACTGGCGCAGTTAAAGGATGTTCTTGCCCTAAACAAAGATCTGCAGGAGCAGATTGACCAGCTGACGATCGAAAACAACCAGCTGCAGCAGGATCGTTACGAATTAAATAACCTGCGCAGCTTATATGAACTCGACCAGGCATATTCCGATTATGACAAGATCGGTGCGAGGGTCATCTCCAGCGAAACTGATAACTGGTTTTCTTCGTTTACGATCAACAAGGGGGAAGAAGAGGGCGTACAGGTCGATTATAACGTCATGGCAGGCAGCGGTCTGGTCGGACGCGTTGTTTCTGTTGGTCCGCACTACGCAAAGGTTATTTCCATCATTTCCGATACGAGCAGCGTCAGCGCAACCGTCCTTGCAACCTCAAACAACTTAATCGTATCCGGCAGCCTGCAGTCCATACAGTCGGACGGAACGATCCTGTTTTCCCAGCTTTCCGATCCGGACAACAACGTATCAGTCGGAGATAAGGTCGTTACGAGCAATATCAGTGATAAATATCTGCCCGGAATTCTGATCGGCTATATCGATTCGATCAGCACTTCCTCCAATAACCTGACCAAATCCGGAACGGTGACACCAGCTGTCGATTTTTCCCATCTGGACGAGGTTTTAGTTGTGATGGAACAAAAACAGCAGACCGGTGACTGACAAAGGAGGCTTCTTTCTATGAAAAAATTTCTGACAGTTGCCGCCCTGATCTGGGTCTTTTTCCTTTTGCAGACCTCTGTCTGCCCCTGGATTGCGTTTGGATCGATCAAACCGAATCTTTTAGTCATTTTGGTCGCATCCATCGGATTTATGGAGGGATCCAAAGCCGGCATGTGGACAGGCTTTGCCTGTGGGCTTTTGGCAGATCTGTTTGCGGCAAACGGCGTCAGCCTCATTTCCCAGAACGGTGCTACCGGAGACTTGCTCGGTTTTTACGCGCTGCTGTTTTTGTATGTCGGATATTTATGCGGACAGGCGAACCGGCTTTTTTATCCCGAAGATATCAAGCTTCCGCTGATGATGATTACCGCTGCAGACCTCTGCGTCAATTTCGTCTGCTATCTGATTATGTTTCTGATGCGGGCGCGCCTTGACATCGGTTACTATCTGTTACATATCATTTTACCGGAAGCAGTTTACACCATCGTTGTTGCATTTATTTTTTATCCGCTGCTTTTGCTGCTGCACAAATGGCTCTGGTGTGCGGATCGAGGGAGTACAGAATAATTGTTGAAAAAAATTCAGAGATTTCTGATCAATTTTATCAGTTCCAGAACGTTTTTTTTGTACGTCATGTTTGTTGTGATGGCAGTCCTTTTGTTCCAGCGCATTTTCACGCTGCAGATCGTACAGGGCGAGGACAAGCAGCAGGAATTTGAACTAAAAATCAAAAAAGAGCGTTCGATTGCAAGCACGCGAGGCAATATTTACGACGTAAACGGCATTGCGCTCGCCTACAATGAGCTTTCCAGCTCTGTCACGATCGAGGATGTCTATGAATCCAGCAAAAAAAATGCCACAATTAACGGTATCCTCAAAAAAGTCCTTCATATTCTGGACGAAAACGGCGACAGCATCAGCTGCGATTTCAATATTTATATCGATGGCGACGGCGAATTTGCCTATAGCGTGACTGGCTCGAGAAGGCTGCGTTTTATCGCTGACGTCTACGGTATCACCCAGATTTCCGATCTGGAAGAGCGCCAGAAAAATGCAACCGCGCAGGATATTATCGAATATCTCGCAGGCTCCAAACGTTACGCGATCGGCGGACTGACTGATCCGAACGATAAAAACAGCTTTACAGTCGGAGAGGGATATACCCAAAAAGAACTGCTCAACATCATCGCGATCCGGTATACGATGGGAACCACCGGATATCAGAAATATATCCCGGTTACAATCGCGACCGACGTTTCAGAAGAAACCGTTGCCGCAATTGCAGAAAATCAGGACGAGCTGGAGGGCATTTCCGTTGCGGAAGACACAATCCGCAAATATAAGGACGGACCGTATTATTCCCAGATTCTCGGCTACACCGGCAAAATCTCGACGGACGAGCTGACCGCATTAAACAGTAAAGAAGGCATGGACGGCGTCAAGAGCGCGCCGGATGTCAAAGAATACGAGCTGACGGATATCGTCGGCAAGGCTGGCATCGAAAAGGTCATGGAAGAATATCTGCAGGGAACAAAGGGCTATGAGACGGTCTTTGTTGACCGGATGGGTCGGGAGGTAGAAGTGCTTGACCATGTGGACGCGACTGCCGGAAACGACGTTTACCTGACGATCGACAGCAAGCTCCAGGCGGACGCCTATAATATCCTGGAAAAATTCGTTGCCGGTATTCTGGTGGATAAAATCATCAATGTTAAAAACTATGACTCCACCGATGTTTCCAGCGCGAATCTAAAGATTCCGATCGATAATGTATACAGCGCGTTGTTTAAAAATAACGTGATCGAGCTTTCCAAAATGGAAGCTGCCGTCGAAGGAGAAACCCAGTACAGCGTCTATCAGACGATTTTATCCCGGCGCGATGAGGTCCTTACCTGGCTCTCCGAGGAGCTTTTGTCCGGAACAATCGCTTATCAGAGCCTTCCTGCAGAATATAAGGCATATGAAAGCTATATCATCAACAACCTGCTGCCGGAGAACAATATTTTATCCGGCGTAGATAAAACCGATCAGACCTACATCGACTGGACGACCAATGAGACGATCAGCATCCGGGAATATCTGGAATACGCGATCTCCAAAAACTGGATCGACGTGACCCAGCTTCCCCTGGATGGAAAATATTCCGATTCCTCGGAGGTCTATCAGCAGCTGGTTTCTTACATTTTAGAAGAGCTGGACAGCCAGACTTTCTTAAAGAAATTGATTCCGTACATGATCGAGCAGAACCGGATTACCGGAACCCAGGTCTGCATCCTCCTGATCGAACAGGATGTCATCAACCCGACAGAAAACCAAATCGCCGAATTAAAATCCGGCAGTGTTTCTGCCTTTAACTTTATGGTAAATCTGATTCGCAACCTCGAGATTACCCCGGCGCAGCTTGCTCTCGACCCGTATTCGGCATCCTGCGTTTTAACAGACGTCAACACCGGAGAGGTGCGTGCGCTCGTCAGCTACCCCAGCTATGATAACAACCGGCTGGCAAACGGCATCGACGCAGAATATTATTCGCGGATTTCCAGCGGCGAGGATCTTTCCCGCCCAATGTGGAATTATGCGACCCAGATGCGTACGGCGCCCGGTTCCACCTTTAAGATGGTATCGTCTACCGCGGCTTTGATGGAGCATGTGATCGATTTGACGACAAGAATCGAGTGCCCGGGAATTTTTACCCGTTTCTCCGATTATCAGCCCCGATGCTGGAAGAGAAGCGGTCACGGCAGCTTAAATGTATCCGAAGCGATCACGAACTCCTGTAACGTCTTTTTTTACGAGGTCGGCTATCAGCTCGGCTTAAACGGCGATAAATACGATCAGGATCTCGGTAATGAAAAGCTCGCCAAATATGCGTCTATGTACGGACTGAACGAAAAATCCGGCATTGAAATTGAAGAATCCGAACCGCAGATTTCCGACGCACTGTCTGTTGTATCCGCAATCGGACAGGGTACCAACAACTTCACCACCGTCGGTCTTGCCCGTTATGTGACGACCGTTGCAAACAGCGGTACCTGCTATGACCTGACGCTTTTAGATAAGGTGACGGATACCTCTGGCAACCTGCTTGTCAATTATTCGGCAAACGTCCGCAATACGATCGATATGCCCCAGTCCTACTGGAATGCAATCCATCAAGGCATGCGCGGCGTTGTCCAGAACAAGAAATACTATCAGGATTTCGGCGTTGAGGTTGCCGGCAAGACCGGTACCGCCGAAGAAGATAAGTCCCGTCCAAACCACGGTCTGTTCGTCGGCTACGCGCCTTACGACAATCCGGAGGTCTCTATGGCGATCCGTATCGCAAACGGTTATTCCTCCGACTACGCCTGCCAGCTTTCCAAGCAGCTGATGACCGTGTATTTCGACCTGGACGAAAACGGAGCCCTGACTGACAGCCAGACTGCACTTTCCCTGGAAACTGTCGTTGGGGGAGGAGACTGATCATGAAAAACACCGTAATTCTCAAAAGCTATAAAGACGGCATTGCAATCTATCTGGATGATACGCTGGAATTTGAGCAGCTCTGTCTGGATCTTGCACAGAAATTCCGCGACTCAGCCCGTTTTTTCGGGGATATGCAGGTCGCGGTGTCCTTTGAGGGCAGGACGCTTACCCAGGAGGAGGAAAATATCCTCGTGGACACGATCACCTCATCCAGCCGTCTGCAAGTGCTCTGTGTCATCGGAAAAGATGCCGGGCTTCAGAACCAGTTTTCCAACGCAACGGAAGCGGCGCGGTACTTTGCGCAAAAATCTGCGAGCGGGGATGATGGACAGTTTTACCGCGGCAGCTTAAAAGACGGGCAGATTCTTGAAACCGAGGGCAGCATCGTCATTTTAGGCAGCGTGGAAGAAGGCTGCAGCATCATTTCCACAAAGGATATCATCGTTCTGGGAAGGCTTGCCGGAAACGCCTATGCGGGCGGCGACGGCAGGGACCATCACTTTATTGCAGCGCTTGAAATGACTCCGCAGAAATTAAAAATCGGAGATTTCAAATATAAAACAAAGGAAAGCCGCTTATGGGCGGGAAGGCTCCGCAAGGGGCAGCCGCAGATGGCATGCGTCCGAAACGGCGAAATACAAATGCAGTCCATTACCAAAGAATTACTGAATGAACTGCCTGTTTAGTGCAGCCTGTTCAGGGAACGCCAATATTTCATGATCGGAGGATCGTATGCCATGGGTGAAGTCATTGTCGTTACCTCAGGAAAAGGCGGTGTCGGAAAAACAACGACGACCGCAAACGTCGGAACCGGTCTGGCGGCGGCTGGAAGAAAGGTTGTATTGATCGATACCGATATCGGTCTGCGGAATCTGGATGTCGTCATGGGACTGGAAAACCGGATTGTATACAATCTTGTAGACGTCGTGGAAGGAAGCTGCCGCGTCAAGCAGGCGCTGATTCGCGACAAACGTTATCCCGGTCTGTACCTTTTGCCAACCGCGCAGACAAGGGATAAAAGCGCTGTCAACGAAAGCCAGATGAAAAAGCTGGTGGAACACTTAAAAGAGCAGTTTGATTACATTTTGTTAGACTGTCCCGCAGGCATCGAGCAGGGGTTTAAAAATGCCATTGCCGGTGCGGATCGGGCGCTCGTCGTCACAACGCCGGAGGTTTCCGCCATCCGCGACGCGGACCGTATCATCGGTCTTTTGGAGGCATCTGGTTTTGAGCGCATCGATCTGGTCATCAACCGGATGCGCTACGAAATGGTCAGGCGCGGGGATATGATGAGCGTAGACGACGTGGTGGACATCCTTTCCATCCCGCTCATCGGCGTCGTGCCAGACGATGAAAACGTCGTCATCGCAACCAATCAGGGCGAACCGCTCGTCGGCAACCACACGCTGGCGGGACGCGCCTACCGGAACATCTGCCAGCGGATTTTGGGGCAGGAGACCCCGTATCTGCTTCCGGAACCGACTTTTTCGTTCTGGACGAAGTTCACCGGTATTTTTCATAAAAGTCAGGAGGGACGCGTATGAAACTGTCTAATCTTTTTCGCAGAAAACCCTCTCGCGAGGTTGCAAAGGACCGTCTGAAAATCCTGCTGATTTCCGACCGCGTCAACTGCTCGCCCGAAATTCTGGAGATGATCAAAAAAGATATCGCAGAAGTCATATCACGCTATATGAAAATAGACACAAACAATATGGAAATCCAGATCAGCAAAGCGTCGACGCGGGGCAAGGGGGCGAAGACCCCTTCGATCTACGCCAACATCCCGATTCTGGATCTCCATAAAATCAGCTAAAGGAGCAATATGTTTCGGAGATACAAACTAAAGAATTTTGATTTTCTTCTGGTGCTTTTGGTGATTGCCTTAAATGTTATCGGCATCCTTGCGATCGGAAGTGCCAAGCAAAGTGTACAGAGCAAACAGATTCTCGGCATGGCAGTCGGTCTGATTGCCATGCTGGTAATCGCCTTTTTGGACTATTCCAGACTGTTGAAGCTGGCATGGATCGGATACCTGTTCGTGATTGTGACCCTCATTCTGGTTCATTTTTTCGGAAGGTCGGCAAACGGTGCGGCGCGCTGGCTCGATTTGGGCTTTTTTGACCTTCAGCCGTCAGAAACTGCAAAAATTTTGTTGATTTTATTCTATGCACAGTTTATTATGAAGTATAGAGAACAATTCAATACGATGCGGGTACTGTTGCTTGCAGTCCTCTTTATCATCCCGCCTCTGATCCTGATTTATAAACAGCCCAACCTTTCCACGACGATTCTGGTGTCTGTTTTATTCTGTGTCCTGATGTTTGTCGGCGGCTTGAGTTGGAAGATTATCGGGGGCGTTCTCGCAGTGGCGGTTCCGTCCGTTCTTATTTTTCTGTCCATTGTCATGCAGGAGGGACAGACGCTGATAAAGGATTATCAGCGGAATCGTATTATGGCATTTTTTGACCCGGCGACCTATGCGGATACAGAAGCTTATCAGCAGTTAAACTCCGTCATCGCGATCGGATCCGGACAGCTTTGGGGAAAGGGACTTAACAATACGGATATCGCATCCGTCAAAAATGGTAATTTTCTTCCGGAATCCCAGACGGACTTTATCTTTGCTATCATAGGGGAGGAGCTTGGCTTTATCGGTTCTGCAGTGGTCATTTTGCTGCTGATCCTGATTGCAATGCGCTGTGTGTCCATCGCGCGGGTTGCAAAGGATACCGCCGGAATGGTTATCGCTGCCGGAATAGGCGCACTGATCGGAATCCAGGGCTTTATGAATATTGCAGTCGCTACCATGATGATGCCAAATACAGGATTACCGCTTCCGTTTGTCAGCTATGGGCTGAGTTCGCTAGTCAGTATGTATATAGGAATCGGCTTTGTCTTAAATGTCGGGCTTCAGCGAAAAAACCTGTATAATTTTTAGTATGGGAGAAAAGGCAACATGAATATTGCGTTAATTGCACATGATGCAAAGAAAAAACTGATGCAGAACTTCTGCATTGCATACAGAGGCATTTTAAGCCGGAACAGTCTGTATGCAACAGGTACCACCGGTCGTCTGATCGAAGAAGTTACCAATCTGAATGTCCATAAATATCTGGCGGGACATCTTGGAGGCGAACAGCAGATCTGCGCACAGATCGAGCATAACGAAATTGACCTTGTCATTTTCCTGCGTGATCCGATGACTCCGAAGATGCATGAGCCTACGGTAAACAACATCCTGCGTCTGTGCGATATGCACAACATCCCGGTTGCTACCAATCTGGCGACATCAGAACTGTTGATCAAGTCCCTGGACAGAGGAGATTTAGACTGGCGTGAAATGTACAAATAAATGTCTTGCACTGCTGACAGCGCTTGCTGTCTGCTTCGGTGCGACCGGTTGCAGCGATGAGGCAATTGCCTTTTCCTACAATCCGGATTATAAGGTTTCTGCGTTTCGGATTTCCGGCGATACCGGTTTCGAGACGGCAGATGCTTTTGCATCCGGCCTTTGTGTTGTGAACGGAGATATCAATACGGACAATTCCGCTGTTGATATGACGGATGCCACATCGGCCGGTCTTTTTGATTTGAATTCCCGTACCGTTCTTTATGCCAAAAACATTCATGAACGGCTGGCTCCCGCGAGCCTCACAAAGCTGATGACAGCTGTTGTCGCACTCAAATACGGCAACCCGAACGATGTGATTACGGTCAGCTCCAATATGGGAAACCTGGAAAGCGGAGCAGTTGTCTGCGGCCTTGCAGAGGGTGACCAATTGACGTTAAACCAGGCACTCCATGCACTTTTGATCAAATCCGCCAATGACGCGGCCGTTGCAATTGCAGAGCATATCGGCGGTTCCGTAGAGGGCTTTGCGGATATGATGAACGAAGAGGCACAGGCGATCGGTGCAACCAACAGCCATTTCGTAAACCCGCACGGACTTAATGCAGAGAACCATTACGTCACGGCGTACGACATGTACCTGATTTTCAATGAGGCGCTCAAATACGACACAGTCAATGAAATCATCAGCATGACGAGCTATGATACCGTCTATACAGATAAAAACGGCAACGAAAAAACGCTTTCCGTCAAAAATACCAATCAATACCTGGCGGGCAATGTCGCAGCGCCGGACAGGGTTACGGTAATCGGCGGCAAGACCGGCACCACAAGTGCTGCAGGAAACTGCCTGATTTTACTTGCACGCGACACCTCCGGGAACCCTTATATTGCGGTGATTTTAAAGTCGGCGGAGCGCGGGATCCTGTATACAGAGATGAATGCCCTGCTGAAGCAGGCGACTTCTTAATCGGGTGGCGTGGGGTGTTTCAGCCCTTACACCGTTCATCCGGAAAGCTGTGAGTGAACAGTAACAGAAGTGAAAATAAAGGTTGTTTTTTTGGGCGAAATCCACTATAATAAAACATATCCTATATGTTATATGTGTAATGTTTACATATAAAGGGGAATATACTTTAGGAGGGATTGCAATGGTTCAGTTAATCGTAGGCGAAAAGGGCAAGGGTAAAACAAAATTTCTTCTGGACAAAGTGAATAATGAGGTAAAGGATGCGCATGGCAGCATCGTATATCTGGACAAGAGTCCCAAACACATGTATGAATTGAATAACAAAATCCGTCTGATCGTAGTTCCTGACTACATGATCGATTCCAGCGACGCATTTCTCGGATTCGTCAGTGGCATCATCTCTCAGGATCACGACCTCGAGCAGATGTATTTTGACAGCTTTTTGAAAATTGCAAACCTGGAAGGTCAGAACATTACAGGCGTTGTTGCAAAGCTGGATGAGATGAGCGAAAAGTTTGGCGTGGATTTCGTACTCAGCGTTTCCCGGAATGAATCCGAACTGGACGACAGCTTAAAGTCCAAGATCATCGTATCCATCTGATAAAATGAGTTTATTGAAACAGGAGATCTCAGCTTACCGCCAGCCGGAAGCTGGTCTACTCTGAAGAAAAAGCCCCGGAGGAACTCTGCCGGGGCTTATTTTTGGAAAAAGCCGGAGGTTTTTTATTTGGCAGCAAGACAGAATAACGGAAATATCAGACAGTACCGCAAACCCTTCAATATCAATCTCGGGACGTTTATCTTTTTCCTGATTTTTGTTTATATCATTATCTGCGTCGGGATTTATCTGTTCCGGGATCAGAAGGTCGTCGCCTACCGCGTACAGGAGGGCGCGCTGTCTGTAGATAATATTTATACGGCCATCGCCCTGCGCGATGAAACGGTTGTGACAAGCTCCTACAACGGCTATATCAACTATTATGCCCGTGAAGGGGAGCGTGTCGGTGCCAATCAGCTTGTTTGCACCGTAGATGAGAGCGGTCAGATCAAGGAAATCTTAGACGAGCAGAACGCGGACAACACCTCCCTGTCAGGAAGCGATATGCGCGAGCTGCGCACCAGTATTTCTGGCTTCTGCGCGAATTTTTCCCCGCATGAGTTCAACAGCGTCTACAACTTCAAATATGAGCTGGAAGGCACTGTTTTAAAACTCGCTAACATTAACGTACTGGAAAATCTCGAGGTCATCAACAATGCAGCGAGTACGCAACCGGTCAATCTCTGTTATGCGCCGGAATCCGGCATTATTACCTATTCGATCGACGGTTATGAAGACAAAGCGCCCTCCGATTTGACTGACGCTGACTTTCAAAAAGACAACTACGAAAAAACGCAGCTGATCAGCAACGAGCTGACCTCTGCCTCCGATCCGCTCTACCGACTTTCCACCAGCGAAAATTGGAGAATCGTAATTCAGGTCGACCGCACGACAGCAGCGCAGTTAGAGAACGAACAGTACGTCAAAGTCCGTTTCCTCAAAAACCAGTATGAATCCTGGGGACAGGTTTCCATCATCGACAACGGCGGCGAGGGAAATGTCCTGGCAGTGCTGGAATTAAACAATTCCATGATCACCTTTGCAACCGACCGTTTTCTCGACGTGGAAATTTTATCTGACTCCGAGAGCGGTTTAAAGGTTCCCCTTTCCGCGATCACGACGCAGGAATTTTTCCTGATCCCGAAGGATTATATCACAAAGGGCGGAAGCAACGGCGCAACCGGTGTCCTGCGCGAAACGGCGGGAGAAAACGGCTCCCTGACGACGGAATTTGTTGCGACACAGATTTATCAGGAAAACGATGAGAATTACTATCTGGACGATTCCTCCCTGCGCGTCGGCGACCATTTGATCAAACCGGAATCGACGGAAAGCTATACAGTATCCCAGACGGCTTCCCTGACCGGTGTGTTCAATATCAACAAGGGCTACGCCGATTTTAAGGAAATCCAGATTTTAAAGCAGAACGACGAATACGCGCTGATCAAATCCAACACCACCTACGGTCTGAGCGCCTACGATTATATCGTGCTCGACGCTTCGAGCGTGGACGCAGATCAGCTGATCAATGAATAAATACAGACCCTTTACCCAAAACAGAACGATAGGGATGGAGCAGAAACAGCATGATTACACAAAATCTAAAACAAACACAGAACAATATCGCAGAAGCCGCGAAAAAATCCGGGAGAACCTCCCATGACATCCTTTTGGTCGCAGTCAGCAAGACAAAGCCGCTTTCTGCCCTGCAGGAAGCCTACAACGCGGGGATCCGCGATTTCGGGGAAAATAAGGTTCAGGAGCTGTGCGATAAATACGACCAGCTTCCAAAAGACATCCGCTGGCACATGATCGGACATCTGCAGCGCAATAAGGTAAAATATCTGATCGGAAAAGTGACAATGATCCACAGCGTCGATTCCCTGCGCCTCGCGGAGGAAATCAGCAAAGAAAGCGTCAAGAAAGACGCGCAGACAGATATTTTACTGGAAATCAACTGTGCCGGGGAGGAGAGTAAATTTGGCATCCGCCCGAAGGATACCCTCGCGCTGGTGCGGCAGATCGCAGTTCTTCCAAATGTCCATATCCGGGGGCTGATGACGGTTGCACCGCTTACGCAGACGCCGGAAGAGAACCGGGTTTATTTTCAGCTGATGAAGAAATTATCTGTTGACATCGCACAGGAAAGTGTTGATAATGTTTCTATGGACGTTTTATCGATGGGCATGACCATCGACTACCAAACAGCCATTGAAGAAGGTTCCACCTGTGTGAGAGTCGGTACTGGGATATTCGGTACTCGGACAGTGGCCGATATGGAATAAAAGGAGAATGTTTCGAAAATGGGATTGATGGACAAATTTTTGGGCTATATGAAATTAGGCGACGATGAAGATGATGGATACTATGATGATGAATATGATGATTATGACGAAGCGCCGGTAGAGAAGAAACCCAAAATCAAGAGCATTCAGAAGGCTGATTCCTATGAAGAAGAGGAACGCCCAAGAAAAGCGCTTCAGAAAGTAACTCCCATGCGTCCTGCACCGCGCAGATCCGGCGTACCCGGTATGAACGTACAAGTCATTAAGCCTACCAGTGTAGAAGACGCCAGAGAAATTACCGAAACACTGCTGGAAAACCGCACTGTCGTTCTCAATATGGAAGGGCTTGACATTGATATTGCACAGAGAATTATCGATTTCGCGTCTGGGTCCTGTTACGCAATCGACGGTCATCTGCAGAAGATTTCGCATTTTATTTTTATTATTACCCCTGCAAGCGTTGATATTTCCGGCGATTCTCAGGAAATTATCGGCGGCGCATTCGATGTCAGGGATGTCTGATGCAACCAGCGCAAAGACTGCGCAGCATCGGATTTATTCATGACAATAGAATGCTCGCAGAGCGTGCATTCTATTGTTTAGGCGGACAACCTGCCATTCTGGCAGGTTGTCCCTGTTTTGCCCGGAAACTTTTCCCGAAGGAGGAATTTCATGAAACAAAAACTGACGGTATCCTGTGAAGGAAAGCCCTGCTATGATATTGTGCTGACGATCGGCTTTGAAGAGCTTGCAGGCGCAGCACTTTCGGTTTCTGCACCGGAGCGTAAGATTTGCATCGTTACGGACACAAATGTTGCCCCCCTTTATGCTGCGCAGGTCAAGGAAGCTTTTTCCTCTGCCTTTGCACAGGTAGAAGTGTTTGAATTTCCGGCAGGCGAAGAGAATAAAACCCTCGCCAACATCCAGACTTTATACGCTTTTTTAATCGAGCATCATTTTGACCGCAAGGACATGCTCGCAGCCCTCGGCGGCGGTGTGGTCGGCGATATGACCGGCTTTGCTGCAGCGACCTATCTGCGCGGCATCGATTTTATCCAGATCCCGACAACTCTGCTCGCCCAGGTGGATTCGAGCATCGGCGGAAAGACGGGCGTAGATTTTGATTCCTACAAAAATATGGTCGGCGCGTTCCATATGCCGAGACTCGTTTACATGAACCTCGACACCCTGCAGACGCTGGACGCAAGGCAGTATTATTCCGGCTTTGCAGAAATCATGAAGCACGGTCTGATCAAAGATGCGAAATATTATGAATGGCTGATCTCTAACATGTATGAAATCTGCGAACGCGACCCGGAAACGCTCCTTTCCATGATCAAGCGCAGCTGCGAGATCAAAAAAGAGGTTGTGGAAAACGATCCGACCGAACAGGGCGAACGCGCGCTCTTAAACTTCGGACACACGATCGGTCATGCAATCGAGAAAAACAGCGGCTTTCAGATGCTGCATGGCGAATGCGTCGCCCTCGGCTGCGTTGCTGCTGCCTATATTTCCTGGAAAAAAGAGCTCATCGAGATGGAAGAATACTACGAGATCCGCGACATGTTCGTTCCCTTCAACCTTCCGATTTCTGCAGATGACCTGGATGTTGCAAAAATCGTAGCACTGACCAAGTCCGATAAAAAGATGCGCGGCGGCAAAATCCGTTTTGTCCTGTTAGATCGGATCGGACATGCACGGATCGACGATACCGTAACCGATGAAGAGATGACAGCTGCCATCGAAGAACTGAACTTTAAGGATGAGGACTGATATGAATTTTTCTGCGAAAAAAATGTTTTTTATAGATCTCCTGATCACAATTATCGGTGTTTTGTTTGACCAGTTCACGAAACACCTTGCTGTCCTTCGCTTAAAGGATCAGGCCCCGGTTTCCCTGATTCCCGGTGCTTTGGAGCTTCGCTATCTGGAAAACCGGGGTGCTGCATTCGGTATTTTACAAAATCAGAAAATCTTTTTTGTACTGATGACGAGCCTGATTCTGCTCGCCTGCATCTATGCACTCTGGCGCATGCCTGCCGCACGGAAATATACCATGCTCCATATCCTCGGGGCGATTTTGATGGCAGGAGCGCTCGGCAACTTCTTCGACCGTATCCGTCTGGATTATGTCGTGGATTTTATCTATATCAGCCTGATCGACTTCCCGATCTTCAACGTAGCTGATATCTATGTGACGTTTGTCTGCGCGGCAGGTCTTTGTCTCGCCTTTTTCGGACATTTCGAGGAAAAGGACTTTGACTTTTTAAAACGAAGGAAACCGGACTCAAAAAAGGAAGCATAATGGAAAACCCGATACAGGAAACAACCGATTTATTTCGATTTCAGATTACCGAAGAACAGGAAGAAGAAAGAGTCGATAAGTGCATTGCAGCGCTGATCGACTCTTTATCTCGTTCTTTTATCCAGAAAATGATCAAGGAAGGGCGTGTCTGCATCAACGGCTTGCCTGTCAAAGCAAGCTATCAAGTCAAGGCAGGGGATGACTTATCTTTCCTGTTGCCCAAAGCGCAGGAGCCGGATATCGAGCCGGAAGACATCCCGCTGGACATTCTCTATGAGGACAGCGACGTTTTGGTTGTCAACAAGCCAAAGGATATGGTCGTCCATCCGGCAGCCGGGCATTACAGCCATACCCTTGTCAACGCCGTACTGTATCACTGTAGGGGACAGCTTTCCGGCATCAACGGCGTGCTGCGCCCCGGAATCGTCCACAGAATCGATAAGGATACGACCGGCTCCGTCATCGTCTGTAAAAATGATGCCGCCCATCAGGCGCTTGCCGTGCAGTTTGCAGACCACACGATCACGCGTCGTTACCGGGCGATTGTACACGGCGTGCTGACCGACGACGAAGGCATCATCGACGCGCCGATTGGCAGGGACAATGCCGATCGCAAAAAAATGGCGGTCAACCAGGTGAATGGAAAACGCGCCGTCACCCATTATACTGTCCTGAAGCGTTTTGAACGCTTTACTTATATCGAATGCCGTTTGGAGACCGGGCGCACCCATCAGATCCGTGTCCACATGGCGTCAATCGGGCATCCGCTTTTGGGAGACAGCGTTTATGGTCCGAAAAAATGCCCGTTTCCAAAGCTCGAAGGGCAGACGCTGCACGCAATGATCCTCGGCTTTGTCCACCCGCGGACAGGAGAGTATATCGAAACCAGTGCGCCGCTGCCGGAATATTTCCAGAGACTGCTCGATCTCTTATAAGCTGCAGAATCTGCATCGCAGAGCACGCATTCTATTGTATTGCGAATGGCACGTGTGAACAGTAACATTTTTCGAGAAAATTTAAAAAAATCAAGTTAAAATACTTGACAGCATTTAGGTGGAATGCTATTATACTGAAGTATGCCGCGTAACGAGGTATAAGTGCGCTGTTACAGCGCCACCAAAGTTAGCGAGTAACGTTAATTATTTTAACGCTTGACAGGAGGTGTCCCAGATGTACGCAATTATTGCAACAGGTGGCAAACAGTACAAGGTAGCTGAGGGCGATGTTCTGAAGGTTGAGAAGCTTGGCGCAGCAGCCGGTGAAACTGTAACATTTGATCAGGTAATCGCAGTAAGCAATGACGGCTTAAAGGTCGGCGCTGACGTAGCAGGTGCAACCGTAACCGCTACTGTAGTAGGCGAAGGCAAAGGCAAGAAGGTCATCGTTTACAAGTATAAGAGAAAGACCGGTTACCACAAGAAGAATGGTCACAGACAAGCATACACTCAGGTGAAAATCGAGAAAATCAACGCTTAATCATCAGATTTTGCGACGGTATGTTTTATGACGACGATTCTAATTCGAAAGACAAAGGATTCCTATCAGGGGTTTAACTGCATCGGGCATGCCGGTTATGCGGATGCCGGCTCAGATATTATCTGTGCGGCGGTTTCCGTACTCGTTTTCAATACGCTCAATGCGATCGAAAGTTATACGGACGATACGATGAATGTAGTGACAAACGACGAGGCAGGCCTGGTTGATGTAGTATTTGAATCCCCGGTCAGCGATCGGGCAAAGCTTTTGCTTGATACCATGATCCTTGGTCTGACAGGCATTGAAAAACAGTACGGGAAAAAATTCCTGAGGCTGAAATTCGAGGAGGTGTAAACAAATGTTCAATATGAACCTTCAGTTTTTTGCTCATAAGAAGGGTGTCGGCTCTACCAAGAACGGCAGAGATTCCGAATCCAAGCGCCTTGGTGCAAAGAGAGCGGACGGACAGTTTGTAAAGGCTGGTAACATTCTTTACAGACAGCGCGGAACCAAGATTCATCCCGGCATCAATGTTGGCATCGGCGGCGATGACACATTATTTGCTAAGGTAGATGGCGTACTGAAGTTCGAGAGAAAGGGAAGAGACAAGAAACAGGCTTCCGTATATCCCGTAGAACAGTAAGCATTATCAAGGAACCATAAGCGGACGCACAAATGGGCGGGCCGCATTTCCAAAAAGGCCCCAGACGCACGTTTGGGGTCTTTTTATCGAATATGAAAAGAAGTTGCTTTTGCGACAAACCGCAGACATGAAAACCCTGCTGGACAGGTGTTTCATTATATCATTTGGAGAATCAGAGTATGTTTGCAGACAGAGCAAAAATATATGTCAGAAGCGGCAAGGGCGGCGACGGCCACGTTTCCTTCCGTCGTGAAAAATATGTTCCGGCAGGCGGTCCGGACGGCGGCGACGGCGGCCATGGCGGCGACGTCATTTTTATCGTAGACGAAGGCTTAAATACCCTGACCGATTTCAGACATGTTGGAAAATATAAAGCCGGAGACGGCCAGGAAGGCGGTAAGAAAAACTGCCGTGGCAAGGACGGCGACGATATCTATATCAAGGTTCCGGAAGGAACTGTTATCAAAGAATTCAATTCCGGCAAGGTCATCGCCGATATGTCCGGCGACAACCGTAAAGTCGTTTTATTAAAGGGCGGACGCGGCGGAAACGGCAACCAGCACTATGCGACCAGTACGATGCAGGCGCCGAAATATGCACAGCCCGGTCAGCCGGCACAGGAGCTTGAGTTGACACTTGAATTAAAGGTCATCGCAGATGTTGGACTGGTTGGATTCCCGAACGTCGGAAAATCCACCCTGTTATCCCGTGTCAGCAACGCAAGACCAAAAATCGCAAATTATCATTTTACAACCTTAAATCCGCACCTCGGAGTTGTCGATCTGCCGGATATGAAGAGCTTCGTCATCGCAGACATTCCGGGACTGATCGAGGGCGCTTCCGAAGGCGTCGGTCTCGGCCATGAATTTTTGCGCCATATCGAGCGTACCAAGGTGCTCATCCACGTTGTCGATGCAGCCGGAACAGAAGGACGCGACCCGATCACGGACATCTATGCGATCAACGCAGAGCTTGCCAATTACAGCGAGGAGCTTGCCAGAAAGCCCCAGGTGATTGCAGCCAACAAAACCGACGCGATTTACGATCTTGAAGAATCCCCGGTCGAACAGCTGCGCAAGGAATTTGGTCCCAAGGGCATTGATGTATTCCCGATTTCCGCAGTCAGCGGCAAGGGCGTCAACGAGCTGCTCTATCATGTCCGTCAGATGCTGGACGGTCTCGACGAAAAGCCGACTGTATTTGAGCAGGAGTACTTCCCGGAAATGGCACTTGCGGTTTCTGACGAACCTTATACCGTTACCTATGACGAACTCGAACAGGAATATGTCGTAGAAGGTCCCCGCATCGAAAAAATGCTTGGCTATACCAACCTCGAATCCGAAAAGGGATTTGCGTTCTTCCAGGGATTTTTAAAAGATGCCGGCATTCTGGACAAGCTGGAGGAGCTTGGCATCCAGGAAGGCGATACGGTTCGGATGTACGGCTTATCCTTTGATTATTATAAGTAAGAGAGGACTCCCATGAAGGAATTAAAAAGTAAGCAGAGAGCATATCTGATGAAGCTCGCAAGCAGCCTGGAACCGATTTTTCAGATCGGCAAATCCAGCCTGACCCCGGAATGCACGGCAGCAATTGCAGAAGCATTCAATACCAGAGAGCTGATTAAAATTTCTGTCCTGAAGAACTGTTTCGACGATCCCAGAGAAATCGCGGCTATCGTAGCAGAGCGCACACACTCTACCGTTGTTCAGGTCATCGGCAAGAAAATCGTTCTCTACAAAGAGAGCAAAGACCACAAGAAAATCGAACTTCCCCTGTAACAGTTATTTTACCCATGGATAAAGGCGGTAGCCTATGAGCAAAATCGGTATTTTAGGCGGCACCTTCAATCCGATCCATAACGGGCACCTGCTGCTTGCAGAGCAGGCGAGGTGCTTTTATGGACTGGATCAGGTTCTGTTCATTCCAAGCGGCTGTTCCTATATGAAACGGCAGGAGGAGATCCTGCCTGGAGAAATTCGTTTTCAGATGGTACAGCTCGCCATAGCAGATAACCCTTATTTTTGTGTTTCCGACATGGAAATTGTAAGAGAAGGCAATTCCTATACCTGTGAAACGATTACCCGACTGCATGCGCAGTATCCGGAGGACGAACTTTATTATATTGTCGGTGCGGACACGCTGTTCCAGATGGAATTCTGGAAAAATCCGGAGCAGATTTTTACCCAGTGCATTACGGCAGCCTCCGTTCGGCAGGGCAGGGAAGATTCTGCGCTGATGCTGCAGGCAAAATCCCTCGCGTCCCGTTACCGCGCGGATATCCGTTTCATGCCGTCCCTTCATGTAGAAATTTCTTCTACCCTGGTGCGGGATCACCTGCAAAAAGGAACATCCGTCCGTTATCTCGTCCCGGAACGCGTCCGCAGCTTTCTGGAAAAAAGTGGGTATTACAGGGATGGAAAGGAGTCTTTTAAATGAAAGAGCCGGATCTGAAAAAAATACGTAAGGCGATGGAAAAAGAGCTCGACCCGAAGCGTTATGAACATACGCTCGGCGTCGCCTATACCGCGGCTTCCCTTGCAATGTGCTACGGCGCAGACTTAAACAGCGCGCTGATCGCCGGCATGCTCCACGACTGCGCGAAATGCTTAAGCAATGAAAAAAAGATTTCAATCTGTAAAAAGCACGATCTCCCGATCAATCCTGCAGAAGAAAAGAATCCTTTTTTACTTCATGCAAAGGTCGGAAGCTATCTTGCTTCCAAAAAATACGGTGTGACAGATCCTGATATCCTGAACGCGATTTTGAACCATACGACCGGACGGCCGGATATGTCCCTGCTGGAAAAAATCGTATGGCTGTCGGATTATATCGAGCCCAGCAGAAAGCAGGCTCCAAATCTTCCGGAAATCCGAAGGATCGCTTTTGAAAATCTTGACAAAGCACTCGTCATGGCCCTGGAGAACACCTTAAGCTATTTAAAGGGCGGAAATATGGAGATCGATTCCATGACACAGAAAACCTATGATTTTTATAAAAACGGAGGAAACGTATGACACAGGCAGCTAAAATGACGCAGCTTGCGATCGCAGCGCTGGAAGATAAAAAAGCCGAGGATATTACCCTGATCGACATCGCAAAGGTTTCCGTTCTGGCGGATTATTTCCTGATTGCAAACGGAAACAACCGAAACCAGGTGCAGGCAATGGCGGACAATGTAGACGAACAACTCACCAAAGCCGGCTATTCCTTAAAAAGCATGGAAGGCTATCCGACCGGAAACTGGATCTTGATGGATTACGGCGATCTCGTCGTACATGTGTTTGACCGTCAAAACCGACTGTTCTATGATCTCGAGCGTATCTGGAGAGACGGCGAGCAGATCGACGTGGATGCTTTTCTGGAAGAGAAGTGTGATTAATTCCAATTCCTTTTATATCACGAACAGAAAGGGAAAAACCTGCAAATGGTTTTTCCCTTTTATCGTGAATAAGAGATAAAAACTTGATCAAAAAACAGTTTTTACATCTGTATTGTAATTCCAACAAGAAAGGATTCCTCACCGGGAACAAGATCGAGATCACCGCCATGGCCTTCAATGATTTTTCGGACAGAGGAAAGCCCGATTCCATGATCAGCAGATGTACCCTTTCGGGAGAGGAATGTTTTTCCCTCCTGCAAGGCCAGACCGTCGTAAGTGTTTTCAATCTTCAAAAAGTACATATTGCCTCTGGTTTCGCCTGCAATGAAAATGCGGTGCACCCCTTGCTTTTGGCGGCTGCACGCCTCAACGGCATTGTCCAAAAGATTGCCCAGCACCGTACACAGTTCCACATCGGTAAGCGGCATCTGATCAGGAAGATCGAGCCGCACCTGAAATTCTGTCCCTTGTGTCTGAGCCATGCCGTAGTAGTATTCAATCAGCGCATTTACAACGGGATTTTTGCAGAACTGGGCAGGGGAGTGACCCGATGTTGCCGCAACCTGTTCTTCTACCTGTAACAGGAAGGAGCAGATCTCCGTCTGCCCACGTTCAGAGGCCATGCGGTCTATGGTGCGCAGATGGTGTTTGATGTCGTGGATCAGCCTTCTGTTTTCTGCCGCTGCCTCAGAAACCTGACGGCTGTATTCGGTCTGCATAGAAAGCTGCCGGACGACCTGCTTGCGTTCTTCCTGAAAAATCAGGCTGTTTCCATACCCCTCTACCACATCGCGCCAGAGGGAATAACCGATGGCGGCTGCTATGAAAAAGCTGCCCCATTCCAAAAACCAACCACCGATAACCGGCTCATAAACCGGCAGAAGGCGATCCCATATAAAGGCGCAGGTTGCGGCTGCCGCAGCATAGAAGATCGGGCTGCTCCGTTTTTCTCCTCTGTGAATGGCAAGCACAGCGATGATAAGCAGATAGAGCGCAGATGCCGCCTTATAACAAAAGACCGCTGCAGAGAAAAAGCGAATGGCTCCAAGGGAGAGATGGGAAGCCATCATGCCATACAAAAACGCATATACCAGGAAGGCAGCGCCCACCCCATTACTGATGGCCGCAGGCAGGAAGCCCGGCCTGCATATCCGGTTTTGTAGAACTACAATCAGCCAGGTAACCAGATAGATACAGAACAGTTCAATCGTGTACCAGGGGAATATGGGAACAGCAGCCAGCATATGAAGCACAGGATAGGATGACAGACCGCACATGGCAAGGCAGATTAGTCCGAACAGGGATGTATTGTTCTGTTTCATCCGGCGGCTGAAATAAAAGGACAGCAGCGCACAGACAAAGGTAACCGTACAGCCAAACAGGCAGAATGCAAACCGGATTCCTCTGGTTGTATTTACCGCCAGCATCGTTCCGAAAGCAGGAGGATAAACAATCCCTCCGTAAAAGTGGTCATAGTTGCTGACCGCTATGGTGAGTGTGACCGGTTTTCCACCATGAAAAGTGACCATGCGGTTTTGAACCAATGGTGTCCCCTGTGCCGGTTCCCCCATTTGCAGGATCAGGTCATAATCCAGATAAAGATTGTAAGCAGAAAACACTTCCGGGATTTCCAGTGCATATGCTTCCTTCCGTTCCGGCAGGAAGAATGTCATCTGGTAAGTCCCGCAGCCATAGGGAGAAGGGTTTGCAGGGCTGGAGAAATTGGTCTGCGCTCCAATGGAAAGGTAGCGCATATAATGGCTTTCATCCCGTATTTCTTCCGGGGTCAAAAGCGCGTCAGGATAAAATGCCCAGCCGGATACCAGAAAGCGCACCGGTGACTTTTGAAGTTCTTCCTCAGAAAGCGCCAGGATCCCATTTGCCGCCTGAATTGTGTTCTGGCTATATTTATTATTAAACTGATACAGGCCAAGAAAAAACAGGGATGAACACAGGCAGACCATACATAAAGCGGCATATTTTTTTACCACAGAAGATACCATCTTATTTTCGCCTCCTCCTTAGGAAAAACACACCGGCAGACAGAAGAAGCAGACAGGCCGGAATCAAAAGGAGTATGGGCGACCGGCTATGCTCTGTGTCGGCGGCATGTGCCAGGGAAACGGCATCTTCCTTTACTGCAAGGGTGTATGTCCCTGTATGGCTGATCTGAAAGGAGGCGGCTTTTGCCGCATCGTCATAGCCGGTCATGGGAATTTCCACGCCGCTTTCATCACAAAGGAACAATGTGCCGGCTGCCGGGTCATTTGGATAGGGCAGCATGACAGAAACATCCGGCAGGGAGTTGAGCACAGTTCCATTGATGGAAAACGAAAAAGAAAAACCGCCGTCCGTATCCTTTTGGATGATGACTTCAATCTGATCTTCGTTTTGGATACCCTCCGGCAAGGCGTCTTTGGGTATGCTGATGGTGATTCCCTGTTTGGAAAAGACGGCTCTTTGCTCCCCTGTTTGCAGCATCATCAAAAAGCGCGTGCCGGAAATCCGGTCGGTGGTTTCATCGAAGAACTCTGAAAAAACAGGTTTTTTGGAATCCGCACTTTCCGGGGGCTGCTGTAAAGCGGTATCTTCAGGAGGCGGCTGAATGATGGTATCGGGTGGATTTTCGCCTGCATCCCCTCCATCCCGGTCGCCTTCATGATACCCTTCAAGGACAATTTCATCTGCGTAGGTAAAGGACAGGATGCCGGTCTGTCCGCCGTCATAATCAACCTGAAGGAGGTAACTGCTGCCCGGTGTCAGCAGACGGGTGGCAATCGAGAGCATTTCCTGACCCACATAAACGCCACTTTCCAGACGGTTCCATGAACCGTTGTTTTCGGACAGCCATACGCTGATCTCATCCAGTTCCCCTGATGGTGCAACCCAGGGAAAATAAAGGCTTCCTCTGCGAACCAGGAAGCAGTTGATGTCCGGGCTGCCCGGAGCCTGAACAGAAACAGGAATTGTAATTTCAGGGAAATCGACACGATCCGCAAATATGGTATTTTCCGGTGCAGTCAGCCTTCCGGTTGCATGGTACAGTCCCACAGTATTCAGATCAATACCGGAAAAATCCCATTCCACCACAGCGGTGTAGCTGGTTCCATTTTCCGCATAGCATTCCAGATAATACGGGGAAGCAGCGAACAATGCTTCCAGTGCTTCGGTTCCGCTGCCCTGTTGAACCGCAAACGCATCCGTATAAGGATACCATTGCTCTATGGAGGTAATGACAGCAGGCGGCATTTCTTCCACCCGGACGGAAATCTGAAGCTCCCGCAATACAGCTTCACCAAAGGCATACCCCTCCGGCAGTTCAATCCGGCCTGCTGCGGTATATTCGCCCGGAGTGGTCTGGTCAATGGCCGAAAAATCCCATGCGACAGAAAATGTTTCCTGCCGGATTTCTTCACCTGCTGTTACAGTGGCGCAGACGGTTTGATACTGAAGGGCCAGCTGATAAACTTCCTCCAGGTCATCATCAGACGGTGTGGTTCTAAGGGGCAGGGTGAAATCTGGCAGGGAGCGCAGTTCGCCTTCATTTTGTATTTCTGTGACAAGGATGAGGGATACTTCTTCCGGTGCTTCCGGTGTTTCCGGGGTTCCGTTATCCAGTGTCTCCGAAGCCTCGCTTTCTAAATCCGGCAGAATCTCCGTTATTTCATCGGCATTGGCTGGGGTTGCGGTTTCAGCGGCAAATGCTGGGATACTGCCAGTGAAGCAGAGAAAGCAGGCCAGACAGCCCCCCAGAATACGCCTGTGTATTTGCTTCATTCTCATACGATACCCCCCATTCCAGAGAAAACATATTGACGGTAGGTTTCCCGCAGCTGTTTTCCATTGCGGAGGGCAATCGGAAGTTCCTCCCCGTTTATCAAACGGAAGGTCTGACTGTCAACATGGCTGATATAATCCATGTTGATTAAAACGCCCCGGTAGCAGGGCAAAAAACGCTTGTCTTTCTGCAATGCGGCAGTGACCTCCTGAAAACCTCCGCTTACCGGTATCACGTGTTCCGCCGTATGAATCCGTGTCATACGGTTTTGATAATCTATAGATTGTAGTGATCAGGAGCTATATGAGGCGATAAAACCCATCACGAAATGGAGGTGCGAACATGCGAATTGCGCTATGCAGTTATAGCCAGAAAGAAAAAGAAACCGCTTTGCTGATGAAGCTGGGCAAAGTAGACCGCTTTGATAACGGCGTGTTTTGTACCTATGCCATGCAGCGGGATGGGCCTTATGATGCTGTGGTGGTCATGGAGGACGGAGCCAGGGGGATGAATTTCTGCATGAGCATACGAGGGTACAGCAGGGATGTCCCTCTCCTGTGGATTAGCGACCAGGCAGAGTTTGAACCCCAAAGCCGCAGGCTGCAGGTGGACACCTTTTTGGTGAAGCCTGTGACGGAATATCAGCTGCGGGAGGCAGTATCCCAGCTGCTTCAGAAAGCAACGAGAAGGAACGAACAACGTGAGGAGGATGAATAAAATGAAATGGAAATGGAAATGGAAACGGCCGGCCGCATGTTTACTGGCGGCGGCAATGATGGTTACAATGTCGGGCGTTCCGGCATTTGCGGTGGAAACCGATGTGTCCGGCGTGTCCGGGAATGCTCCGGCGGAGTGCGTCTGCGAGACCCACTGTGAGCAGGGGGCGGTCAATCCCGACTGTCCGGTCTGCGCTGCGGAAGATGCGGATCTCTCTGCCTGCCTTGGAAAAGAGGCGGCGGTTTTGTCCGTACAGGCGATGATCAATGACCTGCCCGATGAACTAACGGAGGAAAACGCAGAGGACGTTTCCGCAAAGCTGGGCGAGATCGATGAGGCGATGGCTGCGCTCGGGGACGAGGAACGCGCCGCGCTGGATCTGACGCAGTATCAGGCAGCGATTGCAGCATTGGCGGCACTCGCTGCGGCGCAGGGGGAGATCGCGCTGTATGCGGATGATACCAATAAGCCCCACAATGGTACGGGTACAACGGAGGATCCTTACCAAATCACGTCAACCGATGAGATGGAATGGTTCCGCGATACGGTGAATGCGGGGAATACTAAGATATGCGCGAAGCTGATGAGTGATCTCAATTTTAGCGATAAGCAGAGTAATGGCAATTGGACATGGACGCCGATCGGTAACAGTGAAGGCAATGCGTACGTCGGCATGTTCGATGGTAATGGCTATGAGATCAAAGAGATTCGTTTGGTTGATGTTCAGGCTCAGTCCCAAACAAATAGGGGCTTGTTTGGCTGGATCGGCACGGGTGGCAAGGTACAGGATCTGGCTGTGAGTGTTAAGTATGTCGGGAATAGCAGTCTTCCTGTTTCAGATAGCGGGCTGCTTTCAGTGAATAATGCGGGTACGATCGAGCGTTGCAGTGCCACCATTAGCAACGCATTGTATACAGACAGCTTTGGTATGATCGCATATAAGAATAGCGGTAACATTACGGACTGCTGGAGCTATGTGAACGCCAAACTTTCTATTTCCGGTAAGGCGGCAGGCATTGCCCGCACGAATACCGGTACGATCAGCAACTGCTTTTTCAGGGGAAGTTTCCGAACAGGGAAAACTGATTACGCGATTGCGGAAAATAAAAATGGTAGTATTACAAATTGCTATTATAGGGATGCGAACAACGGTCGTAACGGAGAAGTTTACATTGATGGGAACAAGGACACTGGCGATACTGTGGTATGGAAGAGCACGAGTGAATGCAACAGTGGCGAGGTGGCTTGGCTGCTGAACAACAGTGGTAGCAGGGATACTTGGCGCATGGGCTGCAATAAGTATCCCAGCTTGAAAAAGACCGATGGCCGGGTAAACCAAAATCAAGATGGCAGTTATAACATAGGAGACAAGCCGCATATGCACGGCGATGTGGAGTTTACGAAGGTGGCGGCGCTGTCGGATATCAAAGCGACTGGCAACTACTATATCGATGCTGCGGTTGATGTTAGCAGCACATGGGAGGTCAATGGGGATGTTGTACTTTGCTTGAACGGGCAGACTGTTACGGCTAAGAATGAAAAAGCTCCTGCGATCAAGGTGAGCGGCAATAACAGACTGAAGCTGCTGGATTGCAAGGAAGGGAAAATCACGGGCAGCGGGGGAACGAGCATTCTGGTCGATGGCGGCAGCCTTACGCTCGGCGGCAAGGCGCAGATTACCGGCAACGCCAAGAACATCCTACTGACGCAGGACTCGAAAATCAGCTTTGATTCGCTTGACCCGTCCGCGAAATTCGGCATTTCTGTGGAAAATCAGAAGGACTTGAGCGACCCTGTTGCCGTGACGGATGCGACAGGCGGGCAGTATTTCGGGCAGCTTGTAGCGGATGGCTTCAAGGATAATGGCGTGGGCTTTGAACTTTATCTGAGTGACGATGGCAAGACGGTTATGCTGGGTAAGCAGAGCGCCCATACGCATTGCATCTGCGGCGATAGCAGCAAGAATGTCAATGGGCATACGCATGGGGCAGACATTACCTTCCAGCCTTGGACAGAGACGGATAAACTGCCTACTTCTGGAAATTACTACCTGACCAGAAATGTGACCTTGACAAAAAATGCCACTCTGCAAAACGCCAACGTCTGTCTGAACGGCTATACCGTGACGCTTTCCGATGTTGGACGCATTATGTCATCTGGCACCACGCAATTGACGGACTGTAGTGTGGGTGGGAAGCTGGAATCTTATTCCGGTAAAGCCAATGGTGGTGTAGCAATATCGAATGGCAACACGTTCTGTCTCTATGGTGGTACGCTGAATGGCGTTAAAGTAGAGATCGGCCAGACCGGTGGCGGTACGTTCAACATGTATGGCGGAAAGATCACAGGGAATACAAAGGGAACTGTTGTCGGACAGAGTAAAACCAGCAAGAATACTACAATTACAATCAACATGTACGGCGGCGAAATCAGCGGCAACCATATTAGTGAGAACCAGGGCGGCGGTGTGTTCGTTGGTTCGGGCAATCAATTTAATATGTATGGCGGAACGATTCAGAACAACAGCGCAGTAGATGGCGGCGGTGTGTATATTGCGCCTGCTGAGAATGCTTATTCAGCCGGAGAGATGACGATCTGCGGCGATGCTGTTATTCAGGGCAACAACAAGGCTGGCGGTGTCACAAACAATGTCAGCCTGCCCAGCGGCAAACAAATCACGATCAGCGGGGAGTTGGTCAAGAACGCGAACATCGGCGTGACTACGCGAGCTAATCTTTCGCAGGGGAATGTGAATATCGCTACGGCGACGGATGCGGGCTGGGTTGTTGCAAAGAATTTCACCAGCGATAACTCCGCGTATGATGTTGGCTTGGTGAATGACGGCAAGACCGTACAGCTGCAGGTGCATTCGCATCAGTGGAAGTATACGGCAAACGGCGCGACCATCACTGCCGCATGCAAAGCTCCAAGCTGCCCTGCCCCCGCTGGCGGCAGCGTGACCATCAACAAGCCTGCACACACAACCTACGGCGACGGTCAGAGCGAAAATGCGACGCTGACAGAAAACAATTGGCAGGGGTTGGCGGTGAATCAGATCGCCATCACCTACAAAAAGGGCAACGACATCCTTAAGACCGCCCCCACCGACGCGGGAACCTACACCGCCAACATCACGCTGGACGGCGCGACCGCCAGCGTGAAGTATACCATTGCAAAAGCTGTGCCGAAAGTGGAGGACTTCACCTTTGCAGCGCCCAAAGACTTGGTCTACAATGGCCAAGCCAAGAGCGCTGAGGTCAAGGCGAAGGATAGCGTCAAGGGCATGGGCAACATCACGGTGAAATACTATCAGAGCGAAACCGAAGTGGAGCCCATCAACGCGGGCAGATACATTGTCAAAATCAGCGTGGAGGAGGGCACGAACTATGCTACGGCCACCGACCTGAAAATCGGCGAGCTGACCATCAGCGAGGACACTCTGCCCGAGGGTACCGGAACGGATAAATCCGTCACCATCCGTTACAACGATACGGAAGTGAAGACCTATACATACACCGACTTCGGTTTCACTGCGGCGGGTACCTTCGCGGTGAAGGGTTCTGTGACGGAAGGAACGAGTCTTTTGGCCACGGGCTATCCCAAGTTTGAAAGCAATGGCGTCCAAGTCAAACTGGCGACCGGACTTAGTCTGGATGGCAGTGAGAAGAAGGTCGTCATTCCGATGACCTTCACGCCCAACGGCGGCAACTACAAGCATAAGGAAGTGACCCTGACCATCACGCTGGCGGATAAGGTCACGGACACGAGCACCATGAAGGTGACGCAGGCAGGCTGCACCTTTGGCGATACGCTGCCTGACTATGTTCTCACTGGCAAGCCTGATGGCGCGGGTGAAGTGACTGTGCTTTACACCGGCAGCACCCTTAAAGAACCCAGCCAGACTTATAGCAGTGCAAATGCGCCCACCGACGCCGGTACCTACACTGTGAAGGTGACGTGTTCGACGGAGAAAACCAACTACGAGGCCACCTCTGAGAAGTTCACCATCAAGCCCAAGTCCATTGCCGGCGCGACTATTACGCTGGAACTGGCTTCGGCGGAGTTCACCACGAAGGAAACTGTGTACACCGGCAGCCAGCAGACCGTAAAGGTCGGCTCCGTGACGCTGACAGACATGAAGGATGCGTTAACGGATAATACGGACTACACAGTCGAAATTGGCAACGGCAAAACCACGGGCACCAACGTGGGCACCTACACCGTGGAGGTTAAGGGCACGGGCAACTACAAGGACACCGCAAATGTGTCTTGGAAAATCACCCCCGCCGAGCTGACCATCGCCGACGCGACCGTGGCCGCGAAGACCTATGACGGCAAGAAGGATGCCACCGTTAACAGCGTGTCCTTCACCGGCTTTGTGAACAACGAAACGCTGACCATGGGCAGTGACTACACCGCCACCGGCGAGTTCAACGATGCCAACGCCGGTGACAACAAGAACGTCACTGTCACCGTGACCTTGAATAATACCGATACGGCCAAGAACTATACGCTGAAAAACGGCGGCATCTTCAATAAGACGGGCGTGACGATCTCAAAGGCCGCTACTCCTGCCGCCCCCACTGGTCTGTACGGCATTAAGGGGCAGAAACTCTCCACCGTAATCCTGCCTGCTGGCTGGTCTTGGGTGAATCCTAATACGGAGATGTCGGAGGCCGGTAGCAAGACCTTCACGGCCAACTATCACGACGATAAGGAGAACTATCAGAACGGCACCAATGTGAACGTCACTGTCGACGTGAAGGATAAGAAGGACGTCAGCAATAACATCAGTTTCCCCGATGGAAAACTGACCTACGACCCCACCAAGGTGATGACTTATGAGAAGGCCACCATCGACGGTATCGAGGCAGGTACGGATCCCAAGTGGACTTACACCTACATTCTCGACACCGGAAACGGCAAGCTGAACAACGACGGCAAACCCATAGCTGTGGGTTCTTATGTCGTAACGGCCATCTATGAGGACAGTAAGAACATCGGCCGCAAAACTGCCATGCTGGTGGTCGACAAGGTCAAGCCCACCGGCGGCAATTCCAGCAGCTCCAGCTCCGGCGGAGCATCCGGTGGTGGCGGCGGTGGCGCAGCCCCGGCTCCGACACCCGCTGGCAGCGATGTGGTGACCGTTAAGGATGACAAGGGCAATGCTATTTCCGGAAGCAATGTGGTGACCACGACCAAGACAACGGTAAACAATACGAAGAACGAGACGAGCAGAAACGAGCAGGGACAAACCGTCTCCAAGATAATAGGAACGGTCTCTAAGGAAACAGCGGAGAAGCTTGTCTCGCAGGCAGTTTCCAACAGGTCTGATATCATCGAGATCACAGTTTCCTCCGCGGCTGCAAGCAGCGAAGCAGCAGATACCGCCAAATCGACGGAACTGGAGATTCCGAAAACAACAGTCGCTTCCATTGCCAAAGATACCGATGCCAGCCTGGTTGTGAAGACGGACAGCGGCAGTGTGACACTCGACAACAAGACGCTGGAAACCATCACAAGCGAGACAAACGGCGATATCGTTAAGCTCATCGTCAAGGAAAACGCGGCACTGACCGAAGCGCAGCGGGCTGCCTCCGCCGCCATCGGTGAAAACGGCAAACTGTTTGATCTGGCGGTACAGATTGGAAACAGGCTCCTGCATGATTTCCAAGGCGGCAAGGCTTATGTTATTCTGCCGATGCCGGATAAGCTCAAAGGCAAAGACATCCTCGTGATCTACATCGACGACAACGGCCTCTGCAAGATCCTGAACCACAGCGTAGTGAAGATCGGCGCAGAAGATTACATTCGCTTCACGACGACCCACTTCTCGACCTTCGCAGTCGTCGACAAAGACGAAGCAGAGCGGTTAATTAAAGAACAGAACGCCGCCCACGTCAAAGAACTGATGCAGAGCGCGAAGTTCAAAGTGACTACCACTAAGACGAGCAAGAAATCTGTCAAGGTACAGGTCGCAGCCAAGAGCAGCAAGACCATGATCTCCGACATCAAGTCGCTGGGCTACACGGTCAAGTACCAGTTCTATCGCTCGACGAAGAAGACCGCAGGCTACAAGCTGCTCAAGACAAGCAGCAAGAACAGCTTTATCAGCACCAAGGGCACGAAGGGCAGAAAATATTACTACAAAGCCCGCGTGCTGGTCTATGACGGCAAGACACTTGTGGCGAAGAGTGCGTTGAGACAGTGTAGTTATGGAGCACGAACCTGGATCAAATAAATGCTTGTTAAAATCGCCTGTGGCGTTGTTGGCTGCATGGCGAGGAGGACACGAAAAAACCGGCAATCCTTGTGGTTGCCGGTTTGATTTATTTGCCCAAATATTTTACAATTGCAATACCGAATGAGGACAGCATCTGCTGTCTTTTTTCTTTCCGTAAAATGCAATAATAAGTTGAACATTGATAACTAAAAATTAGCGAGTTGATTTATTATGTTGCACAATGACTACGAATTTACTTAGATGCACATTTTAATTCCCACGAATTCGGGGGAATTAAAATCCGGATTGTACATCTCCTCCCATATGCCCAGAAACTCGACGGTATTCTTGTTACGCAACCACTTTTCAATAAGGGCGGGACCGTTTTCCATATTGCGGACCATGTCGGTCAGGGAGATATAATCCTTGTCATTGTACGTGATGACTGTCACTTCTGTATTTTGGACTTTAATTTTAGCCATGTTCTTTTAACGGTTATTCGGTTATTATTGGTTCGATGTACAAATGTACGGTGTATTTTCCGGAATGGTCCTCCATA
>OMCE01000125.1_pt1 | contig 37882 bp, 57 predicted proteins | sample 1644981 | NCBI WGS metagenome assembly OMCE01 (sample SAMEA103958151, study PRJEB25191) | human gut metagenome | reverse complement strand
TTGACCCTAAATTAGTAGAGTCAGAGTATTCATCGGGAATAGAAAAGTTTTTGTAAGTCAAGCCCGATAGGGCGGTAGGGAGTGAAACGACCGTGGACACTACTCTTTTCAAACGGACTTACCTAGTATTTTGATAGAGTTTAATTTTTAAAATAAATAATTAAAAGGAGATATACCCTATGTGGCTAAATTTATATTATATAACAGCAAGTGGTATGGCAGGCGTAGCTGTTGGTGTAGCTATTATGGTATTATTAGAAGAATTGACATAATAAAGTTTTGCAATTTGCTGGCGGATTGCATTTGACCATGACAACCTCGTAAACATACCTCATACTTCATGATATCCTTTCACGCTATTTACGCCAGCTTTTATTTTTTTTTTTAAAAGAAAGAGGTAACAGAAATGATTAAAATAACAGAGATAAGGACGATAATTAACGATAAAGAGTCCTCTGACTATTACAAAGATAATAAGCCAATTTCAGTGAAAGAGTTCAACTCTTTAATACTAAGAAAATGTTATTATGAAATGAGAGAAGTTTATTATCAAGAAGAAGGCTTAAGTATTAGAAGAATGTTATTAGTAAAAGGAGATAATGACGATGACAATTAAAACAAAATGTGCAAAATGTGGTAAGGAAGTAACACTTGATGATAAGTGGAAAAGCTTTGCAGAAAAGTTTCCAGAGCGTGTAACTTGTATGGATTGTAAAGATGGAGCTAAGAAAAGTGTAGCGACAGCGTATAAGAACACAGAAAAGCCCGCTAATCCATATAAGAAATCAACAACTCAATCTAATGGAGATGTTAAAAAAGTATCAGCAGAAATGTTTAGAAAAGCTTATGACGAAATTACGGCAGAATTTTCAGATGTGTTGGATGATGTCAAAGATTATATTGGAGGATGGACTTCAACAATGGTAATCAATCGACTAAAAGAAAAGGACTAAGTTATGAATTATTCTAAGATAGCACAAACAATATTAAAGAATTACAATAAGATAAGAAAGAACGAAGGCAATGGAAGAACAACAACAACAAAGACTAGATATATTAGAGGAAGAGTTAAGACAAATAAAAATACTTATTAGAACTAATAATCTTTTGCTTGCTAGGTTTATTCTTCAACTATCTGAAACTAGAAAAGAGCTAGGCTTACCTAAACGAAATGTATTCTTTAAGTTTGAGTTATTGGAAGATGATTATAATGAATTAGTTAAAGAGTTTGGTAAGGTTGAAACTGATAAAGCTTTATATCGATTAGATAGAATGCTCATAAAGAATAAGCAACAATGCCCAAACAACATACGGAAATTCATAGCTAGCAAATTGAAGAAAAGTTTAGTGGAAAAAGAAGCAAGAAGAAAGAACAATGAATAAAGTAACAGGTGACAATCCTAATAGCAACTTAAAATATCTTACCAGAAGTTATTATTATGGTAAGCTTTTAGACTATGAATTTGTATCTGGAGCTATGATATTAAAAATCGCTTGCTATACTCTTTCAGAATACTTTGGAGGTACAAACATAATAAGAATTTATGTACCAACATCTTTAGAAGATATACTACAATCAACTTTAAGGATAAATAGTAATTATTTTATAGTTGCAGCACCTTACAGGGTAAATTTCAATAAGAAGTATCAACATAGAGTTGATATGTTAATAAATATATTTGAGGAAATAATCTAGGTTAATGAATACTTTAATACTTTTAATAATATTTATATTTGTTGGATGGTATTCGATTAAGCAAGTCCATCCATACGAAGCAGAAGAAGAACGACAATATCAAGAAGAAAAAGGCAATATAAAAAGAAGAAAAAATGGCAAGAAAGATAGATAGAGGATTAGACATATACGATTTATTGATTGACCTTGTAATGAACTTAACTCCATTACAAGCTAAGAATCTGTATATAGAATTATCTGCAAGATATATCCGAAAAGGAAGAACGAAGCTATATAATAGAGATGGAGAGCTTGACCCGAAAGGAAAGATTAGGCTTTGTGAGTATCAATACAAAGCACTCCGTACAGATTATGGAGATACTTATATTAAAAGAGCTTTTGCCGTGTTATATGATTACATCGAATACTTAGAGAGAAACCAAGAAAGTAGTGCTAAGTATAGGTCAAAGCTCAAGGATTATAATTCAAAGACACATATAAATTTTCTTAAAGAAGATGGATGGGTTTATGAGAAATGTAAAAGCTTTATTTGTAAAGATAGAATTAAGATACCTCTTAATCCATACACGATAGAAGATTTTAATACAGCGAAAGAATATATTAAAATGATACCAAAAGACATTAGGGAAAATGCTTTTGATGTTAAGATGTTGATGATGAAATTCCCAGAACTAAAGGAGGTTGATTACGATGAGTAGCTATCAAGAAATATGGGATAGGATAGATAAATGCTTAACTGCATTTGATGAAATCATAGCTGAAATCGGAGAGGAAATGTATCCAGCAAAAGATGAATATGATAGAGATGTTTTTGAAACAAAGTTAGTAATTCAGCAAGATGACTTTGAAAAACTTCAAAAAACTTATGATGAGCTAGAAGACTTAAATGTAGAAATTATGAATGATATAATAGAAATGAACGATGGAAAATAATGAATATATAAACAAAAGAATATATAAACCAGTACCAATCCTTGACGGCATTCAAGAAATCAAAGATGACTTTGAAGAAAGAATAGCACAAGGAGATACTACTTATGGAATTGAAATTCTAGACGACTGTGTAGAAACAATTAGAAATGGTTCTGTTACATTTATCATTGCAGCTCCCAATGTGGGAAAAAGTCTCTGGGGTTTAACTATTGCAACTAACTTAGCTAAACAAGGTAAGAAAGTTTTAATTTGTTCCTGTGAAATGGGTGCAGGACTTCTTATGGAACGGCAGTTAAAAACATTAACTGGAATAGGAATGAAACAATTAAGGGAGATGTACTCATCTCACAGAGACGAAGCAAACTATATAATGGATAGTATAATAGAAGATGACCAGTTTAATTACTTAAAGAATATAGATATATGTGAAACGGGTGGAGCAACAGTTGAAGATATGATTAAAATGTTTGACTGCTTCCCCGAGTTTGAATACATTATCGTTGATTACATTCAAAGAGTAAGAGGAACTGGTACAGAATATGAGGTTATAACAAATGCAGCTAGAGAGTTACAAACTTACGCCAGACGAACAGGGAGAAAGTTTATTATATGTTCACAGGCTTCTAGAACCAGTAACGACAGCACTAAGTACGGAACTAACAAAGATAGTTTCGATGGTTCAAGGATTAGAGGAAAAGGTTCTGGCTCTATTGAAGAAGATGCTGACGTAGGTTTAACTTTAATGGAATTAAACGAGAATGGAGATAAGAAAATTCTCGCAACACTTTTCAAAAATAGATATGGAGATAAGAAAAATATCACATACAAATATAGATTAGATAATAGATTATGTTTAATACTGGAAGGAAGGAACTATGTTTAAGTCTTTACCGAAAACTATTGTTCTAGCTATTTTCTTAATTAAGTCGTTAGACTTACGAGAAGGTTTAAGTTTAGTGCAAGAGTTGAATTATTTATGGAGAGAATTTAATATTAGAGTTCGTATAATTCCTAAGATTGAATATTTTACGGTTTGTTTTTCCTATAAAGACAAACAACTCAAACAAATAAAAACTGATAGGCTTAAAGATATTATTAAAATATCAGAAGAAATTAAAAAGCAAAGATGCGAAAAGGAAGGATGTTAAAATGAAATCAAATAGTCCTAGCGGTCACGTAAATTATTATGTGGTTTATGAATGGGATAAGCGAGTTATATCTTCTAAGTTATTTCTTACTAAAGAATTAGCTGAGAAGTATGCTAAAGATATAGAACGACAAGGTAAAAAGATAAGAGGTATTGAAGAATATGGCTATTGATTATCATCAAACCCCAGAACAACAGGAATTAGCTTTCCAAAGATACAATAATAAATCTTACTATAGCCTTCTTGAAATATTTTCAAAAGTCAATCTTCATTGGGGTGGAGATATATTGTTTACTTTTAATAAGGGAACTGATGACAAAGTTTCATTCAAATTTTTAATAGTTGGAAAAAGGGTTTTAGTAATGTTTTTAAATTCTACTACTCAAGAGCAAAAACATAAGTTCAGCGAACTTGCTCAACAAAACATCAGAACCGTAAAAGGTGTTTTAGATTTCTTAATAAGGGGTATCGATTCCAAGAGTAAATCTTACGATTTAACTGACGATGGTACAGGAAAGAAATATGATAACGGCAAGCCTATGGCTGGTACATTAACAGATGTATTCAGTCGAGCGTTGATGGCAGTTGGTGCGTGTATTGAATACGGTACACATAAATACCCCGACCCAAAGAACTGGCAACTTGTAGATAATGGTATCAAGCGATACCGAGATGCAATGGTAAGACATCTGTTAAAATACAATGCTGGTATTGATAAGGATGAGGAGACAAAGTTACCTCACTTAGCTCATATGGCTTGGAATGCACTGGCTATCTTGGAATTATATATGCAAGAGCATAAAGATGAATTAGATAAGGAGATATTTAAATAATATGAATTCAAAGGAAATCGGACAATGGTGCGTAGATAATAAGGCGATGCTTGCAAAAATTATTATGAAGTATGATAGATACCCAGATAACTTCCAAGATAATTTTAATCATCTTACTTTGCGTTTAATGGAGCGTGGAATAAAATTTAAAGAAGGTATAGGAATAAAGTTTTCTACTTATGCTTATAAAATTTTGAGTAGAGAAATGGCTACATATATGAACTGGAGATTAAGTAGATTAAGTTACCCTTATGCCGCTTTGACTATGAATAAATATAGCAAAAGAAGAGTAGCTTTAGAAAGAGGAGGCGTAACCTTTGGAGCTATCCCAGATTTCATAGAAGCTAAAGCTGGTGCAAAAGACTTAACTGAAATGGAAGAACGTATTGACTCTGAAGCTCTAAGAACAAAGATGAAAACAATAGTTGAAAACTATCTAACGCCAACTCAAAAATCTTTATTCCAGTATAGATATGATGAATACTTTATGCCAATTCATTCATTCAAAGAATGCGGAGAATTGTTTGGGTATTCTACTACACGGGCTGCTCAGCTTGAAAGAAAAGTAATTGATAAAATAAAAACTTATCTTTATTTAAAGGAGGATATAATTAAAAATGACAAACGAAGAAGTAAACAATCAACAAAAGAAAGAAAAGAAAGAATTAACAAAGCAAGAACTAACAATGTGTGGTACTAATAAAGAGGTAAAAAGTAAAATGAAAAAACAAAATAATAATGAAGAATCAAGAAGTATAATAGTAGGAACGCTAAAGCTAGACTTAAAAATAAGTTCTGATGAGGCTAAAGAGATTGTAAATAATCCCAAAGGTTCAGTCGCTAGAAATATCAATAAATATCTAAAAAATTGTATTATTTCCGCTTCAAAGAAAATGTTACAAGAACTTAACAAAAAGCTTGGAAAATAATTTACAATATGTCATAATATAATTAAAGGAGATAATAAATAACTCTATGAAAAGAAAGAAAGAAGTTATAACATTTATGTTACCAGAGGATTTAGATTATCATACAGACGAAAATGGTAATATCCTTTGCTTCGACAGTTTAGATGAATTAGCTGGTTATTGTAACGAGAATGGAATATCGTTGGATAAGTTAGCGGTATTCACAGTAACAGCAGAAGAGGAAATATAAATTATGTACGATGTAGCTTTATTAGATTTTGATGGATATATTTGCAAGGCTTACTATGCAACTATAAGTCAAGGTTCGACAGACTTTGACGAGATGTTAGCTTTACTTGAGGAATTGGTCGAGTCTGCAAAATCGAAAGTAGAAAAAGATGCCATAATAAAATATTATATATCTGGTCATACTTATAAGAAAGACGTCTATCCATCTTATAAAGCTAATAGAAAGAAAGACCCATTACTCGGAGAGTTTAGAGAGTTTATTAAACTTTACTATGGGAATGAGCTTATTAAAGATGATGCTGAAGCAGATGATTTAATTGTTGCGGATTATGAGGCATATGATAAAGATAGGTTTACTCCAGTTGTTTTCTCTGACGATAAAGACCTCAGATATTATTGTAAAAGATATTGTAAGATAAATCTATCAGAAGAAATCGTAGAACAAGATGAAAAAGAAATGGAACAACATAGAATTATTCAATTCTTAGCTGGAGATAAAGAAGATAATGTTCAAGGCGTTTACGGTATCGGAGAAAAGAAAGCCCTCATTGAATTAAATAAACTCGGAGGAGTTACAATAGAAAATGTAATAAGAATTTACAAAAATAAAGGAATAAGCATTGATGAATGCCTAAAAAATTTAATTCTTATTTCCCCATTATGCAGTAAAGTTGTTGAAAATTATTGCTATGATGAGTTATTAAATAATATTATTGGTCATTTTAAATATTGGAACAAAAAAGTAAAGGAAATATATTATGAAACGGTTTAAAAATTTCTCAAGTGTTTTAATCTCATTTATGATAGTTTATTTTATCTTTTGTACGATGAATGAACTGGTAGCTCAACTAATATTTTTCTTTGGCTTAAGTGTTATAGGCGTTTACATTTTTAGATTAAGTCACTTCATAATAAACAAATTGAAAAATATAAAACTTTGTGATTGTGGGTTCTGGAATAAAGATGGAATTTACAATTGGGATATTAAGCTAGTTGACTTTAGCAAAGAACCTTATACAAGAAACGAGGTCGAAGGAGAGTAAAATGAATAAAGAAGAAATACTACAAGAGATAGAAAAAACAAAAAAGCATCTAGCCAATATGGAAAAGATGTTAGGAGAACATAATAAGAGGTGGAAACCAAAACCAAGCGAGGAGTATTATTGCGTTGATGATGGTAATGATATTAGACGTGTAAATTTTAATATTGTGGATGTTTATGACAGGGATAGAATAAAAGCTTACAACTGTTTCCCAACTCGTGAACAAGCCGAGCAAGAAGCTGAAAAGATTTTAGTAAGAAGACAACTTGAAGATATTGCGAGACGGCTGAATAAAGGACAGAAGATTGATTGGAGTGACGAATACCAAACAAAATCCTTTATATTCTTTGATTGTAAAACACAGCTAATAGAGAGAGATGGTAATTTAAGAAATAAAATTCAAGGGGTAGTTTACTGCTTAGATGAAAATTTTAAAGATATAGCAATTCAAGAAATTGGAGAAGAAAGACTAATAAAATATTTGAGAGGTAAATAAATGTCAGATAAAGAAATAATAGTTGACAGTATAGATGTAAGTGAATGTGAATTTTTATGGAAAGAAAAATTACCAAAAAGGTTTTGTAATAATGGAAATCTAGATTGCGATTGTAATTCTAATTCAAACTGCTACTTCAAACAACTCAAACGCCAAGAACAAGCTCTTGATGAAATTGAGAAATACTTAGATGCACAACAGAAGTATTTTGATGGTGAAGACTATCATAACTTATTAGACATCATTAACAAAGCAAAGGGAGAAAACAATAAATGACAGATAGAACGAAAGTTGACACATCGAAAAATATGATAATATGCTGTAACAATTGCTTAAATGATGGTGATACATTAGATTGGTTTAGCAGTTGTAATATGTGTCAAGTAAACAATGGCAAGTACTATTATTTTCTAGGATTAAAGGAAGATAAACGTTGCAAAAAAGGATACAGGGTTATTAAATCTGCTGAATCAGAACTTAAAGACACAGAAATTACTGTTGAAGATTTATTAGGACGAATTGAAGCAGAGAAGCAAATAAAAATGCAAATACCTATGTTTGGAGGATTAAGTTCAGAGACAGTATATGATTAAAGAAGTAAAAGGAGAAGCAGATGAAGAAAGCTAAAGATAGTAAGGAATATGATACAATGTTATTTGAGTATATTGAAAAAGAATTAGGCATCTCAAGGAAAGAAACAATTAAGCGTAATAAAAAAGAAAGTAAGGTGTTGAATGAAAAGAGATAACACATTAAAAGAGGAAACATTAAAGCTTGATAACGGTAAGATAATGGTTGTATCTGATATTCATTTCCCTTATGAAGACAAGTCCGCTGTAACAGCTTTCATAAGAGAAGTGGGATTTAAGAAGCCAGAGATAATTGTTCTTAACGGAGACCTTCTTGATTTCTATAAACTTTCTAAATTTTCTAAAGACCCAGCAGGGAAAAATCCAGAAGAAGAAATAGAGATGTGCAAAACTTTCTTGAAGTGTTTAAGAAGAGAAGCAGGGAAAGAATGTAAGATATATTATACAATCGGAAACCACGAAAGCCGATTACGTAAATATATATTGGATAATGCTCCAATGGTAGCAGGGTTAATGGAAAATGTATTTAGCCTATTAAAGCTTGAAGAACCAGATGTTGTGGGCTGTGCTAGTTTACTTGTGAATGATACCTTTATATTTAAACACGGGAGTAGATTGGGGAATAAATCGGGGTTATCCGCTATTAAAGAACTAGAAGCTCACTACCTATCTGGGGCAACAGGACACGTACATAAGTTAGCTAGGTATAGTGTACGTAAATCAAAACGTAGATTTCTTTGGTTAGAAACTGGATGTCTATGCTCTCTTGACCCAGAGTATATGATTGACCCAGACTGGGAGCAAGGAATAGGAATTGTTACTTTTGAAAAGGGTAAACTTAAAAATGCTCAAGTATATCCAATCGTAAACGGACAGGTGTTATATGATTAGTTTAAAAGAATGTAATACTCAAATAAAAGCATTACAATTATATCTTCAGAACAATAAAAATATAACTGATGCAGAACGTATTGCAACATATGATACATTAACATTTTATCTCGATATGAGAGCTTTACTCGTTATGAGAGGGAAAGGAGATGACAATAAAAATGACAGCGATATGGTTAATTAAAGAGGTATTGCCTTTTGGTTTTACCAGAACTATCCAACAATGTAATAATGAATCAGAAGTAGTGATATTTTTACATAGATACGTAAATAAATGTAAGAATATCGGTGAAGTTATCGTAGAGAAAAAGGCGTTATAAGATGATAGAAGTAACAGAAGAAATGTTAGAGGCAGTAGCTTTAGCTCAGTTATACAGAGAAGACCCTTTAATGGCTTTAAGAACTATTATTAAAAGTAAGTTAACATCAAAAGAACTTAACCAATTATATAAAGATGTTTTAAGAAATCCAAAATTCCAAGAAGTAAAGCGGGATAGTATAAAACTTGAAGAAGCTACTTTAATTGAAGACGATAGTGATACCATAATGCTATCCTATAACAAGCTATTACGAGATGCACAAAAAGAAAAAAAATATGAAGTAGCTGCCCGTATTCTTGGAGAGATAAGAAAACTTAAAGCTATTGATGACGCAGAGCAAAAGTTTGAAGTGATTATAACTGTTAAACCTCCTAAGACTGGTTCTGAAGAATAGATATAGGAAAGAATCCATCTTTGGACACTACTGATTTAAAAATACTTTCCTTGATTTTTGATTAAAGAATTAAATTAAATTTACTACAAGAAAAGAAGGTACCCCCTCCTATGTATTTATATCCATTTAAAATATTTACAATCTCAAAAAATAAAAAATTATTTAAGTTATCTGAACCAAGTCGTACGATAGGCATATATGATGCTGACGTATTTAACTATAAGCAAGCGGAGCAGGCTAAGTGTGTTGCGATTGGTAGTAGTATATCTGTGTTACTAGGTAAACTTACTCCGACTGTAAGTCTTATAGTTTTAGACTTGGATGACTGTTTTAAAGATGGAGAGATGGAAGAACAGACAAAGGCATTTCTTGAAGAGTTTGATGACTCTGAATGGGAAGTATCAAGTTCTGGTACAGGAATACATATTTATATCTTAACTACTCTAAACCTTGGAACATTTATTGTTAAGGATTTAGAAGGTTGTAAATCTTTTGAATGTTATACAAATAAAAGACATATAGTTACAACAACGTTTGATTTTTATAATACAAATTTAAAGGTGGATAAGCATAATGATTTTATTCAAGAATTGTACCAACGTGTGCAAAAGCATAAAGCCCAAAAAGAAGAACTTTCTCAAAAGGCTATGGTTAAAGATACGTTTCAAGGTGTTGAGATTAGAAGTGACTCTGAAGCGTTTGCAGCTGGCATACGAAAAGAGAGTCCAGTAACAGATATGTTCACATTAAGGAAATGTGGATATAAAGATAGCAGCTTAATTGAAATAATTGATATGGAACCATCTTGCGTTGACCAATCTGCTCACGATGCAAAGCTTATAAGGAAACTTATGTATTATACTTTTTCGTTTGATGCAGCTTGGGAACTAGCAAAAAAGACAAATTATTATAAGCATAAAGATAAGTTTCACCAGACAAAATTCAACAGTGATAGATATAAAGAACGAACTAGAATGTTTATAGAGGGATAGAACTATGGATGAAGAAAACAAGGAAAAAATAAAAGATAAGAGTATATGTGTAAAGAATTATAACTTAGCTAAAGACTTTTTCAAAGATAATCTTTCTATAAAAGAAAAGGATAAGATTTTTGCACATCTTCTTCAATGTAAGAACTGTCTTAAGAGTTATAAGTTTTATTCTAAGGCTGTTCTGAATGAAAGCTTTAGTGTAACAGAGCAAGCAATAAATTTTTGTAATGCCAATCTTGAAGTTCGCCTCCAGACTAGAAGTATATTAAAGAAAACAAAAGTCAAAGGGCTTTATACGATAAATAATAAGTACGAAAGTATTGCTAAGGAATTTAAATTATCTAAATTAAAAGACGTTGAAGCGGTTAGTCAATTATTTTTAGGAGACGAAACAATCGAGTCTATAAAAAATCCAGAATTGCTACTTGAATTTACAAAACATTTATGTTATAATATTTGTAAGGAGATAGATTTGCTCGAAAGATGTTATAGAAAAGGAATGGGAGTTCTAGTAGAGAATAACATTCCCGAAGAAGAGGTAATTATTGATGAACCTAAATAAAATTTTAGAACGCTTTTATAGAATGTTTGAAATACCAAAGGTTAAACTAGACTATCCCGATAATTTTGATGAATTTTATCCAGAGATAACAGATGAAATGTATATAAAATTATTATTATTAAATGTTAAATCTTGGAGAAGCGATTATATACTGGTAAGCACAAATAAAACTAATTTAAAAGGTGAGATATTATCAGATTGTTGTTTTATGATTGATGGATTGATAAAGTCTCCAGAGAAAAATAAAATTATTAAGAAAGTTCAGAAAATTTTAAAGGAGGGTTAAATGAGAGACCTTAATCAATACGACGTTATATTTTGCGATATAGACGACACACTTATTCACGGATTATGGACAGACTTAATGGCTATAACTTGGAGATTATTTAAAAGCCCAACCGTAGCAGAATTTTTGATGACGTTCCAAGCTGTATTCCACATTTTCCAATGCAACCAAAAACTAAGATATATGTTAATGAATTGTCAAAAACCAATTATCTTTCTTACTGCAAGAAAAGAAACGTTTGCAACTTATTTATTGATTAAGTCAATTTTAGACAAAAAAGATTTAGAAATATCTATTTGTTCACTTGCAACAGATAGACCAGCAATAGATAAGTTAAATAAGATTGTGTTCTTTATGCAAACTTGTATGTATGACAAGGTTTGTTTATTTGATGATAATATGGAAGTAAGAGAAGCTGCATCTCAATTAGATATAGATGTGTTTGACCCTACTACAATGTTTGAAGAGAAGGTTTACTAATGTCTAAGAAAACTCATTATGAATTATTTCCGACTCAATATAAGTTTATGTTTGAGATAGATAATGAAGCTAGAGAAGCTTGTGACAAGGAAAATGGTCGTGGTTCTTATATGGACTTCTCTCTTTACCAAGGTGGTTTCGGGGGAGGGAAGACTTTTTGCGGTTCATTAAGAGGACTGTTATTCGCATTTCAATGGGCAGGAAGTACTGGCTTAGTTGGAGCTGCATCTCAAGACCTTTTGGATAATACAACTAAAGCTAAGTATGAATGGCATCTTGATAATATGGGAATGAAGGAAGGACAACATTATTGGTGGTCTGATAGAAAAACAAAGCTAACTCTTGCTAATGGTTCAACGATTAGATTTAAAACTGTATCAAACTGGGAAAACTTTCGTTCAACAGAGTTTACGTGGATTGAGTTAGAAGAAGCTTCTTTAATTGATGAGAAAACCTTTAAAGAGCTTTCAGCCCGTCTCCGTGAAACAACAAGGAATGAATGGGTTAATCCTTATAGAGCTATGTTCCTTCATACAAACCCTCAAGGAACAAGAGGCTGGATATACAGGATGTTTAGAAATCCAAAAACAAAAATTAAAGGGTATCGTGCATTAACCGCTCCAACAACAGAAAATACATACTTACCTAAGACTTACGTAGAAAACCTTATGAAAATGTATTCAGCGGAAGAAGTTGAAGAATTGATTATGGGGCTTGATGTAAATAGAGATAATACGATAGCCTTCCCAGATTTCTCTATGGCATACAATGTAATGGATGAAATAGAATACGATAAAAAACATTCGCTAATTCTTAGTTGTGACTTTAACTATAATCCTATGTGTTGGTATTTAATGCAGGAAGTAGATGGAGAATGGCACATATTAAAAGAACTTATAGAAAATAATGTAACAACAAAAGAGATGTGTAGAATTATAACTCCAGTATTGGATTCGTTTAAAACAAGAAAATTCGTTCTAATGGGGGATGCTCACGGGAAGGATAGAAAAACTAATGGTTCTGATTATTCTGTTATGTTAGCTCATTTTTCCGATGCGGGGTATGATGTAACAATGAGAGTTCAAAAATCTAATCCGCTTATTAAAGATAGATTAGCGGTATTAAGAGGTTTTATTAGAAATGCTAAAGGTGAAAGACGTCTTAAAGTCTCAAGTTCTTGTAAATGGTTATTATATAATTTTGATGAATGTAAAAACCAATTATCAAATGGAGGACTTAAACTTCCAACAGATGCAGAAATACAACAAGATGATAACAAAAGATATTTGATTCACCCTATTGATGCTATTTCTTATCCTATGCACTTTTTACACAGCTTACGTTCTATAGCAGGAGAACAAGAAGATTTGTAGTAAAAAAGAGGTTTAAAAATATTTTTCTTTATACTATAATAGATATAGAAATAAATTTTAAAATATAAGTATAATTACGGTACTTAAAAAGGAGGTTTATTAAAATATGCCGTCTGATGAAATTATTTCAACGAAAGAGCAATGGTATGATTTAAGCAAATATAAATCAGAAATTGAATCTTTTGTAATCAAAAAAAGAGCAGACTTAGACAATCTCTCTGCAATGCAACAAGTTTCAGATGCGTTGTATAAAATTTGTTATTCTGGAACTACAGAATCTGATAGAGAAAGATTTCCGTTAGCTTCAGAATTGTTTAAAGTTTACAAGACTGCACTTATTGAAAGTTCTTTGAGTGGTTATTCAGCTCTTGTCGAAACCGAAGGTGAAGATGCTGCAAATATTCTTAAGGCTCCCAAAGTTAAAGAAGCTTTAACCAGCCAATTCAAAGCAATATCTTTACTAGAAAGATTGTCTGGTGAAACATTAGATGACTGGTGCTTTAAAGGAGAAGCAGTTGGTATTATTAAATTAGTAGAAACTAATGAAGAGTATCGATTAAAGACATCTATTGTTAATGAAGAGACTGGTAAGAAAGAAATGTCATTTACAATGAAAGAAGGTGTTAAATATCAAGATTTAGGTATTGATATTATTGACCCTTTAGACTTCTATGTAGATGCTTTAGATTACGAAAAAGACCCTATTGGATGTGCTAAAATTATTCGTTCTTATATAGATGCGAAAAAGTTATTATCATCTGATAACTACCCTTTACTTAGTGAAGATGAAAAGAAGGCTATAATCACAAGTGCTGGAAGAAATGGAAGTAATAGTAATGGGTGGCTAGGTTGGGCTTCTGGTTTTGTAAACCCTAATACTAGCCATGAAGCTACAAATAAGAATCAGATAGAAGTATTGACTTTTAACGGAGATTATATTACTTCAGATATGAAAGTACTAAGTAATATTCAAGCGGTTCTAGTAGGTAATAAAATTGCTAATTTAAGGTATAATGCTGTTAGTACAAATAGAATTATTTACGCACCTTATAAGGTTGATAGATTAACTCATAGAGGTATTTCCCCATTAGCAAATACTTTGCCTATTAACAAATTAGTTAATAGAGTTACGGATATGTTCATTAAGAACCTTGATGAAATTAGTAATCCTTGGTTATTATACGCTAAAGGTACTATGACTTCTTCTCAGATTTCTGAAGCAAGAAAGAAAAGAGAATTAGAGTTTAACCCTTCAGATGAAAAACCTTCATTCTGGAGTCCTCCTCCAGCAGCTAATAACGGTTTAGAATTGGTTAATCTAATCCTCCAACAAAATAAAAACGTGTTAGGCTTAAATAGCTATATGGCTGGAGATACCTCTGGTGCGGTAAGAACCGCTGAAGAATCTGCTATATTATTCCAAAAAGCTAACGCTAGAATGAGAGTAGAAACTGATACCTTCTCTTATAGATTTATGTTAAAGTTATTCCAATCATTCTATGCCTTCAATAGAGAATTAGCTTTAGCTTATGATAATCCTTTAAAAGAAATTTATGCAGACCCAGAATTGAAAGTAAGTATTTCTACTAATGCTTCTAAGGCTGATAAAGAAGGAGAACTTCAACGCTTAATGCAAATGCTAAACTTGCCGATTGCACAAATGATATTCTCTAATTTACAACCAGACCAGACCGTATTAGCAGTTAAATACTTAATGGCTAAAGCTGGATTAACAGATGTAGATAATTTATTACAATTACAAAAAGAAGATGGAAGTCCTCAAGACATAACTATAACTCCAGACCCAACCGCCAAAGATATTATAGATGCGAGTCAAGGGGATAATCCTCAAATTATGGGATAATAAGGTAGTAATTTAATTAAGGAGATATTGAAATGGAACAAAATGCGAATCAAGATTTAAGTAAAGCAACAGAACTTAAAGTAGATGACATTGAGCTACAAGAAGAAAATCAGCAAGAACAATCAGAAAGTGAAGCTTCTGAAGTAAATAAAGAAACTGTTGAAGAAGGAAATCAGCAAGAACAACCTCAAGAAGAGAAAAAAGATAAAGATGAAGTTGAAACTGAAGATAATGCTAAATCAAAACAAGAGGTAACTGAAGAACCTCAAACTGAAGATGATAAACCAGTCGATACGGAACAAGAACCAGCGAAAGAAACTTCTGATACTGATAGCGATAATAATGATAATTCAGATGATAAAGACCAAGATGAAGAATCAAATACAGTAGAAGAACAAGAAGTTCCTAATATTGACGAATTAAATGCTAAGTTAGCAGAACTTGAATTTGAGAAAAAAGAAGCTGAAAATATTAGAGCTTATCAATCTAAAAGAAACGAAATAGAGACCAATTTAATGTCTCATACAGATATGTTAACAAGAAAATTAAATGAAGCTTTTGAGCATTTTGGTATTGACCCTAATAAAACAATGAATGAACTTAAAGCTGAAGATATGACTAAAGCAGCTATCGCACAGGGGTTAATTGACTCTGCAATGCAAAAAAGAGACGAAGCTATTAACCAAGCTAAAAAAGTAATTTCTGAAATGGAAGATAATTTAATTTTTGATAGAGTAGAAAAAGAAGTTCAAAAATATAATTTAACTCCAGACCAGATGAGAGCAACTGCTGATACATTTATCAAAATAATGAACGAAGTTGGAATCAATGATTTAGGAGAAGACTTAAAAGCTAAAGTTAAACTTTCAGTAGCTCAAGCAGTTATGGATAACCCTCGTGTAGAAGAACCAAAAGAACCAGAAGCTCCAGCAGAAAAGACAACTGAAGACCCAGCTGTTAAAGAAGAAAAAACAGAAGTTCCAACAGAAGATAATAAAAAGCCAGCTGAGGAAGAAAAACCAGCTGTAGAAGAGAAAGAACCAGCTAAACCAGATTTATCTGAATTTAAGGAAGGTATAGATGGAGGGGCTGTAGGAGCAGATACTGTAACAGAAGATAACGTTCTTGAAAAACTTGCAGCTCTACCTTATAGAGAAAGAACTAAATTCTTAGCTGACAACTTTGATACTTACACTAGAGCTATGACGAAAGCGAGAGCTAACGCAGATGAAATTTAGACGAGTTCCAAAAGCTATTCATAAAGCTTTAAAAGACGAAGTACAAGAAATAAAAGCATTAACTATAACAGACAAGGACGTCAAAGAAGCAGAGTTAATGACTAAGCTTATAGTAGCAGTCTTTAATTCCTATGGAGTTCCAGTTCCAGAAGATATGCAAAAAGTTTTTATTACAATATTAAAATATGGAATAAGAGACATAAAAGATGGATGTAAGACTCACGATAAGTTTATTATTAAAAGAATATTAAATGAAATAAAGAAAGAAGAAGAAGAAAAGTAAAAACCCGATTAAGGGTGAAGAAATCCTAACAAGTGGTTAGGTCGGATATACAACCGCTATGGCAGTAAGCGAAGTAATCGTGGTTATTGGTGGTAGGTCGAAATATCCGTAGGTAAAATAAGAAAGAAAAAGGAGATTAGAATTATGGCAATTCCAAACGTAGGTGCAGATAAGTCAATGCACGAAGCAATGGCAGCTAAAATGCAATTAGTTCTTGAACAACCAAAATCAGATATTACTACTAAATTAGTAAACAATGATTTTGAAGGTGAATTTTTCAGAATTGGTGATACTGTAGCTATTTGCAAACCAGACCCAGAATCTGTTGCAGTAGAACTAGGTGAACTAGATAACGGTGTTCATCCTAAAGATGATAGACTTGATGTTACTGATGTTAAATTCGCAGACCAAAGAATCTTGAAAATTGATAAGTATGCTAAGTATGCTTTCATTATTTCAGACATCACTAAAGCTGAAGGTAAATGGAACTATGAATCTGGTAACCTTGATTTAGCTGCTCAAAAAATCCGTGATGCTCATAACACTGAAGTATGTCAATTGCTTGCTACAGATGCTGGTGTTATTGCCCAACAAACAGCAGAAGATTTAGATACTGTATTAGGTACTAAAGCAGCTCCTATCCAACTTGCTAATGCAGATGAACTATATGAAAAAATCTTAGTTCAAATGCACTCAGTATTGTACGATAGAGGTGCTATCACTGCTGACGGTCAAGTAACTTACGGTTCTAACCCTCAAGAAGCTAAACAAACAGCAGGTGCTATTTTCTTACCTAGAAGAGCTTACAACGCATTCCTAACTTCTAAATACTTTACTAACAGAAGCACTGAAAAGGCTGACAATAAAGTAGAAACTGGTAACATTGCTAAAGTTTTAGGCTTAGAAGTAAACGTAGAACCTTGCTTAGACCAAAAAGCAAAAAGACATATCACAGTTGCAGGTATTGCTGACAATGATACATTAGTTATCGTTGCTGGTACTAGAAATGCTGTAACAAGAGCTGGTAAAGTTCTTCCTCCAGATTCATTCCGTTCAACTAAAAGATTCGGAACTGAATTCCACGGTTTAGAAATTTACGGTCAAGAAATTGCTACAAAAGAAGCTGTAGTAGTTGCATTCGTAAAAATGCCAGCTTAATTAAAGTTTAATAAGGATTAAAATAAACTTATTTAAACTGCTATTTATTATGGGCGAGATAGATTATTTTATTTCGCCCTTCTTTTTAAGTTAAGAAAGGACAAGGAACAAAATAGATGTTAGTAAAAGACATTTACGATAAAGTCGCTTTAATGACTGGTTTTCCTGTTTATACTAATGAAACCGATACTCCCGAAACCACAAGATTTTTAGTAGAAATGATTAGTCAAAGCTTACAAAATGTTATTGCAGATTTATATACTACCAATAACGTTTTAGAAAGAAATTACTATACCTAACAAAAATCTTTATGGTATCGAGGGTATTATTAAAAAGATACAACTTGTTAAAGATAATGATAAAAAGACGGTTGTAGATATTCCATATAATGATTTAGTTGACCCTAATAAAATATATAGTGAAGAGAATTGCAACTTTGGAGAACCTCGTTCTTATTGTATTAAGAATGGGTATTTGAAGTTACTCCCAACTCCAGATAAGGAATATACTATTAAGGTTTGTGTTTCTACTTCTGACTTAGTTATGTCGGATGATGATGATTCAAGAACTACGGTTGAAAGTGTTAATGACTCTATAATGGCTACAGATATGTTCTGTAATCTAGTTATTATAAGAGCAGCTTTAATTATCTTTTCAAGACTTCAAAATCCAAACGCTGCTATATATTCTCAATACTATGATTCCAACCTTCGTGTGTTTAAAGAAGCTGACATTAAATCCGTTCAAGCTCAAAGGGGACAGATTAGAAGTGGTGGTCATTATGATTTGCACACAGGGTTGATTAACGACGAAGGTAGCGGATATTTTAATGGAGGGTTATACTAATGGCTGCAAGTAAATTCCAAAAGAAACAAACTAAAGCTGTTAAATCTGACGGTAGATATATTTTTTCTGATTTTTCTGATGGGTTATATTTGCTTGATACGCCTCGTTCTATAAACCAACAATTGGCTTCTTTAGCTTTAAAAGGCGGGAGAAATGTCTGGGCGGAATATGGGGCATTAGTTCCTCAGTACGGCTATAATATAGAAGCTCAATTGCCAAAAAATGAATATGTTGTAGGTATTACTGAGGACAGTAAAAGTAGTGCTTCTGTATTTATATTGACAATGCTAGGGAACATTTATTACTATTCAGCTTATGATGGTTTAAAAAAATATAAAACTACCTTTGAATCTATAGATGAAAACTGTTTATTTACTCGTTTGAATAATAGTTTAGTACTATATAATAAAGGAGCTTGTAGTATTTTTGGAGACTATTATAAGGAATCTTCATATAAAGAAATCACTAATACCGCCCAAGTTTCCAACTTCGGTTCTTATGCAATATTTAATATTGACGATGAATATAAGGACTTCTTCTGGAGAGGTAAAAAATTTTCAGTACCTACGGTTGGAGGGTTTAAAATTACTTCAATTAAGAAATCTGAAAAGAAAACTACTACAGCAATTAAATTAAAAGATTTACAAATTACAAATGATTGGAGTTTAAAAGGTGTAGTAACTTCCAATGGTGAAACTGAAAGTAAAGTAGTATTGGACGAAGCTTCAAATACTTATATATCTATCAAACCAGTTAAACGAGCTGGAGGAACTCATACAATAACAACTAAAAAAATACAATGGAGTTGCTATCAATTTAGAGTCACTCAAGAATCTTGGAAAAGGTTAATGGAGATGTATGGTTACTCGACTACTGGCTATTTTTATTGTTGGGGAGAAGCAGGTGTTGGAAAAAATTTATATTTTACCGATGCTAAATTTTCTAAGGCAACTAACCCTTCTCAAATAAAATATAATCATTTTAGTATGCAAACTAATAAAGCAATACAAGCTTTCCCTTATATAAACGTTATGAGCGGTACGAATGCTTCAAAAGCAGCTTTTGCTGAGAACGAACAACTTTCTGGGGGTGTAACAACTTGTGACTTGGTAAGAACTACTTCTGGGGATTTCTATACAACAGAAACCACCACAGTTCAAGATGAGGATTATACGGATTATACAATTACATTTAATATTCCATTAGCAGATGGTACTGAGAATGTAAGAACTAAAGAACATCTTGAATCTGGACAATATACTTGGGTTATAGAAAATGATGCTGTTTTAAGTATGACTGCTCTTATGCTAGTAGCTGGAGAAAGCATATTATATAAAACATATTTAAGTCCTCCAGATGTACAGTTTAAAATGGTTGTAGATAATCCAGAAGGTGAAATCGCTAAGGGCGTTGCTGAATTATTAGATAAGAATGGAAAAGTAGTGAATGAAGAAGTTATTGAAAGTATTGAAATAACAGCAGTTCCAGAAAGCTCTGAGACCGCAATGGATAAATTAACACAAACTAAGGTATCTGTTGGAGAGCAAACACTACTATCAATAGATTTAGTCTATACCCCAGAAGAAAAAACCTTACCAGCCATAAAGATGAGTCCTAAGTTATTAGGTAGTGCATCTAATAGGCTTTGTGTTTATGATATGGATGGTACTATATTTTATTCCGCTGTAGGTATAGTTGATGATTTTAAACAAGTAGATGGAGCTGGATATTTTAAGGATTTTTATAATGACACTTCAGAATGTTTAAAGATTGAAGACTATTTAAATGGTATTTTAGTTTCTAAACAAAATGGACTTTATTACATCACTATAGCTGATACTGTAGGGGATAGTTCTGTAAGTGCAAGTAACGCTTCTGGATTAACAATTAAAAAAGTAGCTGAGATAGGACAACAATACGAAGGAGACCATTGTATTGTCGGTAAAGATGTAATGGCTTTTGATAGTAACAGTGGTTCCTTAGTGATGGCTTGTACTCAGAATGTTTTTGGAACTGTTCAATCTGGCGGTATAATGATTAGTTCTGATTATATTACTTCCGCTAATTTAGGTATTGCTGAAGAAAAAAGAAAACTTGTGTATAACTCTGAAAACAACTGTTTTATTCTTTATCACGGGGATAACCTTAATAAAGGATTGCTATGGACTGTTCAAGGTTCATTATTCCCAAGAGAATTAGATAATATTGTTTTTGATTATGTAAGATTTAACCAAGGTGTTTTATCTATCACTAGAGAAGGGGTTATTGCTCAAGACTTCAAGAGAGGTACTATTATTCCTAACGTATCATCTATTGCAGAATTTGAAGCTATAGGATTAAAGGACAATAGGAATATATGTGCTTCTATTTTAGAAGTATCTGAAATGCACGGCATAGAATATACAGTAACTACGAATAATGCAGGACACTCGTATCAAAAAGTTAAACCTGTCATCAATTACGGGGTTAAGAAATTAGAATTACCTCCACTGATTTATTCTGATAAGCAAAAAGGCTTATTAGTAGATTCGTTTGAGTTAGCAACTCAATGGGCTGCTAAAAAATCTACTGCAACTAGAATATACGCCCCTATGTCTGGTAGAGAAGGTATATCTTTAATATTCGAGTTTGCTCCTAACCAAGCATTTTGTCTAATTGCTTTACGCTTAATAGATTTTAGCCAAGGAGAATAAGAGCTATGCACTATAGAAAAATAACAAAAGAAGATTTATCAATGTATCTATCTGATATAATTTCTTGTTACCAAACTAATACTTTAGTATTTGATTCTCAGAATTATTTGAAAGATACTGATATGAAATGGTTTATCGATACTTATATAGAAGCTCCAGATTCTTTGGTTACTGGAATCTTTGATGATGAAGAAGAATTCTTATATGGATTAGTAATTTTTGATAATATAAGAATGGCTAACAAGGCTTCTGCACAGGTTCATATAGTAAATGATAAAAGTATCTTTGGTAAAAAAGTAAGAGATATTTATAAACATATTATAGAGACTTGTGGTTTTGATATTTTGTATGCTGAAATTCCTTCAATAGCAGTTCATGTAATTGGAATGTGTAAGAGATTAGGGTTTAAGAAAACGGGATATATTCCAGAAGCTCTTCCTTATGTGAATTCAAAAGGTATTGAACAAATGTACGATATACAAATATGGAGTCTAATTAAATGATAAATGAAAATACTCCTATATGGCAGTATATTGGGACAAATTTACCAATAAACAGAGAAATAGGTTATCAAGTTAATAAGTCTCAATATCGCCCTTGGGACACAGGATATGATTATGACTTGAGGGGTTTTTATAATCAATATGGAACGCTTTCACCTCAAGCGACAAATGGTCATTTAACTGATGAATACAAATATCCTATTCATCCAACTTTTTCTATTGAAAGCAAATATTATAATGGGCAGCCTTACGCAGTTGATTGGAGTAAACCTTTATGGAAGGTTTTAAGTGAGGAGGGATTATATTGATGTCTCGGTTTCATAGAAAAAAAATTACAGTTGATGCTGCTGGGAAGAAACACGGTTTTAGAAGCGGATTAGAAGATAGATTTATTCAAGAACTTGAAGAATACGGTTTAGAACCTAACTATGAAGCTAAGAAATTTGAATACATAATCCCAGAAAGCAAACATAACTATACCCCAGATTTTCCATTAAGTCCACACATAGTCATAGAGACTAAAGGTCGATGGGTGGTCGAAGATAGACAGAAAATGTTGCTCATAAAAGAACAATATCCAGAAATAGATTTTAGAATAGTATTTTACAATGCTAATCAAAAAATCAAAAAGGGGAGTAAAACAACTTATGCTATGTGGTGTGACAAACACGGTATTAAGTGGGCTAATAAAACAATCCCTCCAGAATGGGTAGAAGAAATCTTTGATGACTTAGCTAAGTCAAAGGGTTAAATTTTGCTGTCTAATATACTAAAATAAATATATAAAGGAGGTAAATGCCAAATGGGAAAAATGGCTAAGAAGATACAAACAGACTATACCACTGGAGGTAGAGACATCTCCAATACGGCAATCCCTTTGTATCAAAAAAACTTAAATTTGATTAGCGAGTATAATAGTGACCCTACTGGAACTATAGATATGTATAAGAACAAATATTATACTAATACAGCTAATCAAAGTGATTTCCTTACAGATTATAATAGAGCTATGGCTAACAAGACTAACGCCAATTATTCTGCAACTGGCGGTGGATATAGTTCGTCTGGTCAAAGAGCATATGACGATGCTCAAAGATACTGGAATGATAGAGCTGCTAGGCTTGAAGATTATGGCGTACAGTCCGCAGCTAGTATGGCTCAAAACTATTATAACAATTTATTAAATGCAAATACTGGTTACAATCAAGCTTACAATTTAGGTAAAGAGTACTCTGATATTGAGCAGTATAATAATTTAGCTAAACAAAATAATAGTTTTAAAAATCAAGCTCTTGGTGTAGGCGGAGGACTTATGACGGGCATAGGTAGTGTCCTTACAATGATACCAAATACAGTAGCTGCAGGTATTGGGTCAAACATTGCTGGTTCTGCTTTAGGTAGTCAAACCATTGGCGGTTCTAGTTTCGGGGCTGGTAGCTCTACTGCTGCTGGTACTGGAATGAATAATGGTATATTCGGTACTGGGTTAAATGCTGATGCTTTTAATGCTGCATCTCATTTATTAAAACAGGGTGCTGATATAAAACCTAATGGCTTATTATCTAAACTATACTACGGTAGAGGGAACTAGAATGGCTAAAATAAATACGCAAGAAATTAAAAATAAAATTATTAAAATAGCTAAAAAGTATGGGATAGACCCTAAGTTAGCCTTAGCAGTCGCTAAACAAGAATCTGGCTATAACCCCCGTGCAAAATCTCACGCAGGAGCTATGGGAGTATTTCAGTTAATGCCAGCTACTGCAAAAGGTTTAGGTGTCAAGGATGCTTATAACGTTGACCAAAACATTGAAGGTGGTATTAAGTATCTTAAACAGATGCTTCATCAAAATAATGGTAATACTGCTCTAGCACTAGCTGCTTATAATGCAGGGCAAGGTAACGTAAATAAGTATAAAGGAGTCCCTCCATTCAAAGAAACTCGTCACTATGTTAAAACTATTTTAAATAGTGTAAGAACTATGAATGATAATCCAACAGGAGCAGCAGCTCAATTGGAAGGAGAAGTGTCAAATACTTCAAATAGAGGAGGTGATAAACCAGTTATGGCGGATGGTACGAATACTTTAAAAGATTATATGTTACAACAAAGAGATTATAATCAAGCTCCGTTTGTAGATGAAGCTAGAGCGGTTCAGACTCCTTACGGCTTAGCTTTAGCTAAGTTTAGAAATGGGCTTTTAAGCTATAGAGATTTAGCTGCTCAATTTCCAACGGAAGTTGCAGAAGATGGAATCACTCCTAATATGACTCCTTCTGTTTTCACTGCAAAGGAAGAAGAGTTAAGAACCCCTGTAGCTCCAGATATAGATTATAATGCCCTTAGAGAATTGAATGAATCTGAAGATAAAAGAATTCAAGATTATTTAAGACAAGCCCAAGCTAATCAAATAGCACAGACGGAAGCTCAATATGCTGACTATCAAAAAGCTATATTAGATAATCCTAGACTTAAGCAAAGCGGTTATTATATAAACCCAGAGAGAGCTAGACGTTCAGCAATAGGTACTGCGGGAATAGGTCAAGACACTTATCTAGCTGGTCAAAATGCAGAATGGATGGCTAACCAATCTAACGCTGTAGGTATGCCTTATGACCAATATATGGCTGCTCAAGATGCTATCTATAAAAATAATCTAACAATGCTTCAAAAGAAAATGGATGACTTGAATAAGTTACAACAACAAGGAGCTATTACTGATAGGCAGTATTTACAATCTAGAAAAGGTTTAACAGAGGCAGTAGCAGCCTTACAACAAGAGTACGTTAAAGGTAATCTTGATTATCAAAAAGGCGTCGCTACTAAAATGCTTGAAAATCAAGGAAAGATTGACGAACAGCTAATTAAGAACTATGGAGATATTTATGTTCAAGGTCAAAAGAATGTTGGGGGTTTAGCTACTGGAGCAATGGCTGATACTACGAATAGACAAAAGGCTAACCTTGATGCAGTCGCTGGAGACATTGGAAACCAAAGAAATTACAACGCAAGTATTTATGGTTCTGATGTTAACAGATATAGAGGTGAATTAGAAAGTCAAGATAGAAATGCTAAACTTCAACAAGAAGCTAACCAATTTAATATGCTTCAAAACTTGAGAGATGCTCAAGCTAAATACTATTCTGGTATGGGTGATGCCTATGCAGGATATGCAGGAACTCTTGGAGGTAACGCTGGGGGAACGCCAGCTCTTACCCAAAGGAACCCTAATGCTGGATTATTTACGCTAGATGGTTTAATCGGGAGACAATAAATAAATGGCTGATATGAACAATATTATAAATAATAATAATAATGGTGAACCTATCAGAGGGAGAGTTGCGTTAAGCGTAACTCCCCCTGCAACCCCTGTCGGATATGTTCCTCCAGCAGAATTACCAACTATAAATATACCAGTTAATGATACTTTAATTCCATCTTCTGAAGGGGAAGAATCAGTAGCTCCTATTGAGTGGGAGACTGGAGCTTTACCAGCACAAGAGGTCGAAAAACAACCTGTGCAAAACACTTCTTTGGATAATGCAATCCAGCAAGCTTCTTCTATCGGAGGAGCTATTACTCCAGCTCCATTAGTATCTTCTCAAGCAGAACTTGCCTTAAAAACCTTACAAGACTTAAAAGGTCAAGGAAGTGATGAAAGATATTATAATTATCAACTTAACAGAGCTTTAGCACAGCAAGGTTTTGGAAGTGACATGGCTAAGAGATATGACCTTCCTACAGCTTTGAAAGAAGGTATAGGGTTACAAGCTTTAGGCTCCAATGCTTTAAATAGTGCTAAATCTTTAGGAACTGGTATAGCAGCTACTGGAGCTATATTACCTAAAGCTCTTCAATACAGTGCTAATATTCCAATGAGTACAGATGATTACAATTTTATAAATGAAATTATCCAACAAACTGGCGATTTTCTTAGATATGCTGATAAAGGACAGAAAGCTAGTACTCTTACTGAATTAGCTTTAACTGGTAATCTATTACCAGCTCAAGATATTGAAAAAATAGTTGAAACTGGTAATTACGGAGCTATCGTTCCTACAATGATAAACAACTGGTACAGAGACCCTGTACAAGGTTCTATTGATTTGATAGGGATGATACCAGCTCTTGGAGGTATAGGTGCAGCAATTAGAGGAGTTACAAAAGCGGGTAAGGTAGGTAGTAAAGCTGGTAGAGTTGCCAATATGGCTACAAAAGCTACGGCTATAAACAACCCTTCAAAAGCTGCAAAAACTGTATATGATGTAGCTAATGCTTCAGCTTCTCAAGCTCTAACAAAGGTAAGAAATGTCGGAGAGCAATTAAAGAATTTCTCTGTAAAAGAATTAACTCAAGCAATTAAATCTATCAATGAAGGGAACCCAGTTGTAGGGAGAATTGCACAGGCTAAAGAAGCTTTAAGAGCTTTTCAAAAGGAATGGAAAGCAGTTCTTGAGAATTATGCTCCTTACTCAATTGAAATGACTGATAATGATTTTGCAGCTACTCAAAGAGTTGCAAGACTCATGAATATGTCTTTCGATAAAGTAAGAAAAGAAATAGCTTTAGCTAAAGATTTAGCGAATTCAGAAATTAACTCTTTAAAGAAAACTTTATATCAAGATGCTAAACTAAAACCAGAAGATATTAAAAGCGTAAGCAAAATATCTGGTGAAAGATTAGGAGAAGTAATTGATAGGTTTAAAGTTAACATCCCAGAATCTGTACAAGAAATATTGAATAATTTAAAATCAAAAGAATATTTTGTTGTCGATTCTGACAAATTAAAAGCTACTGGTTTTACTCGTAATGGAGTAGCTGGATTGAAGGCTATTAAAAATGCTAATGGTTCTTTAGATATTGGAAGAATGCTTAGAAGTGCTATGCACGAAGAAGTTCATAATACTTTAAGTAAAGTAGCTAAAAATCCAGAACTTTATAGAGCTAAATTGAATAGTTTATTTGATGACTTATCAAGTCTCTACAATAAAATTAAAGGTTCAAGTAGTCTATCTTTAGAGCAAGTGAAAAAGTCTATAATGAATTCTACTAGAGAAGATTTAATTAAAGCTAGCAAAAATAAAACTAAAGACCCTCATAGCTATATGACGAACGCAGAAGAAACTGTAGCTAGGATGGTTGGAGCTTTCACTGAACAAGGTCTTAAAGGTTTAGATAATAAATTATACAACAACATTAAACCTTCTAAGATTATAAGAGACTTCTTTAAAGATGAAAGTAACGTAAATCCAAAAGTCTTAGACTTATATAATGAAAGTTTAAGAATGGCTGAAAAAGGTGACATTTTCCCTTTAACTCAAGCTGATGCTCAAGGTGCTAGTAGTATCAGAGATGCTTTAGCTTATCAAGAAGGACTTGCAGATGTTAGAATAGCTGGTAAAGCTTCTTCAAGGATTGCAGGAGATGCACCTTATGAAGAAGTTGCAAAAGCTTTAAAAAATAATGCTAAATGGTTAAGTAAAAAAGCTGGAGAAATTACTGAAACTATTTCCAAGGAAGCTGTTAAAGCTAACGGGGAAGAATTAGAAAAAGGTTTAAGTAAAGGTAATTTAAAATATGTTAACCCAGATGATTTTAATACAACTAAAGATTTAGAAAAATTACAGTATTCTGATGTTAAAGATGCTACACATACAATGCCAGTAAACCAAGATTTAACTAAAAACTTAGCAAAATATAATGAATATTTCAGAGATGCTAACCCTTTTGCTAAAGGTACTGCTCTTGCTGAAGGTTATGCAATTGCTAAAGGAGTAAAGCTTGGTAGTGGTAGATACTTGTATGGTAACGCTATTACTGGTGCTGCTAATATGCTATTAAATAGTGGGTTAGGTTTATCATCAGATATAGCGGATGCCTTGAAAAGTAAAAACTCTTTAGCTCGAAGTTTAGGTGTTCACAGGGAAATGATACTTCCAGATACTAAAGCTTACACTCCAGTCGGTAAAGCTTTTGCTATGACGAATAAGCCAGTATCAAGTATGTTAAGTGGTATTGATGCTACTATGCAAAATTTCTTTGCGGAAGTTGCAGCTCATAATAATTTAAGAAGACAAGGCGTTCCTTTTAACAAACGTGTCAATAAAGTTTTAGAATTGACTGCCCAAGATGAACAAAAGCTCGGAGATATTATTAACGATGTCAGAAGAGTTGCTCTTATTCAATCTGGTGATAGTATAGTTCCTAGACAGCTTAGAGGTTTAACCGCTTTAACTACTGGAGATTTCTGGAGATGGCATGAAGAAGCTGCAAGGTCTGCTGGTCATATGATTAAGAAAAGACCTTATTTATCTGGACTTATCTTAAACCGTTTAATGGGTGATGTTGCTTTTGATAGAGAAATGCAACATAGGTATAACATTAAAGCTGATATGGATAAGCCTAATGTACACTTAAAAATGGATTATAGGGATGGTCAATTTAAGGAAGTATCTTCTGAAATAGTTCCTATGATGAATACTTTAAAATTCACTACAGAAGTTGCTGATGCTTTAGCAGGTAAAGGTAAAATATCAGAAGCTTTAGGACAAGTAAGCCCTTGGACAACAACTATTTTGAATGCTAGTATGGGTATTGATAGATATGGTAATCCTATTAAACGTGAAGGCGTTACTGTTGACTACAAAACCAAGAAAAGATATTTGAATGGTCAAGAGTTAAAAGGTGTTCAAGGAGATGAACTTATTTCTGCGATTGTAAATACTTTCTCTGTATATCCTTCATTATATAACAAAACATTAGCTCCTACAGCAGCAATGCTAAAAGGTGAAAATTTCTATCAACCATACGGAAGCTCTATCTTTGGTAGTTTTAAACCAGATAATCCTATGGTTCCTAACGAAACTAGCTTAATGTTTTCTGGTAATCCTATGAGGGTTACTACTCCTCAAAACAATTTGGATAGTTACGCTGGCTTGTTTGAAACCCGTTATTATGACGAAAACAGACCAGACCATCCAGCAGCGTTAAGAGGTTTAATTAAACAAGATTTACGTAATAAAGGTCGATTATTACAGGAATATAATAGATATATAGATGAAACAACAGGAGGTAGATTATAGTAATGGTTAATAATAACAATAAGGCAACGCATAACAAGAAAAATAATGCTCATATTGTTGAAAAATTAAAACTTCCCAGACCAGATTGGTTCGATGTTGAAGGTCGTATCTATAAAGATGCTTTAATAGAAAACTTTAATGCTATTGAAGATAAATTATTGGAATTATCGAGGGTTGACGCTTTTAGCGTTCAGCCCCCAGATATAAATGATATAGTCTATCCAGATATTGAGGATTTAAGTACTGCTGACGATAGAAGTATTATTAACTTAAAAAGTTTTTTAAACTTAACAGGCTTGATGGGTTATCCATTAGAATGTGTGTTTTCGGGAACTGTAGCTAAGAAAATATCTTTCTATAATTCAGCCTATAAATATTTTACTATCTCAGATAAAGAAACTAATGCTAATGCTACTAACTCTTATATTTATCTTAATTGGGTAAATAATACCGTAGCTGCAAGCAATACTACTGTAACCCCAACCAACTCTTGCTTGATTGGAGTATATGAAGGAGGTATTGTTAAATGTGTAAACGACAAAGATAGTATAAGTATCAATCCACTGTTCTACTTGTCAAGAATGAGCAAAGAATCCCATTATATTAGAACTGATAGAGGAACACGAGATAAATATTCTTGTTATGACGGTGTTGGTTCCAACGGTAGATTATGGGGAGCTGCTGATACTAACAAGAAAACTGGTTCAAGCCCTAATGATATTTACTTTTTAGATGTCGGAAGATATTCAGAATAGGAGTTTTACACAGATGAGTTTTGATTATTTTAATACTTCATATTTAGCTTTTGGACAGAAACTGTATTCTGCTTTTGCAACTTTAGATTCTTTAGCAAAAGAAGCTAAATTAAACATTGACCAAGTAATGTCATATCAGTCTTTATTTGACGATTATTTAAATAAAAATTATTCTGTACCTATTCCTCAGAATCCAGAATCACCTTGTAGAAGTAACAATTTCTTTGATATTATAGACGATAAACCTATTTACATTAACAAGCTTACATCAACTCAAGATGGTATAGATGTTCAACTTATCCTTGTTAATAGAACCAACGATAGAGTTACTAGATTAACAGGAAGTACATCTCTAAAAGAAGGATATTGTTATTATAAAACAGAAGCTCCTTCTAATTCATACCCAGACAAAGAAGTTGAATTTACTTCAGATAAGGCGAATGTTGTTGGAACTTTACTATTCCAATTTAGAGTAGATAAAAACAATATTTTAAATATTGTGGGAAGCACTTCCTCTCTTTATATACGCCCTAATGATTTAACTTCTTATTCTTCTGTTTCTTGGGGTGATAGAGTAGCAAATAACAATCAAGAGTACACTGCTCAAGATTATGAATGCTTGCTTATAAAAGGTCATTATAGAAATTTAAAAGTAGTTCTTAATAACAATATAGTAATGCAAGGTCAAGGAAACTGGGTACAAAGACACTGTGTGCTATATGTCAAAAAAGGCGATAAGATAACTGGAAATTATCAATACATAAATAGAATAAATTATAATTTATAGGAAGGAGGTGAAAAAGTGGTAAGTAAAAATTTTAAAGGTCAAGTTAAAATATCGGATGTGCAAGAAGCTTTTAATGAAATTGTAAACAGAACTAATGAGATGCTAGAATTTTATAATAGCTCTGAAGGCGTTCAAGATATTGATTACACTAAAGGTTCTCCGACATTAGCTCCTTCTGGCTACACTTTAACTGTAGGTGGACTGAAGCAGGCTATGAAATTAGCTGATAGATGTGTAGTTGGAGCTAAACCTATCAAAATAGGAAAAAATCAAGTTAAATTAACTTCGGGTATTCTGGTAACAAAGGATAAAATTTGCAGATTAAAAGATGAAATCCTTAATAAGCCAGCAGGAAACTTTAATCTTAGAACACTTTATTATAACCCTATAACCGAGACCTATCAATGGGAAAACACTTATAATACGACCGAAGTAGATGCAGAAGGAAATCCAGTAAGCGTAGAAGCCTATAAAATATGTGATATAGATTTCAATTCTTCATCTAAAACAGCTGGAGTAATTGCAGGATGTCAAAATGAAGATGTTAATGGTACATTTAAAATAACTTCTCAATCTAGGTGGGTTAAACCAGTAGCAGAACAAACTCCAACAGATAATGTTATAAACAATATCGATAAGCCACTATTTGTTTCAGCTATGGAAGCTACTGGTTATGAAGGAAATCCTAAAACTACTACTACTTTCTTAGGAAACGAAGTATCTTATACTCAAGGATGTGGTCATAGACAACTCGATACTTGGACTCCTATTAACTTTTTCTTCCTCCCTAGAGGAGTTACCAATCCTTATAAGGTAACCCCAGCTAATAGAGATTTCACACATAAGTTTGAGGTTATAACTACCAAAAGTTTAAAAGACAGTTAAATCTTAATCTGATTTATGATATAATATAATAAGATTGGTACAATAAAAAACAATAAATAAGGAGATTAAATTAAATGTATATAGATTGCGTAGTTATAAAAGGGGAAGATTCTAGAGGGTTTTCTTGCTCTATTCAAGTTACGGATAATAATGGAGCTACTTTTACCCCATTAGACTTGAATGGGTATTCAGTACTATTCCAGATACTTGGAGCTTCTACCGCAGATGCTAAAGTTTTAGTAGAACACTTGATAACTCAAAATACAGACTTATTTAGCGAAGGACAAATAAATAATCCAGAGGTTGGAGAATTTACCTTTGTGATAACTAAAGAAGATACTGATATTATTGGATTAGGTAATCACCCAATTAGATTAGTTTTAGTGAATGCGGATGATTTAACCCCAGAATTAACACTTACTGAAGGAGGACTCAACGGAGAGTTTTCTAAAGTACAAGTAGTACAAGTATAGGAGGATTGATACAATATGGCAGATTTTAACTTCTATTTGAATCGTCAAGGGATTCAAGGAAGAAAAGGTGATAAAGGTGAGACTGGATTTTCCCCTACTATTACAGTATTAGAACAAACTCCAGAATCATATAAATTACAAATTACAAACGAATATGAGACTATCGAAACTCCTAATTTGATTGGTAGTTTTAATGCTACTGATAATGGCGGAACTTATGTTCGTTATGATAGAGAGGCTAAAACTATGTCTCTTGGAGAATTAGATAGTGCTACGGTTGATAAAGTTGGAGGTATTAAAATATCTTCCGATGAAGATATTCAAAATATGAATACTGATACTGCTATTACTCCAGAAAAATTAGCAGATGCTTTAAGTATATATTTGGAAGCTGGAACTGACAATGTTTCCATTGTTCAAGATGAGGCTACATCTAAAACTAAAATCAGTGTTACTGGTAGCGGTGGTAGTGGAGATGTGACAGCAGCAGGAAACAACAGATTTACTGGAGATAATACATTTACAGGGAAAGTTAATATTGCAGGTGGAGCATTAACAGTTGATGGAGTTGCAAATCTTAATCAAACTACTGCACAATACCTTAATGCTGTAAATATAACAAGCTCTGGAGAGGTAAATGCTGTATCAATTAAAGCAAACGGTTTACGTTCAGATGATATTCAGACTACCGAAAACAAAAAATATCTTACTGAACTAGATGTAGATAATCAAACTATTCAAGTTGTTAACGGTAAACTTCACGCCAATTTAGATGAATTAGATAATGAAGTGAATGATTTAACTGGTCGTGTTACAACTAACGAAGCTGATATAGCAACAATGAAAACGTCACTTAGCATGAAGCAAACTAAGTTGACTGCTGGTGCTAATATTACTTTAACAGACTTATCTAACGGAACAGTTCGTATTGACTCAACTGGTGGAGGTGGTACAGGAGACATCCCTATTGCAACAACTACAACTGCTGGTAAGGTTAAACCAGATGGAACTACAATTACTATCACAGATGATGGAACAATTAGTGCTGTTGGTGGAGGAGGAAGTACTCCAGCTAATATGGTTACTACTGATACGGAACAGGAGATTAGCGGTCAAAAAAACTTTACATATTTAGGTTCTTCTTTTGATGGTAACATATACCCTAGTTTAAAAATTGACCAGCTAACTATCGGACAAACAGCAGCAATAAACCCCTTATCAGCGTTTCAAGCCCCTAACGGTTTAGCTTTTCACGTAAATAGTTCTACTAAGGGACTAAATATGGGTGCAGATGATACCTCAAATAGATTTACTCTAAGGACTAATGCTGAAGAATTATCGCTAGTTAGCGATGGTAAAGTTACTTTAAATGCAGGAAATCAAGGTACGTTAATAATCACTAATGGTTTGAAATTTAGAGACTATTACCAAAAGGAATACGATTTATTAAATGCTACTCCAACTGTAATTGATGGAGGAGATAGTACAACAGTATGATAGTATTAACTGAAGAACAAATTATAATATTGATGATAGTTTATGGACTTCTAGGCACGGTGTGGTTCTGTATATCCACATAAAACAAAATTATTTAAGAGGGGTTAAAATCCCCTCTTTTTTATGGTATAATAGAGATATAATATATAGAACAACACATAACAAACAAAGGAGGATTTTGTTTATGTTTATAGCAAAGCAAGGTGAACTAATTGTTCTAACAGATACAACAAGAGAAAATCTTGAAAAAAGAACAATTATGATGCCTAACATTACTATTGAAGAAACTGATGTTGATTATCAATTAGTAGGTGGAGAATACGTTACTCCAAAAGTAGCTGTGCAAAAAGAAAAAGAAAGAGTTGCAATGCTTAAAATGACGCCTATAGATTTTCTTTTAGCTTGTACACAGAAGTTAGGTATCAAATGGAGTAAATTAAAGGAATTGATGGATAACAACGCTCAAGTAGCTATTGAGTTACAATTCTGTAACCACGTATATAGAGGTAATCCATTACTTGACAAACTAGCAGGACAATTTGGAGTTACTTCAGAACAATTAGATAATTTATTCAAAGTAGCAAATGGAGAGTCTGCCGCTTCGCTAGAAGCTGTCGCTTCTAATGAAGCAGATAAGACGACTGAGTCAGTAAACGGAAGGGAGGAAGTTTAGATGACAAAAATACAACTAAGAAGAGATACAGCAGCTAACTGGTCAACTAACAATCCAACCCCTTCAGCTGGAGAACCTTGTTTTGAAACTGATACAGGAAAGTTAAAAATTGGTGACGGTATTACAGCTTATAATAGTTTACCTTATCAAGGAGGCACTTCAGATACCGCAGTTACAACCGATACAGCTCAAACTATTTCTGGAAAGAAAACGTTTACCAATGATATAGTCATAAGTCAATGGAATGATAATGATTCTCCAATAAGAGAAACACGTATTGATTTAAGTAATGGTAATCAAAACCAGTTTATTAGTGCTAATGGGTCTGATAAGGCTTTTGGAATGTACACTGACTCTGGCGATGGTATTCGATTAGGTACAAGTAAGCTTGATTATACTAAAGGTTTATCTATTAAACCTTCTTCATTGACATTTAAAAGCTCTGATGGTACTGTAACTGACTTACTAGCTGGAGGAAGTGGGGATGTAACATCTGCTGGGAATAATACATTTACTGGCACGAATATTTTTAAAGGGAAGAGTTTGAATATAGGAGACGACAACGGATATGCTAATGTAGCAAGTTTTAGTGGAGCGACTTATACAGTCGGAGACCAAAAGGACACAACCATTGTTAATCCTTTAGAGATTGGGGCATCATTTAATAATACCGTTTTAAAGAGTAATGTAAGAGTTTTAGAAACTGATACGGCAACTTCAACTAAGAAAGCCTATAGCATTATGACTAAATCACCTGTAAATAATGAATATATGGGTCATATGGCTATGCCATCTGATAAGTATATCGATTTAGAATTAGGTGCAAATGGTACAACTTATACAGCTCCTGCGGATGGGTGGGCTCTTTTTACAGTACAAGGTCGGGGCTTTTGTAACTTAGAACAAGGTTCAATAGCCGTTTATAACTCATTCTCTGAGCCAGATAGTGACTATTATTCAGTATTATTGCCAGTTCGAAAAGGTACGTTTAAGGCTTATTATAATGGTGTAAAAAAAATTACATTTAAATTTATCTATGCAGTTGGTTCAGAACCGTCCTCCTAGACGGTCGGACTTGAACCACAGTCCTAGCACACTATGACGGCATCTAACGATATATCTAATATAAGGAGAAAAATAAAAATGAAAAAACAACAAGAAAGGAGGCTAATATGGCTTGCGGCGGCAAAAAGAAAAAATGTAAATAAGGATGTAAATTGTTAAGGAGGATTGGAGGCTCATCGATAGCCTCTCTTATCCCTCCATTAAATTAAAGGAGATATTTAAATATGCCTAAAAAACAACAACAAAATGATATGGAATTCGCTAAAGGAGTTAGTGTAAAAGTACAAGAAACAAAGTTTGGTGATATTATTAAACTAGGAGTTAATGTAGAACAATTCCTAGAAAACGAACCGAACGAAGCTGGCTTTATCAATATTGAAATTAAAAAATCAAAAGCTGGTAAAATGTACGCAGTACTAGCTCCAGACTTGAAAAAATAATCTTTATAGACAAGTCTTTAATAAAGAAACAGGTCTTTCGGGATTTATCCAGCCTTAATCAAATCCCATCTTTGTTTTTATTTAAAGGAGGCATCAAAAAATGATTAGTATAACAACTTTACTTTGTACAATAAACACTATTATTCTGGTTATCTTTGGATGTCTTTATCTAAAGAAAAATTATGTAGTTATGACATCTGAAGAATATGAAACCATAGCTCAATTCGTTAAAGAACACTCAGAGGAAGCTGAAGCAAGTCAAGAACTAGCTGGAGGTACTGGGATTGAAGTTGGGTTTGGAGCAGACTATCTAGAAGATGATGATGAGGAGGAATAAGATGATAACTTTATTAGTCTTAACTTATACTTATATGGTTTGGTTATTTACAGCCTATAATCCTATGCCACATCTAAGTCCTTCGTTAATTGTAGTAATAATACCAGAAACTGTCATAGAGATTTTGTTTATAATTTTTATTTCTTCCGTGGTAGAAACAATATTTAAAAGACCAAACCATGACAGATGGCAAAATGATAAAGAAGAATAATTTTTAAAGTAAGATGTTAAGATATGAGGAAGAATAAATATGACTAGATACGTATTCCATTTTTGTAGAAATAAAGAATGTAGAAATGGCTGGCTTGATATAGATAAAACAAATGCTAAAACTATTCCCCCTTCTTGGAAGTACTGTAGAGAATGTGCTGAAAAGCTTGGTATAGATTTTGACAAACAAAAACCTTCTGATGCAAAATCTGAAAAACAGTTAGAGCGAGAAGAGAAATTACAGAAAGCTCACGCTGAGTTCTTATCAACCAAGCAAAATCAAGAGTAACATAATGGGTCTTTGTAGTTTATCCTAGTTTTTAAATAGAGGCATTAGTAAGTATTTAGAATGAACAAACAATTAAATTTATTTGAACAGAATAATATAGACGATATTAAATCTGAAATGCTTAGAAGGAGAAAACAGATATTGGTTCATTCTTGCCTGTATTATCAATTTAATACAAACCTAATAGAAGATTGGCAATATGATAAAATTGCTAGAAGGTTAGCTGAACTACAAGTAGCTCATCCAGAAATATCAAATAGTTTAGGTTATCACGATAAAGAGTTTAAAGGTTTTGGAGAAGACCACTGTTATAGCGGTTTTAACCTTCCAAGAAGCTCTCCAGAGGTAGTAGCAGCAGCGGAGAGATTAAAGTATATAACTTCAACTCCTCCCTCAAAAGAAAAAGTTCAACAATTATGTACTGTTATATGGAATAAAATTCTAACAAAGGTAAAAGAAAACAAGGTAAAAAGAGAGGAACTATATGATTTTATACGCACTAAAAGATTTAGCGACTGATTACTATGTTACAAGAACTGGTAGATTTGATGAATTAAATGAAAGAACTCAGCTCTTTACTTCTAAATCCCAAGCTGAAAGATGTATTAAATTTAATTATGAAGGATTAGGTTATTTAAGCGATTTAATGAGTTCATTAGTATATTCTATCCTAGAAAAGAAATACGGGGTGTACAGAGGAACGTTAGAAGTCTCTCATAAAGAGTTCCTTGATGTTGCAGATGATATAAAATTAGAAGTTGTAAAGGTACAACTAAATGAAAAGCGAAGCAAAAAAGAAATCGTTTAAATATATTCCTAGACAGAAATTAACTAAAACTCAATTAAATGATGTTAGGAAGGAAATACAAACTATCTGCAAGGAAATAGGCTGGATACAGTTTTCTTCCTTTGAAGAATTAGCAGATATGCTTTGTCTTCCTAACGGTGATTATATTCAACTAGCAGTAAATGAACTTCGGAAAAGAGAAGAGATTTTACTGCAAGTTTGGTTGAGGGATATGTTTATAAGTCTTATACCTAACACTTGGTTTTATACACGTTTTGTTGAAGAAGATATAGAAGAAGATATAATAGAGGAATAGATAAAGATGGATTATGAAATAAATGATAGTAGGATGGGAAAGTTTTGGGCTCCTTGCCCTTATTGGATAGGGGATACTTTTCAATTAGATTTTGTAGAACAACATATCTATAATTTAATTTTAAGACAAGGTGCAATGGTTTGGACATTGAATTATATTGCAGCTTTATTCGGTATAAGTCTTAGTACTCTAAGAAGGATGCTTGAGGATATGGAGAAAAGAGAAATCATTACAAAGTTAATCCTTAAAAATGGATGTAAGAGAAAATGTATCATCGTAGCAAACTATACGGAAAAAGGAAAGAGAACTCCAGAAGAAATAAAGAAAGCTGCTAAGGAAGGTTATATAAGAATGACTAACTGGCAAAAACGAAAACAGGAGGAAGGTATGGTTGAAGACTTAAATGATATAGAAGTAGAGGATTATCTATAACATTGTTTTCACTTCCATATCAAAATGACATGGAAAAGGGTTATTTTTCGGTGTCAAAATGACTAATAATATAA